>JAANMU010002607.1_pt1 | contig 13075 bp, 10 predicted proteins | sample 7279701 | NCBI WGS metagenome assembly JAANMU01 (sample SAMN14094539, study PRJNA606508) | bioreactor metagenome | isolation source: A lab-scale SPAN reactor treating ammonium-rich wastewater day 57 | place: Ireland: Galway | collected 2017-03-13 | reverse complement strand
GGTGAGCGCGATCGTCCCAGCCCATCCAACTCGGCACCCGTTCCGCCAGCAATGCCACGACTCCCACGGCCAGCACGAGCTGGGCGAAGGCGGCGGTCATCGTCCACACCGGAGTCAGGCGGGAAGCCTGAGCCGAAGCGCCGGTGTTGAGTCCCATGGCACCGGCCAATCCAGCCCACCAGTGAGGAGCCGGCTGATACTGCACACGGAGCGATCCGCCGTCAAAATGATTCTGGACCTGGATCGCCAATGTTCCCTTGCCTGCCCGGACAGTCAGCGTCTTTTGTCCCGCTTCAGGCGCGACGCAGCCGCCGATCAAGACTCCCGCCTCGGTGCGGATCTCGAGGTGCTGGATGCTCCGCTCACGGGCCGTGAAGGCAAAGGCGGCGTTGGGCTGCGAGCAGTCCAGCCCGCCCACGCGCTCATGGTTGACGAGCACCTGAAGGAAGCTCAGCCGTTCCTCAGCCACGCGACGCGGCTGGTCGTCCAAGGCTTCAAGCAGATGTTCGCGATAGTCGTTGAGTTCTGGGGCTTCCATGGTGCCGTCCTCCTCGATCCCCTCCGAAAAGCGCCAAGACGCCGCCCTTCTTCAGCGGATGGATATGGAGATTGACCTGCGGTTTCGACTTACCGCCGACCTCGGTCTGCCGTCGATCTGCGACTTCCATAAAGCAGTCGCGACATAAGGCCAGGTGCCAGACGCGGTAATCGTGACCGTAGTCATCCTGAAATAATTGTCCCCACTTCTGCTCGGAGAGGCAGGGGTAGTGCTCGGGCTCGCTCTTGCGATAATGCGACTGAAGGATTGGCATCAGTCGCTCGACTTCATGGTTGAGATGGTCGGGCTTGCTGCGCAGTTGCTCCTCCAACGATGCGATGTCCGAACCGCTCAGGCCGGTTTCATTCATTGTCCGTTGCCAGCCGGTTTGGCGCCAGCGCTCGAAGTTTTTATAGACTCGCTGGCTCTCGGCTTGACCGAAGCCCAGGAGTTTCACCACGTGTGCTTGGCTAAAGCCGTAAAAATGATAGAACAGTGCGATCAGGGCATCGCGACTCACCACGGCCCGCGAAGCCAGTCCGTCCAGGAATCGCCCCACCGGCGTCAGAAGTTCCTTGTGGTAGCAGAGCGGGTCCGGCTGACTGAACGACTTGGCAATCAAACTGTCGAGCAGAAAAAACGGCCGACAGGGCACCTCCGTCCGCCCGAACACGACGAACCGTTCTACGAGTTCATACCCCCACCGCAAGGCCAACTTTTCGTGGGTGATGTCGTCATCCCACTGATTGGTTTCCCGAAGGAACCGCTTGGTTTGTCCCGTGGCACGGTCCAGCAGTTCAGGCAGGGATTTTGTGACCAGTTCGTCGAATTCCCGTTCGGTCGTGACGACGTGGTTCAGTCGCGTGGAGAAGACCTGACCATCTCGCATGGTTTTTCCGTCCGGCAACTTAAAAAAGATAATGGCCGGATTCGTGCAAAATTACAATTCGACAAGTCGCTCTATAGAAGACCATATTTGTCTACACGAGGTCAATGGGAGAAGGGCTCGGGAGCCGCGCTGTATCAGGCTGAGACAACGTTGCCTATCGCGGCGTAGAGCGTTCAGGGACGATCGGTGGAGAGTCCTTTTGCTAACCGTTTGGCTAGACGCAACATGGCAGGGGAACGGTCGGCCGGATCAAGCAGCACATTGATGACATGGGGTTGGCTAGTATCCGCCAAGGCCTTTGAGAGCGTCTGAACGAACTCCCCATGCGTCGCCACCTGAGACCCTTGCCCGCCGCCGATCACGTCACAGATTCGCTCATACCGCCATTCATGAATATCGTTGAAGGGGCCTTCGAGAATTTCCCGTTCCGTCGAATAACCGTGGTTATTGAGCACGATCACCACCGGCGCCTGCCGGTATCGTACGGCTGTGGCCAGTTCCGATCCCGTCATTTGGAAGGCCCCGTCTCCCACCAGCACGATCGGACGCAGGGATGGATCGGCGAAGCCGGCCCCGATGGCGGCCGGGACCGCAAACCCCATCGACGTGTAGTAGGCGGGCGATAGGAACTCGAACCGCCGATGGACATGGAGGTCCACGGAGGCGAACAGGGATTCACCCACATCCGCGATCACCAGCATCTGCTCGTCGAGCACGGTGTCGAGATGGCGAAAGACCCCCTGGAGCGTAACCGACGCCTCGGCCGGCAGCAGCGGCTCGTCCGGTTTGGCGGGGACGGGCAGGCTGCGGGTTGCAAATGAGGAGAGGGGAGCGGCCGCCAAGCCTCTGACGAAATCCTCGAATCGAATCGAGTCGTAGCGATGGTGTTTGATGGCCACCCGATCCGCCGTGGCGTGGATGGTCTGGCCGTCGGAAAAGAGGGCGCTCCTGGCATCGAGATCTTCCACGTCGGAGAGGATCGAGCCGAGGATCAACAGGCAGTCGGTCTCATTGACGAAAGCCTTCACTTCATCGCGGGCGACGAGCCCACTATAGACTCCTACGTAGAGCGGGTGATCCTCACGGATGATGGACTTGCCCAAGAGCGTCGAGGCGATGGGCACGTTCAGCCGCTCCACCAAACGAGTGAGTTCGTCATGCAGGCCGAACCGTCCCACCTCGGCGCCGGCCAGAATGACCGGCCGCTTGGCTGAGTTCAGCATGGCGCGCACCTCGGCCAGCGCCTCTTCCAAGGCGGCCCGATCGGTTTGGTCCTCCTGGGTGCCGGGCACCGTCGACGTTTCGACGAGCGGCACATGGACCATGTCACGGGGGACCTCGATGTAGATCGGGCGACGGTACCGTAGAAGAGCGGCGAAGGCCCGATCCATTTCCCGCTGGGCCGTGACGGGATCTTCCAGGCTCACGGCCGCGACGGTCATCTTTTCGAACACTTCCCGCTGGGTCGAAAATTCACGCACCATATGGTGCAGGTAGGGATTCCTCGCACGCTCCGAGAGGCCCGGCGATCCGGTCAGCAAGACGACCGGCGATCGCTCTGCGTAAGCGCAGGCGATGGCATTAACAGTGTTGAGTCCGCCGACGCAGTAGGTGACACAGAGCGCCCCAATGCCGTTGATGCGGGCATATGCATCGGCGGCGAACCCGGCGCAATCTTCCCGCGTGGTGCCGATGTGGCGAATCGGCGACTTCTCCAGCAACTTGTACAGGCCCAAGACGTAGTCACCTGGGATGCCGAACATGTGACGGACGCCAAGCCGATGGAGTCGGTCCAGAACTGCGGTGCCGATGGTCTGCGTGCTCATAGCGCGTGACTCGCCTCCTGAGCTGCAGCAAACCATAGGTAGTGGGGAAGGTCAAGCATGGGAACGTGGTTCGGCAGCGATTGGGTTGCTTCGCGGCGTGATTTCAGGCACCCTCTGGGACCGTTGCGGCGCACCCCCGTCCGAGAAAGCCGGCCGTCACACCGGATTCACGATACAACCATGATGCACTTGTCGACCGAAGCGACTGCCAAGATCCGTCTGGCTCCCCTCCGAGGGCGCGCGCGTCCCTCAGGCCACTTGTGGGTGTTTGAAGGCCAGATTGCCGAGGTGCGCGGCAGTGCCGGTGCAGGCGACGTGGTGGATGTCTATACACATGAGAAGCGGTTTCTCGGCCGCGGGTTTTACAATCCGCATTCCAAGATCCGGGTTCGACTGCTGTCGTTCCAGGAAGAGCCGATCGATGAGGCGTTTTTCGTGTCTCGGCTGCGCGCCGCTGTCGCCTTGCGCCGCATGGTCGCCCCCCGCACGAATGCCTGCCGGCTGGTCTATGGGGAAAGCGATCTGTTGCCGGGTCTCGTCGTCGACCGGTTTGATGACGTGGCGGTGATGCAGACCTTGGGATACGGCATGGATGTCAGGAAGGATTTCCTGGGAGCCCTGTTGGTGCGGGAGGCTGGGGTACGACGGGTCTATTTGCGTAACGATGCCAAGAGCCGCACCCTGGAGTGGCTGCCGCTCTTCAAGGGATTTTTGTCTGGGGAGGGCGACACGGCGGTGCCCATTCATGAAGGGCCGGCGCGGTTCGTCGTCGAGATAGCGGAGGGGCAAAAGACGGGGTGGTTCTGCGACCAGCGGGAGAACCGGTTGGCGGCGGCGCTCTATGCCAAGCACAAGACGGTGCTCGAAGCCTTTTGCCATACGGGCGCTTTCGGCATTCAGGCCGCCCTCGCCGGCGCGCAGTCCGTGGAGGGGTTGGATGTGAGCGCGGCGGCGGTGGCCCTTGCCGAGTCCCATGCGATCCGGAACGAGGTAGCAGAACGGTGTCGCTATCGGCAGGCTGATGCCTTCGACGAATTGCCCGCGTTGGAGCAGCAGGGGCGGCGCTATGATCTGGTCATTCTCGATCCGCCGGCATTTGCCCGCAGCAAGCAAGCCGTGGCCCACGCCTTGGCCGGATATAAACAGGTGAACCTGCGGGGGCTCCGTCTCTTGCGTCCGGGCGGGGTGCTGGTGACCTGCTCTTGCTCACACCCCATCAGCGAGCAGGACTTCTGGGCCATGGTGCAGGCGGCAGCTCGGGACGCCGGCCGTCCCATTCGATTGCTCGAACAGCGCAGCCAAGGGCCGGACCATCCGGTCTTGGCTGGCATGCCGGAAACCCGCTACCTCAAGTGTTTGATTGTGCAAACCTTCTGAGTACGCCATGCGCGACCGCCTCGGTTCTGAGACCCCTTCCGATCGGCCCCTCGTTCCTGCCTCGGTGACATTGCCGGAAATCACTCCGAAGGCGGTGGTGTTGTCCATCGTGTTGGCGGCCTTGTTGGCCGGAGCCAATGCCTACCTGGGGCTGTTTGCCGGCATGACTGTGTCCGCGTCGATTCCTGCGGCGGTCATTTCCATGGCCGTGCTGCGCCTGTTCCCCCGGTCCAACATTCTCGAGAACAACATCGTCCAGACCGCCGCGTCATCGGGAGAGGCGCTGGCGGCGGGCGTCATTTTCACCATTCCCGGCCTCTTGCTGATCGGGCACTGGGCAGCGTTCGATTTTTGGTACACCGTGATCGTCTCGCTGGTCGGCGGAGTCCTCGGAGTCCTGTTTACGATCCCGCTTCGACGGGCCTTGATTGTCCATGCCAGACTTCGTTTTCCCGAAGGCGTTGCGACGGCGGAGGTGTTGAAGGTCGGCGCAGGCGCGGAAGAGGGAGCCGGCGGCCGTTTGCGAACGTTGTTGGGTGCGGCTGCCATCGGAGGCGGCTTCAAGTTTGCCGAGGGAGGCCTCAAGCTCTGGAGTGAGTCGTTGGAGGGCGTCCTGCAGTTGGGCCGCTCGACCCTCTACGGAGGCGTGAATCTCTCGCCAGCCTTGTTGGCGGTGGGCTACATCATCGGACTCAAGACAGCCGTGGTCGTATTTTTCGGCGGGGCTTTGGGGTGGCTGGTGCTCCTTCCGCTGTTCCAGGCTCTCGGTGACCAACCGAATGCCGTCAGCGGCATGACCGCGGCCAAGGCGACCTGGAGTGGACAGATTCGGTACCTCGGTATCGGAGCTATGTTGATCGGTGGGCTGTGGACGTTGGTCCAGGTGCGAGGGCCGATCCGAGAGAGTCTTCGCCAGCTCGCCGCGTTGTACGATGCACGTCAGAGATCACGGGCCGCGGTCATCCTCCGGACTGAGCAAGATGCCGGGGTGGGTTGGCTGATCACGTTGGCGTTTCTCTCCTTGGTGCCGATGGGGTGGCTGTATCAAGACCTGCTGGGACACAACATTTTAGCGGGCATCGGGTTGACGTTCCTGATGGCGTTGGCTGCCTTTCTCTTTTCGGCCGTTGCAGGGTATATGGCAGGGCTTGTGGGAAGTTCGAGTAACCCAGTCTCCGGCGTCACGATTGCCACGATCATGTTGGCCTCTCTCCTCCTGCTGGCCATGTTGGGGCAGGGGAATCCTGCCGGTCCGGCTGCAGCCCTTCTGGTGGGCGCCGTTGTATGTTGTGCTGCTGCCATGGGAGGAGACAATCTGCAGGATTTGAAGACCGGCTATGTGCTGGGGGCGACTCCTTGGAAGCAGCAGATCATGCAAGTCATCGGCGTGGCCACCGGCGCGGTCGTGATTGTGCCCGTGTTGTCGTTGCTGGAGGCCAAATATGGGATCGGAGAGGTGACGGTGGTCCATCCGCATCCGCTGACGGCACCTCAGGCCACCTTGATGGCAAACCTTGCCAAGGGGGTGTTCGGTGGGTCGCTGCCTTGGCACCTGGTCGGAGTAGGAGTCCTGCTTGGCGTGGGCATCATTGCGCTGGATACGAGGCAGGCACGAGAGCCGAATCGACTGCGGTTCCCGGTCCTCGCCGTGGCCTTAGGCCTCTATCTGCCGTTGAAATTATCGGCGGCCATTCTCTTGGGCGGACTTTTGGCCGAGCCTGTGCGACGCGAAGGAGCCGCGCCTAGACCCAGTACGGAAGATCGTGGCCTATTGTTCGCGGCAGGGTTGGTGACCGGTGAGGCGCTCGTGGGAATTCTTCTGGCGCTTCCAGTGGCGCTCAGTTCGGTGTGGCCTTCATTATCGGGAGACCCCTTTCAGCTGTTCGCCGAGGCTCCGTTCGGAGGGTGGCCAGGACTGGGCGCGTTAATCGTCGTAGGTTATGTCCTTACCAAGGCTGTTCGCATGGGTACGACTCACTCAGCGTAGGTCTGAAACCGGCTAGTCACTCGGCGGTTCGAAATGGCCAGGAGGCCGTGATTGCCAGGGTACCGTCGCCTGTTTGGATTGCTTCACCAGGCCTCGCAGGTTGACCTCCGCCGCCCGCAAGAGTTTGGGGTCCCCGGCTTGGATGAGGGCGGTCAGCAAGACATAGAGAGAACGATCATAGCCGGCTGCCAGAACGATCCGGTCCAGAACAGGATCGGCCCCCGTCAAGGCCTGAATTGGGGAACCCTCTTCATCGTCCTGGCAGAGAAGGGTCAAATCCGAGGGAGAGATGCAGAGCCAGGAGAGAGAAATCTGGAGTCCGGCAGCCAGTGATTGGAGTGTTGAGAAGTTGGGGTCAACCTCTTCCGACTCGATGGCCTCGATAAGCTCGGACGACAGGCCGGTTTTCTCGGCGAGCGCACGTTCGGAGCATTTTTGCGACAGGCGCCAAGCTCGAACCAGTGGACCAATGTGTGACATGGGACCTGATCTTAATGGAACCGATTGAGGTCCTGCAATGGAGTGAGACTGGATCTGGCGGTTTTGCGCAAGATCAATCGGTTAGCTCATCAGAGACCGGGTAGAACCATATTGTTGAATCGGGTACAATAGATCGTTACTGTTGTTGTACCTGAGGCGAGGAGGAACAGCCGATGTTAGGAACCGATATTCGCGGCATCATGGCCGAAGAGGAAGAAGTCCAACGGCGGCAGGAAGCCTTGCAGTCGTTGATGTCGATGCGTGAGAGGCTTCTGCGCGAGTCCCTTGAGGCACGGATAGAACGGGCCAAGGGTTCCGGTGATTGGACGAATTTATCTCGTGCAGAATGTGCCAGTATTTACAAACAGGAGCGCGTCCATCTTCGCGCACAACTCGAACAATTGAAGGCTGAGCGCGATCGGACCCGAGGAAAACTCTCCGCGCTCAGACGAGCCAAGGCGCGGGCTCAGCGCATTCGTGCGGCTGAGGCTGCATCCGGCAAGAAGCGCAAATAGCTCGACGTGGAAGAGGGGTCGAGCTATTCGCAGCAGGCCCCTCTTTGCCTCTATCTCCTACCACGGTTCGCTGTTGGCTGCCCCACTTCGCACCATTTCCCGCCGTCAGATTCAGTATATTCGGGAGCTGCTCTCCACAAAGCGGACTCGCGATCAGGAAGGAGTATTCGTGCTCGAAGGAGCCAAACCTATCCTGGAACTGCTCCGGTCGGCACCGGACCAAGTCGTCGAGGTCGTTGTCACCAGCAATTTTCTTGATCGTCACACGTCGTCGGAACGGAAGCAGGTGCTCGAAGCAAGCGGCAGGGTGTATTCCTGTCCGATGGAACGGTTTTCGCCATTGTCGGATGTAGACTCGTCACAAGGAATTCTGGCGCTCGTGCGCCGGCCTACCTGGGATCAGCAGACGATCTTGGCACGACCCAGGCTGTTGGGCGTCTACGGTGACCGGCTGCAAGACCCAACGAACCTAGGGTCTATCATTCGTACAGCGGCTGCGTTGGATATCGGAGGATTGTGGCTGACGGCTCATTCAGTGGATGTATTCAATCCCAAGGTGGTTCGGGCCACCGCTGGAACTTTGTTTCGCCTTCCCATTTTTCTTCACGCGGAATTGCAAGATTTGGTTCAAGCAGGGTGCACGGTGCTGGCGGCCGATTCCGCCCACCGAGACAGTATTTCCTTGCGATCGATCCACTCTCTTCCGGCGAGGACCATCGTCGCCTTGGGCAGCGAGGGGCAGGGGCTGTCGCCCGCTACGCTTCAGGCGGCGCGGACACGGCTCACCGTTCCTTTGCGGAAAGGGGTGGAGTCCCTCAATGTTGCCGCCGCTGCTGCCATGATTCTGTACCACTTGTCCGGGCTTCCGTCTTCCCGTTGATGGGTTCAAAAGAATTTCGCCGCCTTCGCAGTAGGTGCTACTGAGTACTGACCTGCTGCAGCCTTCTGAAGTGTTCGTTCAAACTCTTGGCAATCAGAGCATGACCGAGTTCATTCCAATGCGCGTCGGACGCGGATACGTCGAGTCCATTTGCCTCTGCATTACGAACCGCATCCGGCACGTCCTTCCAGAACTGGATTTGATGATGAGAGGAAATTTGTTCAAACGCGGTGCTGTAGGGCTCATCACGATCGCAGTTGAACGCGTAGAGAGGAACGTTGCCAATGCGGCGCCGTACCATGCCCATCAGCTCATCGGTGGTCTGAACTGAGCGAGCGAATCCGGGATGCGCAAATCTTGCGCGATCGATCTGGAACTCGATGGATTCAAAGGGCCCCCTGGCGCGCAAGCGATCAACCCTACTAACAATAAAATAGAGGAACCGGCTGTGCCGTTGAATCCATTCCCTGGCTTGCACTCCGCTTGGTTTCGGGGAGCGCAAAACCGGGCGACCATTTTCCCAGTAGGGTCGGATCCAGCCGTTATTGTTGAGCGAGCTGGCCATCTCCAAGGCGTGATCGTTATTGATGAAGTCATTACTGCAGAATTGCCACAGCACCATGGTGGGCCGTATCGTGTCGAAGACTTCATCGAGAAGAAGGTATTCCTGCAGCGTGCCGTACCCGCCGGTTCCATAGGCAAATGTCTCCACGCCGAGCAGGTCGCTTAGTAAGGCGTAATAGGTCCTGTCATTGGACACCGCCATTGCATGGGTAAAGGAATCACCAATGACCAGCATCTTCGGCTTGGTGGACCGCAGATCGCCGTATGTGCGGAAGCCCAACAGGCCTTGGGTCCGATGAACGTGGTAGGGTTGTCCACGCAAGGTGTGTTCTTCGAGGTCCTGCCCGTAGTGCTCCGTCGCACGCCATCCCAACTTCGAATCCATTGTGATGGGTCCGATGCGCGCAGGAGATTCAAAAAATGGAATGTCATCGCGGAGCAGGTGGACCGCACGGATAGCCAATTCGCCAAGGATTAGGCAGAGGAGAATAGAACCAAGACCTGCAATCGTAAGACCGGCGACCAAGACTCTGCGCCGGGGCTGCACCTGTTGGGCCATGGAGAAGTTCCGTAGTCTTGGAGTGAAGTATATAACGCCCAGCGGCAATTCCCAACATGTCCTAAGAAAAAATCCGTGAGCAGTATGCGCTTAGGGGCCACGTTGCTATGTGGGCGACTTCTCTACAGCGGAATGGGATATGGTGCCGAGGGACAGAATCGAACTGTCGACACCAGCCTTTTCAGGGCTGTGCTCTACCAACTGAGCTACCTCGGCGCTTCGGTGAGAATTCGGGGCGGGGAATCTTCTCTACAGGAACCCTCGTCAAAAATCAACTCTGGGTCATCAAGGTGGCGGAGAGGGCGGGATTTGAACCCGCGACAAGGCTTTTGGCCCTGTGACGGTTTAGCAAACCGTTGCCTTCGGCCACTCGGCCACCTCTCCGCAATAATCGCTGGCTTTCACTGCTTCTTGTTCTAGGCTCGTTGCTGAGCGGGTCGTTTTCCTTTGAAGAAGGCGGATCATACCCCAGAGCACTGAATCCACTCAAGTGATTCCTTGAAGGAATTTCTAGTCATGGAAGGGCGCGCGAGGAATTAAATGCGTTGGGCGATGCCAGCCTGGTCGCCAATTACCGAATAAATTCCCTGAGAATATCTCGGAGTGTGGTTGGCCAGAGGGTATGAGGGCCTAGGAGATGACCAACAGGTGAGGCATGGGCAAGTCGAACTCCCGGTGGAGTGCTGGAGGAGGGGTGTGGGGCTGTCGTGCCTTGTTGTGCCATGCTTAAATGGAGGGGGTCGAGGGTTGCCGGTCGAATGACTCCGCTCGCCACGAGCATGCGGAGAGCTTGTGATTTTTGTCCAGCCAGATTATGCGTTCGTTTCCGAGCTGTGGTCATGCAGCCTCCTAGTGTGATCATATGTGGCAAGAACGGACCGGTGATCCCTACATCCAGAGAATGCGTCCAAGATCTTCGTCCAAGTCTTTCGTCCGTAGGCACTGGCAGCAGCGAGCGAAGAGTGCTTCGGTGCAGATGGGACTCTGGCATCGCAAAACGAGCTGATACTTTTGCCCCCCGCAGAAGGGGCAGGCCTTCCCTTCCAGTTCTCTACGGACTGTCCCAATCTTACCGACCTGTTTGGGCATAGCGACACCTCCATGCAAGGTCCAAGAAGGCTGTTTCTTGAAATGTAAAGTATCGGATGAAGTGTGCGGTGCGTTGGCATTCCCAACGATACTCGGGGCGGAGAAGGTTGGAAATACCATGGAGGGGGGAGGAGACGGTTCGATGGTGTAATCTAACCGGCTCAGCCAGTGAATCGGGGGAAGGGCCCGCCAATCAATTGAGTGGGAGGGAGAATCAAGGGTGAAGGCAGATCTCGCCAGGAGGATGTCGAGACCTCTTGCTGCCCTGGGTGGGCACAGCCAGAGCAGGCACCTTCACCCTCTGACAGTCAACCATGAGCAGGACGAGCCGCACAAGTCCGTAATTGTTCGGAGGGAAAGCGAGGAGATTTTCTGTCAGAGGACGGCCTATCCTAATGGGAAGAGTGAATCCTGGTGGAAAGATGGCGGAGGGGGCGAGATTTGAACTCGCGGATGGGTTACCCCATCTCCGGTTTTCAAGACCGGCACGTTCGGCCACTCCGTCACCCCTCCCTCGGCCGAGACTTTTAGTCCTGAACGCGTGTGATTGCCTGAAGCCCTCCCATATAAGGTTGTAACGCCGGCGGGATCGCCACCGAGCCATCGGGCTGCTGATAGTTTTCTAAGATCGCGACGAGCGTTCTACCCACAGCCAGCCCCGATCCGTTCAGTGTGTGGACGAACTCGGGCTTGACATCTTTTTTTCCACCCTTGGCGCGCCACCGGATGTTCGCACGCCTAGCCTGGAAGCTTTCGAAATTGCTGCAGGAGCTGATTTCCCGGAAGGTGTGCTGTGACGGGAGCCATACCTCAATGTCGTAGGTTTTAGCGGCGGAGAATCCCATATCGCCCCGGCAGAGAGTTACCACTCGATAGTGGAGGTTCAACCCCTGCAAGACCGCCTCGGCATGTGCGGTCAGTCGCTCTAACTCGACATAGGATTCATCCGGCTTTGCAAAGGCCACCAGTTCGACCTTGTTGAACTGGTGCAGGCGGATCAACCCACGGGTATCCTTGCCGTAGGATCCGGCTTCTCGACGGAAGCAAGGGGTGTAGGCCGCATACCGGATCGGGAGTGTCTCCTCGGCCAGAATTTCCTCGCGGTGGAGGTTCGTGACCGGGACCTCGGCGGTCGGGATCAGAAACAGGTCCTCCTCGCGGAGTTGAAAGAGATCCTCCTCGAATTTCGGCAATTGACCGGTGCCGGTCATGGCGGCACGATTCACCAGCAGGGGCGGGAGAATTTCTCGGTATCCATGCTGACTCGTGTGAAGATCCAGCATGTAATTGATCAGCGCGCGTTCCAGCCTGGCGCCTAGTCCGGTCAGGACCGCAAACCGTGCCTTGGCCATGCGGACGGCCCGGTCGAATTCGAGAATCCCGAGGCTTTCGCCAAGATCCCAATGCGGTTGAACTGGACCGGTGAGTTGCGGAGGGCTCCCCCATCGGCGCACCTCCACGTTGTCGGTCGCTTCTTGACCATCTGGAACAGAGGGGTGGGGAAGGTTTGGAATCCGTAGCGCAATTTGCGCCAGCTGCTCTTCCACCACTCGAAGCTGGTCTTCGTGGGCCTTGATGGTTTCTCCCAAGGCCTTCATGGCCGCCATGGCATCCTCGGCCGGCTGTTTCTCGCGTTTCAGTCGAGCGACCTCATCCGACCCCTTCTTGAGTCGATGTCGAAGGTCTTCGACTTGGATGGTTTGCGACCGCCGCTGCTCGACCAGGGTACGCAGACTGTCCCAGGCGACGTCCTTGCCTCGCGTACCCAACCGGTCGCGCAAGTCGTCGAGGTTTTCTCGTAATAGCCGAAGATCGTACATACGCGTTTCCTCTAAAACGGCGTGAAATCTATCATCGGCTTTCCAGCAGAGTCAATGAAGCAAGCTCCGAGGGGCCAATCAGATCGGCGGCGGATGCATGCGATTGACAACCCTCACGGGTCGCGCCACGATAGGCTCCGATGAAACTGGTCTCCAATCCGCCGAATCCTTTCGAGTCCACTCAACGCGACGCCCTTGAGCCTCGACGCCGCGAGTTGCAGCTCTTCGAGGACGACACCAAACAGATCCTGAGCCGAAACGAGAGCCCGGATTTGCCCTTCAGATGGAGCGTGAATCCCTACCGCGGCTGTTTTCACGCCTGCGCCTATTGTTACGCCAGGCCTTCGCACGAATACTGGGGTTTCGGGGCCGGTACGGACTTCGAGTCCAAGATCGTCGTCAAACGCCGGGCAGCCGCGCTCCTTCGGCAGGCGTTCGAGAAGCCCTCCTGGAATGGCGATCTCGTCGTCTTCTCCGGCAACACCGATTGTTACCAACCCCTCGAAGCTACGTTGGGCCTCACAAGGGCTTGCCTGGAGGTGTGTGCGGAC
>JAANMU010002606.1_pt1 | contig 13079 bp, 9 predicted proteins | sample 7279701 | NCBI WGS metagenome assembly JAANMU01 (sample SAMN14094539, study PRJNA606508) | bioreactor metagenome | isolation source: A lab-scale SPAN reactor treating ammonium-rich wastewater day 57 | place: Ireland: Galway | collected 2017-03-13 | reverse complement strand
GGATTCAGGATCGGCGACAGGATCATCTCTTTGCGTGCAATTTTCAGATCAGGCGCACCGCTGCCAGACAATCTGGCGGCCAGTTGGCCCCAGGTTCCATCTGAATCGAGAATCTCTTCGAGATCGATAAAGGCCTGGTACTGATAACCAGGCAGCTGAACAAACAGGCCTTCATCCGCCAGCTGGCGGCCCGAACGGATATACTGAAGAGAATCGCGGTGGTCACGCAGGAGGTAATAAACATTCGATTCCGTGCGCAGGTTCAACGCCTGAACCAGCGAGCGTGACTGGAGATCGGTTTCATCCTGGCTGCCCATGTTGATCGGGGTGGAGATCCGAATCCATCCCGAAGTGGATCTGAGCGAGTTGTTGTACAGGATGATGGCCCGTTCATTTCCCGCACGGTTTGAATAAGCAAAGACATCTTCGTTGACATGACCTTCAGGCGTGAAAAAATCATAAAAAGCGAAGTTCTCGACTCCACTGTAAAGGTAACGTTTGCGCAGGAATGGAAAAATCTGGCCAATGTGGCGATTGACCAGGTCCTGATCCACCGATTCATCCCAGTAGGCTTTGCGGTATTCCATCCCATACTTTTCAGCGAACCCTTCGATCTGCCCATGCCCGAACATCGGCAGCCCGGGCATGGTGGCCATCATCAGGCAGATGCCGAGGTATTTGTCACCTTTTCCGAACTGCTCGACAGCGGTTTTTTCATCGGGGTTGTTCATGAAATTTACAAACCTGCGCAGGATTTCAGGGCTGAACTCGAGGACATTCCTGATGGTCAGGCGGTATTTGGAATTTTCCTCATCCTTGAGCATGTTCATGAAAGCGCTGTTATAAACACGGTGCATCCCGAGGGTGCGCACGAAATAGCCTTCCATCAACCAGAATGCTTCAGCGAGCAGCAGGGTGTCCGGCAATTCCTGTGCGATGCGGTCCACCACCTGGCGCCAGAATTCTTCCGGCATGATTGAGTTGAACTCTTCAGCATCCAGCCCGTGCTCGGATCTGGAAGGAATATCTCCTCCGAGGCCGGGTGGAGGAAACCAGAGGCGATGAAAGTGCCGTTTTGCCAGTGTCATGGCCGCATCGAAACGGATGATCGGGAACTTGCGTGCCACATGCAGGATGGTCTGAATGGCGGCTTCCCGAACTTCCGGGAGCAGGTAATTGAGCTGCGCTGTATCGTTCCATGGCATGTGGGTTCCATCATTGCCATGATAGACATAGCGTGCCTCCCCCGAGGCGTTGTCGACTCTCTGGAATACGACTGCTGCATCACGGTGGTCCCAGTATCGATCCTCGATGCGTATGGACACACGCGGATCACCGGACAGGTTTTCGCCTGTGAATGAGTAGTTGGGGAAAGGAGAGTGATCACTCTGAATAAACCAGTCCGGGTGCTCGACCACCCAGCGCGAATCAATTCCCATGTGGTTGGGGACCATGTCACTGGCCAGCCTGATGCCCCGTGCCCATGCGCGTGACCTCAGGTTTTCATAAGCCGATTCCCCGCCCAGCTCGGCTGCGATGACATAATCATAGATTGAGTAAGCAGAGGCCACCGCTTCAGGGTTGCCTCGCAGCTGTTTGATGCGCTGGGAGGCATGGGAACGTTCCCAGACTCCAATCAGCCACAAACCAGTGAATCCCCATTCCGCCAGACGATCCAGCTCTTCATCGGGGATCTGGTCAAGACGAGTTATTTCATGCTCGTAGGATTTTGAGAGCTGATCAAGCCAGACATATATTGATTTGGCAATGAGGACTACATTCGACATCCAGTCGCGATCCCGGGTGAAGCGCTCATACTCCGGATGGGCGCTCAATTGACCCGGTTTGCGTGAACGGAAAGTCAATACTTCGGCCGGTGCGGGGCCGAAACCGCGTGGACGATGCTCTTCACGCAGCAGATCGCGCCCAACCAGCAAACGAGTCTGCAGGTATGAGGGCAGAATCTTTCCCCAATGCTCATAGATGAATTCAAGCTGGCCGATCAGTGAATCCGGAGCCGCTTTCATCGGCGCCCTTAAAATGTGGAACAGAGAGCCTCCTAAAAATTCGGAGGCGGGCTGGGATTCAAAAAAGGTTTCGAGGGACTGAACAAGCACCTCATAAACGGTTTCATCTTTCAGGCGCCTGTCATCGAAAAGTGGAACAAGGTGCTGAGCAGCCGGATTCTCGACAGAAAGAGACAGAAGAAGCAATTCGCGAATCGACAGGATCTGATTGGAATGGCCATCCGGGCTGGCTGCCTGAAGAAAAGAAGCGCTGTCCACTTCCGAAGTGAGGACATCCAATGGAGGAAAGAAGCCCACAAAGGTGTGGAGTGTTCCCTCGATGGATTCCTCCCCGTGGGTAGATGAAAACTGGTCCAGCCCATCACCGAGCGCCCCCGGGTTCTCCTCAAAACAGTAATGATCAAAGAAATACCTGAGAACTTCGGAGATCAGGCTGAGGGCAATCAGCTCCCCGCTGGAGGCATAACGCCCCTCGGGGAGAAGGCCGGGGGAATGGTCATTGATTCTCTGTGCCAGGACACGGATGGTAAAAACATTCCTTCGGACAGCGCGATTGCCTGTCTCGGGCAGAATGGTTTTGACATTCAGCGCATCCACAACCTGCTGTGTCAGTGCAAATCCAAAAGGAAAAAAAGGATGGGATTCTTCCCTGATGAGTGGCATGGTCTGGATCCTTCTCGGAAGAGTAATACTTGCATGATTTGCCTCGATTGGAATATCCCCATCCCAAAGCAGAATTTATTCCGATCAGACCCGTTTCAAAATATATCGCTGCAGGCCAGGCAACCCTGTGAATCCTAAACAGTTTCAGGCGACCCGTCGGAAAGATTCACCCAGTCAATACCGATTTTACGCAAGGCATATCCAACCTCTTTGAGATGGTCGCCATAGGCAAGCATCCAGTGGAATCCAACCATTTCCCGGGCGAGTTTATCGCAGTCACCCTCAATCGAGACATCGATCTGCGAACGGCAGATATCATGGAATGGATTCGCCAGGATCTTCCCACGGAATCCGATCCAGCGCACTGCATTGAAATCCGGATCGATCATGGTGATGGTCTGTCCCAGACGCATATCGACCTTGGGGGCCGCCCCATAGTCCGATTCAAAATGGGTGTATAATCCAGCCTTCTCGAGACGCTTGCCATCCATCATCCGGGGTGCAGTGCAGTGCGCCACTGTCACCATGCCATGATGCGGATAGGTGGGATCATTGAGAAATACCGGTGTTCCACAAATGTTGTGAAGAAGGATCCCCGAGGGAATCACCACGAAATCGGATTCACAGAACGCCATCGCTCCGGAATCATTGATGACAGACAACGGCAGGCAGGCTGTGGTTTCGGACATAGGCATGATCGTTCCCATGCAGTTGTTGATGGTCATGGCAGAGACACCTGCTTCAGCCATCAGGTCTTCAAAAACCGAAGTCAACAGGAATGCACGGTCCACAAACCCCTGATCGGTTTTGAGGCTGGTTCCACGTTGGGAAAGGTACTGCCTGGCTCGCTCGTCACATGCCTGGACCCTGGCAGTATCGTTTCGAGCGCTCTGAATCCGTTTTCCAAGGTCATCATAGGACACATCCACAAACTGAATCTTCCATTTTTCATTGGTAATCTGAGGGGCTTTCTGGCCTCCCATGCCCCAGCCACTGGCCCCACCCACAACCAGAATCTTCGAGCCGAGGGTGTTCTTCAATGCCGAGAGAGAGCGGAGCCTCCAGGCCAGATCGGCGGGTTCATCCACCATGACATCTGCCGGTTCAAGGCCTGGTTGGCCGAGTTCATCGACCGTTTTTCTCAGGAGGCGCGGGCTGGCAATTTCATACCAGAGGTAAACCGGGCCGGACCGGTGACGGAGGAACAGAAGGTTGTAACGGTCGGGCGAAATCAATGATTCAAGGATTTCTCCACCACCGCCAGCGCCATAAATCAGCATGACATCGGCTTGGGTTGCTGCAATGGCTTTGCCCTCAGCAGGTGTGGCAGCTTTGGCCAGCGGGAGGAACCTAAGTGGGAATTCACATTTTTTCGAAACCTGCGCCAGCTCAGAATCAATCCTTTTCATCTCGGCATCCACATCGGCTTCGGTCATGACTCCACCCCAATCCCGCCAACTGGTTGCCTTGGCTCGTTGGGGGATGCGATAGGTCAGTACCGGTTGGACCAACAGTTCCTGGCGTGCTGTATTCAAAGCTACTCGAGGTCCTCCACTCAGTGAGGCCGGATTCTCACCAGCCTCGGAAATCGAAGCGAAAGCAGCCCCAGCCAGTGCGCCTCCAGCAATAGCCGCTGTCATGAAAGACCTTCGATCCATCCCATGATGTCCACAACAACCACAACGATGCCCCTGTTCATTCATCGGCTTGCCTCCTGCTGATTAACTCACGGATCGAGTTTCATTCGATGCCTGATTACAGGAATACTCGATCATAAATGTAATTATAGCATTCTCCCCAAGCCTTTGATATCTGCTGTTTTGAGATCCCAGCTTACCGGTTCATTCCGGGGGGGTTTCCTCTTTGATTCGAGTGAGTGGTAGGATATGGCCAGCTGGAATCGGCCTGGTCCACTCAAGGTGCCATCAGGCATCTGCCAGCTGTTTATAATATGTATGGGTAATTAATCGGGAGGCGGGATTGTGGAAAAGGTTCGCATGGGTGTGATCGGGATCGGCGGAATGGGAGAGCATCACTGCAGGAGTTTCAACGATCTTTCACGCATTGAGCTGGCCGCAGTATGTGACATCGATCCGGCAAGACGGAAATATGCCCAGGAACAGTTCGGTGTGCCTGGGTTCGAAGATTACCGGGATATTTTAGAGGGTGATTTATGCGATGCAGTTTTGATCGCCACTCCTCATTACTTCCACCCACCGATGACCATCGATGCATTTCGTGCGGGAAAGCATGTCCTTTGTGAAAAGCCTGTCGGGGTTTATACGCTGCAGGCTGAGGAAGCAAACCGTGAGCATGAAAAATACCCTCACCTCGTGTATGCCCTGATGTTCCAGATGCGTGCGGCTGGAATCAACCGCAAAGTGAAAGAGCTGATCGATTCGGGAGAAATCGGAAGGCTGACCCGCGTGCTGTGGATCAACACCGACTGGTACCGCACCCAGGCCTATTACGACAGTGGCGGCTGGCGCGCCACCTGGGCGGGTGAAGGAGGAGGTGTGCTGCTGAATCAATCACCCCACAGCATCGATTTGCTCCAGTGGCTTGCAGGGATGCCTCACAAAGTGCGCGCTTTCTGCCAGCTGGGAAAATCCCATGACATCGAGGTTGAAGATGATGTCACTGCATATCTTGAATGGGAGAACGGAGCGACAGGGGTCTTCCTGACCAGCACCTGCGAAGCACCGGGAACTGGGCGGCAGGAGATTATCGGGACTCGAGGGAAACTGGTTATCGCCGGTGGGAAAATCACATTTTCAAGAAACCGCACCCCGATGGATGAATTCATCATTGAAAGCACTGGACGATTCGACCCACCTGAATCCTGGACGATCGAGATCCCTCCATCGAGAGGAAATGGAATCCACCAGGACATCACCCAAAACTTTGTAAATGCCATCCTCGATAAAGAACCTCTAATTGCTCCGGGTGAAGATGGAATTCACTCGCTGGCTCTTGCCAATGCAATGATCCTATCCAGCCTCAAAGACAAATGGGTGGAGATTCCATTTGATGGCAGGGAATACAAGGCGCTGCTGGATGATCTGTGCGAGAGATCGACCTACAGGAAAATTGTCCGTGAGGTCACACCAGAGGACATGAATGCCTCGTTCCACTGAGAAGGACCGGTCGTGACAACAGAAATATCAATCCGCCCGAGACAGCCCTACTTCAAGCCACGTGAAGGGAAATTCGAGCTGGTTTCGAAATATGAACCGGCCGGAGACCAGCCCAAGGCGATCCGCGAGCTGGTTGAAGGCCTGCAGGCCGGGCTGCGATTCCAGACGCTGGTCGGTGTGACCGGAAGCGGAAAGACCTTTGCCATGGCCAAGGTCATCGAGGCAATGAATTTGCCTGCACTGGTGATTTCGCACAACAAGGTGCTCGCCGCGCAGCTTTATTCGGAGTTCAAACAGTTTTTCCCCGGCAATGCAGTCGAATACTTTGTCAGTTATTACGATTACTACCAGCCCGAGGCGTATGTGCCCACCACCGACACCTACATCGAGAAAGAAACCGATGTGAACGATGAGATCGAACGGTTGCGGCTGTCATCCACCACCAGTCTGATCGAAAGAAGAGATACCATTGTGGTTGCTTCTGTTTCATCGATCTATGGCCTGGGCGCTCCCATCGAATATCTGGACACCTATCTCCCCATTACTCTGGGAGGTTTTTCAGACCGCACCGCCATACTCCGAAAACTGGTTGCACTTCAGTACGCACGAAAAGATGTCGATTTTCATCGAGGGGCCTTCCGGGTCAAAGGCGATGTCGTAGATATTTTTCCGGGATATGGGGACACCCCGATCCGGGTCGAACTGTTCGGAGATGAGGTCGAACGGATCTCCGAATTCGAACCCCTGACCGGGCGGATTCTGCGTGATCTCGAGAGTGTTACCATCTGGCCCGCGAAGCATTATGTGACCAGCAAGGCCAGGCTGGAGGCGGCAGTCAGGAGTATTCAGGAAGAACTAAAAGAGAGGCTGCAGGAACTCCATTCCCAGAACAAGCTTCTCGAAGCGCAACGGCTGGAAATGCGGACCCGTTTTGATCTTGAAATGCTTCGCGAAACAGGGATCTGCCAGGGAATCGAAAATTATTCCCGGCACCTGGATGGACGGGAGCCTGGAGAGCGCCCTTTCTGTCTGCTGGACTATTTCCCTGAGGATTTCCTTCTGTTTGTCGATGAATCTCACATCATGCTTCCACAAATCCATGGGATGTATGGCGGGGATCGTTCACGAAAGCAGACCCTGGTCGATTATGGATTCCGGCTTCCTTCAGCCCTGGACAACCGCCCCCTCATGTTCGAGGCATTCCTCGAGCTGGTGGACCGGGCCATTTATGTTTCGGCCACCCCGGCACAGTGGGAAAAGAGTGTCAGCGGCCAGATTGTAGAATTGATAATCCGGCCCACCGGCCTGGTGGATCCGGCGGTCGAGGTGCGCCCGGCCCGAGGGCAGGTGGATGATCTGATAGCACGGGTCCGGGAAGTGGTGGAAAAGGGCGGTCGTGTTCTGGCGACCACATTGACCCGGAAGATGGCCGAGGATCTGGCACAGTTTCTTCAAAGGCTTCAGATCAAAGCTCGTTACCTCCACTTTCAGATCGATACTGTTGAACGGGTGGATATTCTGGAATCACTGCGGAAAGGGGACATCGAGGTTGTCGTCGGGGTCAACCTGCTGCGTGAAGGCCTTGATCTTCCGGAGGTGCAGCTGGTTGCTGTTCTCGATGCAGACAAAGAAGGCTTCCTTCGCTCGGAGACCTCGCTGATCCAGATATGTGGCAGGGCGGCACGCAATGTGGAAGGCCGGGTGATTCTGTATGCCGATGAAATGACCGGATCGATGGATCGAGCACTGAAAGAGATGCGGCGGCGGCGTGAAATTCAAGAAAAATATAACAAGGACAACAATATACAACCGAGAACGGTTGAAAAAGCGATTACCAACATGCTGGTCGAAGTCCGCCGTAAAAAGGATGAGGCCAATGACCTGGTGTACCAGATTTTCGATGAGTTCGAAAACAAGCGTATTCCGGTCCGGGAGCAGATTGCACGGCTGAAAGCACGGATGCTGCTGGCAGCAAAGAATCTCGAATTTGAACAGGCTGTGCTCTACCGTGACCGGATCCAGGAGCTGGAGAAAAAACAGAGAAGCGGAGGACGTTCATGAAACCTGAAGTGAGCTGGTTCCAGTTCACCGAACACCCGGATTCGGATTCCTGCTGGTCTCTTTCAACCGGGCCGGATGGCCGTATTTATGCCGCAGCCTGCGCGGAAGGTGTTCCAGGAGGAACAGTCAAAGTTGTTCGCTACAACGAAAAGACAGACGCCCTGGATTACCTGTTCGATCTGGATGAGAGGGTCGATGACCCACGCGACTCCGGGCGCGCCACCCAATGCAAGATTCACTACAGCTTCGCCCCTTCCCTTTCCGATGGGATTCTCTACATGGCCACACACCTGTCCGGCCCGCCGATCGACCAGCCGGCTTATTCTCCATGGCGGTCCTGGCAGGATCCTGAGAGGTGTTTTCGGGGCAGTGCCCTGCTGGCTTTCGACACCCACACTGACAAGGTTCTCTGGTGGGATACAATCATCCCGAAAGAAGGATGCCGCTGCCTTCTCATGGATGAGGAGCACGGATTGCTATATGCCCTGAGTTATCCCCGGGATCATTTCATCATTTATGACCTGGCAAACCGTTCTCGAAAGGATTTGGGCCGGATCGGGTCGATCAACGCCCAGGCGCTCTTCCTGGATTCCAGCCATCGTGTCTGGACCTCACGGGATGACGGACGTTTGGTGCGATATGATCCTCGAACCGGGCGGCTTGAAATTTCACCCTATGTCCTTCCCCATAACCCGGAATTTCAGACCGGCTGGCACAGTGTGATTTATGATGTGGCCGAAGCCCCGGACAGCCATGCTTTTTATATGTGCACCTGGATTGCCCAGCCCCGCCTGATCCGTTTCTGGGCCAATGAAGGGGATTGGGGGCGGGTTGAAGATCTCGGCCCGGCAACCCAGGATCGAGATCCCTCCATTCCTTGCAATACTTTTCTGGATCATTGTGGCGGGTTGGTTTTCGGAGCAGATGGAGCGCTTTATTACGTTGCCTCCAGGTGGCGGGACCCGGTTTATAATCCATATCCGGAGGATCGGCAGGAACGCGAAGGCGTTGTCTGGCGGCTGGATCCAAAAACTCTCCAACGCGAGGAATTCGCTCTGCTGCATCGTCCGGATGACTTCGCGCAGTATGTTTCACGTGGCGCTGTCGACCACAATGGCGACCTGTACTTTGGACATGTCGGGAAGCGCCCAGTTGGAATCTTCCGTGTAAAAATGCCGGAGGCAATGAAGAAGCCGAATGCCCATCTTCCCATCAGGATGTGGGGGTAAGGAGCTGCTCATGGTAGAAAAGAAACGATATGACATGGATTCCCCGGAAGCGCGTGCGGTAATCGATGAGATTGTTCATGGAACATTCACCATCGAGGGAACATTTGTCGCCTTTCCGCTTTGTTTCCCGGGTGCAAGCCAGCCCATTCCACCCGATGAGAGCCGCATCGTCTCGCTTGATATTTCCAGGGAAGGCATGATTTATGGCGGCACTGAGGGGCATTGTGTTCACCTGTTTGTCGGGATGTTTCATGGTGTAACCGGCATGGTGTTTGATCTGGCGCGAATAGAAAATGCCCAGGCCTGCATCGGTGTCCACTGCGGTCCGGAATCAGTTGTCGCAGTTGTTCATGGGACCGGAGGGAGCCGGATTGTCTCAGTCCCCCACCAGCCTCTTCCGTTTGATCTGATTCAGGAATGGGGATTCGAAAAACCTGTCCTGAGCGATGTTTATCGGTTCCCGGAAGGCGAAAAGGCTGTTCATTCATATTGTGAAGCAGACCGTGAACACCTTCTGTGCCTGACTGATCAGGGCGCCGTACGAATTCACATTCCGACATCGAAGAGGACGGAGATTGAAGCACCTGAGGGGCTGAGCAGGCCGGGAGGATTACAGTCGGGCAAGGTTGTCGCTATTGGACCCGACCGAAGCATCTGGGAATATGAGCCGGCTTCTTCCCGGTTCAGAAAGAGTGAGGTTCTTCTCCCGGATGACTTCACGGTTGGCGAAAAAATCTGCTGGCTCCATGGGAGCAGCCGGGAAGCCACGTTTGTGGCCGATTCGGATGGGCGGATTTACAGGCTCAGCGAAGGTTCTTCAACTCTCGAGTTCTCGAAATCTTTGGGCCAGACCCGGCACAAGCCGGTTACAGCACTGGCCGAAACACATGATGGCCGCCTTTATGGCTTCGGGGGGGATGGGATCAGCCGTTTCTGGCGCTTTTCACCCCGGAGCGGTGAGTTGAAAGATCTTGGTGTCGCTGTCTCCATCCTGCAGCAGAGGCGATATGGCTATGAATTCAGCCCCGCTGTTGTCGGGCGGGATGGACAGATCTTTTTCGGGGAGAACGATCAGGGAGGCCACCTGTGGATTTATTTCCCGAAGGTTGAGAGGGTGTGAGGCAGTATTCGATCCAGGTCAAGCACGTGCGGGGAAGTTAACCAGGCTGTGCTTCAGAACCAGGAATTTTCCCGGTCGGGTCAAAATCCTGATTCAGGCTGAATGGGTACCAATCCCAGTTCTGTCCGAATGGATTGGAGCCAGTCGATCTGAGCGGGGAAAACCGCATCGAAATCATACACATCAAGGAAATCTTCGAGAGAATCTGAATCCTGTTTGCGCATCAGACCGGCACGGATGAGGTTATAGACAATCCGGCCAAAATCGAGTGTCGAATGGATATTCCAGCCATCCAGCACCAGGCGGGCATACGGTCCATACTCTTCTTTCATGAATCCCGCCATTCCGATTGCCAACTCCTGGCCGGTGACATGGCCTAAAGCCCGCTTTGCCCGGATGGTGTACTCAAGACCTCGACTCAGGCCATGGTATGCAGCAAGAGGGTAGATCGGGTTTTCATCGAGTATCTGGAAGAGTTTTTCATGAGCATCAACACTCATGACGGCCCATCCCCTTTCAATACCCCAGGTGATCTGGCTATTCCTCGACCAGTTCGATGCGAGCGATCGGAGCGGCATCGCGAGTCCGTTCCGGCAGGCGGACAATCCGAGTGTATCCTCCCGGTCGAGTCAGGTATCTCGGGCCGATCTCTGTGAACAGATGATTGATCAGGCCCCAATCCTGGATATCTCTTTTGGCCCGGCGCCGACGAGCCAGATTATCTTCTTTAGCCAGGGTGATCAAAGGTTCAACAAAACGGCGGAGCTCCTTGCACTTGGCAAGGGTTGTCACAATGGCCCCATGGGTCAGGAGGGAAACCGCCTGATTGCGCATAAGTGCTATCCGATGGGAGGAGGTTCTCCCCAATTTCCTTTGTCCCATACGATGGTACATTATCTAACCCATTCCTTTCGTTTCTGCCTGCAAATCTGCCTGAAAGATCGAGAGGTGGCCTCTCACATCGTTTCAGCATCACGCTTGACCAGGCGTTCCTCAGCCTGCTTCAAGGTGGCTTCATCAACCATGGTGACTCCCAGGGAGAGGCCCATGCGATCGAGCAGCTCTTTGATCTCTGTAAGAGATTTTCTCCCGAAGTTACGGTACTTCAGTATTTCATTTTCCGATTTTTGAACGAGTTCCGCAACAGTTCGGATATTCGCCGCCTTGAGGCAGTTATAAGACCGAACGGACAGTTCGAGTTCATCGACCGCCTTGAACAGGTTCTGATTGATCTCATGGCGTTCTTCCTGTTCGGTCACATAAATCGGAACCGGGCCTTCTTCGAAGTGAATGAAGAGGGTCATGTAATCTTTGAGAAGGCGGCCCGCATAGGATAATGCATCTTCCGGTGTAACAGTCCCATTGGTCCAGATCTCGAGGATCAGGCGGTCATAGTCGGTAATGTCACCCACACGGGCATTTTCGACTTTGTATTTGACCCGTTTGACGGGGGAAAACACACTATCGACCGCGATTGCAAAGATATCATCCTCATCGGTACGGTTCCGTTCGGAGGGGACATAACCGATCCCCACATCCACAAGCAGCTCCATTTCGAGCGTGCTGTTTTCTCCGATGGTGGCAATATGTTCATCCGGGTTGAGAATCTCGACATCGGCATTGGGGTGGATATCCGCTGCAGTGACGGCACCTGGCCCGGAAACAGAGAGGGTCAGGTTCACTGGATCCGCACGGTGCATTTTGAAGACGATATTGGAGAGGTTGAGGATGATATCGGTGACATCTTCAACAACCCCCGGGAGGGAAGAAACCTCCTGAAGGACACCAGCAATTTTGACACTCCGCAGGGCTGATCCACGAATCGACGAGAGCAGAACTCTCCGAAGGCTGTTACCCAGAGTGATGCCATATCCCCGTTCGAGGGGTTCGACAATGAACTTCCCATACCGATCGGAATGCGTTTCTTCTTCGCACTCGATCCGACTGGGCAAAATAACCGACTTGAAATCCATCGCAGTCTCCCCTTCCGATTAGCGCGAGTAAAGTTCGACGATCAAATCTTCCTTGACAGGAATATTGATTTCCTCGACTGTCGGCAGCCGTTCAAACTTCGCCGAAAAATCCTCGTTGTTACGGTTGATCCAGGCCGCCTGACGGGAGCTTTCCGCCAGGTTCCAGGCCAGTTGAATATTGGCAATATTACGGCTTTCAGGTATCAGTTGAACCACATCACCCGGGCGAACCAGGTAGGATGGGATATTGATGGCCTGGCCGTTGACAGTAAAGTGTCCATGCCGGACCAGCTGGCGTGCCTGGGCGGTGGTGCGGGCGAAGCCTGCACGCAGGACCAGGGCGTCCAAACGGCTTTCAAGGATCTCAACCAGGTTTTCACCGGTCATGCCCTTGGTGTGCTTGGCTTCTTCGAAGGCACGGGTCATCTGTGCTTCGCGGATGCCGTACTGGGCGCGCAGACGCTGCTTTTCGCGGAGGCGTACTGCGTAGTCGCTGTCCTGCTTCTTGCGGGCGCGGCCGTGCTCACCGGGGCCGTACGGGCGGCGCTCGAGGTACTTGGCTGCCTTCGGAGTCAGAGCAATGCCGAGGGACCGCGAAAGGCGGGCCTGACGGCGGGCACGTGTGTTGTTAGCCACTTGTGTCCTTCCAATATGTGCAATAAGTGTTTTACCTGGCCTCCATTGTGGAGAGCTGGGGCTATTGCGGCCCTTCGCTGCAGCACCTGGGCATACGCAACAAATCCTTGAAAGCACATGAAATACGCGGCCAAAACCGCGCGAACCGTACATGGATGTTGTGCATGGAGCCAGAGCTTGCCAGTGCGGCGTTAACTCTACCACTTGCGGACGGCGCCCCGGCCGCCGCAGGT
>JAANMU010002604.1_pt1 | contig 13104 bp, 9 predicted proteins | sample 7279701 | NCBI WGS metagenome assembly JAANMU01 (sample SAMN14094539, study PRJNA606508) | bioreactor metagenome | isolation source: A lab-scale SPAN reactor treating ammonium-rich wastewater day 57 | place: Ireland: Galway | collected 2017-03-13 | reverse complement strand
GGGACGGCAATGCTGGCCATCAGGTGCTCGAGGGCGATCTGCGTGGCCCTGCCCTTGCGCCGGACGCGGCTCCAGGGCGCGGCCCTGCTGTCGGCCTGGTAGAAGGTGACCGAACGGGCCGACCCATAGCCCGCAGCGGTGATGGCAAGCGCGTCCAGATAGCCCTTGTCTATGGCCTGCTGGACGGCATCGAAATTGATCCGGCCGCGCAGCAGTGCCCACAGTGGCGCATTGTCGAGCAGGGAGCGGGGATTGCCGGCACCGAGTCCGCCGAATACCAGTGCGGCAAGCCAGTGCAGGCTGCCCTTCAGCATGGTCCATGAGTCACAGCGGTACACCTGGCCGGAATGGAAATTCGCCCAGACGCGCTCAAGGTCCGACACGCCGGTCCGGAAGGAGCGGGCGCGCGAGGCGAGAACGGCCGCACTGATTGCCCCGGCCGAGGTGCCACTCAGCACGGGAAAGGGATTCGGGGTGCGACGGGGGAGCAGTTCCGCAATGGCCTTGAGCACACCCACCTGATAGGCGCCCCGGGCCCCGCCGCCGGGCAGCACGAGGCCGGTCTTGCTGTGAAGACCCTCCGTGATCACGGTCTGCCGGCGATCCGGGCTCATGCACCGCTCCCCGGTGGCTGTGGCCTGAAGCCGGGGCGATGTTACGCGGAGGCGCTCGCCCGCGACAAGGAACTGGGTTCTGGTGCTATTCTCGCCTGATCTGCTGTACGGGAGTGCCGCCTGATGATGCGTCAGATAGCTCTGGTTGCCGGCGTGGCCCTCGTGGCCGGTATGGGTCTCATAGGGTGGAACCTCAGCTCGGCGGCGGCGGCGCCCGTCGTGGGCCAGCCCGCTCCCGGCTTCCGCCTCCAGGACCAGAACGGCAACTGGGTGGCGCTCGATGACCTCAAGGGCAGGTGGGTGGCGCTCTATTTCTACCCCAAGGCCGACACTCCGGGCTGCACCAAGGAAGCCTGCGAGTTCCGTGACAACATCTTTGCCTTCGAGGAAATAGGCGCCACGGTGATTGGCGTCAGCATTGACGCCGTCAAGGACCAGAAGCAGTTTGCCGAAAAGTACAGCCTGCCGTTCCCGCTGCTGGCCGACATCGACGGCCGGACCGCCGAGACCTATGGCGTGCTCACCAACCTCGGCTTCATGAAACTGGCCAAGCGCCAGTCCTTCCTGATCAACCCGGAGGGCATGATCGTCAAGCACTACGGGAAGGTCGATCCGGAGGGGCACTCCAGGGAAGTACTGGCAGACCTCAAGGCGCTGAAGTCGGGTTCCGGAAGTTGAACCACCGCACGGCGGGCTGACCCGACTTCAAACCGGCTCGTCGTGATCCTGGGCCGGCAGCCCCCGCCCCGGCATCGCGTCCGGCTCGGCCGCCACCACGCGGCTGAAGGTTCTTCCCAGCAGCAGTGCTACCGTGCTCCAGAGCGCCGCGATGCCGACGCCCACCGCGGCGATACCGGCAAGCCCCAGGCCCAACCCGCCAAGCAACGCGTAAACCCACGCGTTCGCGGCATCGCCCCCCCGGTAGACGACCGTATCGATCACGTTCTTCGCCTTGAAGCGGCTTTCCTTGGGCAGTGCCGTAAACAGCAGTTCCCGTGCCGGTCGCGTGATCGCGTAGTCGCCGGCCCGGCGCAGCACCTGGACCACGATCAGCACGACCAGCACGGGAGCTGCCGCCAGGGCGAGAAAGCCGGCAATCATGAACAGCGGCAGCGCCGCGAGCAGGACCGTCAGGCCGAAGCGCGCCACCAGCCGGCCGGTGATGAACAGCTGCGTGGGCAGGCACAGTACATTCACGGCGAGGTCCACCGCCGCCAGGATGCGCGTGCGCTCGGCGGAGGTTGACACCGTGTCGCGCAGCAGTTCGGCCTGCAACATGTAGACGAAGGTGCTGACGGCCGTAAAGAGCAGTACGAAGGCCGCTATGCCCAGCAGGTAGCGGGACCGGCCAAGCAGCGCAACGCCGGCGAGGGGGTTGCCCCCGATGGGCTCATCCGTCTCCATCGGCCCTGACAGCGGCTTGTGCGGGCTCGCCGCGGAAGTCTTTTCCCAGTACAGGAGGTATTGCACCAGCGCGACGGTGGCGAGCAGCAGCACGGCCGCGCACAGCAACAGCCCGTCAATGCCAAACCGGCCCACGGCGAGGGTGGTGACCGCCGGACCTGCAATGGCGCCCGCGCTGCCGCCGGCAGCCAGGAAGCCGAAGAGGCGACGGGCCTGCTCACCCGAGAAAAGGTCGGCCATGAAGCTCCAGTAGACCGACAGGACAAACAGGTTGAAGACCCCGACCCAGACAAAGAAGGCCTGCGCGACCCAGCCCGGGGGCTCGTCGCTGGTTTCCCGGAAAGCAACGTAGAACAGTGCAACCATCGCGACGAGCAGCAGCGAGATCAGCGGTACGAACCGGGACCGGGGCAGGCGGGCGCAGGCGAGCCCGTAGAGGGGCACCACCAGCAGGGTTGCGCCAAAGGAAATCAGAAACAGGTACTTGAGGTTCTCGACGCCACCCGCAATGCCCATGGCATCACGCACCGGGCGCAGCATGTAGTAGGCGGCCATCAGACAGAACATGTAGGCCGCGCCCGCAAGCGCGGCACCCAGCTCTGCCGGCCGCGCGCCTATGGCACGCGCAATCAGCCCCCCCTGCCCGCGCGGGGTGCTAGCGCGCATCAGGACACCTGGAGCCCCGACTCAGCGGCGCGTGCCGGTCGTCGCATCGGCTGCCCTGCAGTCGATCCGCCGGTTCACCGGGGCAGGCCCCCGTCGGCGGTCACCGACAGGATCTTCATGGAGTTGGTCCGACCGGCGACGCCGGACAACTCGCCCTTGGTCAGGATCACGAGATCCCCGACCTGCACATGCCCCATGTCGAGCAGGACCCGGAAAACCTGCTGGTAGATCAGCCGGTTGTCGGTGTGCGTGATATCGAAGGCCACCGGATACACGCCCCTGTACATCACGACCCGCCGGCGGGTCGCCTCGTGGCGGGTGAAGGCGAAGATCGGAATATCGCTGCGGATACGCGACATCCACAACGGCGTGGACCCGGATTCCGTGAGGGCAATGATTGCCGTCACGGGCAGGTGATTGGCCGTGTACATCACCGCCATGGCGATGGCTTCGTCGGCACGCTCGAAGCGGTCCTCGTTACGGTGATTCGGACGCCCGAGGGTGAGGTAGTAGCTCTCGGCACCGACGCAAACCTCGGCCATCGTCGCGACAGCCCGCACCGGGTATTCGCCCACGGCCGTCTCTGCCGACAGCATTACCGCGTCAGTGCCGTCCATCACGGCGTTGGCAACGTCCGACACTTCGGCCCGCGTCGGCACCTGGCTGTGGATCATCGATTCCATCATCTGCGTCGCGGTGATCGCAACCTTGTGGCGGTGGCGGGTCATCTTCAGGATCTTCTTCTGCAGGCCGGTCAGGCCGGCATAGCCCGTCTCCACGCCCAGGTCGCCACGCGCCACCATGACCGCGTCGGAGGCGTCGATGATCGCCTCGAGGTTGGTGACCGCCTCGGTGCGCTCGATCTTGGCTACCAGGCGGGCGGTACCGCCCGCCTCGCGCAGCAGCTGACGGGCCTCGTGCAGATCCTCGGCCCGGCGCACGAAGGAAACCGCCAGCCAGTCCACCTCCAGCGCCGCGGCAAGGCGCACGTCGGCCCGATCCTTGTCGGTCAGGGCGGGAGCGGACAGTCCGCCCCCCTGCTTGTTGATGCCCTTCCGGTCGGCCAGGGTACCCCCCTGGGTCACGATGCAGTGGATGCGGGAACCGGTCACCCGGTCGACCGTCAGGGTGATGAAGCCGTCGTCGAGCAGCAGGACGTCGCCGGGACCGACGTCGCTCGCCAGCTCCGGGTAGGCCACGCCGACACCCTCGGACGTACCGCCGGTCGGCTCCATGTCCGGATCGAGGATGAAAGCCTGGCCTTCGGTGAGCTGGACGGCCCCATCCCTGAACCGCCGGATGCGGATCTTCGGGCCCTGCAGGTCCCCGAGCACGGCCACATAGCGGCCGGCGGCAGCGGCCACCTCGCGCACCATCCGGACCAGCGCGCGGATGGCGGCCTCATCCCCGTGGGAGAAATTGACGCGCACCACGTCGGCACCGGCTGCGAGCAGCTTTCCGAGAGTGACGGGATTGTCGGTGGCAGGGCCGAGGGTGGCGATGATCTTCGTCCGGCGCATGAGGAGTCGCACGCTACAGCAACAAACCGGCGCGAATTATCCCACAGCAGGTCAGTCGAGGAGCGTGATCCGCAGGTCGTTCACGTTGGTGCGGGTCGGTCCGGTGACCACCAGGTCGCCGAGCGCCGCGAAGAACTCGCGGGAACACTGCGCGGCCAGGTCGGTCGCGGCATCCCGGCCGGCGGCAGCGGCCCGCCCGAGGGTGTCGGGTGCGATCAGTGCGCCGGCATTGTCGCCGGTGCCGTCTATGCCATCCGTATCGGCGGCCAGTGCATGCACACCGTGGCGCGGGCCAAGGGCCAGTGCGAGCGCCAGCAGGTACTCGCCGTTGCGCCCTCCCCGTCCTGCCCCGCTGGACACCTGCACCGTGGTCTCGCCGCCCGAGATCAGGGCAGATCGATGGCCACGGTCGCCGATTGCGCGGATCACGTCCGCGTGCGCCGCCGCGGCATCACGGGCAGGGCCATGGACATCGGGCAGCACATGCGGCACATAGCCCGCCGCTGCGGCGGCCGCCGCAACGGACGCCAGTGCATCCCGGGAACGGGCGATGATCTCCGCCCGGACCGGCACGGGTGGTGCTCCTGCCGGCGGAGCATCGGCCGGGGCCTCCCGGCGTGCCAGCCAGGCCGCCAGCTCCGGCTCGATGCCGTGGCGATGCAGGATGTCGGCCGCCGCCGTGGCCCCACCGGGATCCGGGGTGAAGGGCCCCGAGCCGATGTCTTCGAGCCGGTCTCCCGGCACGTCGGAGATGGCGAGAACGAGAATCTCGCCGGCCCGGCACGCCCTCGCCAGACCGCCGCCCTTGATCGCGGACAGGGCACGACGAACCGTATTCATGTCGCTGATCGGCGCGCCGGCGGCCAGCAGGGCCCGCGTAACCCGCTGCTTGTCAGCCAGGCTGAGGCCCGCGGCCGGCCGGACCAGCAGTGCGGAGGCGCCCCCGGACAGCAGGAAGATGCAGCGGTCAGCTGCCCGCGCGCTCCGCATGAGATCCAGCATGCGCGTGCCGGCCCGCACGCCCGCCTCGTCGGGAACCGGGTGGCCCGCTTCGATGACCTCGATGGCACCGGTCGTTTCGCCCGGTCGCAGCCCGTGACCATAGCGGGTCACGACGAGGCCCGCGGGTGACGCGATGCCCCGGTCGAGGAAACCCCGGTGCAGCGCGAGGGCCATGCTGGCCGCCGCCTTGCCCGCACCGCCGACGAGGGTGCGGCCCGCCGGCGGCTGCAGCGGCAGGTGGGCCGGCAGGCAGCGGGCCGGATCGACGGCCGCAACCCCGGCTGCGAACAGCCGCAGCAGCGTCTTGCGGGCGGACTCGGTCATGGGGCCGTGGCGAGCCTGCCGCGTGCCCGGTGCAGGACTCAGCGCCGGGAGGCGCGGCGGTCGGGTCCGCGGGCCCTTTCCGCCAGGATGGCGACGGCCGGCAACACCGTGCCGTCCAGGAACTCGAGGAACGCGCCACCGCCCGTGGACACATAGGAGACGCGGTCGGTGAGCCCGTACTTCTCGAGGGCGGCCAGGGTGTCGCCACCACCCGCCACGCTGAACGCCCGGGATGCGGCAATGGCCTGCGCCAGCCGCCGGGTGCCCTTGCCGAACCTGTCGATCTCAAAGACGCCGACGGGTCCGTTCCAGATCACCGTGCCGGCGCGCGCGATCAAGCGGGAATAGAGCTCAGCCGTGCGCGGACCGATATCCAGGATCAGCTCGTCGGGCCCGACCTTGTCGACGCTGCGCGTCGCGGCCGCGGCACCGGCCCTGACAGCCCTCGCCACCACCACGTCCGTGGGCACCGGAATCGACGCCCGGAAGCCCTTGCCGGTCAGGCGGCGCGCCTCGCCGAGCCGCTCCTTTTCGTACAGCGACTTGCCTACCGGGTGACCGGCGGCCGCGATGAAGGTGTTGGCAATGCCCCCGCCGACGATGAGCTGGTCGACCTTCCGGGCGAGGAACTGCAGCACCTTGAGCTTGGTGGAGACCTTGGAGCCGCCGACGATGGCCACCACCGGGCGGGCAGGCCGCTGCAGTACGCGCTCGAGGGCGGTGAGCTCGGCCATCAGCAGCGGGCCGGCGCAGGCCATGGGAGCGTAGCGGGCGACACCGTGGGTGCTGGCCTCCGCGCGGTGCGCGGTGCCAAAGGCATCCATCACGAAGATATCGCAGAGCGCGGCGATCCGGCGGGCCAGCGCCGGGTCATTCTTCTTCTCGCCGGGGTTGAAGCGCACGTTCTCGCAGAGCAGGACCTCCCCGTCCGTGATCTCGAAGCCGTTCAGCCATTCCCTGACAAGCGGCACCGGCTGCCCCAGGAGCCCGGACAGGTGCCGGGCCACCGGCTGCAGGGACAGCGCAGGATCGAACACCCCTTCCTTCGGCCGCCCCAGGTGGGACAGCAGGATGACGGCAGCGCCCCGGGCAAGCGCCGCCCGGATGGTAGGCACTGCCGCCCGGATGCGGGCATCGCTCGTCACCCGCCCGTCCCTGACGGGGACGTTGAAGTCGACCCGGATGAGCACCCGCTTGCCGGCGAGACTCTGGTCCGCCATGCGCAGCACTTTGGTACTCATGATGCCTTCATCAGGGCAAGAGTGGTGTCCAGCATGCGGTTGGAGAAGCCCCACTCGTTGTCGTACCAGCTCAGCACCTTGACCAGGGTTCCGCCCATGACCCGCGTCTGTGTGGCGTCGAACACCGAGCTGCGCGCATCGTGATTGAAGTCCACCGAGACCAGCGGCTCCGTGTTGTAGCCCAGGATGTTCTTCAGCTCGCCTTCGGATGCTGCCTTGAGGATGCCGTTGACCTCGTCCACGGACGTGGCACGGCCGGCCGTGAAGGTCAGGTCGACGACCGAGACATTGATGGTCGGGACGCGCATGGCAAACCCGTCCAGCTTGCCGTTGAGCTCCGGCAGGACGAGACCCACGGCCGCCGCGGCCCCGGTCTTGGTCGGGATCATCGACATGGTGGCCGAGCGCGCCCGGCGCAGGTCCTCGTGATAGACGTCGGTGAGGACCTGGTCGTTGGTGTAGGCGTGGATCGTGGTCATGAGGCCCTGGACCAGGCCGAGCCTGTCATGCAGCGGCTTGACCAGCGGGGCCAGGCAGTTGGTGGTGCAGGACGCATTCGAGATCACGGTATGGGCCGCCCGCAGAATCCCGTGATTCACGCCATAGACGATCGTCGCGTCCACGTCCTTGCCACCGGGCGCCGAGATGATGACCTTCTTCGCCCCGCCCTTGAGGTGGGCGGAAGCCTTTTCCTTGGTCGTGAACAGGCCCGTGCACTCGAGGACCACGTCCACCCCCAGCTGTCCCCAGGGCAGAGCCGCCGGATTGCGCTCGGCCAGCACCCGGATCCGGTCGCCATTCACGACCATGTGATCGCCGTCCACGACCACGGTGCCGGGAAACTTGCCGTGCGCCGTGTCGAAGCGGGTGAGATGGGCGTTCGTCTTCGCGTCACCCAGGTCGTTGATCGCAACGATCGACAATTCGCCGGTCCGGCCGCCCTCGTAGAGGGCGCGCAGAACATTGCGGCCGATCCGGCCGTATCCGTTGATGGCAACCTTGACCGTCATGACTAGCGCTCCTGATTACAATGCTGGCCAGCCCACTGCTGGCCGGTTACAACCGACATGGCGTCCGCTGCAGGGGGCGCCGGAACGACACCCGTCCAACGGATCACAGCTCGCGTCAGGACGCACCCAGCAATGCCAGGGCATCCCTCTCGACGCGTTCGGCCGTGAAGCCGAAATGGACAAACAGATCATTGGCCGGCGCCGACTTGCCGAAGCTGTCGATGCCGATCACCCGCCCGCCGGAGCCGACCCATCGGTACCAGGGCTCGGTGACGCCCGCTTCGAGGGCAATCCGGCGGGTGACGGCAGCCGGCAGTACCGACTCCTGCCAGGCGGCATCCTGCGCGGCGAACAGCGTCGGGCAGGGCATGGAGACCACCCGTACGCCGTGGCCGCGCTCTGCCAGCCGGTCGGCGCCCGCCAGCGCGAGCGCGACCTCCGAACCGGTCGCGATCAGGATCAGGTCCACCCGGTCGGCGTCGCGCAGCACATAACCACCGCGCCGGATGGCCCCGACCTGCGCCTGGGTCCGCGGCTGGGCGGGGAGCGCCTGGCGGGTCAGGACGAGGCTGGTGGGCCCCTGACTGCGCTCGATGGCATGCCGCCAGGCAACCGCCGTCTCGACGCCGTCACAGGGTCGCCAGACGCTCATGTTGGGAATCAGGCGCAGGCTGGCCGTGTGCTCCACGGCCTGGTGCGTGGGGCCATCCTCGCCGAGACCTATGGAATCGTGGGTGAAGACGAAGATTGCGCGGACCTCCATCAGCGCCGCCATGCGCAGGGCATTGCGCGCGTAGTCGGAGAAGGTCAGGAAGGTGCCCCCGAAGGGAATGACGCCGCCGTGCAGGGCCATGCCGTTCATCGCGGCTGCCATGCCGAACTCGCGCACCCCCCAGGAGATGTAGTTGCCCGCGACGCTGCCCGGCCCGATCGTCCGCGCCGCCTTCGTGCGCGTCAGGTTCGAGCCGGTCAGGTCGGCTGAACCGCCGAACAGTTCCGGCAACAGGGGGGCATAGGCATTGAGCACGTCCTCGGAGGACTTCCGGGTGGCCCTGGCGGCCGTATCTGCCGCGAGGCTGACCAGGGCGGCATCGGCGTGGGCCGGCCAGCCGCGGGGCAGCCCGCCCGCCATCCGGCGTTCGAACTCGGCCGCCAGTTCGGGGTACTCGCGGGCGTAAGCGGCAAAGAGCTCGCGCCAGGCCTGTTCGAGCGCAGCGCCGGACGCCCGGGCGTCCCAGCCGTCCCGTATGTCCTCAGGCATGTCGAAGGGCGGCAGCGTCCAGCCCAGGTTCTGCCGGGCGGCGGCAGCCTCGGCAGGCCCGAGGGCCTCGCCGTGCACCTTCTCGGTGCCCTGCCGGTTCGGGGCACCGTAGCCGATGATGGTCTTGCAGCAGATCAGCGACGGACGGCCGGTCTCGGCCCGGGCCGCCTCGATGGCGGCGCCGATGGCCACCGGGTCATGGCCGTCCACATCCGGGATGACCTGCCAGCCATAGGCCCGGAAGCGCCCTGGCGTATCGTCCGAAAACCAGGGCTGCACGTGCCCGTCAATGGAAATGCCGTTGTCGTCGTAGAGACAGATCAGCTTGCCAAGCCCGAGGGTGCCCGCCAGCGAGCAGACCTCGTGGGAAATCCCCTCCATCAGGCACCCGTCGCCCAGGAAAACCCAGGTGTGGTGGTCGACCACGGGGAAGCCCGGGCGGTTGAAGTCGGCGGCCAGCAGTTTTTCGGTGAGCGCCATGCCGACCGCATTCGCAAGCCCCTGGCCGAGGGGCCCGGTCGTGGTTTCGATGCCGAGATGCAGATCCCGCTCCGGATGGCCGGCCGTGTGGGCCCCCAGCTGCCGGAAACGGCGGATCTCGTCCATGGTGAGCGGGTAGCCGGTGAGATGCAGCAGGGCATAGAGCAGCATCGACCCGTGGCCATTGGACAGCACGAACCGGTCGCGGTCAGGCCAGGCGGGATTGCCGGGGTTGTGGCGCAGAAAATCGTTCCAGAGCACCTCGGCCATGTCGGCCATGCCCATGGGCATGCCCGGATGGCCGGATCTGGCCTGTTCCACGGCATCCAGGGACAGCACGCGCACGGCGTTCGCGAGCCGGCGGCGCTCGCTGGCGGACCGGTTGCTCCGGACATTGGCTGTCATGGCGTCCCCCAGGGGTGCTGTATTGCCTGATCGTTATGCCGATCTCGCCTGGACCGGCCTGGTCCCGCCGGACCGGGAGGCCACCCCTGTGGAACCCCGGGCGGGAACCTCCGGATGGGCTCGCGGGCGCCCGCGGGAGGGCGCGCATTGTCGCGTAACGGTGCAGACCCCGCAACCGCGGGGACAGCCTTTGCCGGGAATTCCTGCCCCGGTTTTCAGGCGCGCCTTCGGGGTGCCGCTTATGTCCGGTGGAACAGCCGCCCGGCAGGCCCCGCCGCCTGCGTCTATAATCGCCGGCCAGCCCTCCAACCTCCGGACAAACCATGGCGAATCGCAAGCTCTTTACCTCCGAATCCGTCTCCGAGGGCCATCCCGACAAGATGGCCGACCAGATCTCCGATGCAATCCTCGATGCGATCCTCGCCGAGGAACCCGACTCCCGGGTGGCCTGCGAAACGCTGATCAAGACCGGCTTCGTCCTGATCTCCGGCGAGATCACCACCAACGCCTGGGTGGATCTGGAAAGCATCGTCCGGCAGGTGATCTGCGATATCGGCTACGACCATTCGGACAAGGGCTTCGACGGCCACTCCTGCGGCGTGCTGAATGCCATCGGCAAGCAGTCGCAGAATATCGCCCAGGGGGTCGCCCGGAAGGACAAGCGCAAGCAGGGCGCCGGTGACCAGGGAATGATGTTCGGCTACGCCGCCAACGAGACCGACGTGCTGATGCCCCTGCCGATCACGCTTGCCCACCGGCTGGTGAAGCGTCAGGCCGAGATGCGCAGGAAGGGCCGGCTCCCCTGGCTGCGCCCGGACGCGAAGAGCCAGGTTACGGTGATCTACGAGGACGACAAACCCGTGGGCCTGGATGCCGTGGTGCTGTCCACCCAGCACGCCCCCGAGGTCAGACAGAAGGACCTCCGGGAGGCCGTCATCGAGGAGATCCTTAAGCCGGTCATCGGCAGGAAGTGGTTCGCCTCGCTGCGCCCGAACAAGATTCACATCAATCCCACCGGCTCGTTCGTCATTGGCGGCCCGATGGGCGACTGCGGCCTGACCGGTCGCAAGATCATCGTGGACACCTACGGCGGCATGGCACGCCACGGTGGCGGCGCCTTCTCGGGCAAGGACCCGACCAAGGTGGACCGCTCGGCCGCCTATGCCGCGCGCTACCTGGCCAAGAACGTGGTCGCCGCGGGCCTGGCGAAACGCTGCGTGATCCAGCTGTCCTACGCCATCGGCGTGGCCAAGCCGCTGTCGATCTATGCCGACACCTTCGGCACCAGCGAGATCCCCGAGACCGAGATCGAGCGCGCCGTCTCGCGCGCCATGGACCTGACGCCGCGCGGCATCCGCGAGCATCTGGCGCTTTGCCGCCCGATCTATCGCCGCACCGCGGCCTATGGCCATTTCGGCCGCGCGCCCGATGCCGATGGCGGCTTCTCCTGGGAACGGACCGACCTCGTCGAGGCGATCAAGCGCGAGCTGTAAGGCCGCAGGGGGCTTTGCCCCCGCGCGTTCCGCGCTCCCCCAGGATATTTGGACACGAAAGAAGCCAGGGCGCCTACTTCCCTTTCTTTCGTGGAAAAATATCCTGCGGGGGAAGCCCGTCGGGCTTGCCCGGCGGGCGTGGGGGCGCAAAGCCCCCATCCTTCAAAGAAGCTGCCAGACCAGCCGCAGCGCCAGCAGGGTCGAGGTCGCGACCAGCAGCGGCTTGATGACCCGCGCGCCGATCCGCATCGCCAGCCTTGCGCCCAGCAGGGCGCCGGCGATCTGCGCCACCGCCATGACGGCGCCGACCAGCCAGAGCGGCTTTCCTACCGCCGCAAAGGCGACCAGCCCGCCCAGGTTCGAGGCGAAGTTCAGCAGTTTCGTATGCGCCGTCGCCTTGAGGATGCCGTAGCCCGCCAGCATGACGAAGCCCAGCATGAAGAACGATCCCGTGCCTGGCCCGACCAGCCCGTCATAGAAGGCGACGAGGGGCACGACCGAGGCGGTGAAGGTGGCTGGGGTGATGCGGCGCATGCGGTCGGTATCGTCCAGTCCCGGCCTGAGGGCGAAGAAGGCGGCGATGCCGATCAGCACCACCGGCAGGCCGTAGCGCAGCGCCTGCGCCGGGATCCAGCTTACCAGCAGCGCGCCGCAGAGCCCCGCCGCGAAGGCGACCGCTGCCGCCCCGCTTTGCCCGCGCAGGTCCACGAGCCCGCTGCGGGCATAGGAGATCGCCGCCGTCGCCGCGCCGAAGACGCCCTGCACCTTGTTCGTCGCCAGCGCCTGCGCCGGGGGCAGGCCGGCCAGCATCAGGGCGGGGACGGTGATCAGCCCGCCTCCGCCGGCGATGGCATCGACGAGGCCGGCGGCGAAGGCGGCGCCGGCCAGCAGCAGCACGAGATCGAGGGAAAGTTCGAACATGCCGCCCCTTTGGGATGCCGCACGGGAAATGTAAAGCCGGCTCGGGCGGCGCGGCGGGATGCGCATTGGGGCATGCAGAAGCCGTTTGTGCCGGCGGCTTGAGTATTCGGGAAACGGTGAAGCCGCTCAGGCGCGGGGATGGGCGGCGCGATAGACGGCCAGCAGGTGGGCGTCGTCCACGCCGGTATAGACCTGGGTCGTGGACAGGCTGGCATGGCCCAGCAGTTCCTGGATCGTGCGCAGGTCGCCCCCCGCCGCCAGCAGATGCGTGGCGAAGGAATGGCGCAGCGCATGCGGCGTCGCCGTCGGCGGCAGGCCCAGCACCTGGCGCGCCTGGCGCATCGCGGCCGCGACCAGCGTCGGGTTGAGCCGGCCGCCGCGGGCGCCGCGGAAGAGCGGTTCCTTGGCTTGCAGCGAATAGGGGCAGAGCCGCAGGTACTCGGCGATGGCCTCGCGCGCGATGGGCAGGACCGGCACCTGTCTTTCGCGCCCGCCCTTGCCGCGGATGGTCAGCGCCTCGCGCAGGGGCCAGTCGGTGCCGTTCAGTCCCAGCGCCTCGGAGATGCGCAGCCCGCAGCCCCAGAGCAGCGTCAGCACCGCCGCGTCGCGGGCGGCGATCCAGGCCTCGGGATGGGCGCCGGCGGTGATCTTCAGCACGTCCTGCGCCTGTTGGGCGCCAGCGGGCGGGGCAGCGAGCGGGTGTATTTCGGGCTGCGCGAGGCCAGCGCCCTGGAGGCGTCGAAGCCGTGCCGGTCGGCCATCC
>JAANMU010002598.1_pt1 | contig 13147 bp, 9 predicted proteins | sample 7279701 | NCBI WGS metagenome assembly JAANMU01 (sample SAMN14094539, study PRJNA606508) | bioreactor metagenome | isolation source: A lab-scale SPAN reactor treating ammonium-rich wastewater day 57 | place: Ireland: Galway | collected 2017-03-13 | reverse complement strand
ACGATCGACCGACGCCTGGTGGCGCGCGCGGTCCATTTCCAGGTCACTCATCAGCAGGAGCCGTTCGCCTTTCACTTCGAGGTAGACGAAGGGGTCCGGGGCGATGAACTTGGTGGCGTAATAGAGGTTCGAATCGGTTTCGCTGGCGGCGATGAAGAGCGTGGCGGCTTGGTCGGGCTGACGTGGTTGCACGGTGATGGGACTCATGAACAGTGATGATGACGCTCGGATGCTATCACGCGATTCGGAGGTAATCAAGGCGCGGCCGCCGGCGGCGCCGGCAACGCTTCAGGCGGCGGAGGCGGCGCATGCGGCGTCTGCAGCTCCATCGCCGGGTCGTAGAGCGGTTCCTTTTCTTCCTGCGGGGTGAGGATGTCGATGGGCAGCATGACCGTGTTCTTGAGCAGATCGAAGGCCAACTGCGCGACGCCGGTCAAGCCGGTCGTGAAGGACTTCATCGGCATGTAGGTCACGTCCGGATCGTCGATCGAGCCCTTCACCTGGAACAGGGCGGTGGCCAGCCCCTTGCGGTCGCCCGCGACCAAGCGTCCGAAGAGCGGTATGGACTTCAAGAACTGCGAGTACGACCCGAAGGGACTGACCGCCCAGACCATGTCGAGCTGATCGGTGGGCAGGTCGTAACTGCCCACGGCCGAAATCTTCAGCACGGGGCTGTCGAGGATGATGTTCTGCGTTTTGATGAGCCCGTTTTGAATCGTCAAGGTGGCGCTCGCGCGATTGTACTGGAGCCCTTCTTTTTCCAGATCCACCTTGCCTTGCAGTACCGCCGGAAGGTTGAGGATCGAAAGGATCTTCCAGATGGCGCGTTTCTCCGTCTTGAGGATGCGGCCCTCCTGCAGCACCATCTCCACCTTGCCGTTCAAGGTCGGCAGCACGCCGTGGGGATTCCGTCCATGGCCGCGCAGCATACCGGTGAACTTCAGATCGCCCGTGACCGGTTGGTCCTGCGACCCCAGCAGCGGCAGGAGGCTCTCGAAAGGAACGCCGGTCATGCGGATGGAGGTTTCGGTTTCGGCTGGTTCGCCCTTCGGCAGGCGGACCACGAGGCGTCCCGCGACTTGACCGGTGCCGGACTGGCCGACGACGCGATCCAGATCCAGCATGCCGTCTTGAATCGTCAAGCGGCCGGACAGGCCGCCGAACCGCAGGTGTTTGTAGATACCCCGCTCGATGGTCGCTGTGGCGCTCACTTGGCTGGTGGCGGCCAGACTTTCCAAGAACTCACGGATGGGCGACCGGTGCCCTTTTGGGATGAGCAGGTCCAGATCCAGCTGTGTCGACTCCATCTTCAAGGCCACGATCGGCTTGGTCGTCCAATTCTTCAGGGCGCCCGACATGCTGGCGTCGCTGTCCTTGATGCGAAACGAGAGCTGTTTGATGTCGGCGATGTTGCGTGAAAATTTCAGGCGCAGGTAGATGTCTTCGACATGGCCGTCGACGCCCTTCACCGTCATCAGCCCGTTGGTGAGCGCCAGCCATCCGCCGGCCCGCCAATTCTTCCAGTCGGCGTCGGCGCCCTTTACGTCCATCGACACTTCGAGATTGCCCGCCTCCAGCCCGCTCTTGTAAATCCATTCCGGCAAGCTGGAGAGCGAGATCGTGCCGGTGGCCAGGGCGGCATCAATGGTGAACTGGTCGCCCAGCGTGATGGTTCCTTTCAGCGGCAGCCGGAGCGGCGGCACGACCAATTCGAGCCGCGAAATGATTAACCCAATGCCGCGCTCGACGTCGGCGTCCAGCTCCAACGACGCGGCCGAGCCGGGCGGCTTTTCTCCCACCGTGGGGAGCACCAGTCTGGCGTCGTTCAAGCCGATCTCGCCGCGCAGATGCGGCGTCCCAGACGGGCCGGAGAACTGCACCTTCGCGTTGACCATGCCGGAGAGCAGATCGTCTGGGAAGGCACCCTTCGACATCATCTGGCGCAATTGCGCCGCCGAGCCCTTCGCGCGAATGACGAAGTCCTGGAAGAGGCTGGGGACGCCGCCTGTGATCTGGCCGTTGAACTGCAATTGCGCTTCGCCGAGGTTGGCGGTGACCTGGTCGAACTGCGCCCCGCCGGTCTGCGAGAAGACGATGCGGCCCTGCATGGCGGTGAGCCGTTGCGGCAGCGACGGATTCGTGAGGCTGACGTTGTCCGCTTGAACCTCGCCGCCCGCGAAGGTGATCCCGTCTGGTTTGTCGAGCGGGCCGACCAAGCGGAAGGTCGGGTGCGTCATCCCCTCGATCTCCCGCGACTGGGCCAGCAGCGAGGTGAGACGATCCGCGCGGATCGTCGAGGTGAGGAACTTCACGAGTTCGACCGCTGTCATGTTGCCGCCGACGTCCATCTCCATCCAAGGCCCCGCCTCCAGGAACGAAATCACGGCCTTGCCGTCGGTGACTTGGAGGGCTCCGTAAGCCCCGGCGACGTTGTTCACGCGAATACGGCCAGGCTCCACGGACACCATGCCCGCCAGGTTCTGCGTGGGCACCAGGTCGTTGCCGATCAAGGCCGTGCCCTTCTCGACCCGGAAGTCTCCCGTCAGCGACAGCCGGGGGATGGGCGCCGTCGCGCCGCTCAAGGTGGCCGAGAGGATTTCCACCCTGCCGCCGAGTTTCCGTTGCTCCACGATGTTGGGCAGCTGCGGGTGAATCCACTGCGCAGGCACACGGGCAAAGAGCTGCTGCAGGTCGATGGAGGGTGAGGCGAAGGTGATGGAAAAGGTCGGTTGCGAGGTTAGGAGGCCGGCGAGGTTCGCCTTCCCAGAAACCGCCAGTTGGTCGACGCTGGCCGTGATCTCCGTGAGCACGACGTCATATCCCGCCACACCCGGCGCGACCCGGATGCGGCTCTTGAGGTTGGCCCCACCCTGCAACTGTTCGGGTACAGGCCTGGGACCGAAGAAGTCCGCCGTATCACGCAGACGAAGGTTCACGGTCTCGATGTCTCCCTCGAACTGGAAGGCGGGCCGCGCCGAATAGGGTTCCTCCGCCGAGAACGACGTCGAGGTGTCGCTTAAGCTGATCGTGCCGGTGAGCGACACCGAGGAGGGGGTGGCATCGGCGGGGAGTGACGCGGAGAGGTGTAAATCGCCCTCGGCTTTGCCCGGATAGACCTTCAAGGCCATTTCCACGGCTTCGAGGGTCAGCTTCCGGACGCCGTCCGGCCTGGCCTCGTCGGTGATCGTCACGTGCCCATTTTGAATGGTGGCTTCGCGGATCTGCAGCAGCCGCATGAACATCTGGGAGGCGGACTCCTCCTTCGGGACTGAGAGCAACCCCGTCATCACGTTCCAATGGCCGGAGCGGTTGCGGATGATGCTGACCGTCGGCTCGTCGAAGAACAGCCGCTTGGCCACCACCTGTTTTTTCAACAGGGGCCAGAGCCGCAGGACGATGTCGATTTCCTTGGCCTTGAAGACGATGTGGGTCGGGTCATTGTGGCCGTAGACGCTCACATTGCCCAGTTCCAGACGCAGGCCCGGCAGCAGCACCAGTTTGACGCGGTCGACTTCGATCTTGCGTTGAAGGCTCGTTTCGAGTTGTTGGAGGAAGAAATTCTTGAGGAGGTCGACGCCGAACAGTTCGCGGGAATAGAGGAGCAGTAGCAGGCCCAGCATCAGCAGGCCGAACAGAGACAACACTACCGCGCGCGGACGAACCCTCACCCCACCTCCCTCATGTCGGACGAAAAAACAGTGTACCGGATGGGCTGAAGTGAAATCCACACGAAGCCGCACAGTTCGGCACAGGTCGGCTGGTGGGCGGCGCAGGGGCGGTCTATAATGCCGCGCCCGTTCATCGTCACTGGGAGGAGTTGGGTGGAACATACTGCAGCCGAACGTCCACGCTGGGGGATCCTGAATCTCCTGTTTGCCATCAGCGTGGTGACCTATATGGACCGCGTGAACATCTCCGTGACCGCGCGGCAGATGATGCCCGCCTACGGCCTCACCGACCAGGACATGGGCTACGTGTTTTCCGCCTTCGTGTTCGGCTACGCGCTTTGCCAGATTCCCGGTGGGTGGTTGGGAGATCGCTGGGGGGCCAGGTTAGTGCTGACGGCGGCCCTGCTCTGGTGGTCGCTCTTCACCGCCTTGACGGCCTTGGCCGCCACCCTGCCCTTGGCTTCACTGGTAGGCGTCGTGGGGGCGCTGGTTGTCGTCCGGTTCTTCCTCGGCGTGGGGGAATCGGTGGCCCTGCCCAATTTCAACCGGGCCGTGGCGGATTGGATTCCCCCGTCACGTCGCGGGCTCGGCATCGGCATCGCCATCGGCGGTATCGGTGTTGGCGCGGCCATGACCCCTCCCCTTGCCTCCTGGGTCATGGTCAATTACCACTGGCAGACCGTGTTCTACCTCTCGGCCTTGGTGGGACTGGTCGTGGCGGCTCTGTGGGTACTCGGGTCGCGGGACGGAGCGGCAGGCGCGGAGCAGAAGACCGTGGCCGCTCGCCCCGTCGTGCCTTGGAGACAGCTCTTCCGCTCACCGGTGCTGCGCTGGCTGGTGCTGAGTTATGCCTGTCTGGGCTACGTGGCCTACATCTATATGTCGTGGTTTTATCTGTATCTGGTCAACGTGCGCGGGATCGATCTCTTACGTGGCGGATGGCTGGCGGCTGCGCCGTTTCTAGCCATCTTGGTGTTTTGCCCGCTCGGTGGATGGACCACCGACCGGCTCGTGTCGAGCGTGGGCCTAGCCAAGGCCAGGAGGCTCGTCGGGATGATCGGGATGGTGCTAGCCGGAGCCATGATCGCGTTCGGCGCCTGGGCGGAGTCCCATGTGGTGGCCATTGGCTGCCTGTCGCTCGGCGCGGGCTGGTTGTACTTTACCGTGGGCGCCTATTGGAGCGTGCCGACCGACCTCTCGAAGACACATGCCGGAACCCTCTCGGGCGTCATGAACATGGGGGCCAACGTGGGCGGCGCCATCTCACCCAGCCTGACGCCCTGGCTGGCCGACCATTGGGGCTGGACCGCTTCGTTGCTCGTCGCCGCGCTCATCGCCCTCTGCGGCGGAGTGATGTGGATGAAGATCGATGCGACGGAGGGACTCAGTGAGTGAAAAAGGCATTGGTCTGTGATCGCATTATGTTTGCTCCTTGCGCGTACCCATGAGCGTCTTTTTGAGGGCGACGGCATGAAGCAACACAAAGTAGAGTGACAATCCAAGAATGAGCCCTAGCAAGCATCTATCGACAGTTTCGTTGGTCTTGTGTTGTGTCCAGAATACGATCCGCACCAAGATGAGCACTCCGATCAGCACGATGGTGATGTCGCCAAGACTCACCCACATAATTCTCTGAGTAATTTCCTGCACTTTTTTGTTTTCTGGTGTGGCAATTTAAATTTATGGGGATCCTCCTCAATCGCCATCCGTTGATTCTTAAAATGGAGCACTACTCCGCTGGTATATGCGGCGAGAGCCAACATGATAGTGAGAAGATCCACCTGATTGGTGTCGAAAAGGGCAGTCAGATTGTAGCGCTGGGGAGAGCACGCCTCGCCAGGACCTCTGTTTTCGTAAGGGAAAGACCTGCTCAGGCAGAAGATGAAAAGACAACCCGCGACAAGGCATATGATCAGCCGAAGGAATGCTTCTCCAAGATGTTTTGGTTCGAAACCAGGTTTTTGTGACATTTATTTTGCCTCTTGTTTTTCGTTGTGCCGGTCATAGTGCTCTATTCTCCGCCCATGTAAAGTCGTCCGCTTCGGTCCCCGTAGACTTCGTAGACATGTTCGAACACTGCGGAGCATTTCTGTTTGTAGATGTCCGGCGTGTAGGCACGAGGCAGGCCTTGGTCGAGAACATCTTCGATGGCGAGCTTCACCCGTGACCGAGCCACGACGGTGTGACGCCAGTTCAGAACGAGTAACTGCTTCAGTTTTGTTAACAGATTCTTGGCCACCTTCTTCAGCTCCGCACGCTCCTCTCCACTCAGCGCTGGAGCCGGCCTGGTGAGGATGTCGAAAATGACCAATTCTTCCTCGGACAGGTGTTCACGAACATGCCGCTCTTGCTCCTCATTCAGGCTGCGGCTCAGCGCCAGCAGCTCCTTGAGCAGCTCGTCGATGTTGCGGCTCCCTGCGTTGTAGGACTCAATCAATTCCTCAAACTTCGCCAGATAATCGGCCCTGATCCGGTTCAGACGAATCAGCGTATCCAGCTTCGAGCGGATGGCCGCTTTGAGCTGCTCCAGGTCGATGTTTTTGGTCTTGGACTCGCTTAACCGCTTGGCCAAGGCGTCAAAGTCGATCTTCGTCAGATCGATGACTCCATGACCGTCTGTGCGTTGAGGAATGTGGAAACCGTCCGCCGCCACTGACGCATCCAGAATCTTGTTCAAGTCTGTTATCACCGCTGAGATATCCGCTGGTCCTTCGCCGGTTCGTTCACGGATCGAGTCAGCGATGGTCGTGAGACAAGCCACACGTGAGGCGAATTCCAACACCGAAGGATCGGGCTTCGCGGCTTGAAAGAAGGTCCGCACCCAACGTTCCTGCGCCAGAAAATCCTTGCGCAGCGGGTCCGGCGAGATGAGGGCCTCGACGGCCTCTGCGATCTTGGTGAGGCGGTCCAAACTTCCGACAGACATGTTTTCAAGTTCCTCCAAGCTCACCCCATGGGCCTGGCAGAAGGACGTCGCTTCGGTGATCGCCTGACGGAGACTTTCGACAAGGTTCCGTTTGTCGCGGATCGGGCGCTCCCCACCTTTTCCCTTGGCATATAGCGCGAGCGCCTTTTCCAGTGATTCGAAGACATTGGCATAGTCGACGATCAGGCCGCTGTGCTTGCCGGGGAATACGCGGTTCGCCCTCGCAATGGTCTGCATCAGGGTGTGGTTCCGCATCGGCTTGTCGAGATAGATCGTCGAACAGCTCGGCGCATCGAAACCGGTCAGCCACATGGCACAGACAAAGGCCAGGCGCAGCGGGTCTTTCGCTTCTTTGAACTTCTCGTCCAGCTCATCATCGTTCATGCGCTTGCGGTGCGGCGCGATGTCCAGACCCAGTTTCTTCATGTCCGCAATCTCGTTCTGGGCGGAGGAGACGATGACCGCCATGTCGGTCGTATGGATCACATCGAGGCGCGCCTTGAGTTCCCGGATACGATCGGGATCGGCGGCCTTAGCCCCGTACGTCCTGAGCCTGGCCAACTCCTTCGCGACACGCGTCCCTTCTGCGTTCCAGTGCACCCTGACCTTGTCGTACATCCGTAAGGCTGTCGCCTTATCGATGGAAATGACCATCGCCTTGCCCTGAAAGCCACGCCCGAGGAAGTGCTGGACGATATCCTTGGCGATCGTCTCCAAGCGGTCGTCGCGCGTCAGGAGTTGATACTGCCGGCCGAGTTCCCGTTCCAGTCGCTTCTCCTGCTCGTCGTCGAGTCCTGCTGCCTCAATCAGGTTGTAGATGTCGTCGTTGAGGTTCGGATTCTCCAAACGCAGTTCCGGGGTGCGGTTCTCATAGAAGAGCGGCACCGTCGCGCCGTCTTCCACAGACTGCTGGAAGTCGTAGACCGAGACGTAGTCGCCGAACACCTCGCGCGTCCGCTCCTCCCCTGCGATCAAAGGCGTGCCGGTGAAGGCGAGGAAAAGGGCGTTGGGCAAGGCGGCACGCATATTGAGGGCCAACTGGTCGTATTGGCTCCGGTGGGCTTCGTCCGTCAGAACGATGACATCCGAGCGGTCGCACAGTAGTTCAGGAGTTTGGAATTTGTGGATGAGCGTGAAGACATAGCGATGGTTTTCGCCAAGCAACTGCCGCAACTGCCTCCCGCTTTGGGCGTGACATTGGTCACTCTCTGTCTCACTGACCGCACCACAAGCCTTGAACGTCTTGGCAATCTGGTCGTCCAGTTCAACCCGATCGGTCACGACGACAAAGGTCCAATTGCCGGGCACCTTGCGGAGAATCTTCTGGGCGAAGAACACCATCGAGAAGCTCTTGCCGGAACCCTGTGTCTGCCAAAAGACACCGCCTCGTCCGTGGCCCTCCTTCCACGCGGTCAACGTGGCGGCAATGGCATTGTTCACCCCGAGGAACTGGTGATTCTGTCCCAGCACCTTGACCAATCCGGCCTTGCGCTCGGAGAACAAAGAGAAGTTTTCAAGCAGATCCAGCAGGCGCGACGGCTCACAGGTGCCGCGGAGCATCACTTCCAGCGACACCCGGCGGGGTTCGTCTTCGTGTTCGATCCGCTTCCACTCAAAAAAACGCTCCCAGTCTGCCGTGAGCGAGCCGACATGGCTTTCCGTTCCGTTGGAGGCGATCATCAGGCCGTTGAACCAGAAGAGCTGGGGGATATCCGATTTGTAACAGGTGAGATTGTCGTCGAACGCCTGCTGTGCCGGGACACCGGGCTTCTTCAACTCGATCACGACGATGGGCAGGCCGTTCACGAACCCGACAAGGTCAGGCCGGCGGGTATAGAGCGAACCTGTCACGCTGAACTGGCTTACCAACAGAAAATCGTTGGCGGCAGGATTCTCCCAATCGATCACGCGGATCCGCTTTGGCTCCTGGCCGCCGCTCGCGGCATCCGCAACAGTCACCTCAATGCCGTCTTTGAGCAGCCCGTACACTTCCCGATTCGCCGCCGCCAGGCTCATGGCAGAGCGGTCTCGGGCGAGTTGGTCGATGGCTTGCGAGAGCGCTTCGGGTGGGAGAGAGGGGTTGAGGCGTTCGAGGGAGGTACGGAGACGAGGAAGAAGCAGCGCTTCGCTTTTCGTCTCACGCCCCAGCGTGCCACCGACACCGAAGACTTCTTCCAAAGCCGAGACCGTCTGCCAACCCAGCTTAGAGAAAAGCTGGATGGCCGGTTGTTCGACGAGAGAGTCTTCGGTGTACGTGTGAGGACTCACGGCAACGCTTTCACAATCGGCCGGAGCACCTGATCCATTTTCACCAGTCGCTCCGTGAGCCAGTTCAAATATTCATCCCAGCGACTCTCATCCTCGATGGATGCGTGTGAGTACCAGGTGGCTATCCGGCAAGCCTTGGCATCCGGGAGTTCCTGCCAGTCCAGCTCAAATCCCAACTTCCCTTCAATGACCTGCTTCTGTACTAGCAGATCAGCGAAATGCTTTTTGGCCTCCGCTCCCGGAATCCACAATTCTACCCCGAGGCGCTCGTCGCGGGTGTTCGCCGTGATGGTCAGACCGAAACCGGAACGTCCAATGGAATTGTTCAGCCAGTGTTGAGGGCGAGGCTTCTGGGGTCGAATATGTGGTGCGTTCTTCGCAAGTCTTTCAACGAGAGCCGTCCAGAACTTCTGCTGCAACTGTTTGGTCGGTGAGGCAGAGGATACGGCACGCGCCTGCTCACGACCGATCTTCGCCCAATCGTTGGGTTTTACGACGACCTCGAATTTCGGCGCAAGCGGCGATTCACCGATGCGCCATAACTCGATCTGCACACCGAAGAAACTCAGGTTCTCGGTCGTGTTCTCGTTGAGGAACTGAAGCGCAGCGATGTGCTCGGGGCGGAACGATTCCGCCAACCACACCACCTTGTTGGCGCCCACCCCGGCCGCGTAGGAGAGGATCTGGCCCAGGTGCTTGTGGTCCGTTTCATCAAGCTGATTTTCGATGATGACCTGCTGATCGCCATCCGAACAAAGAATGTCCAATTTGAAATCGCCAACCCAATGTTCTGTGGCAACAAGGACCAGTTCACTTACTCCGAGGGCGTCCGCAAGGGTGTTCAAGTTGTCAGCCTCAGCAAGCCATGGCGTGAGCTCGCCGGCCTCGTGCTTCCATGCCTCGCGTAGCGGCACGCGCATCAACTTGCTGAGGTTTCGGATCCCAGCCATGATTCAGTTCTCCTTCACTGCTATCTGCCCTGACAGCAGCCGCGGGAGTAGCAGGTCTCGGGTGCGGCGGAGATTCTGAGTTTTCCCTCGAAGCTGTTGGCTGAGTAGCAACATTGGGGCGACAACTGAGGAAAACCGTTCGATTATCGATCGATCGGATACGGTGCCTGGGATCGTAAGGAGGTTTTCGGGCTTGACGCGTTGATGACTAGTTGACGTGCCTATTGCGAGACTGGCGAACTGACCCGCGAACTCTTCAGAACAACATTTGGCATAAATAAATTCACGAGTGGTTCCTGGCCGTGGTTTCAGGACGAGGAATTCAGTCGAAGTGATGGCGCGACGCTGGTCACTTGTTGCTGGGAGCCAAATTCGTGGGATTCGTGGGTTGAGCTTGGAGAGTAAGACACATGAACTATTGATGCAGTATTTCCCGCTCAAAATCGTCTCACCCAGTTCGGTTGCTGGTTGTCGGCCATTGTCGAATGCAGGAATGCTGAAGTGTTCGAACAGTTCTTGGGGAAACTCAAATGGGTTGATGCCATCACGCTCGATAGTGACAAGATCACCAAATCGACCTCCCCACCCTTGTGGGATAGAGCCGAGGGGAGAAGAAACCATTTTGACTTTATCGTGGCCGGGGAAGCGGAAGTGCACGAACCACTCGCGGTAGAGGGATTGGGCCATCTCTTCCAGAATCTTGATGCGCCGCTGGTTGTTCTCGATTAGGTCGTCATAGGCCGACAGGATGCCTGCGATTCGGCGTTGGAGCGGCAGCACGGGAATTTTTACCTTAATGTCGCAGAAAGCGGACTTGTTCAAGATCGGCGTTCTGACTCCAGTAGCGGCGCCGAGCGAAAGCAGCTCGCTCTTTCGGGGGAGCAGCGAATAGAACAGAAATGATGGGTCGACCTTCCCATTGGGAACGATAGTGTTGATTTGTTGGTTGGTGAACGATGGGCGATCGGTCATGATCACCTCGCCCATCTGCCAGCCAATGCAGGAGACGCAAATGCTGTTTGGCGGGATTTGAATCCGTTTCAGTAGCTCTGCACCCTCATTCGAAATAGTCCGTTGTGTAGATCTGGCGAACTTTCCTTGATGCATATCTGTGGGCGTTATGAACGGAAATTCTCCCCCAAAGTAGGATTGTCGCTCGGTCGGCGGAGTCCGACCTGTGAAGACCTCTCCAATATCTCCAATTCTCGTTTCAGGCCAGCTGTGTGCGTGCAACGTACGCCTCCAGAATCTCCGCTACATTCCGAGCGATGGTTCCTTCAAGGTCGCGTGCCTGCGCGTTGAGCATTTCCAGTTCTTCGTTTAGCGTTTCGAGCTGTTCCTTGAAGTCCTCGTCGCTGACTTCCTCGCCGGGTGCCACGCCAACGTATCGACCGGGATTCAGGCTCCAGCCCTGCGCTTCGATCTCCTTGATCATGGCGGCTTTGCATAGTCCTGGCACATCAGCGAACTTCAGCTTTTTGCCGAACACTTCCTTCAGCTTGGCTCCGGCCTCAGGCCCGCCCAGGGTGAAGTCCGGCTCTTCCCCCCGATAGAGCCGGACGACGTTCGCCATGAATCCGATTTGGCCTTCGGTCCAGTCGCGGTGCGCCCGATCCACATGACGGTAAATGTGCCGTGCATCGAGAAAGAGGACCTTGTCGGCCCTCGGCGTCTTCTGCTTTGATCGATCCAGAAACCACAAGGTACAGGGCAGCGTGACCGTGTAGAACATGTCCGGCCCGACGGCGACCATCACGTCCACCGCACGGGCTTCGATGAGCTGTTTGCGAAGTTCTTGTTCGGACGAGCGGGCATCGGAGGCGCTGTTGGCCATGACGAATCCGGCTCGCCCGGTCTGGTTCAATGTCGAATAGAACAGTTGAATCCAGAGATAGTTGGCGTTGTCCGTGCGCGGCAGGCCGAAGGGGTAGCGGCGGCCCTTGCCGACCTCGGCTTCCAGCCGTTCCTTATCGACGGCGTTCACGTTGAACGGCGGATTGGCGAGGACGAAGTCGAATCTGCCCGTGCTGTTGTGCAGGTCGTCGTAGTAGGTAATGGCCTCTTTGATATCCCCTTCCAGGCCGTGCATGGCCAGGTTCATCCGGCAGAGGGCGACGGTGGCGGAGACTTTCTCCTGTCCGTGAATAGCCAATTCTGACGAAGGGTTCTTCTTATGCTCGGCTACGAAACGGGCGCTTTGGACGAACATGCCGCCGGAGCCGCAGGCCGGGTCCAGAATGCGGCCATGGTAGGGCTCCAGCACTTCGACCAGCAAACGCACGATGCCGGAAGGCGTGTAGAACTCGCCGCCCTTCTGGCCTTCCGTCCTGGCAAACTCGCCGAGGAAGTATTCGTAGATGCGGCCGAAGGCGTCGTAATCCATGGTGGCCGGGATTTCGGACACGCGCTTGAGCAGTTCCTTCAACAACGTGCCTACAAAGACTTCATAGCTCTTAGGAAGCACCCCGGCAAGCTGGGGATTGTGCTTTTCAATGTCGCGCATGGCTTCATTGATCGCCTTGCCGGCATTGCTGCCCTCCGGCAGATGGAGGAGCTGTTCGAAGCGGGCGTTCGGCGTGAGATAGAGCACCCCTTCGGCATGGTAGGCTGATGGTTCGCCCACGCGTGAGCCGCGCCGTGACGAGGATGCCATCTTCTCCAGGTCGGCCCGGATCTTGGCAAAGCGCACATCGGCGAAGCGGAGGAAGATGAGGCCCAGGAATATTGGGCCGAGGTGAGGACGCTATTGGCCCGCAGCTGATCGGCTGCGTCCCACAGACGCTTTTCCAGCGCGTCCGTCGCCCTGTCTTTTTCCGATGGGGCAATCCATTGCATCTGGGGCTTCGTGAAACATGTGTCCGCTGCAAGCCGCAGCAGGATACCCTTTCTCCGGTGGCGAGACAATCTGGCCGTTGCCCCTCCCCTCCCCTTGCCGTTGGAATATCGGGCCTGCTAGATTTGGGCCCATGACGATCCAATTCCAGAAGAAAGATCCGCGGGCCACGATCACCACGAAGTTCGGCGAGATCAAGCAGTACGCGCCGTACTTCTACGACGCCACGCTCGCCGTGATCGAGGCCATGAAGAAGGCCAACTCCGCCGACCCGGCCAAGTTCATGCCCGAGATGTACAACGTGTCCTTCACGGGCGCCACGGGCAAGGTCGAGTTCGACGCCAAGGGCGACCGCAAGGACGCCGAGATCACGATCTTCCGGCTGAAGGACGGCAACATCAAGCCGCTGGCCGTGGTGAAGAACGGCGTCTCGACGCCCTTCGCCGCCGCCGCGGCCCCCGCCCCGGCCGCCGCTCCCGCCGCGGGCGGCGCGCCCACGCCT
>JAANMU010002595.1_pt1 | contig 13167 bp, 8 predicted proteins | sample 7279701 | NCBI WGS metagenome assembly JAANMU01 (sample SAMN14094539, study PRJNA606508) | bioreactor metagenome | isolation source: A lab-scale SPAN reactor treating ammonium-rich wastewater day 57 | place: Ireland: Galway | collected 2017-03-13 | reverse complement strand
TACTGTGAGTGCCACTTCTCCCTGCAGTTGACTTGTTATGGCTTGGGTAGTTAAGAGAGCTGTTTTGGTTTGGAGTTTTGTAAACTTGACTCTACCAGTCAATCGCTCATTTAAGGTATTGATGGCATACTTGTATGGGTACATGACCGAATCAGTCTCCCAATGACCATACTCAACTCTTTCTTCTACAACTGGTGGTCTGTCATGAATACTGACTCTGTTGGGAATCTTGGATTTGTGTACTGACCGACCAGTGTGTTGCTTGCGTTTCTTTCTACCAAGCCGTAAGTATTGATACAACCTCTCCTCTTCACACGCCCACGCATCTTGGTAAATCCAAACGTATATTGATTCATGACTCACCACGGTCATGCCCTGCTTGAGTTTTAGTCGTCCCGCAATCTGTTCAGGAGACCAACCACACTGCAGTCTGGCTACTACATACTTTTGCAGGACAGAGTTTGAGAGCTTCTTCTTTTGTCTACATCTCGTACGAGCAGTTTCATGTCTGATCTGTGCTGACCAGGCAAAGTACCCATGAGGCGTTTGGTAGTGGTTGATTTCACGGCTGACAGTACTAGGGTGTCGACCAATCGCCTCTGCTATCTGTGATACTGTATACTTCTTGAAGAGCAATACTTCAATTGCTCCTCTGTCTGCAGCCGTTAGCTGTTTGTAGTTCATACTAACATTTTAACGGTTGCAGTTAGAGTTAGAACCTAGCATCAGTTACTCATCAAAAATTGATGATATAATTTCGCCTGAGTGAATAAACTCATCACTAACTGAACTCTAAACGCTGAAACGGAGATGATTATGCCTCTCGAAACTGGAATTCTTGATATTGAATCAAATTTAGATATTGGATGGTATACGCCTGAGCAGGCAGAAGAAGAACTCAAAGCCTATTTATCGGCGAATGCTTCTGCATCTGTTGCTGAAAAGACTGCGGCTACTACAACCCTCAATAGAGTTAGGGCTAAGATCACAGAGGCTTTGCGTGGCACCACGGAAACTTCAAGTGTGCAGTTGGAAAGCTTTCGAAGAAGCAGTTTAAAAGATTTGATTCATGACTGGTATACATTAGATATTGAAAAACAAGGTGAAGGTAGGGAGGGGCTAAGAAAGGTTATTCTTGAGAAAATTGATGGTCTTAGGCAGGTTTTCATAACTCATGGTCTAGCACAAACCCCACCAGTAATTGAGGCGGAGTCGTTGTTTCGCTGGCAAAACTTTAAGGACCTTTGTGTTCAAATTTTTGCCTTGATCGACTACGGAGTGATAAGAGGAGACACACAAAATGTTGCTGAATTTACTGCAAAACACAAGGAGATATTAGAATCGGCAGGAAAACCTGGCGCAATGACATGGAATGGTAGGTTTAACGAAAATCCACTAGTTAGCTCTATTGGAATCGATGAAGGTGAACAATTTAGCCCGACAATGGGATTAATTCAGAGAATGGCATATGTGGTTTTTCAAGAAATGAAAAAACCATTACCTGCAGTTATAACTGCCGCCCATAAAGATGGGCAACTGACAGAAAGTGCATATTCTCGAAATCAGGGCTTTAGTTCTGGTATAGATACTGAAATGATTGACAGAATAGCGGGCTGGAACACTCATAGAAGGTTAGATGGAACTCTAGTAAGTGTAAGAATACGTGATGAAATTCAAAAATATCCTCCAGATGCTCAACTAGTTATCAAGGATGTAGCAAGATGGAAGGCTGCTCGTGATGACTTGGGATCAAAGGCTGGAGTTTGGCACTTAGGTTTTAATAAAGGAGCTTTCAAGTATGCTGATGGTGCTGAAGGAAGGCCCGCTGGATTAATAGCAAGTATTCTTTACCAAGTTGGAAAAAATAGTGCTCGAGAAAATCATGCATCCTGTCTTCACTTTATTGACATTTCAGATTGCGACTCAATGACGAAAGGTCGTCCAGCTCTCAGTGGAGACAGAGGTAATTACAAAAAATGGTCAGATATTAGAAATCGTGAAGTTATTAGATATGGTCAAGAATTACAACAGTTTATTTTATGGAGAAATCAAAAATGGGAAAAGGTAGGTTACCAAAGATACAAGCCGTCTAGCTGGTATGAAGACTTTCCAGCCTTAGATGTTTTTTTTAACCAATCGCCAAATGCAATTTCTGCACCAAACTATACGAAGGCGAGAGATGCAGTCCTTAGGATGGTTGAAATGTCCGCTGAGGCACATCAAACGCTTTTAAGTACCAATACGGAGCAGCTACAAGAGAAAGTAGCGGTATTAGTTAAAAACTTTAATAGCGAAATCGGCAAAGCTATGTCACTTATTGGTCAGCATGAAGTTGGAAACAGATATAATTATGTTCACCGACTCATACTAGCGTGTTTTCAATATTTTTTGGCAAGTATAATAATGGCGGTGCCAGGATCAGTTGGATGGTTTGGAGATAAGGTGGGGATAAGGGGTTTAACAAATAGAGAATATGAAGAGTTATTAGATGTTACAGTAAGAAAAATCAGAGAGGTTATAAACCTTAATTCAACCCTAGCAGGATATTACTGGAGCAATACTACAGGAAAAATAAGTGATACTAATCTGGGGTCTGGAGGTTTAATTGATAGCCCATTCCTAAGAAGAGAGTGGCGTCACAACAACAGAACCACCCAACGACTACAACAATGGAGGTTGGACAACTCGCCAGAACTTGATGGAATGTCCACTGTAAAACAAGCAAGTCTTCTGAACACTACCCCAAAACACTCATTGAATGTTGGGGATGGCTGGAAGTCCTCCTACGAAGACCCAGAGGCACAGAGAACCTAGAAGTTATTAGAAGCGGTCATAGCTATACAATCTTAAGCCAGTATTTAATTACGGATAATTAAGGTTTTTTAGGAGCATCTGCAGCCGTTGGAGTCCAGTATTGTGCATTTCTAAGTCTTGATTCTTCCCAAGCAGCTTTTTCAGCTTGTCGCTCAGCCAGCTCCTTCTTTGCAGCCCACGTTTTGGTGTCTCTTGCAGCGCTACTTCTACCAAGCCAGTTTTTACGAGCACCTATTCTTTCAAGCATTTTTTCTTCAGTAAAGTGTTGGCTTGCTGTATCAATTCCCTTTTCAACGAAGCTAAGTGCCGCAGGTGTCTTAGCGCCAAAGGCATTTCCAATTCTTCCACTTAAACCAGCACCCCTAGATGCTCCGCCTCCCGCACCTCTTCCAGCTGTTTCAACTATGCTAAGTAATTTTGCCCTAGACAATCCACCTCTCAAATCTGTATTCCATATACCCTTACCCAAACCCCCTACAGCACCTAGTCCTGCACCCGCCGTAGCTCCCAAAGGTTTAGCACCAAGGTTATAACTACCTCTTACAGACTCAAGGCCTTTATTAGTCACCATACTCGCAAACGTATTCTCGGGAGCGATTGCTTTGCGGATGTGTTGAACGATATCGGGCATGGCTAAAATTATTGCTAGTCCCATGACGGAGGTGATGTTGCCGGCTTGGCCGCTGCCTAGCAAGAAGGGAGGCATGAAACCACCAGTGGGGCGGACTGCGTTTTCAGTAAAAGCATAGAACATAACCAGCACCATCAGCACGACAGGGAAGGGTGATAAGTGACCAACCAGGGTTTTAATCCAGGTTTTAAAGGCATTTTTACCAGGGATAGCTTCCATCATGAGCAACAAGGGAGAAACTACAACCGATATGACTATGGTGGCATAGCAGCGGAGGAGTTCAAAGAAAAGACGCACCGTACCAATCAGAACAGCAATGGCCAGGATGACGGTTAGAAGAGTGCCGCCGATGGCACCAATAAGCTGAGTGCCAACCCCATCAGAACCTACTGTCCCACCCACTATGTTGGAAATTAAATCTACATTTGCACCGTTATCAATAACCGCCCCAATAAGTGTCGACATTAACTTCAGGATATCATACCCCAAAATCTCATTTCCAGCCGGAAGAACGTTATAAAACACCCCAATAATCAAGGTCATGGTTAGGTACATGAGGTCAATAGCAAAGCCAGCGATAGCATAGGAGAAAGTAACTAAGATCAGGGCGATGATAATTCTGGGGATGGCCTGCTGGGCAGTGATGGCAGCTTGACCTAGCTTCTGCCGGAACATAATCATAAAGCCAATCACTACAAAGATAATGACAAAGAAAATATAAGCAATGTTGCGAAAAGTTTTCCAAAGATCTAGGATCGGATCAAGCGCTGCAAAACCTAAACCCTGAGCATAAGCTGGCGTGACCACATTGGCCGACTCCAGTACATCGGCAATGTAAGTAGTGGAAGAGGCAATGGGACGCTGATACATGCCGTTCATCATCGTTGCCAACCCACCCACTGCGCCACCTATGGCAACGGGGCGATTGGACGGTAAGCTTCCCCCCTCTTCACTATCCTCACCTTCAGCGGGCACGAAGGTAAATGGGATCGTCACCACATTTTTTGACATTTCCACAGAGATGAACTGGTAAACGTGATAGACCAGACACTCTAGAGATGGCGTAGTACAACCTTCACGAATCACACTCTCATAAGATTCCTGAAGTCCTGTTGTATTACCCCAGGGATCGTACTCACCTTCTGTAGGAGCAGCTGCTAGCACCATAGAATGAGATAACAAGGGAAGCGTCAGCCACGACAAAACCAACAGCCACAAAACAAGAGCGCGAGAGGCGATGCGCGGAAATAGCATGGTTTTGATTATAAAACAAAACTGCAGATACTTGCTAGGGGGAAAGTAAATCATGTAGTTGAGCATTAACCTCTGTTATCCTCACCCTTGTCGTCATTCCAGAATTACCTGCCTCGAAACAAGCGGAGATCCGGAATCTTAACACCCTTGTTGACAACTGATGTTATGGTAACTTCAAGATGCTGAAACATACTAAACATGACGAGGCGGAGGCGTTTTCAACATGACGAGGTAGTGGTGACTCCTTGCTAATTGCTGAAACAAGTTCAGGGTGACTATCAGGGGAGATTATGAATTGATGGGTTGCAAGAATTTTAGTAGTTGGTACTTTCGATCTTTAGTGATATATTTTTGCTATGTCTGATCCTCAATCCCCCCTTTCTACCCAGTTGTCCTCTGCCCAAACCGTAGTGGTGGTCTACCCGACTGGTGCCACCCACGAAGAACTAGCAGTGGTTGCGGCTGTGACTTTAACCCTTCAAAGTCAAGGCAAAGATGTCCGACTCGTGTCACCTCAGCTCCCCGAATCGACCAATTCCATCACTGGTTTAGATCAAACCCAAACTGAACTTGGCCACCAAAACCTGTTGGTTTCCTTTGCTTATGACGAAAATAAGGTAGACAAAATTAGCTATCACATTGGTGAGGAAAGTGGCAAATTTTACTTGACTATTAAACCTAAAAGAGGTCACCAACCTCTGGATACCAAGAGCGTGGAGTTTGCCTATGCAGGTTTGGAAGCTGACCTGCTGATTTTAGTTGGCGTTAAGTCACTTGAGTCGCTCAATCAGCTTTACATTGGCTACGAGGAAATGTATGAAACAATGCCCAAAATTGAGATCAATGAGCTGGGGCAGGGTTTAAGTGCCTGGCAAATTACCCGGGCTTCGGCGTCATGTTTATCCGAGGCGGTGGGACATGAGTTGATTGGTCTGGGCTGGGTCATCCCACCTGAGGCAGCTAGCAACTTATTAACTGGGATTGAAGAGGCGACAAATGGCTTGTCATCGACCGCAGTTCAGGCTGGGACGTTTGATTTAATTGCCAGCTTGCTCAGAGCAGGGGGAGTCAGACCCGTTAAGCCAAAGAGTCATCGTGCGGCAGCGAGTAAAGTTGAAGTCGCCAGTCAGGTTGCCAAACCCCCTAAGCCTAAAGAAACAGAAATGAAAGTAGAGGTCAGGCGGGCGAAGTTGAAATAGCTACGGAACCTCGAAGCAAGTAGAAGTGTTAATTGTGCCTTGACATTGATTGTCCGCAGGTCTTGATGTAATTGTAAGGTTAATACAAAAATTACCATGGAAAGTGTCTGGAATTTTAGATCCATAGCACATGGTTGGTTCAGCACTGGTAGGGTACTCTAGTCGTCCCTGTACTGGTAGAAAGCCTCCTGCCCAATTACAGTTGATACCTGGTCCCGTGGCTACTATTGCAATATCACCCCAGTCTCCGGTACAAGTCGGACAAGTGATAGCAAACTTCCATTCACGACTATCAGTCATAAAGGAATCAACAACCATGGCTTGTTGTGTGGGATCGCTACATGTTTGTCCAGGTGGAAAAGGCTGTGGTGGTGCAGGTGGAGGCATACAACTAATCGTCGTGCACTCCTCAGGCGGATTGGTAGCCACAGGAGTGACCGTTTGTCCGCACTGACCACGTAAAAACTGCTCGGTTGACTTACAGGCATCCAAGTAATGCCGAGCATCACTAACTTTAGTATTGAGAGTTTTTTGGATGACTTGTAAATAATGACCAAGCCTTCCACCTAAAATACCAGCAGATAATATCTGACCTTTTTGTGCCAAATAAAACTCAAAAGATCTGGTACAAGGTAGCTTCCAGCCAATTTGTACATTATTAATATAGGAGCCCGAACCAGGTGGATCTTCAACGCGACTGTACACAGGAGTACAACTTGAAACCTCGATGACTCCTCCACCATCCATATCCACTGAGCCCGGATTGCCATTCCAGTTGGGTGGATTGGGTGAGGGATCATTAAACTCTCGTTTAACAAACCCTGGTACGAATTTAAGAATGTCACCACTGACCTGAAATCTATCATACTCTTCGGCTTCTTCTGTCAGTGACACGAGTTGTTCGGTGGTAAAGAAGCTGCCCATTAAGGTTGACTCCACAGTTGTGAGATCATACCCTTCAGGGTACACCAAAAAATGCTTGACTTTAGTCTCATCACAGCAGGTGGTGCCACCTGGATAAAAACCAGCTTTGTATGGAGAAGTGCCCGAACTAGTATCTGGATCGTCCACAACATGAAACATAGTCTTTAAACCATAATCTCTAACCTCAGTGTCATGATCAGAAATGGGTGGGATTCTAGGATCTCTACCATCGGCGCTTCCCTCTGACGTTTCTTTCCAAGTTTCAGCAAATTGCGGATCACTTTTTCCTTTAGGTGTAGTTTGATGAGTGGAATCGAGTGCTGTGTTATCCACGCCTTCTCCAGCAATTAAAAACAAATTGTTAAGTAGTTCAGCACCAAATTTGGTTGTGTAGGTTTTTGAGGGACTTTCTCTAGTCCCAAAGGCTCCCGTATCGGTAATTAGAGTAGCTGATTCTTTTTTTAGCTCAGGACACTCAGGTGTGAAGCCTAATGAATATGGTGAATTTTCTTTTGCTAATTTAGATTCGGTATTGATAATATCGACCAAGGCTTTGGAAAGCGGATCATTGCACTCTCCGCCACCTATGCCAGTCTTACCTCCCGCCAGACACATAATTTCATCATCTTTGGTTTGACCAGGCGGATCTGTGTCGTATCTCAGAGAGGTGGCTGCTAGAGAGTCTCTGCGTTCAATGGCCTTTTCAGTGTATTCAAGTTGCTGGGATTTGGTGAGCACTAGATTGCGGGTTAAGATGGCCGAGTCATTCCAAACTGTGTTGCCTTGGGCTGTAGTGGCCACATCGGTGCCTTTATTGGTGGTGATATCGGGCACTTTAAAAGCATTAACGAGAATAGCGTCTTGAGGTTTATCAGGTAGATTAATTGTACCTGCCAAGGGATGAGTGAATAAGTTGTACATACGAGTATAACTAGGTATAGAAAGCTCTATGCTGGTTACTAAAAATGCGGGGCGGTAGGCTCTGTCCATGGTCAAAGGGGTGTTAAGAACGGCGGTTTTGAATTTCTTGGCACTTTCATCTAAGTCTGTATCACCAATAAGGTCGATACAAAACGAATTTTTACCAGATGTGTCTGTATAAAAATTATCTGGAACATTAAAGCGAGTTTTATACTCGTCTAACAAACTTTTGATGGTGTAATCTGTGTTCGGGATTGGTCTGGGATAAAGCGCACAACTATCACGATTTGCTTCCAGTAGTTTATTACACATTTCCTCTTGTTTAGTCAACATATGGAGTGACTGAATGCACCGTTCGCGATTGCTGAGCAAGTTATTAGCGGGGGCTGAATTTAGTAATGATAGAGTCCGATCACTTATTTTGGTATCTTTAAAGCCAAAGTACTCCTCCAGAGAGGTCATCAGGTATTGTTTACCCGAAACATCTCTGAAGTTAGGAACTAGTACATCTCGGTAATCAATGGTCAGTGTAGAACGAATCGGCCAAGTGCCAGTTTCAGCAGGTGGTACTCTGGGAGAAACCAATCTGGGATTTTGACCACCACCAATTACAGCACCATAATCGTTTTTTGGATCAGGAATTTTATCATCAACCCACGCCTTCATCCATCTCTCACCACTTTGAGTTAAACCAATCTTAAACCCAGGTGTGGCACAGTGAGCCTCATAACCCTGATTGATTAAATCGTTTCGAATGACGGTGACATCTCTGGGTTGAGATGGGTCTAGACCCAGAATTGGGTGGATGTAAAACTCATCATTGTCAGCACCGTACTCATCGTAGATGGAGAGGTCGTAGGCAGGATTATCCTGACCAACTCCAGAGCACAACCCAGGCTCATCTTTGGGAGCAAAGCCACACTCTCCGCACTTAGTTAAGTTGGGATTTTGACTTTCCAACCAAGTATTAAACTTGGATTGATCAAAGTTATTTAAAGGGGTGACTATGCCAGGACTACAATTGTTGTTATAGAAACTTGTGGTTTGAGATGCTTTAAAGATATCCCAGGTGGGAATTGGCTCTCCTTTTAATGGCAGTGGATCATAGGAAAACACCGCAAACATTTTAAAATTAGAGTCTCCCACCCACTTTTGACTCCACGAACCACTAAGCATTTTGGAAATATGCGCATCTTCGTATCTAGGAGAACCATAAACCCCAAAAACTCCCGATTCTAGAGAATAATATGGGCCTGGAATTGCAACTTCATCATATTTACAGTTATTTTTAAATGGGCTTGAATGACGACAAACATCAACGTAGGTTGAGTCCCCATCACCTTTGTGATCATACTCATTAATTGATGATCCAGAAGCTAGTTTATAAAAAGCATCACCTCCGCCAACGCTACTTAGATATTGAGTGAAATGATCATGAGTTTTATTGAGCATCGGTGATAGGAGCGTGACTTTGGTATCAAGCAGTCCAGCATCTCCTAGGTGTTTGCGAAGAGCATTCATATAAGTTACAACTGCAGTTCCATCTGTAGAGCTTCCCCCTTCACTACTGCCCTGATTTGGTTCATTCCATGGCATAAAATAGATCATTTGTCCCTTACTATCGAGTTGACCAAGGGTTGCTGTCCATGCAACTGCTTGTTCTTCAGTGAAGGGCTGACCGGCATTATAGGCACGAATAACTACGTTTAATTCTTTACCAAATAAAGATCCATAACCAGCACAATCACCCAGCGTACCTAGGGAAACAATCCAGCCTCCAGCTTTGGTTAGGGTTCTTACTTGATTAACCTGACCGTAGTAGGGTCCCACATTCACACCACACTTATTGCCGGCAGCTTGAAGGGGTTGAGGAAGTACTGAATAGAACATCATCAATCCCAAAAAAATCAATAACGACAACGACAACTTCCGCTGGGTATGGCAGAGGGATAACTTAGGCACGAGGCTATTATAGGGGAAAAAAGCAGATTTGTCGCTTAGGGGGGTCCACAACATACTGTACCGCCCCCACAACTTCCATGATTTACATTAGGTGAGACGCAGACATTGGGCGGCATACAGAGACTGCCTGGATGGACAGATCCACAGCTATTAATATTTAGGGGTAGTCCTCTGTCTGATGTGGGGATTTGAAAGTGGCGAATCACATTGACACCAGTAAAGTCGGCAATTAGGTTGATGATGATGAAGGCCGAGAGAGCGACGACTAAGCCAACTACCGAGTAAAGCATGATGGAGCTTGCTTTTTTGACTCCTTGAGCATCCGAACCAGACAGCATCCATTTTAAGGCACCAAAGATAAACATGACGAAGCCGACCAAGCCAATTAGGGTGATGATAACAATAAAAACGTTGGCAATTAAACACTCGGCACCTTGAATAGTGGCTACGTCTTCATTTGGACCTTCGCCCACACAGACCCCAGTCCAGTCAAATGTTTGCGCTGAAGCCTGGGTTGGTGTTAGTAGTAGGGAGGAAACAAGCAGAAAAGAGCTTAAGATAATTGAAAATGATTTTGATAATAATGACCTAGATAGCATAGTAGTAGACAATTAATTAACCATTAGAGTGCTGATACTATTATGACAGAAATTGGTCAATAAGTCATACACAATGTTGTTCTTAAACATCCCAACTCTGTCATGATGTTCCGATAAAATCGGAATCAGTATTTCAAGCACTATAGGAGTAGCAGTGCCCTAGATATAACAGACAAGGCGTCTGAGACTATAAAACAAGATAGCGGATCATAAAACCATCGCCTCTGTGCGGTTATCGACAATCTCAGGACACTTTTGGCGGTTCAGGGTGACGAAAGTGGTGCTCAATATGACGAGATTGGTGTTCAATATGGAGAGATTGATAAAGGTTTGAGAGTGCGGATCCCCACTTGGTCTGGGACAGGTCTCTACTGTTGGCGGGACCGTTGGCGGGACCGTTGGCGGGGCAAGCCACCGCCGTTGGCGGGGCAAGCCAGTTCGGAATGACGACAAAAGGAGTTAACAAGATGAGAATTTAGAACGGGTGTCAAAATTCGGTATAACAGGTTGAGAAGTGGCGTTAATTTGGAGTCGGCGTGATGGTTGGAGTCGGCGTGGCGGTTGGAGTGAGAGTAGGAGGAGGCAGAGGAGCGACTGACCCAGTACCAGAAATGGGCACGATAGCATCAAAAACTGCTGTTAAGGATGGATACCCAAGTAGGCGCACTAAAACATTCAAGATAGCATAAGAAGATGCCACTATGATGAGACCAATCACGGCTGCTAAAATTTTCCCTCTTGCTTGCTCGGTTTTACCCTTGTCTCCTCCAGAAGTAATCCAACTAAAGCCCCCCCAAACTAAGTAGAAAAAGACTAACAGTGCTACCACAGCGATGACGACGCTCAACATACTGGTGAGAAGAGCGGTGAGGTTGGGAGCGAAACCAGTGGGTAGTAGGATCAGATCAGGATTGATGTAACCAGGAGGAACAGGTGTGGGGGTAGCATTGGCTTGAGTGAGAGCAGTAGTTGAATTTGGGGCAATGCCGGCGCCAGAGGCTAAGGCGGTAGAAACTAAGGTAAGGTTGATGATGGTGGCAAAACTGATGGCGAGGAGTTTTTTCATAGAGTATTCTTTTCTGACTACTATATTTGGTTATTTAAGTATAGAGGTTTTTGAACTTGTTGGGTAGTTGATATCGTTATTATTTAACTAACTCATTGTGTCCTAGTCACCACATTCCAACTTGATAGTTTGATTGATATCTGGGCACATACCTCTGTATGTTTGAGATTGGACGGGCTTGTCCAGTATGATAACTCAGTCAGGTATTATACTTCTTTTAATCATAAAACGCAAAAACCCTCCCGAGAAGGGAGGGTTTTATTTCAAGTAGCAACGTGACTATAGTGCTCCACCACCAGCGTTGTTAATGGACTCGATGTTGTCAAAAACTCCGGTTAAACTTTGAAAGCCTAAAATTTGCAAGACAAGTAAGAGCAGTGCATATGCAGCAGCTAGAACAACTAGACCTATGACTGCGGCTGTAATTTTGTTTCTGGCTTCTTCTGTTTTACCTTTATCACCTCCTGATGTAATCCATTGAATACCACCCATAATCAAGTATAAAAATACGGCTAAAGCCGCTATAGCCATCACCACAGTTAGGACAGAGGTCAACATGCTTCCCAGATCCTTAGCAAAACCTTTGCTAAGATTGGCCGTACCAACTTTCACCTGAGCCATGGCAACATTAGCAAAAATAAATAAAGACGTGCCAGCCGCGCTGGCACCAGTCATGATTTTGGTCAATTGATGCTTCATACTTGGTCTCCTTCTTGGAGTTATTCTATTACTTATTATCATACGCATAACTACTACGATTGTGCAAGGGGTATTATAGCAGATGGGTTTTTTTTCTTGTCTTGCTGTCCCGATAAAATCGAGATCAGCGTCTCAAACACAAATTAGTGATCGATATTTGACTTATCATGCACTAATTCAAGGAACTAATATTACTAAATAATCCTGTTAAGTTGGTAAATCCTAAAATTTGCAAGACGAGCAAAAGCAGTGCATAGGCGGCCGCCAGAACAATCATGCCGATGACTGCGGTGGTAATCCTACTTCTGGCCTCCTCGGCTTTACTCTTATCCCCACCAGAAGTAATCCAGGAAATTCCTCCCCAAAGTAGCATGATTAAAAGAGCCAGTCCTGCCACTGCCATGACTATTGTCAGCATGGAGGTTAAGAAACCACCCAGACTGGTGGCGTAGCCCGCACCAGTGTTGGTAGAGCCAATAACAGCGGTCGCTCCAGTTTTACAACTAAATGGTCCAAAGCTGAGAATACAAATGTTAAGAATTTGTTGAATAACACCAAAAAGCGCCACACTGGCACCTAGGACAAAAATGCCTAAGGCACCCTGCATCATCCGTCCACGAGCTTTTTCAAGTTTGCCCTTATCATTACCAGACGTCACCCACTCTACTCCTCCCCAAAGTAGCATGATTAAAAGAGCCAGTCCTGCCACCGCCATGACTATTCTTAAAATTTGACCGATGAGTTTGGCAAAAGTCTTGGAATAATTAGCTTGATTCGCTGATTGAGCAGTAACGTTTGGTAATTTATCAACTGCCTCATCAGCAAACTGGAGCTGAACAGGAGTTGTGGCGTAAGCTAGGTTTTGAATTGATCCAATTTGTGTCAACATCGCAAATATTACAAAAAAACCTATCAAGAAGAGTTTAAAACGACCAATATTGTGTTTAATTGTTGCAATTTTCATATAGGTTTTTTTTCTTGAATTCACCACCTATGTGATGCCTTCGACAGGTTCAGGTCGCTTTCGGTGGTTCAGAGTGATAGCAGGTAGGTATTTGTTAAGAGCGCCATGTTTGTAGTTTATGATCCACTACCAGG
>JAANMU010002594.1_pt1 | contig 13173 bp, 6 predicted proteins | sample 7279701 | NCBI WGS metagenome assembly JAANMU01 (sample SAMN14094539, study PRJNA606508) | bioreactor metagenome | isolation source: A lab-scale SPAN reactor treating ammonium-rich wastewater day 57 | place: Ireland: Galway | collected 2017-03-13 | reverse complement strand
GCGGCGCGGGCACCGGCCAGCGTGGTCACCAGCGGGATGCTGTGCATCACCGCCGCCGAACGGATGCGGGCCTCAACGGCCGCACTGCCCCAGTACACCGGCGTATTGATCAGCAGATTCACCTTGCCGTCGTTGATCAGATCGATCAGGTACGGCCCGGCCGACTCCTGCACCTTGTGCACGAGATCGGCCTGGATGCCGGCGGCCTGCAGGGCGTCCCGCGTCTTGGCCGTCGAGATGATCCGGAAACCCATGGCCGCCAGTTCGCGGGCGATGGGCAGGTCTCGGCGATGACCTCGTTGCTGGAGAGATGGACCGAACTGGGGAAGTTGATCCAGAGGACCTTGTCCGGCCACGCCTCGCGGCACTCGGCCAGGGTCATGTCGCAGTCGGGCGCCGGCGTGACCGCCTCCAGGTAGTCCAGCGAGCTGGCCGCGATCAGGTCGGCCCAATGCTTGTTGTTGTCGTCCATGTGCGAGCCGACCAGGATCCCCGCCGGCTGCATGATGGCGCAGGCCTCTTCCCAGCACTCGACCACGTACTTCTCGAACCGCTCGCGGCCAAGGATGCTCGGGGTATGGTTGCCGCCCAGGTTGACGGCCATCACCGGCACCTCGGTCAGCGCGTGGCAGGCCTCGATGAACGGGCGGTGCAGGGCGTCGATCATCCGGACCACCTGGTCCTGGTGATCGATCCACTCGTAGCCGAAGGTCATCGTCCCCATGTAGTGGGAGATCAGCGTCTGGATGGGGATGTTGGGCGTCCCGCCGCGAACGAAGGCATCGCCGGCCCAGCGCCGCCCGGCCTCGACCAGCGGCTCGGGCGCCGGCCGGTACTCGGCGGTCTCGATCAGGCACAACAGCGCGTCGTAATCGTCGGCCGACTTGAACAGGTGCTCGTGCGTCCAGGTGGTGAAGCCCATCGGCTCCTGGACCGTGGTCAGGTCGCCGGCCGGGGTGTGGTAGATGGTGCGCGTCAGCCGCTTGCCGTGCTCGCTGTAGGTCTGACTTTCGGTGGTGACGCCACCCCGTCCGCCGCCGTACCCGCCGTAGCGGTCGACGATGCACAGCCCGTCGTTCCGCAGCCGCCGTTCCAACCCGCACATCGGCAGTTTGCGCTCGTAGACCGTGAAGGGTATGAAATCCACCGGTTCCCAACGCAGCGCCGCCTCAACCCGCTCCAGAGGAGTCATCGCCATCGTCCCTCTCTCCCACGCTCTTTCGCCACCGCCGGGGCGACGGCCTTCCCAACTACTCCCAGCTCACCTGCGGCCCGGACAACAGCCGGGCTCGGTCCTGGTCGGCGAAATCTTCGGCCACCGCGCCGGCGCGGAACACATAGGCCTGCCGCGACTCCTTCAGCCCGAAGTTGTACCCCAGCCCGCCCCACGAGCCGGCGTCCCAGTAGGCCAGTCCACTCGGCTTGACCAGCGGCACGATGCTGTGGGCCCAGCCGTCGCCGACCACCGCCACCCAATCCGGCGGAGCGCCGGAGATCTTCTCCTCGTCGTCGCCGTGCCCGTCGATCCGGGTGGTCTTGCCCCGGCTGTCGCGGTAGTCCGCCGGCTCGCGGTAGTAGAGCCGGCTGTGCAGCCCGGTCACCGATGGCTCGGCGGCGGTCGCGACCTCGATCCGGTCGCGGTAGAAGCCGTAGGTCTTGGTGTAGATGGTCTTGCCCTCGGCCAGGTTCCGGCGCACTCGGACCACCGCCCTGACCGGGCCGTTGGCCACCGTCTCCAGGCCCTCCAGCCGCCCGTTCTCGGCCACCCAGCCGGTCACGGCGCTGCTGTAGCTGAACATCGAGATCACCGGCCCGCGCGCGCCCACCGACAGGTCGCCCGGCACGCCGTCGGCCAGGGCGAGCCGGTAGACCGGCGTCACCACCAGGCGCGATTCCGGTCGCCAGAACGAGCCGGACGGCGGCCGGACCGTGGTCTTGCCGGCCGGCTGACCGACCACCTCGAATCGCCGGCGCGCGCCCGGCGCGAGCCGGCCCGGTACCACCCAGGCGAGGGTGCCATCGCTTTCGTACTGCGCCGGAACGAACGCGCCATCAACCTCGCGGACCCGGACGCTCGGCGCCGCCACGCCCTCCGGCAGCTTCAGCGCCGCGGCCACCTCGGCGTCTTCGACGGGCGCCTCGCCGCCGGTGACCAGCGCCACCGCCAACGGTTTCGCCGGCCACAGGGCGCGGTCCGGCGCGATGGTCACGGCCTGCTCGGTCCGGTTGTCGTGCTCGAGCTGCTCGGCCTGCCCGGCCGCCGGCCTGGCCGTGGCGGTCAGCCGCCGCGGGCCATCCAGCCCAGCGGTGGCAACCGTGAACGTGTAGGTCCTGCCCGCGCCCGGCCCGAGTTCAAGAGCCGCCGTGCCGAGCACCTCGGCATCGTCCACCGTGAGCGTCAGCTTGCCGCCGCGGACCGCGGTCCGGCCGTCGTTGCGGACCGGCACCTGGACCGTCAACGGCCCGCCCTGCCGGGGCTGGGGCGGGTCGAGCACCACTCGGCCGACCACCAGGTCGGCGGCCCTGGTGCCGGCGCCGGTGGCCACCTCCAGCGTCTCGTCGCTCGCCGGCAGCGCCAGCAGCCCGTCGCGCGGCTTGATCGGCAGCGCCTCGCGCCGGCGGCCGTCCTCGGTCAGCGCGAAGACCCGAGTCCCGGCCTCGTCCCAGTCGGCCACGAAGGCCGACGGCCGCAGGTAGTGGGCGTCGATGGGCACCCCCTCGCGCCGCGGGCCGTAGACCCGCAAGCTGTCGGGCGAAGCGGCCATCACCATGCACTCGCTGGTGCTGGCCAGACCCGGCACGTTGACCGCCTGACCGCCGCCGTCGACGAAAGCGTAATCCCGAGCGCGGATGCGCATCACCATCCGGTCGTCGAGCACTCGGCGGTCGAGCAGGAAGCCCGGCCCGCGCGCGGCGAAACCCTCCGGCGGGAGGGTCAGGCGCTGGTTCTCGACGGTCACGTCGCGGTTCTCGGACGCGAAGTTGACCACCGCGGTGTAGCCGCCCTCGAAAGCCGACTGGTGCAGCAGCCGGTCGGGGGTCAGGGCTTGGTGGTCGGTCATCGCCCGGAACATCACCTGCTCGTGCCACAAACAGGTCCGGCGGTAGCTGTCCATCAACCGTTGCCAGCCTGCCTCGGTGGTGCGCCCGAACCCGTGCTGGTTCGGCCAGTACATCGGCGGCGTGCCGTAGAGCACGTTGAGCGCGTCCTTGCGGTCGGTGATGGCCGGGTCCAGCGCGTGCAGGAAGTCGGTGCTGTCGCCCCAGTACCAGTAGTCCACCACGCAGTCGTGGAAGACCAGCTCCCACAGCGGGATGCGGTAGACCGGCCCGATGCCGTAGGTCCGGTAGTCGGCGCTGATTCCCTCGGACCCGTTCTCCGGCTTGCGCAGGTGACCCGCCGGCCAGGAGTAGTGCCCGCCCGACATCATCCCCTCGAAGTAGTCCATGGTCGACACGCCCCAATGCCGGCCGTGCTCGCCGCCGGTGACCAGGCCGAGGGAGTTGACGTAGCCGAACAGCGCGGTCCGCGAGCGCATGTCCTGCTCGCGGGTCTGACGGTGTTGCGGGTGGTAGTCTTCCAGCAGCATCGAGGCGGTGGTGACATCGAGGAAGCGGCCCAGGTAGGCGTGCGAGGCCAGATCGCCCGGAATGTACCCCTGCGCCGCGGCCAGCATCTTGGCCGAGCTGCGCGTGTAGTACTGGGTCTTCTTGTCCCATGTCAGCCAGCCCAGGTGCAGCTTGCCGTCGGACTTGACCAGCACCTCGTCCAGCGAGCCGTGGTTGTTGTTGAACTTCGCCGGGTCCGGCTCTTCCAGCAGATCGACGTAGTTGTCGTACCGGCTGGTGAGCCAGCCCAGGTCGTTGACCGCCTTCATGTTCTCGGGGGTGCTGGTGTAGTTGAGCAGACACCGCCGCATCCCGCGCCGGTGGGCCTCCCTGGCCCAGCTCAGGTCGCCGCCCCAGACATCCGGCGCGCCGGCCAGCCGGGCCACCGCCGGGCGCCGGGCTTCCTTCGCCCGGAGCGGCACCGCCAGGCCCTGCCGCACCGCCAACTCGCGGTAGCGGTGCGCCAGGCCGACGTAGCCGCCGGACTCGCAGAACGCCAGGAGCATCCGCCGCGGCTGGGCGAACACGCCCGTTTGCGGGTACCAGACCGCCTGCGGCACCGAGACCTCGCCGACCTCGCGCTTCAGCCGGGCGAAGCGCACCCCGGCGTCGTAGGGCGTGTCGAGGATCAGCGCGTAGCCGTCGCCGCGGTCGAGGTCGGTCAGGCCGACGAAGGGCAGGTCCAACCCGCCGGAGCCGTGGAACTCGCGACCGGCCCACTTCGGGCTCGACTGCGGCACCAGGAACCCGCCCGCGTAGGGCGCCAGGCAGAGGTGTCCGGCGGCCATAGACGTGTCCAGCGGCGGCGGGTAGGCCAAGGTCCCGATCGGCGTCGCGCGGTCCGCCAGGTCCAACTCGACCGCCACCATCCCGCCGGGCACCAGGGACAGCTTCACTCGAATCTCGGCGGTCTTGCCCGGCCCGGCCGGCAAGGCCACCGTCCAGGCCAGGGAATCGCCGTCCTTGCCCAGGCCGGACAGCAGCGGCCCAGCCTCCTTCTCGGCGCTGGGCCGGCCCTGCTCGTCAACCAGCCGGGCCACCGCGAAGGTGTCCGGCTGCGAGTGGCGCCAGATGGAGGGGAAGTAGATCTGCCCTTCGCGCCGGCCGCCGTCGGCGTCGTTGACCCCCACCGCCAGGCGCACCGCGTCGCCGGCCTTGGGCGTCGAACCGGCCAGCGCCCAGGGCACGAACAGCTCCAGCAGATAGGCCGCCTTGACCCGGCTGTCGGCCAACGCGACCCCGCGCCGGAGCGCGGTCCGGCAGCCTTCGGCCGGGCCGGCGACCAGACTCGCCAGCACCGCGCCGTCGCTCAGGCTGAACCCGATCTGCCGCGCGCCGAGCCAGAGCTCGACCGAGTCGTGCTCCCACCACTGGAGCTCCGGCCGCGCCGGGAAGGTCAGCGTGTCGTCGGTCACCGCCACCGCGGCGTAGAGGCCCTGGTCGTCCCAGGCCAGGCGGACCTCGGCCGAGCAGTCGGCGTCGCCGCTGACCGACTTGGCATCGGCCACCATGGTGCTGTCGATGGTGATGGGCGCCACCCCGCGCCAGTCGGCCGGATCGCCGTCGATCGTCGGCGCCTGCGCGGCCCGACGGACGGCGATGACCGGCGGCCTGGCCGGCGCGGCGGTGCGGTACAACCGGCCGGCGGCCAGGTCCCGCACGGCGATCACGCCGTCGTCCGAGACGGTCACGGCCAGCCGCGAGTCCGACACGCTTACCGGCGCGGCGGCGGTCACGGCGGCGGTCAGGGCGAGCGACAACCAGGCGACCTTCATGGCGGTCCTCCGGCCGGCAGAGCCAACGCCGGGATCCTAGCACCCGCCGCCGACGGCGAACAGCCGTGCGCGGCACAGGAGTTGCCGAAGTGACGGGCAACTACCCGCCGGAGCTTCAAGGAGCAGTGCGATGGAAGTTGGTGTCCGCATCCCGCCGTGCGCCGGGCCGATGGGTTTCGCCAAGTTCGCCGAATGGGCAGCCGAAGAGGGTTTCCAGGCCATCGACGTACGCGCTGTGGAGGACGACACGAAGCGCGTGCTGGCCGGCAACGGGCTGAAGCTGGGGACGGTCGACCTGGTCGGTTGGGCCGCGCTGGTCGAGCCCGACGAGGCCAAGCAGGCCGAGGGGCTGGAGCAGCTCAAGCCGGTCGTGGCCGCCGCCGCCGAGGCCGGCGCGACGGCCATGTTCGCCGTCCTGCTGCCCGCCAACCACGCCCAGCCGCGCAAGGAGAGCTTCGAGATCTGGAAGCGGACGGGACCCAAGCTGGTCGAGATCCTGGAGGCCAACGACCAGTGCCTGGCGATCGAGGCCTGGGTCGGCCCCGGCCCGTACTGGCCGTCCCTCGGCTGCACCCCGGAGACGCTCCGGGCGATGTTCGCCGAAGTGCCGTCCGAGCGCATCGGGCTGTGCTACGACCCATCGCACCTGGTCCGGCTGGGGATCGACCACATCCGCTTCTTGTGGGAGTTCGGCCAGCGCATCCGCCACGTCCACGGCAAGGACACCGAGCTGTCGGACGAGCATCTCTACTTGTCCGGCAACATCGGCCCGACCTTCGGCAGTCCGTATGTCTACGGCGAGGGCGCCTGGCGGTACTGCATCCCCGGCGAGGGCCTGATCGACTGGGTCGCCGTGGCCAACCGACTCCAGGACATCGGCTACGACGGCCTGCTCTCGGTCGAGCTGGAAGACCACTACTACTACCCCGAAGTCGACCAGCAGCTCGCCGGCCTGAGCGCGGCGTTGACCTGCCTGGAAGGGGCCATCGGGATCGAGGACTGACCGGTGCCGAACGGCATGGGTCGTATGGGGCTCATGCGACCCATGCCGTTTCTTGCCCCTACCGGGTTGTCCGCAGGATCCGCGTGCCCGGCCCCGGCACCGGCACGTCCAGTTCTCGCACCGACTTGGCCAGCACCTCACCGGTGAGCAGATCGGTGACGGTGGTCGGCTGCTCAAAGCGCAGGTGCTCGGTCCGGGCCACCGCGGTGTGCAGCCCGACCAGGTTGCGCGTCACCCAGCTCGGCTCGACGCCGTCCACGGTCAGATGGACCCCGGCCAGGCGGCAGACGTTCTTGAGGATCTCCGGCGACAGCAGCGGCCCGGCCGACCAGACACTGGTCCAGCCGTCGAGCTTCCTCACCGCCAGCCCCGGGTCCGTCGTGCCCGGCCAGGTGCCGGCGACGCTCAACCCTTCCGGGCGCGGGTGGAAGACCGGGCCGAAAGTCAGGTTCGACTGCTCGACCCGGTCGGCCGCCACGCCGGCCAACAGCGGGTGCCGGGCGTCGAAGTCCGTCCGCCACGCCCCAGCCTCGGTCTGCTCGACGAAGCTCATCCCGGTCAGCTCGTCGAGGTGCCGCACGTCGAGGTCGGTGTCGCTGGCGTAGCCCGGCGCGTACATCCAGACCAGCGTCCGCCCGCCGCCTTGCAGCTCGCGCCGCAGGTAGTCCCGCTGCGCGTCGGTCATGTGGAAGCAGTTGAGGAACACGTAGCAGCGGAACTTGGGCAGCCGGCCGGAGGTCACGTCGTCCAGCAGGTACAGGTTCCAGGGCGCGCCGAGCCGCTCGAAGATCGCCTTCTGCCGGTAGACCAGCCAGTAGTTGACCGGCTGGTCGTGTCCCAGGAAGCAGGCCGGCGTCTGCTCGTCGACCACCACCGCCACGCCGTCGGGATCCGGCCCGCGGTCCGGCCAGGTGGCCCACTGCTCGCCGGCCTGGCGCAGCCTGGAGATGATCTGCCCCTGCCGCGCGTCGCCGGCGATCCAGCCGTTGCTGAAGTCGTACCACTGCGTCGCCGAGCCCTTGGCGGTGGCGTTGGCGAAGGCCCGCTCGAGCTGGCTTCTGGTCCCGTCCAGTCCGGGCGGCGAGCCGTGCCGGCGCTGGCCGGGGTCGGTCACCAGGTGCGTTCGCAGATCGGCCTGCAAGACCCACAGCTTGCCGTGCGCGGTGACCGACCCGACGGCGGTCATGGCCGTGTACGGCTCGCCCACGGCGCGGCTCGAATAGTCGAACGGCGACATCAGGAAGTCGCACAGGTCCGAGTCCAGCAGCCGCGCCAGGGCGAAGTGCCCCGAGTCCCCGGCCCGCCGCGCGCCGCCGAGCATGGTCACGGTGTAGCCGTAGTAGGTCCCGCACAGCGCCCGGCCGCCGCTGGCCTGCTTGATGATCCGGAAGTAGTGCTCGATGCCGTCGACCATCACGTCCTGGAAGAAGCGGTAGAAATCGATCACGTAGCCGTAGGTGCGCGGGTCGCGGAAGAGCAGGTGATCGGCCCCGTCGCGCTCCTTGACCGACGGGATGCGGATCGTCTCGAAGGTCAGCTCGGGCCGGCGCCAGGCCGCGCGCAGCTTGTCCAGGTCGCCGCCGTAGCGGCGTTTGGCCCAGTCGCGGAAGGCTGCCTGCATCGGCTCGCTGTAGTCGGTCGGCTCGAACTCGCCGACCGAGCCCCAGTGCTGCCATTCCCAGGACACCCCTGAACAGGGGTGGTAGCCGATCACGCGCCCGGCGTAGGGCGACGCCTGACAGTGCTCGACGAACCGCCGCACCGCCTCGCCCGCCGCCTCGCGCCAGGGCAGCGAGGCCAGCGAGATGATCTTGCCCGAGGCGTTGTAGATGCCGACCTTGACGTCCCCGCTCTCGGTCCGCGCCCATTGGTCGGGATGCTCCTGCAGCCAGAAGCGGTGGCGCAGCCCGGACACGTCGAAGGTCGGGATGATCCGCGCCTGGGGGTCGTAGGCCAGGCACTCCAGCGCCTTGCGGTCCCAGGCGGAGTAGTCGTACCGGTCCGGCCCGAGCCAGCCCAGATCGTCGCTGACCAGCTCGTACAGGTGCACCCCGGCCGCGGCCATGTTGCCCAGCCGGACTCGGCTGTTGACGTTCTCCAGGTAGTGCATGAACGAGTTCGGCACGCCGTTAAGGAACAGCGTCGGCAGCCCGCCGTGGGGCCGCACCTCGACCCTGGTCGGCGGCTCGGGCCCGGCCGCCTTGACCGTCACCGTGCCCAGGTCGATGCCCTTGCCCGCGGCGTACTCGGTGTGCGGGAAGCCGAGCCTGACCGTGTACTGGCCGGCCGGCAGGAAGCGCGCCAGGGGCAGCTCGACCGGACCCAGCCTCACCCCGCCGGCCACCGGCGCCGTGCCTTCGGCTACCCCGACCACGCGCCCGATGACCACCTCCTCGTCCCGCACCAGCGCGCAGCGCAGCGGCGCCGTGGCCGCCGAGGCGGGCAGCTTGTCGATCACCGCCGAGACCTTCAGCGTCGCGCCGGCGGTGATCGTCGCCGGCAGCTCGGCCCGCTTGACGGCCAGCCGCTCGCGCACGCCGGGGTAGGTGTACGGCAGGTTGCCCCACGGCGGGCATCCGGCCTGGCCGATCACCTTGGCCGGCGGCCATCCGCGGTCGTCGAAGTCGGGCGCCGTCCACCCCTCGGGCGCCTCGCCGGCGCCACGCCAGCTCCCGTCGCTGAACAGGTCAAGCGACCCGGTCGCCCAGCGCAGGCAGCCTTCCAGGAGGAAGCCCTCGGCCGAGGCCACGTCTTTGGCCAGCACCGCCAGGACGTTGCGGCCCGGCGTCAGGTAAGCCTTCAGGTCGATGGTCTCCGGCGTCCGCCACCCGTCGGGGTCGGCCACCTCCTGCACCTTGCGCCCGTTGACGTACAACTCGTACTGGTCGTCGGCGGTGACCTGCACCGTGGCGGCGGTGAGCTGGTCCGCCGGCAGGGTCAGCTCGCGACGCAGGTAAGCGGCGCAGTGGTCCTGTCCGGCCGTGGCCGCGGCCCAGATCCAATGCGCCCGCCAGGTCTCCAGCGGCTGGTCGCCGGCCGGGATGAGGTCCCTGAGGTGAGCCACCTGGATCCCGTCCCACCAGATCGCCGCGCCGGCGCCGGTCACGGTCAGCGTCAGGTCGGCCGAGGCGGCCAGCGGCGGCGGGGTGAACTCGCCGGCGAGCCGGATCCGGCCTTCCGTGTCCAGCTTCCCCGCGGTCAAGACCGCCGGCGCGTCGGGCAGCGGCCGGCCGAACACGTCGAAGTACCGGAAGCTGGCGGTGACCGCCTTCGGCGGGGCACCCTCGCTGTGAGTGATGGCCGCCTCCAGGCCGAACAGGCCCAGCTCGTCGAGCGGCACGCGGGCGGTCAAGCCGGCCTGCTTGAGCTGCCCGGTGGCGATCATCAGCGCCCGGTCGCCCTCGATCGCGTGCTCGCCCGTCCACTCCCACCGCGCGGCGGCGATGCGCCAGCCGTCCGGCCGCCGGTCGCCATCGAAGTCGTCCTCGAAGCCGGGGTTCGGCGCCTTGCCCCAGTCGCGGTCGCTGAACCGGACATAGTCCAGCGCCAGCTCCGCCCCGGCCAGGTTGACCAGGTCCAGCCGGAAGCGGGTGATCACCCCGGTCCAGGCCAGCACCTGGCTCAAGTCCACCCGATACACCCGCGGCTCGGCCGAGGCGTGGACGTAATGCCGGGCCATCCGCTGCTCCGACATCCCCTCGCCCTCGTGCGCGAAAAACAGCTCCCCACCCCCGGTGACGCTGCTGGCCAGCCGGAATTCGAGGAACCGGTACACCGCGGCGTCGAGCTTGACCGGTGGCGAGAGGAGCTGGCAATCGAACCTCGCGGTCCCCCGCAGCCTTCCGCCGGCGACCTCGGTCGACTCGAAGTTCCCCGGCGTGAAGCCTTCCAGATCGCCATCGGTGTCGAACCGCCAGACCGGCGCGGTCTGCCCGACGACGGGCGCGGCAACCACGGCGAAAGCAACCAACAGGACCAGGCGCATGACGCACTCCTCTCACCGCGCTGCCGGGTGTATCACGTTCCGCCGGCCGACGCAACCGCGCCGGGTGCGGCCGGCCACAGTCAATCAGGGTACAATGTCAACGGAGGCGGTCATGGACATCCAGACGGTCTTGGAAGCCATCGAGGCGATGAGCCCGGACGAGCGCCAGCGGGTCCGCAGCCACTTGGACGGACTAGAGGGCGGCCAGCCAGCCAACGGGCCGGAGCGCTACGCCGACCCCGCCGAGGTCCGCCGGAGGGCCCGCGAGTTGATGACCCGGTTCCCGTCCTCGATGCGGAAGCTGGCGAATCAGTGAATCCTGAGGAGGTCCAGTTCCTGCGCCCCCAGGATATCGTCGCGTTTCACGACGAGCAGGTGAGCCTCTACGGCGGCGCGACCGGGATACTGAGCGAAGGTCAACTGCTGGCCGCGGCGACCGCCCCGCTGATGGTCATGGCCTACGAGCCGACGGCGGACCTGTTCGACCTTGCCGCTGCCTACGCCTACCACCTGTGTCAGGCGCACGCGTTCGCCGACGGGAACAAGCGCACGGCGTTCCTCGCCGCGATGACGTTCCTGGAACTCAACGGGGTGGTGATCCCGGAAGCCACCGGCGCGCCGCTGTGTGACTTGATTCTGGAGATTGCGGATGGCCGCCGCACTCGTGCCGAGGCTGCGGGCGAGTTGCGCACGCTCCTGTCCCGCTGATCGCATCACGGCACAGGTCGCTTCCGCCCCATACGACCCATGCCGTGGCCGCCGGTAAACGCAGCGGTGACGTTGGCCGGGTGATGGTGGGGTACAGTACCCGTGTCGAGCGTTCATGATGCGCCGCGCCCAAGGAACGGTAGATACCTGACCAGACAACCGGCTGACCGAGCCGTGAACCATACCGCCGCCGAGCCCGGCCGGGCTCGGCGGCGGCGCTTGGGAGGCCGCCCTCTGCTGGCTTAAGATCCACCCCCTCCCCACCGATGTACCCATCAGGCCGTCCCTCGGGCGAGCGGCCGGGTAGAGGTGTCATGGCGCCGACCGTTTCGCTGTGCATGATCGTCAAGGACGAGGAAAGTCAGCTTCCCCGCTGCCTGGCCAGCGCCCGGGAGTTCGTCGATGAGATGATCATCGTCGATACCGGCAGCAGCGACGCCACCGTGGCCATCGCCGAGTCCTTCGGCGCGGTCGTCCAACGCCATGCCTGGGACGGCAGCTTCTCCACCGCCCGGAACGTCTCGTTGGAGCACGCCACCGGCGACTGGGTGCTGATCCTCGACGCCGACGAGTGCCTGGCCCGAGCCGGTGGCCTGCGCGACGCGCTGGCCGCCGCGGCCGACAACGTCGAGGCGTTCGTGGTGCCGTTGATCAATTTCGTCGGCGAGCGGGCGCAGGAGGAGGCGGTCACCGCTCCGTCGGTGCGAGTGTTCCGCAACCGGCCCGAGTACCGCTTCTCCCGCGCGCTGCACGAGCAGATCATGAAGGCCATCCAGCAGGCCCGGCCGGAGGCGGTGGTCGGGGTGCTGGACATCGCTATCGAGCACTACGGCTACCTCAACGCCATCGTCGCCGACAAGGACAAGATCGCCCGGAACCTGGCGCTGGCTCAGGAAGAGGTCAAGCGCTATCCGAACGACGCCTTCAGTTGGTACAACCTGGGGCAGGAGCACTTCCGGCTGTGCGAGTGGGACAAGGCCATCGACGCCTACCGGCGGGCCTTTCCCTACCTCGAATCCCTGGCCGCCGGGTTCGCCCCGGCGCTGGTCAAGCACCTCTGCGTCTGTTTGCTCAACAGCCAGCGGCCCGCGGAGGTGATGCGGGTCAGCGAGGACGCGCAGGAAGCCTACCCGGAGTTCACCGATCTGTGGGTGCTGCAGGGCTTGGCGTTGATGCAACAGGCCGACTACGCCGGCGCCGCCGAGCGGTTCCGCGCGGCCCTGGCCAAGGGCGAGGTGGGCGCCGGGTTCTACATCTCCGACGAGGGCGTCGGCAGCTACAAGTCGCACTGGTGGCTGGCGGCCTGCTGTCTGCAGCTCGGGCGGTTGGACGAGGCCGAGGCCGAGTACCTGGCCTCCCTGGCGGCCATGGCCGAGCGCGGGCGGTTCCTCGCGGCGCCGTTGCAGGGCCTGATGCAGATCGCCGAGCTGCGCCAGGTGCCGGCCGAGCAGACCCTGGCCACGCTGGCCGGCGCGGTCGACTTGAACCACCCGCGCTGGCGCGACGTGACCGCCCGGCTGCTGCTCACCCACGGCCGCCGCGAGGCCGCCGAGCGGCTGCTCCAGGACGCCGATCAGATCGCTCCGGCGACTTGGCTGGTCCGCGGCGCGGTGCACTTCGGCGCCGGCGAGCTCGACCAGGCGGTGGCCTGCTGGGAGCATGTCCCGGCCGACAGCCCGGAAGCGGTCCAGGCCGACTGGCACCGGCTCCTGAGCCGGGCGGCCGGCGGCGACCTGGACGGCGCGCAGGCGCTGCTGGAGGGCGCCATCGCCGGGCGCGGTGAAAGCGAGCTGGTCAACTTCTACCGTTCGCTGCTGCCGCTCTGGCGCGGCGAGCCGGTCCAGCCGCCGGCCAGCCTGCGCGGGCACGAAGCGCTGCGCGGACACTTGATCGAGGTCATGGCCCTGCTGCTCAAGGCCGAGGCCTTCGAGCTGTTCGAGCGGAGCCTCGGGGCGCTGTCGTGGACCAGGCTCCCCGAGGCCGAGCAGGCGGCCTTGCTGGGCACGCTCTACCACCACGCCGGCCTGGCCGACATGGCCTTCGAGGCGATGGTCCTGGCGCTGGAATCGGGCGACCGCCGGCCGGAGACGCTC
>JAANMU010002590.1_pt1 | contig 13189 bp, 11 predicted proteins | sample 7279701 | NCBI WGS metagenome assembly JAANMU01 (sample SAMN14094539, study PRJNA606508) | bioreactor metagenome | isolation source: A lab-scale SPAN reactor treating ammonium-rich wastewater day 57 | place: Ireland: Galway | collected 2017-03-13 | reverse complement strand
GCCGGCTTGCTGAGCCGGCTCTGCCGGCGCCGCCTCGGCCGCCGTGGGCAGGGGCTGCTCCTGGGCGGCGGTGGCCAGGACCACGTTGGGCAGGCCCGCCGCCAGCGCCGCGTCCATGATGGTGACCACGTTCTGCAGCACCGTCTCGCGGTCACCCTCCACGATCACCAACTGCTGCGGGCTGGACATCACCGCCGTCAGCGTGGCCTGCAGATTCTCGGTCGCGACCGGCTGTCCATCCACCGCCATGACGCCGGTGCGGTCGACGCTGACGCGGATCCCGTGCAGCTCGTCCAGGTCGCTGACCTGCGTCGCGCTGGGCAGGTTGAGATCCATCCCGGTCTGCGTCTGTTGGATGAACTGGGCGGTGACCATGAAGATCACCAGGAGCACCAGCACCACGTCGGTCAGCGGGACGATGTTGATCTCGGTGAACGGCCGCCGGTGTCCGCGGCGGGAGGTCGAGCGGCGGGGGCCGCCCAGCCCGGAGAGGCCCATGTCACACCCTCCGCGGCGCGTCGAGCAGGGACAAGACCTCGTCCCCGGCGAGGTCCATGTCGAGGCAGACCTGGTCGATCAAGTTGTTGATCACGTTGTACGCGACCACCGCGGCGATGGCAATGCCGAGCCCGGCGGCGGTGGCCACCAACGCCTCGGACACCCCGGCGCCGACCACATCGATGCCCGCCTGCTTGGTCGCGGCGATCTGCGCGAACGCCCGCTGGATGCCGATCACCGTGCCGAACAGGCCGATGAACGGCGCCACCGCGCCGACCGTGCCGAGGACGTACAGCCGGCGTTCGAGCAACGACTGCTGGAGGTTCTTCATCCTCTCGACCGAGGCCTGCAGCTCGGCCGGCGTGGCGCTGCTGACGGTCAGCAGGGCATGGCGCACCAGCCGGGCCACCGGGCCGCGGTAGCCCTGCGCGACGGCCATGGCCTCGTCGCCGCCGCCCGTCTGATAGGCGCGGCCGACCTCGTCCATCATCAAGTCGCGATTGCAGCGGGAGTGGTACAGGTAGAGGGCACGATCGATGACCACCGCCAGGGCGCAGATCGAGCAGAGCAGCAGCGGCCACATGGCGGCGCCGCCCTCACGCAACAAACCGAACATCCGCTCCTCCGTGCAGGCCGGGTCGAGACCTGTCCGGTTGGACAAACGGCGACTCGCGAGGTTGCTGCCGGTCCGGCGGGTCGGTAAGATGATCCTGCCCCGGCGGAACCTAACCGCACGGGCAGCGAGGAAGACATGGCGGTGGAACCGGAACGGGCGGCCTGGCTCGAGCCGCGGCGGCTGGTGCTCGACCTCGCGTTGGGGATGTGGGTGCTGCTGGTCACCGTCAGCTACCTGGCGGCACAGTTGCTCGACGCTTTGGCCCTGGCCGCGCGGACCGGCCGATGAGCGGTTCGCTGCTCGGTGCCGGGGTGATCCTCCTGGCGGGCTACGCGGCCGGCGCGGCGCTCCTGCGGCCGACCGGACTGGTGCTCGACGGCCGGCGCCGCAAGCTGCTCTTCCGGACCGGGCTGGGGCTGGCGGCCGTGGCGTACGTCGTCTTGGTCGTCGGCCTGATCGGTCGCCTGTCCCCGGCGGCGGGCTGGCTGGTGGTCATCCTGGCCCTCGCCGCCGGCGGGCCGGCGCTGCTCGCCGAGCAGCGCGTGCGCGGCCGGATGCGACAACGGACCGCCGACACGCCAGTGGCGTTCCGTCGCGAAGAGGTCGCCGAGCACTGGTGGTCCGGCGGCGCGTGGCCGCGGTGGGCGACGCTGGTGGCCGTCACCGTGCTGGCCCTGCTGGCCGGCGCGGCGGTGGTCGTCGCCGTGGCGCCGCCGGCCGCGTGGGACGATCTGACCTACCACCTGGCGGCGCCGAAGATCTTCGCTCGGACCGGACGCGTGGTGATCCTCCCTTACGACCACCACACCGCCTTCCCGTTCACGCTCGAGATGCTCTACACCCTGGCCCTGCTGATCGGCGACGCCGGCGCCGCCAGGCTGATCCAGACCGGCTACTGGGCGCTGACGCTGCTGGCCGTGTGGACGCTGGCCGCCGAGCACCTGGGCCGGCGCGCGGGGTGGCTGGCGACCTTGATCTACGCCGCCACGCCGCTGGCATACTTCGAGAGCGGCACCGCCTACACCGAGTTCGGGTTCGCGCTGTACCAGCTCCTGGCCTGGCTGGCCCTGGCCGAGTACCTCAATCTGCGCCGCACCGCGGTGCGGTTCTCGGGCGCCGCGCCGGCGCCGCTGCCGCGCCAGCCGCGGTGGCTACCGCTGGCCGGCGCCATGGCCGGGCTGACCTACGGGACCAAGTACACCGGCGTGCTGGTGGTGGCCTGGCTGGCGGGCGCCGTGGCGGTCCTCGGCTGGCGCGATCGGCTCGGCCGGCGGGCGGTGCGGGTCGACCTGACGGTGCTGGCGCTGGCCGCCGGCCTGGTCGCCGCGCCGTGGATTCTGCGGACCTGGGTGACTTGCGGCAACCCGGTCTTCCCCTTCGCCGACGGCCTGTTCCACAGCCCGAAGTGGAGCGCGGACCGCGCCGCGGCGTACGACGCGGCGCAGAAAGAGTTCGGCCAGCGGTTCAGTTACCGGGACGGGCGGCTGGCCATCGACGAGCCCACACCGACCAGCCACCGCTCACCTGGCCGGCTGGTGACCGCGCCCTGGAACCTGACCTTCTCCCCGGACTGGTTCTACGACCGCGGCCTGAACTTCGACGGCAAGGCCCGGCTCGGGCCAGGCTACCTGGCCTTGGTCCCGGCCGCGCTGCTGTTCTGGCTCTTGCTGGCCGCCCGCCTGAGTGCGGCCCCGCCGATTCCCTATCAAGAGGTGCGCGAAGAGACGGTGCGGCAGGTCTACCGGCCGGAGTTCGGCCGCGAGGTGCCGGTGCCGACCACGCACGGGATCACCGAGCGGGTCCAGCTCGATTCAGCGCGACTGATCGCCCTGCTGCTGGCGCACCTGGTCGGCTTCGGTTTGCTCTGGTTCTGGACCATGCAGTACGCGCGCTACCTCGTGCCGCACCTGGCGCTGTGGGCCATCCTGGCGGGCTGGGGCGCCGACGGTCTGCTGCGCGCGCCCATCTCGGCGGTCGCGGCGACGCTGGCGGTGGCGGGCCAGGTGGCGGGTGGCCTGGCCTATGCCAAGGTGGCCGCCTACCCCGCCCTGCGGGTGCGGCTCGGCGGCCTGACGGCCGAGCAGTACGCGGCCGCGCCGCTGCCGGCCTACGGGGCGATGCAGTGGCTCAATCAGCACACCGCGCCCGAGACGCGGGTGATCCTCTACGGCGAGCCGCGCGGCTACTGGCTGGACCGCGACTACCTGTGGGGTGAGCGCAACCACCACACGATGATCCCGGACAGCGCCCGGTCTTCGATGGCGGTCTACCTGGACTTCCTCGGTGGCGAGTTGGGCGTGACCCATGCGCTGGTCAACGAGTCGATCTTCCCCACCGACCGGGCCGAGGGCCAGGACGACATCGCCCTGGTCACCCAGGCCATCCGCGCCGGCCGGCTGCGCGAGGTGTGGCGTGACCCGCGGCGGCCGGTGGTGGTCTACGAGCTGGCCGACAGGAAGCCGAACGCCGGGGGCGAACCGGCGCGGGCGGGTGAGGAGCCGTAAAGATGAAGAGTGCGTTGATCGTGCAGGGCGGGTGGCCGGGACACCACCCGGCGGAAGTGGCCGAGATCCTCAAGGCCGGGCTGGAGCAGCGCGGCTTCGCCGTGGACGTGGCCGACAGCCTGGACGCCTACAAGGACCCGGAGCTGCCCAAACGCGACTTGATCGTGCCCATCTGGACCATGGGCCAGATCGAGCAGGATCAGCTCAAGCCGCTGCTGGAAGCGGTCCGAAGCGGCGTCGGCCTGGGCGGCGTGCACGGCGGGATGTGCGACTCGTTCCGGCAGGCGACCGAGTACCAGTTCATGACCGGCGGTCAGTGGGTGGCGCACCCCGGCGGCGCGGGGATCACCTACACCGTGCACATCACCCAGCCGGACCACCCCATCTGCCGCGGCGTCGAGGATTTCCAGATCACCAGCGAGCAGTACTACCTGCACGTCGACCCGGCCAACGACGTGCTGGCGACGACCGTGTTCGAGACCTGCGACGGGGTCGTCATGCCGGTCACCTGGACCCGTCGGTGGGGCGCAGGGCGGGTGTTCTACTGCTCGCTCGGTCACGTCCCGGCCGACGTCGAGCTGCCGCCGGCCAAGCGGATGATCCTCCAAGGCCTGGACTGGGCGGCGCGGCACAACGGCGGCTGAGCTTGCCGATCAGGGCGTGGCGAGGAAGAGCAGCAGGTCGGCCTGCTTGTAGGCGCACTCGGTGATCTCCTCGCCGCAATCGCGCATCGGCAGCAGGCCGGAAGCTGACCTGATCGACAGCGCGTAGCCGAGCAGCCGGTCCGCCGCGGCCAGGTTGTCCTCGCCGCCGATGCGCCGCAGGACGTTGGCCGTCAGCGCGTAGGTCCACATCTCGTGGCGGGCGGTCGAGGTCTCGTTGCCTTCCCAGAGCAACGTCCCGTCGTCGGCGACGCAGCCGCGCAGGAATCCGGCCGCGGTCTCCAGCGCCCGCCGGACCTCGTCGGCCGGCGCCACGTCGCCGCGATAGTGGACCTCGGGCAGTGTGTCCAGGGTGTTCAGCAGGCACCACACCACCAGCGAGGTGTAGTTGATGGTGATCCCGTTGTTGGACCGGTAGGGGAAGCAGCCGTTGGGCCACTGCTCGGCGAGCGTGTGCCGGATCGACCGTCTGGCGCCCTGGTAGAAGATGTTGACCGTCCGCCTGTAGACCAGCTTCAACGCGGCGAAGATGGCCGCCAGCGACTCGGCGGCGTGGAGGTTGGCGTTGAGGGTGTCGTACGGCGACCGCTCGTGGTGCGGGAAGACGCCCGAGCCGGGCGGCCACTCTATGGACAGGAACCAGTGCCCGGCTCGATCCAAGCACTGCTCGTACGAGGCCTTGGGCGCCAGGCCGGCCAGCAGCGCCCCGGCCAGGCCGTGGACCACGAACGCCGCCTCGATGGTCGAGCACTCCTCGAGGTGGGTGTACTCCCAGTTGGACGGCTGGTCGTTGTTCTGAATCTCGAAGTACCCGCCACTGCGATGCTGCCGGGTGACCACCCAGTCGAAGGCCGCCTCGGCCCGGCGGAGCAGCGCCTCGTCGCCGCGCTCCCTGCCGGCCAGCCACAGCCCCAATCCGCCGCTGCCGGCGCCCCGCGGATGGTGCGCCCCACCGCCGTGCCAGTCCAGCAACGGCCCGTGCCACGCCTTCTCGCTCCAGAACGAGCCGTAGAACTCGCCGGCGGTGAAGACCTGACTCGCCGTCAGGTAGTCGATGATCGCGTCGCACGTGGACGCAACCGCCTCCCTGTGTACCGTTTCCATGGCGCTCAGTGCCCCAGTCCCGGCTTCGTCAGCACGCCGGTGCGGATCTGGCCGTCGGTGGGCTTGAACGTCTCCGGATAGATCGCCGCGAGCTCGTCGTTGGCCGCCGGGCAGAATTGCCTCGCGTTGCCCTCGATGGCGGTAATGGTCGGCATCCGGGCCGCCAGGCCGGCCGAGTGGAGGAACGCCGCGCCGGGGCAGGTCAGGTCCTGAACGCACAGGAACAGGCCGTCCTTCTGGGCCATCGCGCCGAGCAGCAGGGCGTGCGACTGACCCTTGCAGGTCTTCAGCGCCACGCCGCTGTAGCCCTGCTCCCGAGCCAGCTCGTAGCTCTCTTGATCGACCAGCGATTCGTCGATCACCACCGGCTTGATGGCCGCCGCGCGGTGCATCTTGTTCTCCGGATGCGCCTTCAGGTCGCGCGCGGTGGGCTGCTCGATGTAGGCCACGCGGGCGAAGGCCGTCGGCGCCAGCTCCTCGACCCGGGCCAGGAACTCCAGGATGTAGTCCACGTTGCGGCACTTCTCGTTGAAGTCGAGCGAGTAGACCCAGGAGTCGCAACCGCGCTTGGCCATGCCTTCCCGCGCCGCGCGCTCGACCGCCGCCACGCGCTCGGAGTCCCAGGCCACGTCGTCGCCGTTGAGCTTGATCTTCAGGTGGGTCAGGTTGTCGAACAAGATCCACTCGATCAGGTCCTCGGGCAGCCCGTCACCGATGGGCTTGGCGACATCGCCGGGGGTCAGCGGATCGAGCGCGCCGACCAGGTGGTAGAGCGGCATCCACTCCTTCGGCTGCCTGGTGGTGTAGCGGTCCAGGTACTCGCCGGCGAAGTCCGGGCGGAGGTAGTGGCCCAGCTCGTGGTTCATGTGCTCCGGACCGTAGGCGTCGTAGACGTTGAGGCCCAGCGCCTTGCCGTAAGCATCGTGGATCGCGGCGTCGATGGGGCTGATGCAGACCAACGCGTAGAGCTTGGGGATGGGCACCTCGAGCTTCATCTCCCGGCTGATGGCCGCGGCCTGGGCCAGCCAGGTGTGCTCGAGCTCGAGGGCGAGGTCGATGGGGTGCCCGCACTCGCCGTAGTCGGCCGTGGCCGCCACGGCGCGGCGGAACAGTTCGAGCCCGGACTCCCCGGCGGCCTGGCGGTCGGCCAGGGCGGGGAAACCCCAGGTTGAGCCGGCCGGCATCCATCCCTCGCCGACCGCCTCGCGGCCGTCGCGAGTCCGCACCCGGACGGTGCAGTGCTGGTTGGTCGAGGCGGTCACCACGTTCCCGCCGAATTTGAGCGGCGTGCGGAACGGCGACTCGACCAGCTCCCAGGTCGCGTCAAGGATCTCGATGTCGGTCGGCTTGCTCATCACGGCTTCCTTTCCGCTCCAGGTCCACGGATGTGCAGAGATGAGCACAGATAGAAAATGGGCAGACTCGCGCCGCCCTGCTCTCTATCTGTGGGCATCCGTGCTCATCTGTGGATCTCGCTCAGCTCCGGCCCAGGTGGCGCTGGACCGTGGCGGCCAGCATCTGTTGCGCTTGTTCGACGCGGGCGGCGCGTTCCTCGCGGTCGGCGCGGGCGGCGGCCAGGGCGGCGACCAAGTCGGACAGCATCCGCCGGGCCTCGTCCGGCGCCGGGCCGCCGAGACTGGCTTGCCGGGTCACGCCCAGGAGCGGATCGAGCACCGCGGCCAACTCGGCCGGGGTGGCCGCCACCTCGGCCGCCGCCAGCAGCGCGACCACGCGGTCGGTCGCGGTGAGGGTCAGCCCGTCGCGAATCAGCGCGCCGACCAGCTCGCCGGTGATCTCGTGCGCCCGGCGGAAGGGCAGCCCGCGCGCGCGGACCATCCAGTTGGCCAGTTGCGTGGCGGTGGCGAAGTTGGCGTCGACCAGCTCGCGCATCCGGGCCGGCTTGACCGACATGGTCGCCACCGCGCCGGTCAGCGTGGCCAGCGCCCCGGCCACCTGATCGAGCGCGTCCCAGACCGGCGGTTTGTCCTCCTGCAGATCGCGGCTGTAGCCCAGCGAGACCGACTTGAGGCAGGTCAGAAGCTGGACCAGGTCGCCAATCACCCGAGCCGCCTTGCCCCGGGTCAGCTCGGCGCAGTCCGGATTCTTCTTCTGCGGCATGATGCTGCTGCCGGAGGTGAACGCGTCGTCCAGCTCGAGCAGCCGGAATTCGTGGCTGCTCCACCACACCAGCTCTTCGCCCAGCCGGCTCAGACCGGTCATGAGGATGGCCAGCGCGGCCAGCGTCTCGGCCAGGAAATCGCGGGACGAGGTGACGTCCAGAGCGTGTTCGTGGACCCCGTCGAAGCCCAGCAGCGCGGCGGTGCGCCGCCGGTCGATGGGCAGGTCGGTCCCGGCGATGGCGCAGGCGCCCAGCGGCGAGAGGTTGACCAGCTCGTAGGCGTGGCGCAGCCGGCGCAGGTCGCGCAGCCAGACCGAGGCATGGGCCGAGGCCCAGTACCCCAGAGTGATGGGCTGCGCGTGCTGCGAGTGCGTGTACCCCGGCATCACCGTCTCGATGTGCTCCGCGGCCAGGTCCAGCATGGTCGCGGCCAGATCGCCCAGGAGCGCCTCGACCTCCAGCAGCCGCCGGCGGACGTACAGCTTGGCGTCGCACAGCACCTGATCGTTCCGGCTCCGCGCGGTGTGCAGCCGCCCGCCCAGGGCCAGGCCGGCGGCCTCGATCAAGTATCGCTCGACGTTCATGTGAACGTCTTCGAGCTCCGGCTTGAGCTCGAACCGCCCGGCCTCCAGATCCTCGCGCGCCTGCTCCAAAGACCGCAGGATTCCGGCCAGTTCCGCGGCGCTCAGCAAGCCGCACTCGCCCAACATGATCGCGTGCGCCTGCGACCCGGCGATATCCTCACCGACCATCCGCGCATCGACCACCAGACTGGCCGAAAACGCCCCCATGACCTCGGCCATCGCCCCCCCAAACCGCCCGCCCCAAAGCTTCCCAGTCACGTCGCCTGCCTTCCCGGAACGGCCTTCACAGATGAAGAGGATGACGAGGATGCAGAGCTCACAGGCGGTCGGTAGAGTCGCTTGTACTCCAACACCCGAGTCCCGAAGTTGAGCAATAGCGCCCGGTCCAGATGGCAAGCCTTGAGGTAGTTGATCACCTGAGCCTGCTCCTTGCCGCACAGCTTCTCGACGGCCTTGACTTCCACCAGCAGACCGTCGTAGCAGAGCAGGTCCGCGCGGTAGGAGCACGCCAGCTTGTTGCCCTTGTAGTACACCGGCAGGGCCACCTCCCTACGGTCCGGCACCGACCGATTGTTCAGCTTTACGACCAGCGCCTCGTGGTAGACGGCTTCGAGGAACCCAGGGCCCAACTGGTTGGGGACCTCGAAGGCCGCTCCGATCACCACGTAGGTCTCTCCATCCGGCACTTCATCCTTCATCATCCTGCTCATCTGTGATCGCCTGTCCGCGGCTAGATCGTCAGTTCCATCTCGCAGTAGAGGCACCGGCGGTGGGTGGCGTCGAGGACCAGCATCTGGGGCTCGGTGTAGCCTTCGAGACGGTTGGCGCAGTCGGGGTTCGGGCAGCGGGGGGCGTGGTCGATGGGCGCGGGGTCGCTGGCCGGCGCGGGCACGTCGTCGCTGGGGAGAGCGCCCAGGAGGAGGGCGAGCAGGGCCATGCGGACCGGGACGCCGTAGGCGGCCTGGCCGAAGTAGGTGGCGCGCCGGTCCGGATCCACGTTGTAAGCGATCTCGTCGACCCGCGGCAGCGGGTGCATCACCAGTAGCTCGGGCTTCGAGCGGTCGAGCATCGCGGCGTCGATCACGTACGAGCCCTTGACCGCCTCGTACTCGCTCGCGTCGGGGAACCGCTCGCGCTGGATGCGGGTGACGTACAGCACGTCCAGCTCGGGCAGGACCGCCTCGACGGTGTCGGTCATGGCCAGCGGCAAACCCGGCGGGTGGTAGCGCTCGGGCAACTGCAGCGATGGCGGGGCGATGCAGGTGACCTTGATGTCGTAGTGCCGCAGCGCGGCCAGCAGCGAGTGAACGGTGCGGCCGAAGCGCAGATCGCCGCACAGGCCGATGTGCACACCGTCGATACTGCCGCGCGAGCGTTGGACGGTGAACAGGTCGGTGAGCGTTTGGGAGGGGTGCTGGTGCCCGCCGTCGCCGGCGTTGATGACCGGCTTGCGGGCATAGTCGGCGGCGACCTTGGACGAGCCTTCGACCGGGTGGCGCATGACGATCACGTCGGCATAGCTCTCGATGATCCGCGCCATGTCGGCGATGGTCTCGCCCTTGGCGGCCGACGAGGTGCGCGCGTCGGCGAAGCCGATCACCCCACCCCCGAGCCGTTGCATGGCGCTCTCGAAACTGAGCCGGGTGCGCGTGCTGGGCTCGAAAAAGGCCGTGGCCAGGATCCGGCCGGCCAGCAGCGTCTGGCGCTCGGCCAGCGCGCCGTGCATGGTCTCGGCGATGTCGAGCACGTGCTGGATCTCTTCCGGCGAGAAGTCGTCGACCCGGATCAGGCTGCGTCCGACGAGGCTCATGATGTTCTCCGCCAGGGGCACCACCCGCTCGGCGGATTGTAGCCCTCCCCGCCCGGTGCGTCAAAGCCGCCATGACCATCGACGTCACCGAACGGCATCGACTTGAGCGGCTGAGTCAAATCAGGTCGGCGGTGGAGGTGCTGGCGGCGCGGGGCCGCTCCGATCAATGCCGTTCGGTGGCGTCCCGAGTTTCTGGCGGGCGCGGCGGACCAGCGCCTCGACCTCCTGCCGCTCCGCCGGATGGAGTCCGCGCAGTGCGAGCAGCTCCAACTGGTCGGCCTGGTCGAGTTCCTTCATGCTGGCCAGCGCGTCGTCGTAGGTCTTGAGGTAGGCTTCAAACTGGTCCAGAGCGCGGGTGAAGGCCTCGCGGGCGATGCGGTCGTCGCCGGCGGCCAGGCACAGCTCGGCCAGGCGCATCAGGCCGTAGGCATGGGTCGGCTCGAAGACGTAGCCTTGGAGCGGGTTGTCCTCGGACAGCTCAGGGCGCTGGGCCAGTTCGTCGAGCCGTTGGTAGACGTCGCGAGCTTCGCTGGGGCGGTCCAACCGCTCGAGGATGCTGCCGAGCTGGAGGTAGCCCTGGAGGTGCAGCGGACTGAGCGCTACGCCGCGCTGGGATTCGTCCTGCGCCTCTAGCGGCCGGCCGGCCTCGAGCAGCGCCTGGGCCAGGCGGTAGTACAGCCGGGCGCTGGTCGGGCGGCGGCGGAGCGCCTCGCGGTAGGCCGTCTGTGCCGCGTCCAGGTCGCCGCGCCCGGCCTCCACACCGGCCAGGTCTTCCCAGGCCAGGGCGCTGAAGGGCGTCGTCCGAACGGCCGCCCGGAGTGCTTCCCGGGCCGTGCTGGGATACCCGTCGCGCAGCGCCCGGGCGGCCTCCGCCCGGTGCCGCTCGGTGGACCAGAGCGCCAGCAGGAGGATCACCACCAGCGCCGCCGGCCAGGCCCGCGGTCGCGGCGCCGGCTCTCTCACGCGGGCCGCGCCGTGGAGCAGGGCCAGGGCCACCGGCACGGCAGTCACGTGCCAGCCGTGATCGAGGGCCGCATGGACCGCGAAACCGACTGTCGCCGCCAGCAGCGCCAGCCCCATCGCCCTGGTCTCCGAGGTCCCGGCCCGTCGCCAGGCCGTCGCCAGCCAAGCCGCGATCAGCGCCAGGAGCGCCGCCAGGCCGATCACCCCGGTCTCGGCCAACGTCTGCAGATACTCGTTGTGGGCATGCTGGGTGAATCCCGCCCGAGCGTAGAACGGGTAGGCCACCGGCCAGCCGCCCAGGCCGCAGCCCAGCAGCGGGTGGTGCCGGGCCAGGTCCCAGGTGCCGAGCCAGGTGAGGACGCGGAAGCTGTTGGAGTGGGCCAGGCCGAGGGCCAGCCGACTGCGCAGCGGGCCGAGCACCAGCAGGACGGCGAGCACCGCGCCGGCGGCCAGCAGGCCGGCCGCGGTCCGTGGCCGGCCGGCGCGGACCAGACCCACCGCCAGCGCTGCTCCGCCACAGCCCACCGCCAGCAGCCCGCCGCGGGAGCGGGTCAAGCCCAGGGCGAGCAGCATCAAGACGAAGGCCAACCCCGCCGCCAGCCGCAGCTTGAGCGAGCCCTGGGCGACGCCCTGGCCGGCCAGCCAGCGCGCCGGCGCGGAGCGGTCGTCGAGCAGCACCAGCGCCGCCGCGGCCACCGGCAGCAAGACCACCAGCACCGCCGCGGCCTGGTTGGGGTTGCTGAACCCGGCGAAGATCCGCCAGTCCGGGTCGCCGCCGCGCCACTGCGCCAGGTACTCGCGCAGCTTGGCCGGGCCGTCGTCGATCACGGGCCCGTGCGCCGGCAGGAGCGCCCCGACCCCGGCCGCCAGCATGGCCTCGAGCGAGGCCAGGTAGGTCGCCATGTGCCCGCCCGCTGGATCGATGAGGATCGTCCCCACCCCGGCGACCATGTCGCCGGCGACCGTCGCCGCCGACGCCTCGTCGCGCAGGCAGACGTGGCCGGCGGCGTGGCCGGGCGTGTGGAGCACCCGCAAGCGGCGGCCGCCGACCGCGAGCACCTCGCCGTGCTCGAGGTGCCGCGCCACCTCCACGCCGGACAGCGCGGCCGCGGTGGCGGCGTGGGCCCACACCGGCGCCCCCAGCGCCCGGGCCAGCGCCGACGCGCCGCCCGCGTGATCGCCGTGGTGGTGCGTGAGGATCACGGCCACCAGCGCGCCGCGGCCGCCGATCTCGCGCGCCAGCGCCTCCTGCTGGTCGGGGTACGGCGAGCCAGGGTCGATGGCCACCACCTCGTCGACGCCCGCCACGAAGCAGCCGGTGTGGGTGGCGGGCGGCAAGGTCGGGGTCCGCACCGCCACCGACACGATCCCGGGGGCGACCTGGGTCACCTCCGGCGGTGCGGGCGGGAGCGGCCCGTCGGCGGCGCCAGCCAGCCGCCGGACTTCTGCATAGATGGCGTCGATGCCAGCGGGCATGCCGGAGCGGGGGGGCGCGGGCTCGGTCATGACGGTCGATCCAGGATGGGCCAGGGAGGGGGCGACAGGGGGCGCGGCGAGGTATCCGTCACGAAAAGTAGATGACGCCGCCTCGGACCGGTCGTATGCTCGGACGTGAACCAGGGCGGTCCATGGTCAGCGTAACCGCTCGCAAGATCCGCGACCACAGCCTCGAGCGAGCCGCCACCGGCGGCGCGCTCGGCCGTGTCTACACCGGATACCTCATCAGCTACCCGGTCGTGGGCCGCGGCATGGTCATCTTCCGCGATCCCCACGGCCACCGCATGATCACCACCCCGGTGAAGCGGGTCCTGGGCGAGCCGGGCGGCAAGATGATCTACGTCGAGACCGAGAACAGCGTCTACCGCCTGGAGATCCACGGCGAGCCGCTGTTCCCGATGCGCCCCGCCGGCGAGTGACGCGGGCGCCGGTCGCGACCAGACCGGCGACCCGACCGACGACCGGACCGGCGACCGGACCGGGGTGACACGGCGCGCCCCTGTAGTAAGGTGCGTCCGCCCGTGACGCTCCTCGACCGGCGCCTCATCCTCGTCCTCGGCAAGGGCGGCGTCGGCCGCAGCACGATGGCGGCCTCGATCGCGGCCGCCTGCGCGCGCCGCGGCCGCCGTACCCTGCTCTACCAGGCCAACGCCAACGATCGGTTCGGTGACTACTTCGGCCGCCCGGCGTGCACGCCCGAGCCGACGAGCTCGAGGCCGACGCTCGCCATGAAACCGTTCAGGCCGTGCTTGGTCGCCGCATAGACCGAGGCGCCCGCCCGCCCGAGATAGGCCAGCTCGGAGGCGATGTTGATGATCCGCCCGCCCTGCGG
>JAANMU010002588.1_pt1 | contig 13194 bp, 6 predicted proteins | sample 7279701 | NCBI WGS metagenome assembly JAANMU01 (sample SAMN14094539, study PRJNA606508) | bioreactor metagenome | isolation source: A lab-scale SPAN reactor treating ammonium-rich wastewater day 57 | place: Ireland: Galway | collected 2017-03-13 | reverse complement strand
GGGCCTTGACCCGGAGCTGGGCACCGACGCGCTGGAACTGCTGGGCCTGACGGACGAGGCCGCCGAGATCAACGTGACCCCGGACCGCGGCTACGCGTTCAGCATTCGCGGCGTGGCGCGCGAGTACGCCCACGCCACTGATTCTGTCTTCACGGACCCGGCATCGCTGGTGGAGGTAACCGCCCCCGAAGGTGAGGGCCACGCCGTCGTGCTGGCCGATGAGGCGCCCGTCTACGGCAAGCCCGGCTGCGACCGCTTCGTGGCACGCACCGTTACGGGAATTAACGCAGGCGCGCCAACTCCCACGTGGATGTCCTCGCGCCTGCGCCTGGCCGGGATCCGCTCCATCTCCCTGCCCGTGGACATCTCCAACTACGTCATGCTTGAGCTGGGCCAGCCGCTGCACTTCTACGACGCTGACAAGCTCTCGGGTGCCATCACGGTACGCCGCGCGGCTGCCGGGGAGACCCTGGAAACCCTTGACGGGAAGGTGCGCAAGCTCGACGCCGAGGACCTGCTGATCACGGATTCCACCGGCCCCATCGGGATCGCCGGCGTCATGGGCGGCGCCTCCACCGAGGTCACGGACGCCACCGTCAACGTGCTGGTTGAGGCCGCGCACTTTGAGGAAGTCTCCATCGCCCGCTCGCGCCGCCGCCACAAGCTGCCGTCGGAGGCGTCCAAGCGCTTCGAACGCGGTGTTGACCCGCTCGTGGCCGACGTTGCCGCCCAGCGCGCCGTGGACCTGCTCGTCGAGCTGGCCGGCGGCACCGAGTCTGCCGCGTCCACGGACGTCAACAACGTTGTGGCCGCGGCCCCCGTGTTCCTGCCGTCCGGCTTCACCTCGGCCCGCATCGGCATCGAGTTCACCCAATCACAGATCATGGGTTCGCTGACGGACCTGGGTGCCGGGGTGGAGAAGGTCGACGGCGGATATTCCGTCACAGCCCCGAGCTGGCGCCACGATTTGGTCACCAAGGAGGACCTGACTGAGGAGGTCGCCCGCCTGGTGGGCTACGACCTCATTCCGTCCACGCTGCCCACGGCCCCTCCCGGCCGCGGCTACTCGCGCACGCAGCAGCAGCGCCGCCGAGTGGTGCAGGCACTGGCTGATTCCGGCCTGACCGAGATTCTGGCCTACCCGTTCGTGTCGAAGGCTTCCAACGACACCTTCGGCGTGGCCGAGGCCGGAGCCCCGCGCGCCGCCGTGAAGCTGGCCAACCCAATGAGCGAGGAGTTCGGTTTCCTGCGCACCTCCGTGCTGCCGGGCCTGGTCGAGACCGCCAAGCGGAACCATTCGCGGGGCTTCCACGACCTGGCGTTGTTCGAGTCCGGCCTGGTGTTCCTGCCGGAGGATTCCATGGGAACCCCCTCCATTCCGCCGCTGGGCACCAAGCCGTCCGACGACGTCCTGGACGCCCTGTATGACGGCATCCCCTACCAGCCGCTCACCATTGGCGCGGTCTTCACGGGCAAGGATTCGCCTGCGGCCCCGGGGCACGCCCCGCGTGCCTGGGACTGGGCTGACGCGATTGACGCCGCCCGCCTGGTGGCCGACGTCGTGGGTGTTGAGCTTGTGGTTTCGCAGGGCTCGCACCAGGCGTTCCACCCGGGTCGTGCCGCCGAGCTGGCGCTGCGCAGCGGTGAGGTTGTCGGCTTCGCCGGCGAGCTGCACCCGAAGCTGCTGGCCGAACTGCACATGCCCGCCCGTTCGGTGGCGATGGAGATCAACGCCGACAAGGTGTTTGCCGCAGCGGCCGACGTCATCGTGGCCAAGCCGATCTCCACCTTCCCCATTGCCACCCAGGATGTGGCGCTGGTGGTGCCTGTGGAGATTCCGGCGCAGACCGTGCTGGAAACCCTTCGCGAAGGCGCCGGTGAGCTCCTCGAGGATGTGGCCCTGTTCGACGAGTACCAGGGAACCGGCATTCCGGAAGGACGCAAGTCGCTTGCTTTCGGCCTGCGCTTCCGCGCCGCCGACCGCACCCTGACGGCAGATGAGGCGTCGGCGGCACGTGCGTCCGCCGTCGAGCTGGCCGCCGAAAGGTTTGGCGCCACGCAGCGCTGACACCTTTTCGATCCGGTGTTCGGCCGCTGAATGGAAAATGCGCCCGTTCCCCATAAATGCGCCCCGTAGAGCGGGCGCATTTATGGGGAGCGGGCGCATTTCATTTGTGCCCAGCTATGCTGACAACGGGAGGCCGGCTTGGAGACGGAAATGGAAGTAGACGCACAGGGGTTGTGGCGGCAGGCCGTGCCCGTTGTCCTGGCGGCGATGGTCCTGGTCTGCGGGCTCTTCCTGCCGCTGACGGAGGCCATGTACCGACCTGCCTACATCGCCGCAATCGTCTTGGCCCTGACCACCCCGGCAGCCTTCCTCGCGGTGGCGCCGAAGGGGCTTCTGCGGCAGAGCAGGGCATACCTGTGGTTGTTTGTCGCCACTGCGTTCTCCGCATTGTGTTGTGCGGCAGTTGCCGTCGGGTTGTTGTCTTATGGCAGCCCCGCCGGTGCAGCAGGGGACATCGGGGGCCTTCCCCTGTGGATGCTGTCAACGCTGGGACTCCTGGCAGCCACCAGCTGCGCCATTGCGGCCAGGAAGACAGCGTTCCGCGAGCCGTCAACGCTGCGCGATTTCCAGCGGCAGGAGCGGCGCCAGCGGCACAAATGACGCGCGGCTCCCGTCGTGTTCCCGTGCAGGAACACATGCGCCGGCCCCTGTCCGCGCCAAGACGATGCGTTGCCACCATGGACCCAATGGCGTGAACGTGCAGGCACGTCGGACGGTTCAAGAATCGGCCGGGGCGGTATCGGCCAGTCGGGCAGGGCATGCCGGGCGGCATGTGACCATCTGTGAACGGCAGGCCAAGTGGGCGTGCATATTATGGAAATCCACGAATGATGAGGATGGGGCATGGTTGACGGATTTCGGGTGGCGGACTATTTTTCAAGCGTTCTGCGCAGGGGGACATTGGATGAAGTCGCCTTCAAGAAAGATTCCCTATTTGTCGCGGTGGACCGCAATCAGCTGCGGTCCGGAAGCCTGGGCTCCGAAGATGCAGCCAAACTGTTTGCGGGCCGGAATGCCGGTACCGACAAGCCCCTTGACGTGGCTGTGTCGCTCGTGACGGTGAATGCCTCCCTGCCCCGTGGTGAGGTCCGCCAGGACGGGTTGCTTTTGCTGGCGGCCAGGCTCCACAGCGACGGACGGCTGGAGCCCGAACTGGAGCCTGCATCATCCCCCTGGATACCGTCCTCCAGGTTGGAATCCCCATCCGTGGGCGGGTCGAGTGTGCCGGTGGGGCAGCTCAGCGACTTTTGGAAGCACTCGCGGTCCAAGCTGCCGGCCACAGTTTCGCAGTCTGTGGCCTTTGCCGACGCCATGGACCTGGCCACGGACTTGTTTGAAGCGGTCGCAGGAGAAACACTGGCCGATTTTGCCTCGCGCCATGAGACGCCGGACCAGTCGATTGAGTACGGCATCGGCTACGTGCAGGCCTACGACCGGATCAACGCCGTGGGTGGGATTCTCGATCTTTATGATGCGCTCGGCAGGGAGAAGGCGCTTCCCGCCACCGTGGCGCACGTTGTCAACGGGTGGCGCGGCGGCCGGCGCAACGAATCGAGCATCCACGACAATGACGGCCTGCTTCACTCCGCCAGGCTGTCATGCGGTTCCATGAGGGACGGCTTCCCGCTGACTGATTCACAGCGGCGGGCAGTCCATGCCTTCCTTGATGAATCAGGCAGTGAAGTCACTGCAGTCAGCGGTCCGCCCGGCACCGGCAAGACAACCATGCTGCAGTCCGTTGTTGCGAACCTGCTGACCAGGCACGCCTTGGACCGCCGCGATCCACCCGTCATAGTGGGCACGTCCACCAACAACCAGGCCGTCACCAACATCATTTCCTCCTTTGCCTCGGTCACCAAGGATGAGCCCGGGCCACTGGACTTCCGCTGGCTGTTGCAGGAATACGGCGACGGCGATTCCGGCCAGGAGTCGCTGCGGTCCCTCGCCGTCTATTGCCCGGCCCAAGGGAAACTGGGTCGGGCCAAGAAGCAGTACCTGGTTGAACAGGCCGATAAGAGCCACACCTACACCCTGTACAGCAGCGAGTCCTACCTGGCCCGGGCAAAGGACAGGTTCGTATTCTGCGCCAGCAGCTACTTTGGTGGAGCCCGCGACATTCCGGAGCTGCAGCAGTGGATTCATGACGCCATGACCGAGCTGGACAAGTACCGCCTGGGGCTGCTGGACGCGATGGGTCCGGATGGCCCGTCGCGCAGCTACGCCGGTCTTTGCCGGAAGGTTGAAGCGTGCACCTATGTCAGTTCGATGGATCGCATTTCCGAGCTCAAGGACTGTGAGAGCCTGGAGCGCCTTGACCAGCTGCTGGATGTGACACTGCGCTATGCAGAGTTTTGGCTTGCGGTGCACTACTACGAGGCGCAGTGGCTCCTCACCGACAACTTCATTGAGCCAGACAAACGGCGGCGCAACACCCGGGAGATCATGGGGCGGTACTGGTCACAGGCTGCGGCGCTCACCCCGTGCTTTGTCATGACCGTTTATCAATTGCCCAAGTACTTCCGGCTCTACGCCGGTCCGGACAGGCCAAGCCGCTTTGACCTTGGCCGCATTGACCTGCTCATAGTGGATGAGGCCGGGCAGGTGGACACACCCTTGGGCCTGCCCAGTTTTGCCTTGGCATCCCGTGTCATGGTGGTGGGCGATGAAAAACAGCTGTCGCCCGTGTGGTCGATTGACGACCAAACCGACAGGGAAGTTGCGCTGGACGTTGGCATTTCCGGGCAAGTGTGGCTTGAGGAACTGCAGGGCCGGGGAGCCACTTGCTCGGAACCGTCAAGTTTGATGCGGGCGGCAAGCCACGCCTCGAGCTGGAGCTACGGCAATGGTGCCCCGGGGCTGTTTCTCTCGGAGCACTTCCGCTGCCATCCGGGCATTATTGAATTCTGCAACACGCTGCTGTACGAGGGCATGCTGGAAGCCAGGCGGCCGGCCGGATCCTCCAAGCTTGAAGGCCTGCACCCGGCGTTCTCGTGGGTGGATGTGGCAGGGTCCACTGATTCAACGGAAGGGTCCAGCCGGAAGAACCTGCGTGAAGCGCAGGAGATTGCCGCCTGGATCGTTGCGAACTATGCGCACTTCTTTGACATCTACAACACACAGGAATCCGAGCCCAACAAGAAGGTTCCTGAGGATGCGCTGATAGGCGTAGTGACGCCGTTCAGCGCCCAGGCATCCCTGATATCCGCTGAGTTGCGCAAAGCCGTGGAGGCAGCCGGCGAGTCAGCCCGGCTGCCACATGCATTGTGGAAGAAAATCACGGTGGGGACCGCCCACCGCCTGCAAGGGGCGGAGCGGCCCATCGTGCTGTTCTCGGCCGCATATGGCCTGAACAGTCCGCAGGCCGGTTTCATAGATGCGAATCCCAAGTTGATGAATGTGGCGGTGTCACGGGCGAAGGACCTTTTCATGGTTTTCGCGGCCGGCAACCGCTGGAACAACGGCCCGGTGTTCAGTGTCATGTCCGCATTTGCCAGCAGAGCCGACTTGGCAACAGCCGCAACCGATTCGGCGGCAGCGCCGACGGTGCCGCAGGGCGCGCCCCCACTGCCTACACACCTGCCGGCAGTGGCACCCCCGCCGCCCGCCCGGCCGCCCGCCCGGCCGCCCGCGATCCCGCCGGTCGCCGACCCGGGCGATGCCAGCCTGTCCTTGACCAGGTTGTTGGACGGCTGGAAGAAGGATGGCCACCTGCGCGCCGGTGATGAAGAGCTCAGGGTGACGGCACTCAACGAGCGCCTCCGCGCCATCGGCGTCCTTGAAGGTACCCGGGGCGCGTGGACCGTTTCGAAGCTGGCCGAAACGTTGGGCGTTGTCGTCGAGGAGCGTCGAAACGCTGCAGGCCAGCAATATGAGCTCATCACCTACACGCCATGGATTCAGTCGATGCTCCTGAAGCTGTACCAGGAGGAAAAGCTCTAGAACCAGGCCGGACAGGAAATCACCGGTGTGGGCATGGCGGCATTCAAACGCGCCGGGGCCGTCAGGCAGAATTGGGCCATGACCTTTGATGGCGCGACTTTTGACCATGGCAGTGTGGATGTTCCCAACGCAAGCATCTACTGGGAGGCCACGGGAAACCCCGGCGGCATCCCCGTGCTCTACCTCCATGGCGGTCCCGGCGGCTCGCTGGGCAAAGGGGGCTACCGCAAGCGTCATGATTCCGACAGGTTCTGGACCATCGGCCTTGACCAACGGGGCTGCGGCCACAGCACCCCGGCGGCCCAGGACGACCTCCCGAACCTGCCGCTCAACACGACCCGGACCCTGATCGAGGACATTGAGGCCGTCCGGGAGCACCTGGGCATCACGCGCTGGATCGTCACCGGGGTCTCGTGGGGGAGCACTCTCGCTCTGGCGTATGCCCTGGCCCATCCCCACCGTGTCACAGGGATCGCACTCATGGCCGTCACCACCACCAGCCGCGACGAGGTCGACTGGATCACCGAGGGCGTGGGGAGGATCTTTCCGGAGGCGTGGCATGAGTTTGTCGAGGCTTCCGGGGCCGGCCAGGGCGAACGGCTGGTCGGGGCGTACGCCCGCCGTCTTGCCGGTCCGGACCGCAAGGACGCCGAAGCTGCTGCCCTGGCCTGGGACCGCTGGGAATCGTGGCACGTCTCCCTGGATGCCCCGCAGATGCGCGGGCGCTACATCCAAGAGGAACGTGCCCGCATGACGTTTGCGCTCCTTGTCACCCACTACTGGTCCAACGACGGTTTCCTGGTTGGCGGGGAACGGATCCTGGACCGAATTCACGAGCTCGAAGGGGTTCCCGGCCACCTCATCCACGGCCGGCGCGACGTCAGCGGCCCGGCCGTCACGCCGTGGCTCCTGCACCAACGTTGGCCGGGCAGCACCCTCACCGTTGTGGACGACGAAGGCCATGGCGGACCCACCTGTGTTCAGGCGTTCTGTGATGCTGTCGAGCAGCTTGCCGGCATGCAATAACTGCTGGGTGGCCAAAGGCCCGGCCTCGGTTCCGGGCAGGCCTATTGGCGGACCAGTCGTCCCCTGCGGAAGGTCATTCGCAGGAAGTACAAGCTGGCGACGGGCATGGCAAAGGCCAGCAGCCAATGCCCAAATTCTGGTGGCTTGGGCTTGTGAAAATGCACATCGCCAGTGTTGTCCTGTACCCAGACAGGAACGGTTATGCCCTTCATCAACGAGCCACTTTTGACCCGGTCCGTCCGTGTGACGCCGTTGAGTTGGTATTCAATGGTGGAGTAGTAGCGTTTCTTGCGATGACGCTGTTTGCGGTTGATCCGCGATCGCGTTTTAGTCTCCGTAGAGAGCACTTTGCCGTCTGTTGCGGTGTAGCTGGCAGTCAAGTTGTTGCTAAGGCTGACAATGCAGACCAGACTGCCGATGCCCAGGAGAATGGCGAGAAGAAAGGCAGTGGCCCTGGTGCGAAAACCCGGTCCCCGGCGTTGCCTGGTGGTCTTGCCGTCGCCCTGTGGTGAGTTCTCGGACACTGTAATCCTTCGTGTGTGGTGGTTGGGCCGGCTGCCCTTTTGAACGTGGGTGGGGCGCCTGATTGAGCGTAAGGTGTGCCAGCTGACCCAAGCCACTTGAGGAGCCATTGTTACTTGCAATGTGCACATTGTTTGCATAGTGTTGCAAACATGTTGTTTCGTGTTGATGCAGCCTCGGGCCTGTCCCTTGCGGACCAGATTGCTGTCCAGGTGCGCGCGGGGGTCGTGGATGGAAGCCTTGCACCGGGCGAGCGCCTGCCGCCGGCACGCGACCTTGCCACGGCGCTGCAGGTCAACATGCACACCGTGCTGCGCGCCTACAAGCAACTGCGGGACGAGGGCATCATCGACATGCGCCAGGGCCGTGGCGCCTTTGTCCGCCAGGACGCAGGGCCCGGGCTGGTTCGCATCACGGAACTGGCAGAACAACTATTGGAAGAGGCGCGCAAGCTGGGAATGTCCCAGCAAGACGTTGCGCGATTGATTGGGGGAGTTGCACAAGCATGAGTGAAATTCAGCAGAAAACCAGTGCCGGCCGCAGGATTGCCTCAGGCCTGGCGGGACTGATACCGCTGGCGGCAGTCGTCGTCTCGTGGCTCGCGTGGCGGGACAGCCTGCCTGCCGAACTGGCCTCACACTGGTCCGGCACGGGCCGCCCCGACGGATTCATGAGCCAAGGTGCCGCACTATCCATCGCCTTGCTCCTGACCGGAATCCCCGCAGCCATTGCCCTGGCCTGCTCCTTGGTCACCTCGCTGCGCCCGACTTTCCTGCGCGGGACGGTGGGCTTTGCCGGCATGGTCTCTGGCATGGGCGCCGGTGTCTGGCTGATCTCCGCCGGGCTGACCCTGCGTGCCGGCAGCGCGGAAAACGCCGTCCTGGGCTGGTGGCTCGCAGCCCTTATGGCCTCTTTCCTGTTCGGTGCCGTCCCGTACTTCATCGCGCCGAAGCCCATATTCTCCACCACGCGCCATGAGAAACGGATGCCCCTCGGCGCCCAGGAATCGGGTGCCTGGTCGCAGGCCATCACCTCAAAAGTCATGCTGTGGCTGCCTGTCGGACTCATTGCCCTCACCGCCGCGATCCTCATTCCGGCCATTGCCGAAGGTGAGCTCTCCGCAGTCTGGGTCACCGCAGTCACCATGTCCGCCAGTGTCCTCGCCACGGCCATGATCGCCCACATGCAGGTGACCGTCGACTGGCGCGGCCTGCGCATCGTCTCCACCCTCGGCCGCATCCCGCTCAAGCGCATCAAGCTCGAGGACATTGCCGCCGTCGAGGTCACCGAGATCCGCCCCTCCGAGTGGGGCGGCTGGGGCTACCGCATCATGCCGGGCCGTTCGGCCGTGGTCATGGGCGCCGGCCCGGGACTGATCGTCACCACAACGGCGGACAAGCAGTTCGCCGTCACCGTTCCGGACCCGGACACTGCCGCCAGCCTTTTGCTGGCCCTGCGGGACCGGGAGCACGACGGCGGAGCCCACCCGGGCGCCGCCGAACAGACCGTTTAGGCCTGGCCGGGAGACGGCCCGGCGGGGACGGGGCAGCAGCGGCGGGCTGCACCGGGAAGGTGCCGCCCCGCCGTCGGCGGTGTTGTCAACAGCCGGTCAGGACGTGAAACCCGGCTCGGGGAACAATGCCTGGTGCTGCTCCCCGGTGGCAGTCCGCCAGGTGCAGGTTCCATGGTGCGAGCATGGCCCCCGCAGGAACAACAGTTCCTGTGGGGGCCATTTTGTGTTTTGGGGCACAGTTGAAGTGTAAGCGCTTCCAAGTGTTGATTAACATCACGACTCCACAATGGGGGCAATTTTCCGTCATCTACTGGAAACGCTTGCATTAAGGTTTCCGGCGCTGCTACCGTCACAGGCATTGCCTTGCGCCTTGTGCGCCTAATTACAATTGGAGTCACGGATGACACATCATCTGCGCGCCCGCGGATCGCTTGCCCTTGCGATCTCGGGCGCCCTGGCCGCTTCGGCCCTCTTAGCGCCAGCCATTACGGTGGCATCGGCCCACCGCGCCAACGCGGCGGACGGGCGAACATTTTCCCTCGTCGGCAGCCTGCAGGATGAACTTGGCTGTGCGGCCGACTGGGCGCCGGACTGCACCGACACCGACCTGGCGCCGACAGAAACGCCCGGCATCTATTCCGCCGACTTCACCCTCCCCGCCGGCTCCTTTGAATACAAGGTGGCCGTCAACCACTCCTGGGACGAGGCCTACGGCCACGGGCAGGACAACATCCCGCTGGTCCTGGCCGGTGACAGCCGGATCCGGGTCACCTTCAACGACACCACCAAGCTGGTGGGCATCCAGCCGCTGGACCTGCGCGGGGAATACACCGCCGATGACGACGCACTGGTGAAGGCGCCCGTGCGCCAGGCCGGGGCCGACGAGAACTTCTACTTCGTCATGACCGACCGGTTCAACAACGGCGACACGACCAACGACGAGGCCGGGATCGCCGGAGGCCGCCTGCAGAGCGGCTACGACCCGGCCGACAAGGGCTTCTACAACGGCGGCGACATCCAGGGCCTGCGCGACAAGCTCAACTACATCGAAGGCCTGGGCACCACAGCCATCTGGCTGACCCCGAGTTTCAAGAACCGTCCCGTCCAGGGCGAGGGCGCCGACGCCTCCGCCGGCTACCACGGCTACTGGGTGACCGATTTTACCCAGATCGACCCGCACCTTGGCACGAACGAGGAACTCTCGGCCCTCATCGACGAGGCCCATGCCAAGGGCATCAAGGTCTACTTCGACATCATCACCAACCACACGGCCGATGTCATCGCCAACGAACAAAACACCTACGGCTACGTGGACAAGGCCACTGCACCCTACAAGGACGCCGCGGGAGCCGCGTTCGATCCGGCGGACTACGCCGGAACCGCGGATTTCCCGGACATGGATCCGGCAACCAGCTTCCCCTACACCCCTGTTGTGCAGGAGGCCGACAAGAACCTGAAGGTGCCCGCCTGGCTGAACGATGCCACGCTGTACCACAACCGCGGCGACTCCACCTGGGCGGGGGAGTCCGAAACCTACGGCGACTTCAACGGCCTTGATGACATCATGACCGAAAACCCCAAGGTGGTTGACGGCTTCATCGACGTTTTCAAGGACTGGGTTGACTTTGGCATCGACGGGTTCCGCATCGACACCGTCAAGCATGTGAACTTTGAGTTCTGGGAAAAGTGGACCACGGCTGTCCTGGACCACGCCCATGAGCAGGGCAAGGACGACTTCTTCATGTTCGGCGAGGTCTACAGTGCCGACCAAAAAATCCTTTCCCCGTACGTGCGCAAGACGGACATGAACTCCGTCCTTGACTTTGCCTTCCAGGATGGCGCCGTTGGCTACGCCGCGGGCAACTCCGCCCGGGGCCTGCAGTCCCTCTTCGCAGGCGACGACTACTTCACCACGCCGCGGAGCTCCGCGACAGCGCTGCCCACTTTCCTGGGCAACCATGACATGGGCCGCGTGGGCTTCTTCATGAACAACACTCAGAACCCACTGGAACGCGACGAGCTCGCCCACGAATTGATGTACCTGACACGCGGCCAGCCCGTGGTCTACTACGGAGATGAGCAGGGCTTTGCCGGCACGGGAGACGGCAAGGACAAGAACTCGCGCCAGAGCCTCTTTGGCACCCAGGTGGCCGAATACGCGGAGCAGAACCTCGTCACAGGCGAGGTGAACGGCACCGCCGACCGTTTCGACACCGACGCACCCCTCTACAAGCACATTGCGGCGCTGGCCAAGCTCCGCGCGGACAACCCCGCCCTGGCGCAGGGCGCGCAAATCCAGCGCTACGCAGAAGACGGCGCAGGCATCTACGCCTTCTCCCGCGTGGACCGTGACGAAAAGGTGGAATACCTTGTTGCCTTGAACAATGCCACGGAGGAGAAGTCCGTTGCCCTGACCACCTTGACGCAGGGCGCCGAATACGCCCCGCTGTACGGAACGACGTCGGCCATCTCCAGTGACGCTTCCGGCGCCGCCACGGTCACCGTGCCGCCCATGGGCGCCGTTGTCTACAAGGCCAACAAGGGCGTCACCGCCCCGGCAGCAGCCTCCGAAACAGCCGTGACCCTGCCCGCCCCCGGTGCCGCACTGGCCGGTGCCACGGCCGTGGGTGCAACGGTGGATGCCAACACCTGGACGGAGACAAGCTTTGCCTACCGCGTGGCCGGCTCCGCCGACTGGACGCCGCTGGGCACCGCCGAGAGCACCGCGCCCCGTGTCTTCCATGACGCCGATGCACTCGCCCGGGGCACCCTGGTCGAGTACCGCGCAGTCACCACTGATGCTGCAGGAAACCACAGTGCCGCGTCGACGTTTGGTTCCGCGGGCTTTGCCGTGACAACGGAGGTGGCAGAAACGCCCGAGCCGGAGATCAGCATGGTCTCCGTGCCCGGCAGCCACAACCTCGCCATGGGCTGCGCCGGCGACTGGCAGCCAGCCTGTGAGGCCGCCAAGCTCAGCAAGAACGAGGACGGCATCTACACCGGCACCTTCGATCTGCCTGCCGGAGCGTACGAGTACAAGGTGGCCATGAACGGGACCTGGGACTTGGCCTATGGCGCCGGAGGAGATTCCTCCGGCGGCGCCAAGAACCTCAGCTACACGCACGACGGCGGACCTGTCACCTTCTTCTGGAACCCCGCCACCAAGATGGCGCAGAACACCTCCCAGGCCCCGATCGTCACCCTCGCCGGTGATTTCCAGGCCGCCCTGGGCTGCTCTGCCGACTGGAAGCCGGCCTGCTTCGCCACGTCCATGCAGGACAGCGACGGCGACGGCGTCTACGAGTTCTCCACCGACAAGATCCCTGCCGGAAACTACACGACCAAGGTCACACATGGCCAGGGCTGGGATGAAAACTACGGTGTTGGCGGCGCCGCCGGCGGCGACAACATCTCCTTCTCCGCCAGCGACGGCAAGATGGTGAACTTCCGCTACACGCTGGAAACGCACATCCTTGACATCGAGGTTGCGGATCCGCCGCTGCCCGGCCTCGGCCGGCTGCAGGCACAGTGGGTTGACCAAAACACCCTCGCCTGGCCCGCCGCCCTGCTGGGATCTGTCCCGGCAGCGGACGCTTCCTGGCAACTGTTCCATTCCGAAACAGCCGCCCTGAAACTGGAGGATGGCGCCGTCACTGGCGGCGACGCCGTGGCACTGACCCACGACCCTGCCGGCTTCTCCGAGGAGCAGCTGGCACGATTCCCCACACTGGCGAGCGGCTACATTGTGTTGCGCCCCGCCGGCGTGGGCAAGGAAAAGGCTGCGGGCTCGCCCGCCGATCTGCTGAAGGAACAGCTGCAGATTGCCCAGACCAGCGGCGGTGCACTCAGCGCCTACACCGGAGTGCAGCTCCCCGGCGTGCTCGACAGCCTGTACGCCGGTGCCCTCGCCGACAAGACGCTGGGGGTGGCCTGGACTGCAGGTGCCCCGAGCTTCGCACTCTGGGCACCGACCGCCCAGCGGGCCACGCTCCTTTCATGGCCTGCCGACGGAACGGGCGACCCCGTGCGGACCGAAGCAACCTGGGACGGCGCTGCCGGAACCTGGACTGCGGCACCGAGTCCGGTGGAGGAAAACGCGCAGTACCTCTGGGAAGTCAACGTCTAC
>JAANMU010002587.1_pt1 | contig 13199 bp, 13 predicted proteins | sample 7279701 | NCBI WGS metagenome assembly JAANMU01 (sample SAMN14094539, study PRJNA606508) | bioreactor metagenome | isolation source: A lab-scale SPAN reactor treating ammonium-rich wastewater day 57 | place: Ireland: Galway | collected 2017-03-13 | reverse complement strand
GCGGACATGGCGGGCATGTCGTAGACGCCGCAGTTGAGGATGGCCCCAATCAGCTGCTCCTTCTTGAGCCCAGGGACCATCCCCGCAAGGTGTGCATAGCGGGGGTTGGTGGTGAGGGTGGCGAGTTGGCTCGCCAGTTGGCTGCCGGCGGAGTCGCCTGCAAGCACGATCCGGTTGGGATCGGCGTTCCAGTCGGATGCGTGCTCGCCAATGTAGGCCAGCGCCGTATTGAGTTGAGTGAGCGCCGTTGGGTAGGCGGCTTCCGGCGCCGTTGTGTAGTTCAGCGCGATGGTTGTGTAGCCCTGGGCCGCGAGGATGCGCATGTAGGGCTCGATGTTCTCCTTCTGGCCGGAGATCCATGCACCGCCGTGCACCCAAACGATCGTGGTCAACTTTTTGGTGCCGTTGGCAGGGGTGAAAACGTCGAGGGTGGTGTCCGACTGCGGGAGCGAGCCGGTCGGCGGCGCGTAGGCGACATCCCGGTACTCGGTGAGCTTGGTGTCGGGAACGTGGGGCTCCATTTCGGCGACGGTTGCCGAAGCGCCCTTCTCAAACACCGTGCGGATGACCATCACCGATGGCCACGGGGAGGCCGCTGCGACGGTCGCGGCAACGACAACAGCTGCAAGCACGATTCCACCTGCGACCAAGAGCCTGCGCCGGCGTGGTCGTTTCCGCCCGGACGTGTGGGCACCGCTCGCTGTGACGCTCTGATCCATGTCGTTTCAAGTCCCCCATCGATGTCAAGACAATACCGCCACCGCGTGTACGGCGATTTCTCAAAGGATGGACCTGGCGGGAGCCCGGCCTGAACTTCGAGAACGGCAGTGATTGTCAGTAGATCACAGATTCGGCCCGCTCTCCGGGTATGACTCCCCTCCCAACCGCGGACGACGGCGGAACTTGGGCCGCCATGGACGGCCCTCTGTGTGGGTGGCGTTCTTGTGGATTGCCCGCCCGGGTTTGTCGATCATGTGCAGGCCAAAATTGCCGAGCATGGCGCTCTCGCCCAGGCCGGGCCGTGTTCAGTCGCCGACGCGGCCGCGCAATGCCGCTCCCTGAACTGCGCCCGCATGCCATAATCATGAGCAAACGTGCCGAACGCGGCAAGCTACACATTGAGTTTGGGGAAATCTGTGGATCAACTGTTCGTGACCGATGGCGCCGCTTCTGGTCGACGTCATTCCCTGCGCCCCGCGCCTGGCGTTGGACCAGTTGGGGCTGCCGCCGCTTTTCATGACGGGCAGGTGCAGTCATGGCTGAAATAACCCCAGGAGGAAACCCCCAGGCCACTGGGACCGCGGCGCCCGCAGTTACTCCTGCCGCGACCGAGCCCGCCGAGGCTCCGGCCAAGCCAAACGAAGCTGTTGCCACAACCGGTGTGGACGCTGCGACGTACGGCCGCAAGACAGGGCGCCGCCGGCAGGTATCCAGCCGTATGGACTCCCCGTTTCGCACCGGCTTCCTCCTGACACTTGGCGGCCTGACGGCCCTCGTCCTGAGCTTTGCCGTGCAGGATCTTGTCAGCGTCATCATCTACATTGTGGTGGCCCTATTCATTTCCCTCGGCTTGAATCCCGTGGTGGTGGCGCTGCAGAAGCACGGGATGGGACGGCCGGCGGCCGTCGCCACGGCCTTTGGCCTGGTCATTGCCGTCATAGCACTGCTCCTGAGCCTGGTGATCCCCACCGTGGTGGATCAAATTGCGCAATTCGTGCAGTCTGTTCCGGCCATGGTCCGGGACTTCCAGGGCACCGGAACGTACGCCTGGCTTGAGAAACAGTTCAGCGATTCGTTGAACGGGATACTCGCCGACATTCAGACCTTCCTGAGCAACCCCGGCAATATTGCCGCCATTGGGGGCGGAGCCCTGCAGGTGGGCGCTTCCCTGCTCAATGCGGGCAGCGGCCTCATTGTGATTCTGGTGCTGACCCTGTACTTCCTGGCCTCGCTGCCGCAGATGACAGCCGCCATGTACACACTGGTCCCGGCCCGCGACCGCGGCAAGCTGGCGGAACTGACCGAACAAATCACCGGATCCGTGGGGTCCTACGTCGGCGGCATGATCATTCTGGCGTTCATCAACGGCTCGCTGGTGGGCATCCTCTATGCCATTCTGGGCCTGCCTTTCGCACTGCTGATGGGCGTCGCGGCTCTCTGCATCACCCTGATTCCCATGATCGGCACGGTCCTGTTCTGGGTGATCGGCACAGGCATGGCGCTCTTCACGGGCCTCACGCCCGCCATCATCTTCGCCATCGCCTACCTCATTTACATGCAGGTCGAGGCATATGTCATGACACCCCGCATCATGAACCGCGCCGTGTCCGTTCCGGGACCGCTGGTCATCATCAGCGCCGTTGCGGGCGGCACCCTGATGGGCCTGCTGGGCGCCTTTATCGCCATTCCTGTCACGGCATCACTCCTGCTGATCATCAGGCAGGTGTGGGTGCCGAAGCAAAACGCCAAGGTTTAGGGCCGCCTGGGGGATCCGCACCCAACCGCGGCCGACGCCGGAAGGCGAGTGCCGCCGTCGTGCCTGGCCATGGAGGTGGCCGGGCCGGGCAGGAATCCGGGCACCGTTCAGGCACCGGCGCTAGGCTGGCCCCATGGACACTTCGGGAACGCAGTCAACAGAGACGGAATTCAGCACCAAGGGCACCTACGTCACTGGTGAGGAGTACACGCGGGACACCAACTACATCGAAACGCGGATCACGCGCGGCGGCGAGGACGGCTACCCGGTGGAGGCCGGGCGGTACCGGCTGGTCGTGTCCAGGGCATGCCCATGGGCGCACCGCTCCACGATCGTCCGCCGCCTGCTGGGCCTGGAAGACGCCATTTCCATCGGCGTCACCGGCCCCACGCACGACGTCCGCTCCTGGACCTTCGACCTCGACGAAGGCGGAGTTGATCCGGTCCTGGGCATCGAACGCCTGCAGGATGCGTACTTCAAGCGCACCCCCAACTACCCGCGCGGCATCACCGTCCCGGCCATTGTCGACGTGCCCAGCGGCGCCGTGGTGACGAACAACTTCCCGCAGATCACCCTCGACTTCTCCACCGAGTGGACCGAATTCCACCGCGAGGGCGCCCCGGATTTGTACCCGGAAGCGCTGCGCGAGGAGATGACTCCGGTCATGAAGCGCATCTTCACCGAGGTCAACAACGGCGTCTACCGTTGCGGGTTCGCCGGTTCGCAGGAGGCCTACAACGCGGCTTACGAGCGCCTGTTCGTTGCCCTTGACTGGCTCGAGGAACGCCTTGCTGGCCAGCGCTACCTCATGGGCGGCTCCATCACCGAGGCCGACGTGCGGCTCTTCACCACGCTGGTCCGCTTCGACGCCGTTTACCACGGGCACTTCAAGTGCAACCGCAACAAGCTCACCGAAATGCCGGTCCTCTGGGCCTACGCGCGCGACCTCTTCCAGACCCCCGGATTCGGCGACACCGTGAACTTCGCGCAGATCAAGGAGCACTACTACATCGTCCATGAGGACCTAAACCCCACCCAGATTGTCCCGCTCGGCCCCGACACGTCCGGATGGTCGACGGCGCACGGCCGCGAGTCACTGGGTGGGAGCCCCTTCGGGTCCGGGACGGCGCCCACCCGCCCGGTTGACGCGTAAGACCGCTTGGTAGAACGGCCTTAGATGTGGAAGGGGGCCGTCATGGCCGCTGAGTTTGATATCGAGGCCCGCTGGCCGGAGTTGTTTGAGCAGCCCAGCGCTGAAGTTTTCCCTGCGACGACGGTTGGCCGGGCGAAAGCCGGTCAAGCAACGCAAGAAGCGTGGCCTGTCAGCGGGAAGCTGACAGGCCACGCTTCTTGGCGGGACGCCGCGCGCCGGGTGGTTAGACCAGGACCTTCAGTCCGGTGTTCCAGTTGAACGTCTCGAACTCCGGGTTGGCCTGCAGCGTCATGAGCAGGAACTGGAATCCCTCGAGTTCGCGTGAACGCTTGAGTGCGCCCACAACGAGGGGGCGCATGCCGCCGTCGAACATCAGTGAGGCCACGGCAGCGGTGGCGTCGGTGTTGTCACCGGCAATGAAGCCGTCCAGCTTGTGCCCGCCTGCTTCACCCGCGACCAGGGTGCCGGCGAAGTTCGTGTTGAAGGCCTTGACAACGTTGCCGGGGGTCAGTGCGGCAATCTCCTCGGCGGCCGAAGTGTCCGGTGCCACCACCAGGGAATCAAAGGTTTCAAAGTTCACGGGGTTCGTGATGTCCACGATGGTCTTGCCGGCCAGCGCCTCGCCGTAGGCCGTGACGATTTCCTTGGCCGCATCGAATGGTACTGCGAGAACCACAATGTCGCCCGACGGGACCTGGCCCACTGCGCCGGAGGTGGTGTTGCCGCCCAGTTCTGCGGCAACGGCGGCGGCCTTGCCGGCATCGCGGTTGAGAAGTTCTACGGTGCGGCCGGCGGCGAGTGCCCGGGCGGCAATTCCGCGGGCCATGTTTCCGGTTCCGATGATGGTGACTGTGCTCATGATGTTCCTGCTCTCTAGGATTAGCTGGAAGTTATTTACTTGAAGCTACAACTAAATAATAGACGACATTGCTTGAAGCGTCAAGTAAAAACTTCTGGCGGCCGACCGGCTCTCCATTTCGCTTCGGGAAACGTGAAAAGATGGCGCCATGACTGACATGGAACCGCGCTGGCTCAATGGACAGGAGCGCGCCGCCTGGCTGGCCCTGTTCTCCGTCACCACTTTGCTCCCGGGCGCCATCGAGGCCCCGCTGCAGCAGGAGGCCAAGCTGTCGCTCTTTGAGTACAACGTGCTGGCCATGCTCTCAGAGGCTGACGGCGAGGCCCTCCCCATGAGCGAGCTTGCCGCCCGCACCTCCGCTTCATTGTCCCGGCTGTCGCATGTGGTGAAAAAGCTCCAGGCCCGCGGTCTCGTGCAGCGTTCCGTCCACGCCGCCGACGCCCGCGTCACCGAGGCTGCCATTACCGGCGTGGGCATGGCGCTTATTCGCAAACTCGCGCCTGCCCATGTGGAAACTGTGCGGGAATTCGTCTTTGACCAGCTGGGCCAGAAGGATGTCGATGACCTTGCCCGCATCGGACGCAAGATCGTGCGGGGCCTGGATGAAGCGCACTGGACGCTGCGCCCGGAGCGGCCGCGGGCCTGAGGGCCGCAGTGCCCTCGGGGTCGGCTGAATGCGGCTCGGGCTGCGAACCTGCCAAGCGTGACTCTGCCCACATTCCGCTCTGAAAAGTCCCGGATTTTTGCTGCGACCACGACGCGAAGAGGCTAATAGGGCAGCAAAACTTTGCCTAATGGTGAAATGTTCCCCTAGTGTTAGCTAAGGCTTGCCTAAACGTGGCATGCCTTGCCGTTGGGGTCACCGTTAGGAATCGACATGGAATTTTCGCGCCGCCAAGGTCTCAAGCTGGGCCTTTCAGTATCGCTCGCAGCCCTCGGAGTGGGCCTGGCAGGCTGCTCCACGGGAACAGTCGGCGGCACCGAAACTCAAAATGCACCTGCTGCGGCAGACAAGTTCCCCGTCACGGTCAAGCACATCTACGGCGAGACCGTCATCAAGGCCGCACCCCAGCGCGTGGCCACGGTCTCCTGGGTCAATGACGACATCGCCATTGCCCTCGGCGTCATCCCCGTCGGCATGCCCAAGAATGAATGGGGCGGCAACGAGCAGGGCTCCGTGCCGTGGAAGGATGCGGCCCTGGAGAAGGCCGGCGCAGCCATCGGCACCGAGAAGGCCCCGGTCCAGTACTCCGAAGAGGACGGCGTGAACTTCACAGAGATCGCCAAGACCAGCCCGGACATCATCCTCGCCGCCTACTCGGGCCTGACGCAGGAGGACTACGACAAGCTGTCCAAGATCGCCCCCGTCATCGCCTTCCCGGAAGCCGCGTACGGCACCGCCTGGCAGGACTCCACCACCATGATCGGTGCCGCGCTGGGCCGCTCACAGGCCGCCAAGGATCTCATCGCCGCCACGGAAAAGACCATCGCCGAACAGGCCGCCAAGTACCCGGCCATCAAGGGCAAGACCTTCATCTACGGCAACCTTGAGCCCGCCAAGAGCGACGGCGTCAACGTCTACCTCTCCGGCGACAACCGCCCCAAGTTCCTCACCAGCATCGGCATGGAGCTGGCGCCCGTGGTGGTCGAGGCAGAGAAGAACGCCGACGGCTTCTTCATCCCCTGGTCCGCAGAGAAGGCCAACGAGCTCGACTCCCAGGTCTTCGTCAGTTGGGTGCCCGACTCCAAGACCAAGGAAGCCATCACCAAGGACCCCCTGCTGGGCCAGATCCCCGCCGTCAAGTCCGGTGCCTTCGTGGCCGATTCCGACAACACCCTCACCCTGGCCATTTCCGCATCTTCCCCGCTGAGCCTGCCCTGGGCGCTTGACGCGTTCCTGCCCCAGCTCGCCGCCGCGGCCGAGAAGGCCTAAGGGCGGACCGGTGGGCGGCGCAGCGCCAACGGTGGCGGGAGGAGTGGCCATGCAGGAGGGAACAGCGGCGGAAGGAACGTCCTTTGCCGGAAGCGCGACGCCGGACACCGCCTCCCAGCCCTCCGCCGCTTCCGCTGTGCCCACCCAGGCGGGTGCGCGGACGGCGCCGGGGCCCGCCCCGTCGCTGGCGGCCAAGGGCTTCAACACCCGCCGCCGACTGTGCTGGCTCGCTGTCCTGGGTGCCGCCCTGCTGCTCGTAGCACTGGCTTCGCTGGCCATCGGCGCCCGCAGCATCGCACCTGCCACGGTGCTGGATGCACTGTTCGCCTTTGACCCCGCCAACGGCGATCATGCCGTGGTGCTTTCCCGCATCGTGCGCACGGTGGCCGGGCTCGTGGTGGGGTTGTCGCTGGGCCTGGCCGGGACCTCCATGCAGGGCGTGGCCCGCAACCCGCTGGCCGATCCGGGCATCCTCGGCGTCAACGCCGGAGCCTCCCTGGCCGTTGTTTCCGGCATCTTCTTCTTCGGCGCCGCCGGCGTCTCCAGCTATCTGTGGTTCGCCTTCGCCGGAAGTGCGGTGGCCGCCGTCGTTGTTTATCTTGTGGCAAGCCTGGGCCGCAGCGGCGCCACGCCGGTCAAGCTCGCCCTGGCCGGTGCAGCGGTTGCCGCCGGGATGGGCTCGCTCATGAGCGCCATGCTGGTCTCGAGCCAGGACTCGCTGGAACTGTTCCGGCGCTGGCAGGTGGGCGCCCTCGCCGGGAAGTCCTGGGATTCCATTCTGGCCGTGCTGCCGTTTGTTGCCGTGGGCGTGGTGATTTTGTTGTGCACGGGCCGCCTGCTCAACACCCTCGCCCTGGGCGATGACATGGCGCGCGGGCTGGGCCAGCGCCCCGGAGTGGGACGTGCCGTGTCGGCCGTCGGCATCGTGCTGTTGTGCGGCTCCGCGACCGCCCTGGCCGGGCCCATCGGCTTCATCGGGCTCATTGTGCCGCACCTGTTGCGCGGACTGGTGGGTCCGGACTACCGCTGGCTGCTGCCACTTTCCCTGCTTGCCGCACCGGCCGTGCTGTTGGCGGCCGACGTGGCGGGCCGCGTCATCCTGCTCCCCAGCGAGGTGCCCGCCGGCATTCTTGCCGCAATCATTGGCGCGCCGGTCTTCATCGCCGTGGTGCGCCGCGGAAAGCAGGCCGAGCTGTGAGCCTCCTGGAGAAGAACGCCATGCCCAACGCCGCGCCGCCCGTGGTGGACGGCGCCTGGCTGCGCGGGCAGCGCAAGGCTCCTGCCCGGCGTCGGGCATGCATCATGGGCGGCATGGCCGTGCTGGTGTTCGCGCTGTTGGCCGTGAACGTCCTGCTGGGAAGTTTCACTGTCACCGTTCCCGATCTTCTGGCCATGCTGGGCGGGGAGAACATTCCCGGTGCCAGCTTCATCGTCATGGAAAACAAGCTGCCGCAGGCGCTGCTGGGGCTGCTTGCGGGGGCATCGTTTGGTGTGGCCGGTGCGGTGTTCCAGACCATGCTGCGCAACCCGCTGGCCAGCCCGGACATCATCGGCATCAGCTACGGGGCCAGCGCCGCGGCGGTGGCCGCCGTGGTGCTTTTTGGGATTCGCGGGGGAGGTGTTTCGGCGGCGGCAATCGTCGGGGCGCTCCTGGTGGCGCTGCTGATCTCCGTCCTGGCGCGCGGCCGGGGCGGCACAGGCCTGATCCTGGTGGGGATTGGAGCGGCGGCGTTCATGCAGGCTGTGGTCACCTTCCTGATGTCCCGGGCGGACATCAGCAGCGCGCAGGAGCTCATGGTGTGGCTGACGGGGTCGCTGAACTCGGCGAACTGGGAGCGCGTGGGCATCCTGGCCGTCGCGCTGGTGGTGCTGGCGCCGCTGGTTGCCCTTGGCGGGCGCGAGCTACGCGGTTTGTCGCTGGGCGACGACACCGCAGCCGGGCTCGGCTTCAACGTGCCGCGGGCCCGCCTGCTGCTGATCGTCCTCGGCGTGCTGCTTGCGGCATTCCCCACCGCCGCCGCGGGACCGATCGCCTTCGTGGCGTTCCTGTCCGGACCCATCGCCAAGCGGCTGAACGGGGGAGCGGCGAGCCTGCCGCTGTCCGGACTGGTGGGGGCGGCCATTGTGCTGGCCGCCCACTTTGCCGCCGTCAACGCCGTCCCTGGAACGTCGCTGCCGGTGGGCGTTGTCACGGGTGCGCTCGGGGCACCGTTCCTGCTGTGGCTCCTTATTTCATCCAACCGTGCCAACCAAGGAGGCTGACATGGCTTTCACAACACAACAGCGTGCCGCCGGTCTTTCTGCCGGAAATCCTGCCGGCCAACTGCGCGCCGCAACCCTGTCCGCCAGCGGCCTGACACTGGGCTACGGGGACCGGCAGATTGTGGACCAGCTGGACGTGGAGCTGCCCGCAGGGAAGGTGACCATCATTGTGGGAGCCAACGCCTGCGGCAAATCCACGCTGCTGAGAGGGCTGGCCAGGCTGCTGGCGCCAAGTGCCGGCGTCGTGCATCTGAACGGGGCCGACATCCACAAGGTGCCCACCCGCACACTGGCGCGCGAGCTTGGCATTCTGCCGCAGTCGCCCACGGCGCCGGACGGCATCAGCGTTGCCGACCTGGTGGGGCGGGGACGCAGCCCGCACCAGGGCTGGTTCCGGCAGTGGACGGCGGCCGACGACGACGCCGTGGCCGCCGCGCTCAACGTCACCGGCACGGCCGAGCTGGCCGGGCGCAACATTGACGAGCTGTCCGGCGGGCAGCGCCAGCGTGTGTGGATCGCCATGGCGCTGGCGCAGGAAACAGAGGTGCTGCTGCTGGACGAACCCACAACCTACCTGGACCTGGCGCACCAGGTGGAGGTGCTGGACGTGGTCTCCGAGCTCAATGCACGGCGCGGGATCACGGTGGCAATTGTGCTCCACGACCTCAACCTGGCTGCGCGCTACGCGGACCACCTGGTCGCCATGAAATCAGGTGCAATCGTGGCGCAGGGGGCGCCGTCCACGGTGTTGACGGCGGAGCTGGTGCAGCAAGTCTTCGGGCTGGAATCGGTGGTGGTGTCAGACCCCGTGGTGGGCACGCCCATGGTGGTGCCCATTGGGCGCCGGGCGGCCCTGCTGGCGGATGCCGCGGCAAAGAAGTTGCAGGATCTTGAGATGGTTCCCGAATCGGAAGGTGTGCAGGCATGAGTTCAACGGTTGAGGAACGGGCTGTGGATTCAGTGGCCGGGGGCGGCGGTGCGGCAGGGGATGAGATCCGGCCCATCCGTGCCTTTGAGCTTGAAGTCAGTGCCGTGGATCAGCTGACGCCGCACTTCCGGCGGATCACCTTTCGAGGCGCCGATTTGGACTTGTTTGGCTCCAATGCCGACGGGCAGACCCTGGACCTGCGCATCAAGGTCATGATCCCCTCGCCGGGGCACCCGCTGCCGGCGCTCAGCGCGGACCGCGGCTCGCTGCGGGACGACTGGTACCAAAAGTGGCGAGAGCTGGATGAGTCCGTGCGCGGAGTCATGCGCACCTACACCGTCCGGGCCCTGCGCCCTGCGGTTGCCGCCGCGGGCGGGCGTCCGGCAGTTCCGGCCGAACTGGACGTCGACTTTGTCCTGCACCTGGACTCTGGGCAGGCAGACGGCAGCCCGGGTGCCGCATCAGGGCCGGCCGCCGAATGGGCCGCCGCGGCGCAGCCCGGTGACGCCATGACGGTCATCGGCCCGTGCGCACGCTGGGGCGACTGCGTGGGGATCGAGTTTGCGCCGGGTTCTGCTGAGAGGGTCCTGCTGGTGGGCGACGAGACGGCCGTCCCCGCGATCGCCGCCATCCTGGAAAACCTGCCGGAGCATGTGAGCGGCCACGCCGTGCTGGAGGTTCCCTCGGCAGCGGACTTCCTGGACCTGAGCGTGCCGCCGGGTGTTGAAGTGCGCTGGCTGGCGCGTGGGGACGGGGCCCACGGTGAGTCGCTGGCCCGGAGCGTTGGGACCATTGTTGTCCCCGCCGCCTGCGATGTTGGCGAGGAGCCCGAGGACGTGGATGTTGATGCCACGATCCTCTGGGAAACCCCTGCCGCTTCGTCCGGGCACGGCCTGTATGCGTGGCTGGCGGGGGAGGCGGCAACCATCCGGGGGCTGCGCCGCTACCTGGTGCGCGATGTCGGCATGGACAGGAATTCGGTGGCCTTCATGGGGTATTGGCGCAAGGGCCAGGCCCTGCCGGGATAGCGTTTGGCCGCGGCTGCTGACAGGGCGCCGGAAGCGGAGCATAATTTCATGTGTCCGATCCAATCCCCACTTCAGGAGTGCCATCATGACAGTACGCCTCAACCCCTACCTGAACTTCCGCGACAGCGCCCGCGGCGCCATGGAGTTCTACCATTCAATCTTCGGCGGCACCCTGGACCTGAGCACCTACGCCGAGATGCCCATGTTTGACGACCCCGCCGAGGGCAACAAGATCATGCACGCCATGCTGACCGGCGACAACGACATCGTCCTGATGGGCGCCGACGTCCCCAACAGCATGGAAATCAGTGCCAACTCCAGTGTCTCCCTCAGCGGTGACGACGAGACGGTGCTGCGCGGCTGGTGGGACGCCCTTTCCGACGGCGCCACGATCGGCGAGCCCCTCACCAAGGCCCCGTGGGGCGACACCTTCGGCATGCTGACCGACAAGTTCGGCGTGCCGTGGATGGTCAACATTGCCGGCACCCCCGGGGAAGGACAGGCGTGAACCCTGCTGCTGTCCAAACCATCACCAATGCGCTGATCTTTGACGGCACCTCGCCCGAGCTGGTGGCCGGTTCCATCGTCATGCGCGACGGCGCCATCGCGGCGGTTGGGCAGGTGGCCCCGGAAGGGGAGGTGCTCGATGCGTCCGGGAAGGTGGTGGTCCCGGGGCTCATCGATGCGCACTTCCACGCGTACGCCGTCGGGCTTGGCGGCATGGAAGTGGAGCGCGGCCCCCTGAGCTACGCCGCCCTGGCCGGATCGCTGCGCCTGGGCAAGGCGCTGCGCCGCGGCTTCACCACGGTGCGCGACGTGGCCGGCGGTGACATCGGCCTGGCAAAGGCCGTGCGCGAGGGACTGTTTGCCTCGCCGCGCTACCTGTTCACCGGCCCGGCGCTGAGCCAGACCGGCGGGCACGGGGATCCACGCGCCGAGGACCTTGACCTGTGCTTCAGCCACGGCCACATGTGCGACGTTGTGGACGGTGTGGATGAGCTGCGCAAGGCCGTCCGCAACCGCTTCCGCACGGGCGCGCACGCCATCAAGATCATGACCTCCGGCGGGGTGGTCTCGCTGACCGACCCGATCCGCGTGCCGCAGTATTCGGCCGAGGAGATCAGGGCCGTGACCGAGGAGGCGGGGCGCCGGAACCGCTATGTGGCCGCGCATGCCTATTCGCCCGAGGCCATCCGGCATTCGGTGGAGAACGGGGTGCGGAGCATTGAGCACGGCAACCTGCTGGACGCGGAAACCGCCGCGCTGATGGCCGCGCACGGCAGTTTCCTGGTGCCCACCCTGGCCGCCTACTACGCGATGGACCGCTTCGGCGAAGAACTGGGGCTGCACCCCGTATCGCAGGCGAAGAATGTGGAGGTGCTCTCCGCCGGCAAGACCGCGATTGAGCTGGCGCTCGCAGCCGGCGTCAAGGTGGGCTTCGGATCGGACCTCATGGGAGCGCTGGAAACCGAGCAGCTGGCCGGCGTGCGGCTGCAGGTCGAGGCCGCCGGGATGCTCGAAACGCTGAGGTCCATGACATCGGTCAATGCGGAGCTGCTGCAGGACCCGCTGATTGGGCGGATCGGCGTGGGCGCCCATGCCGACGTGCTGGTCCTGGACGGCAACCCCTTTGAGGACGCCTCCGTGCTGTGGGACGAGTCGCGCCCGCGAACGGTCATACAAGCTGGCCGCGTGGTGGCCTGACACCTGCCCCTAACCCGTGACGCTCTCGCAGCAATGGCTGGTTTTCCCCGGACGCTCTCGCACACCCTGCCAGGGTGTGCGAGAGCGTTTGCAATTAATCAGCCATTGCTGCGAGAGCGTCCTGGGTGGGCGCGTGTTAGTGGGGGAGTTGGGACAGGATTCTTGCCAGTTCGGCGCGGTCCTCGGGGGAGAGCCGGGCAAAGTACTCGCTTGACTTGTCGCGGCGCTCCGCCTGGACGTCCGCGAAGAGCTTTTTCCCGGCACCGGTGGCCACAATCAGTGTTGCCCGCCGGTCCGTGGGGTCCGGTTCCCGCCGGACCAGCCCCTTGACCTCCAACTGGTCCACCACCTCGGTGGCGGAACGGGGGGCGATGCGCAGCCGGTCCGCCAGGTCCTTCAGCCGGACGTCCGCCGCAACGTCGCAGGCGGAGCCTGGGCGGCCGGAGCCGCCGCGCCCACGGAGCAGGGTCATGAGCGCCCGCCACTGGTGCGGGGTCAGCTCCCAGGGGGCCAGCTGCTCGGCCCAGGTGCGGCGCAGGCCGCGGAATGCAGCGTGAAAAAGTTCGCCAAGGTCCGGCGCATCGTCAGGGGAAGCCATGCCGCCAGCATACCAATATTGACACGCAACCACATAGTGAGGTAACCTCTCTATTAGTTGGTGCGAGTCCCGCACCCCGCACACCATTTGGAGGTGGCGCCCATGAGGGAGAAAACCCGAACTCAAAAACCTGGCCGTGAAGACACCGGCACTTCTAACTTCAACGCCCGCGGCGAATATGGCGGCCGCGGCCCGGGCCGCATCAATCCGGCCGACAAGAAACAAATCAAACTGCACCCCGTGAACCCGAAGCGCATC
>JAANMU010002578.1_pt1 | contig 13240 bp, 5 predicted proteins | sample 7279701 | NCBI WGS metagenome assembly JAANMU01 (sample SAMN14094539, study PRJNA606508) | bioreactor metagenome | isolation source: A lab-scale SPAN reactor treating ammonium-rich wastewater day 57 | place: Ireland: Galway | collected 2017-03-13 | reverse complement strand
CAGATTCGACCGACGAGTTGCTGATGCTTCGGCCGGTAGGCGGGCTCGACGAGGAAATCGCCGGCGTACTGCCCGCGGTAGAGCCCGTTCAGTCGGCAAGCTTCTCGCTGCCCGGCCGCGAGGATCTGGGCGATTTCGCGTCGGGTCAACTGCTACGGGATGCGGCCAGGCTCTCGACCCGGGCGGCGGCGGGCCCCTTCCGTAGCTTCGGGCGCATCGCCGCGGAGCCGCGGCCCTATCAGCTCGTGCCGCTGATGATGGCCCTCAAGCTCGATCCCATCCGCATGCTGATCGCGGACGACGTCGGTATCGGCAAGACGATCGAGGCATCGCTGATTGCGCGCGAGCTGCTCGATCGCGGCGAGATCCGGCGCATGGCCGTGCTCTGTCCGCCGCACCTGGCGGAGCAGTGGCAGCGCGAGCTGGCGGAGAAGTTCCACATCGACGCGGAGCTGGTCCTGTCAAGCACTATCCAGCGCCTGGAACGCGATCTGCCGATCGGCGTATCCGTTTTCGACCGTCATCGCTTCACCGTCGTGTCGACCGATTTCATCAAGACGCCACGGCGCGCGGAGGACTTCGCGCTGCGCTGCCCCGAGTTTGTGATCGTCGATGAGGCTCACGGCTGCACGCTCGCCGGCGGCGTCGGGCGTGGCCGGCAGCAGCGCTTCGAGCTGCTGCGCCGGGTCACCGAAGACTCGGCGAGACACCTGGTCTTGGTGACGGCGACCCCGCACAGCGGCAACGAGGAAGCGTTCCGGTCTCTTCTCAGCCTGCTGGACAGCGACTTCGCGAACCTCCCCAACGATCTGGATCGCAGTGAGCGAGAAGGCGTGCGTCGCAGACTCGCTCGCCACCTCGTTCAGCGCCGGCGTGCCGACATCCGCCATTACCTCGAGACGGACACCGCGTTTCCGGAGCGCAAGGACAAGGAGGCGACCTACTCGTTCGGAAAGGCCTACCGTGCGTTGTTCGACGACATCCTGGCGTTCGCAAGGGAGTACGTCGCGGAGGAAGCAGGAGGCGACCGGCGCCAACGTGTTCGCTACTGGTCCGCGCTCGCGCTGCTTCGCTGCGTCTCGTCGAGTCCGGCTGCCGCCGCGGCAACGTTACGCAGCCGCGCCGCCGTCGATCAGGCCGAAGGCGAGGATGTCGATGAAGTCGGGCGCCGCACCGTGCTCGATCAGGGCGACGCCGACGACACCGTGGCGATCGACTTCAGCCCCGGCTCCGACACGGAAGGCAGTCGTGACCCAACTCGGCGCCGGCTGCTCGAGTTCGCTCGCCGGGCGGAAGCCGTGGAGCCTGCAGACGATCTCAAACTGCAAGGCGCTGCCCGCGAGGTCAAGGCGCTGCTCAACGACGGGTTCCACCCCGTCGTCTTCTGCCGCTTCGTCGATACCGCGGATTACTTGGCTAAGCAGTTGCGGGCCATCCTGCCCGCCAAGGTGCGCATCGAGTCGGTAACGGGCCTGCTTCCGCCGGCCGAGCGCGAGGGGCGGATCGCGGAGCTGGTCGGGGAGCCGGGTCAGTTCGTGCTCGTCTGCACCGACTGCCTCTCCGAGGGCATCAACCTGCAGCAGCACTTCGACGCGGTGCTGCACTACGACCTCGCCTGGAATCCGACCCGCCACGAGCAGCGCGAAGGACGCGTGGACCGCTTCGGCCAGCAGAAGCGCGAGGTGCGCGTCGTCACCTACTACGGCACCGACAACCCCATCGACGGTGTGATCCTCGAAGTGCTGATCCGCAAGCACAAGGCGATCAAGAGCGACCTCGGTGTCACGGTCGCGGTGCCCGGTTCCAGCGAACAGATTGCCGAGGCGCTCTTCGAGGGCGCGCTATTCCGCGAGCAGACCCGTGCGGGAAACCGGCAGCTCACCCTCGACTTCATCGACGACCTGGACAGCAAGAAGGCTCAGATTCACCGCGGATGGGATAGCGCCCGCGACCGCGAGAAGGCAAGCCGGTCGCGTTTTGCTCAGCACACCTTGAGCCCGGAGGCCGTTGCCGCCGAACTGCAGGGCGTGCGTCGCGCCATCGGCCGCAGTGAGGACGTGGCGCGCTTCTTCCGTGGTGTTCTCCATTCGGCCGCGATTCCGGTGCAGGAGTCTGGCGGCGCCGCGACGGTTCAGCTCAGCCCGGGAACTCCGCGTGCGCTGCGCCAGGCACTGGGCCGCGAAGATCCATTCACCGGGCGCTTCGATCTGCCATTGCAAGCCGGAGAGATCTATCTCGGCCGAACCAGCCCGGTCGTCGAAGGACTGGCGAGCTGGACGCTGGATCAGGCGCTCGACCCGATCGCCCGTGACGGCAGGCCCGTGGCGGCGCGGTGCGGAGTGATTTCGACCTCTGCCGTGAACTCCCGAACCACGCTGCTCGTGGCGCGGTTCCGCTATCACCTGCGCATTGGCGCCGCCGACGGCGAAACCTTGCTGGCCGAGGAGATCGTGGCATTGGCCTGCACCGGCACCGCCGAAGCGCCCACCTGGCTCGCCCCCGATGTCGGCGAACAGCTTCTCGCGGCCCGCCCGGAGCGCAATCTCGTGGCCACCGCCATCGACCAGCAGCTCGCGCTGCTGCTCCCCGTGTTGCCAAAGCTGCAGATCGCCCTGGAGGCGGTGGCCTCCGAGCGCGCGTCGCTGCAGCTGGCAGCCCACGAGCGCGTCCGTGAGGCCGCGCGAGCGAAAGGGCGGGTTTCGATCGCCCCCGTGCTGCCGGTGGACATCCTCGGCGCTTACGTCCTCTTGCCAAAGCTCGGGTGAGATCCTCGTGATGCCGCTCAATTCGAACGAAATCGAGGCAGTCGAGACGAATCTGTACCCGCGCGCGCGACAACTCGTCCGCGAAGTCCCGACTTTCCCGTGGCACCGCGACCAGGCTGGGCTTGTGACGGCGGGCCGACGTGAATCGTCTCAGGCCCTCGCGCTCGATCTGTTCGTCACCATCGATTCGCTTGGATCCCGCGATGCGATCCTCAATGCTTGGATGACCGCGCTTTCGCTTCAGTCCGCTGCTCATTGGTCCATCGAGCCGGAGGTGTGCTTGTATCGGGCGCTGCTCGGTGAACCGAGGCCCTCACAGATCGATGTTCGAGCACAGAGCGCCGCATCCATCGTGCTTTTCGAGTGCAAGTTCACCGAACCGGATGGCGGTGGATGTAGCCAGCCACGAACCATCACGTCTGGGCGGCACGCTGGGATGGCGCAATGCAGCGGTGCCTACGTCGAACAGGTCAATCCGGTCAATGGTGTTTCGGCCCGTTGTGCTCTCTCGGGCAAGGGGATTCGCTATTGGGAGTTCGTGCCGGAAGTTCTGCCATTCGATCCGACGAGTGATTACCGCCCCTGTCCATTCGCCAGCGGGTGGTATCAATGGATGCGCAACCTCGTGGCCGCGCGAGCCCTGAGCAAGGAATCGGGGCTGCCGGCGGCCTTTATCGTCGTCTATGCCGACGGACCGTTCCCGATGGCCGGGAAGGTCAGGTCCGAGGAATGGCAGCGGCTGATTGAAAGCACGGCAGGCCGCGCAGTCCCGTTACGGGCCGCGTCCTACCAGCAGCTCCTGGCATGTGCAATGACCGCGGCCGCGCCAGACGAGCGTCCGATCCTTCGGGACCTGACCGCCTGGATCGAGCGCAAGTTGGCAGATTCGGCCGCAGTGCAGGTGCTGTAGCCGTGGCCCGCCGCAATCAGGAATTCCAGACCATCCGCTCCGAGGGCGGCCTGCTGCCGTCGGACGTGCTGCGGCGGGTCATCGATCCGCGCGGCAGTCTGAAGGGCACCAGACCTGAGGACTACGGCCTACCGCAAGGCGAGCGGCTGAACGAGGTGATCACGCAGTCGTGGAACCGGCTTCGCCGCCACTGGAGCGAGTTCCGCGCCGCCGCGGGCAAGCTGCCGGAGGGAGAAGCAGGCACCGGCCTCACCAACGACAAGTGGAGCCTGCCGCTGCTGCGCGAGCTCGGCTTCGGGCTGCTGCCCACCAGCGCCAGTCCCGAGATCGCGGGCCGCACCTACGCCATCAGCCGCTTCTTCGGCTCGGTGCCGATCCACCTGGTCGGCTGCGGCCTGAGCCTCGATCGCCGCGCCGCGGGGGTGCGGGGCGCCGCCGGCGGCAACCCGCACGGCCTGGTGCAGGAAGTTCTCAACCGCAGCCCGGACCACCTGTGGGGCATCGTCGGCAACGGTCTGCGGTGGCGCATCCTGCGCGACAACCAGGCGCTGTCCCGCCAGTCGTTCCTCGAGTTCGACCTCGAAGCGATGTTCAGCGCCGAGGCGTACTCGGACTTTGTGCTGTTGTGGCTGGTCGCCCACGCCACCCGCTTCGCGCCGCGGGACGGCAACCGCATCGAGACATGTTGGCTCGAGGAGTGGACCAAGGAGGCGCAGGAGCAGGGCACGCGCGCGCTCAAAGATCTGCGCGGCAGCGTCGAGCGCGCGCTTCAGGTGCTGGGCGAGGGGTTCACCAGCCATCCGAAGAATGCCGCCCTGCGCGAGGCGCTGCGATCCGGTTCGCGTCCGCTGGCAGACTTCCACGGACAGCTGCTGCGCGTGGTGTACAGGTTGATCTTCCTCTTCGTGGCGGAAGACCGCACGCTCGAGGGCCAGGCGCTTCTTCATCCGCGCGACGAGTCCGAGTCCGCGCGCGTGGCGCGCGAGCGCTACGCCGCCCACTATGGCACTGCGCGGCTGCGTGAGCTGGCCGGCAAGATCAAGGGCACCCGCCATAGCGATCTGTGGCGGCAGTTTCAGGTCCTCCTGCGCGCACTGGCCGGCGAGCCGGCGTTCGAAGGCACACGGCGCAGCCTGGCACTTCCGGCCCTCGGCAGCTTTCTGTGGAGCCCGGGGTCGACCGCTGACCTGAACGACGCCGAACTCACCAACCACGACTTCCTGGAGGCGCTGCGCCACCTTGCCTACACACGCCAAGGCAAGGTCCTGCGGCCCGTGGACTACCAGAACCTGGGCGCCGAAGAACTGGGCGGCGTCTACGAGAGCCTGCTCGCGCTCACGCCGCAGATCAGCGCCGACGGCGCGCGCTTCACGTTCGCCGAGTTCGCCGGCAACGAGCGCAAGACCTCCGGCTCGTACTACACACCCGATTCGTTGGTGCAGTGCCTGCTCGACTCGGCGCTCGACCCCGTGGTCGAGGACGCGATCAAGGGCAAGACAGGCGCCGAGGCCGAGCAGGCCATCTTGGGCCTCAAGGTGTGCGACCCGGCAGTCGGCTCAGGCCACTTCCTGGTTGGTGCGGCGCACCGGCTGGCCCGGCACCTTGCGCGCGTACGCGCGCAGGCCCAGGGCGAGAGCGAGCCGTCGCCGCTGCTGTATCAGCATGCACTGCGCGATGTCATCGGCCGCTGCCTCTACGGCGTGGACCTGAACCCCATGGCGGCGGAGCTGTGCCGGGTGAGCCTGTGGCTGGAGGCCCTGGAGCCCGGCAAGCCGCTCTCGTTTCTCGACCACCACATCCGGGTAGGCAACAGCCTGCTCGGCACCACGCCGGAATTGATCGTGGGCGGATTGCCGGACGAGGCGTTCGATGCGGTTGAAGGTGATGACAAGAAGGTCTGTTCGGCTCTGAAGAAGCGCAATCGGCTGGAGCGCGAAGGCCAGCGGGACATGCTGCACCTGATGGTTGCTGAGCCGCCCGCTGCGTATTCGACCTTGGCCGATCGAAGCCGAGGACTCGACGAGGTCCCGGACACCACTCTCGACGAGATCAAGCGGAAGGCCGACCAGTTCCAGCGGCTTGTCGTTTCCGAAGAGTATCGACATGCGCAGCGCATTGCGGACGCTTGGTGCGCTGCGTTCGTCTGGCTCAAGCGCCCAAACATGTCGGCAGAGCCGCCGACATCGGACACGCTTCGCCGACTGCGCGTGGACGGAAACGCTCTCAGCGAGCCGCAGGGTCGCGAGGTCGAGCGCCTTGCTTCGCAGTATCAGTTTTTTCACTGGCAGCTCGCATTTCCCGAGGTGTTTGCGGCGGGCGGCTTCGATCTGGTACTGGGCAATCCGCCGTGGGACACGCTCAGCCCGGACGCCAAGGAGTTCTTCGCGGGGTACAACCCGGAAGTTCGCTTTCGGGACGAGAAGGGCCAGAAAGCGCTGATCGACGAGCTGCTCGCCGAGCGCGAGATCAAGCAGAAGTGGGAACAATATCGGCGGGAGCTCTTCGGACTGGTCCACTTCCTGAAGGAAAGTGGGCGCTACGTCCTCTACGCCGAAGGCAACCTGGGCAAGGGTGACTTCAACATCTACCGAATGTTCGTCGAGCTCGCGCTGCGGAGCGTCAGGCAAGGTGGTCGGTGTGCGCAGCTTGTTCCCGAAGGCATCTACAACGGCGCCAACTGCGCCGCCATTCGTGCGGAACTGCTGACGAGGGCACGCTGGGAACGATTGCTAGGTTTCGAGAATGCCCGCGGCATCTGGTTTGATGGCATCGATACGCGAATGAAATTCGCGCTCTATACCGCTGCCGTTCCGGGTGTCACAGAGCGATTGCCCGTTAGGTTCGGCATCCGCACGCTGGATGACCTCGCTGCGGCCGCGCGCGGCGAGACACTGGGCCTTCCAGTGAATCTCATCCACGAGTTCTCGCCCGACGCCCTCGCGGTTATGGAGTTCGGCGACCAGCGCGATATCGATATCGCAGCCAAGATGTATGCGCGATGGCCGAAGTTCGGCGACGAGTCGGCGGGTCCGCCTGTGCGCGAGTACATGCGCGAAGTCGACATGGGCAATGACCGCGATCTCTTCACAGAGGATCCCGCAGGACTTCCCTTGTACGAGGGGCGCATGGTCGATCAGTATGACCATCGCGCGAAGGGGTACCGGTCGGGGCGCGGACGCGCTGCCGAGTGGGTGCTGCTGGAGTTTGGGCAACCCGGCAAGTCGATCCAGCCGCAGTGGCGAGTCTTGCGCCAACGTGTGCCAGACAAAGTCGTGCCGCGCCTCGCGAAGTACCGCGTTGGATTCTGCGATGTGACCAGCCCTACGAACGAGCGAAGTCTTGTTGCCACCTTGATTCCGCCTGGCTGCGTTGCAGGCGACAAGGTGCCGACCGTTTCCTTTGCGGCGGAGGACGAGTGGGCGCTGACCGTTTGGCTCGCAGTGGCCAATTCCTTTGCGATGGACTACATCGCGAGGAAGAAGGTGGCGCTCAAGATGTCCTACACGGTCTTGGACAGTCTCCCGTTCCCTCGTGTTGGTGGTACCGACCCGATCGCCAAGACGCTGGTGCCGCTCGTCATTCGTCTGGCCTGCTGCGGCCCGGAGATGACAGCGTTCTGGAATGCGCGTGCGGGGGAGGGCTGGTGCGAACCGGTGAGCGCCGATGGATCACCGCCGGGCGCAGAGGATCCGGACGAGCGCTTTCACCTTCGCGCTCAGATCGATGCCATCGTGGCGCGTGACGTGTTCGGCCTGACGAGGGATGAACTCGCCTGCATTCTCGATACGTTCCCGATCGTGCGCCGCAAGGACGAAGAGCGGTACGGGGAGTACCTTACGAAGCGCGTCATTCTTGAGTACTACGCCGCCGTTCCGCGCGACGACCTGTCGGGCGGTGGAAAGCCAGTTCTGCACCGGGATAGGCGCGCAGCCGAAACGCGTGCCAGCCGCACGCCGCAGTCATGAAGGCGCCGCCCCGAGCTCGCGCCAAAGTTGCACGGTCGGCCGATCGCCCTGTACTTGGCGCCCATCCGGCTCTGCCGCATCCGTTCGGGCAGGTTCTTGACGCGAAGGATGGACTGACTGTGAGCGAGGTGCCGCACCGCGCTCTGGTGGAACGGGACGGTCTCCGGGAAGCGACCGTCGGGCATCTTCGCGAAATGCTCGTCCGCCATCACGTGAGTCCGGACGCCCTGAGGCGGTCGGCGGAGCAGCGAGAAGCGTTGAAGCGTCTGGGTTTTGATGCGCAACAGGCTCGTCTCGGGCGCTTTCCAGCCAACCCGACGACGCAGAAAGGCAATCTCGCAGAGGTCGTCCTCGCGGAGTACGTGGTTGCGGCGAACGGCGTCGCGCTGCCGGTCTATCGGCTCCGCTACAACCCGAACGTGGATCAGGCCATGAAGGGGGACGACGTGCTGGCCTTTGACCTCGACGCAACGCCGCCCACGGTGCTTGTCGGGGAGGCCAAGTTCCGAGGTGCGTCATCGGCGGCGGCTGTCAAGGAGATCGTCGAAGGGCTGCTGCGCTCGTTCAAGGGTGGATTGCCGGCATCCCTCCAGTTCGTCGCCGACCGCCTCTTCGAGCAGGGCGAAACGGAACTAGGCGCGAAGGTGCTGGATTGCGCGCGGTTGTTCGCGCTCGGCGAGCTCCGCATCGACTACGTTGGGCTCTTGTTGAGCGACACGAAGGCTTCCCAGCGTGTCAACGATGCGACGCCGAAATCCCTCCGTCGCCTTGCCGTGATCTCGTTCGGCGTTCAGGAACCTGATGCGCTCGTCGAGGCCTGTTACGAGGGGCTGGTTTAGCCATGACCATCCCGCTGCAACTCGCCCAAGCTGCTCTGGCCGACTATGGAGCGTCGCGCACTGCGAATCTCTTCGCCCAGGCCCAGGCGAAGCACGTGCTGTACGAGGTGCGAGAACTTCCGGGGAACTTCCCCGCCTTCGACCCTGCTCTTGACGACAAGGTAACGTTCGCTGCCTACGGCATCCTTGCCGCCGCGTGCAGCGTCGTCGAGCAGGGAGAGCGTGCCCAAGGCGCATCCTCTTTGGAACGCGCGGCATCACTTCTCCAGTACGTTCATGGGCCACACGCGATCGCGTCTCGCGAAAGCGGCTTCCACGTGTTCATCGCGGCGATGGCCTTCTTCGCTGCCGGTCAGTACTCGCGCGCATTTGTGGCGATTCGAGGCGTTGAACAACACACGCTGGCTGCGCAGATCGTCGGTGCGTTCTTGCGCAAGGACGCAAGCGCGCTGGTCGATCGATTGAACCAGGTGCTCCTTCGCGAACCTGACGTCGAGGACGAGCAACTGGAGCTCAACGAATGGGCGATAACAGTCGCCATCGCGCGCGCAGTCGCCATCGTCTCCGACTTCACGCTGACCGGAACCGAGCAGGCATTCGAACGCGCCGACCTGCAGCTGCGGGATGCGGGGATCGTGTCCTCGTCCGGTAGCCACCCTGCATGGTGGTGGGTCGTCCGTCTGCTTCGCCTGATGCTCGGGGATTTCAGGGAAGCCTCACTCTGGAACGTCTTGCCCCCGTTCTTTGGGCACGATTCTCCAGATGGTCTTGAGCGCTACATCCGCCTGCTTGCCTTCGGCAAGCCGCCGGTGACCGAGCTTTGGTCTTCGCAGCGCGCGGCGCTGCCACTGGCGCTCAATCTCGCCAACCCGGGCGCGGTGGTCAACCTCCGCACAAGCGCTGGGAAGACTCGCGTCGCCGAGTTGGCCATCCTTCAGACCCTGAGGGCAGACCCTACTGCGAGGGTCTTCTACCTCGCGCCGTTCCGATCCTTGGCGCTGGAGGTGGAGCATGCGCTTGGGGCGACGTTCGGCTGGCTCGGTCATCGGGTGTCGCACCTGTACGGCGGTTCCCGAGTCAGTTCAGTAGACACGGAGCTCGCATCCGAATCCTCGATCACCATTGCGACACCGGAGAAGGCGCGCGCGCTCTTCCGCGCCAGCCCGGAGCTGTTTACGAGCGTGAAGCTCGTGATCGTGGATGAGGGGCACCTTATCGGACCGTCGGAGCGGTTCGTCCGCAACGAGGTGTTCATCGACCATCTCCGCTACGTGGCCCGGGTAACGGGCGCGCGGGTTCTCCTCTTGTCTGCGGTCCTGCCGAACCCGCAGGTCCTTGCCGAATGGGTGACCGGCGACCCGAGTCTCGTGGCTCGGTCAGCCTGGAAGCCGTCGGGCGAGCGGTTCGGCCTGCTGCGATGGAACGGGTCCCGCGTGAGGATTGACTGGCAAGGGGAAGTCGAATCCTTCAATCCGTCGTTCGTCGAGGCTAAGCGCCTCGGCTTTAGCCGCCGCCGCAAGCCGTTTCCGGACGACAAGAACGAAGCCGTGGCGGCGACCGCCGTGCGCCTGAGCGAGATCGGCCCCGTGATGATCTTCACTGGGCGCGCGGTGTCGGTACCAACGCTCGCCGCAGCGGTGCTCCTTGCCCTTGGCGAGACACCGGCCGACCATCCGTGGCCAGACCACGAGTGGAGAGTCTTCGAAGCCGTCTGTCAGGAGGAACTGGCTCCTGATGCCATCGAGTTGCGCGCCGCTCGCGCCGGTGTGGTGTGTCACAGCAATCGCCTGACGCCGCAGGTGAGGTTGGCGCTGGAACATCTCATGCGATCGAAGCCGCCCAAGATCATTGTCGCCACAACGACACTGGCACAGGGGGTGAACGTCGGGATTTCCTCGGTCATCGTCGCGACGCCTTACATCAGCAACGAGACGATCGACAAAAGGGACTTCTGGAACATCTGCGGCCGAGCCGGCCGAGCCTATGTCGATGGGGAAGGCAAGATCCTGTACGCCATCGACGACACGAGAGAGCGCTGGCAGGTCGAGAAGGATGAGGAACTCGCGCGAGGGTACTTTGAAGCCGGAACCTCGGATCCAGTCGAGAGCGGCCTTCTTTTTGCCGTGCGGGTAGTGCGACAAATGGCCGTCAAGGCCGGAGTCTCATTCGAGCTGTTGCTGGAATTGGCGTCCAACAACGATTTCGCGCCCCTCGGAGAGAATGCCGCAGCGTGTGCGGCGATCTGCGATCTCGTCGACGATGAGTTGCTCGCCTTGGACTCCGATCCGCTAGTGAATCCAGGCGAGGAGGAGGCCGAGGCGTGGGTAGAGAAGGCGTTCCGCCAATCACTCGCTGTGATCCAGGCGCGGTCAGGTGCGACGGAGACCACGCCAGACCACGTGATCTCCTTTTTACGCGCACGTGCGGCGTCAGCGCGTCAGCGCGTCACGAAGCCTGCCCGGAAGGCGGTTGTGTCGTCAGGCCTCCCGCTCAGCGTTGCGCTCCGAGCACACGAGCACCTTTCGGTTTTCAGCGGCATCGCTGAACGGTACGTGGCCGATGCAGGGTCCATCTCTGCGCTCGCCGAATGTGTTCGAGCTATAGAGGCATGGGCGCGTGATCACGCCGAAGCGGTGACTGGCGCCATGCCAGCCGAAGCAAGACTCGACGCGATTCGGGAAGACTGGTTGAAAGGCGTGGGGCTGCGGGAGCTGAACACGACTGATTCCGAAGCGAGTTCCATAACGCGCGAACTCTATGGGTATCAGTTGCCCTGGATCATTCACGCTGCTGCTCAGCAGCTTCGCGCCGCGGAGCAGGCGGACAACGCCGACGCGCTTGCGAGGATCGCGCTCCTGGTAGAGCTTGGTGTGCCCACTGAGGCCGCTGCGCGCATATTCCTCGCTGGTGTGCGCTCCCGCGCGGCGGCCACGGAGTTGGCTGGCCTCGGCATTGATCTTGGCGCGACCATCGCGGCCATCAGCCGCAACCTCCAAAGCGAAGACGTCGTTGAGCGGTTGCGAGCTCTTGTGTCGCCTGCGACAGGCGAGTGGCTGGGGCTCATCGCGGGCGATGCGGCCCGTCGTACGCCGCAGCCCATTCCGCATATTCCTGCGTTCACGCTGAAGGGCTCTGAGGGGACCGACCGTCTGCTTGCGCGGAGAAGCGGAGGGCGAGTCTTCCTCACATCGATCGATGGTGGCATCAGACTGGAAGTCACGCCTACTGATCAGTTCCCCTTCGACAGAATTGCCAACGACCCGCGAATCGCCTTTGTTCGCGCTGGCGAAGCGTGGAGCGCGGTAGTGCGAGATCCGCGCGTGGACGGAAAGGGGCCATGAGATGAGCGATCACAGCGACGATCGTCCGGCTCCGGACCAAGACCTCTTCGGAGATGATGCGACCCGGTCGCTCCTGGATCAGCTGCTCGAAGATTCGCGGCTCTATAGAACAAGTAGGGACTACAAGGATCTTCTCGACTTTGTGGTCCGATTGCGCAACTTCGCTCCCTTCAACGCAATGCTGCTTCAGGTCCAGAAGCCGGGACTGAGCTACGCGGCTTCTGCGCGGGATTGGCGAGAGCGGTTCGGGCGGCACCTAAAGGACGGAGCGCGCCCGCTCCTGATTCTTTGGCCCTTCGGTCCGGTGGCGCTTGTGTACGACGTGCAGGACACGGAAGGAAGGCCCCTCCCCGAGGATGTGTCGAGTTTTGTGGCGCGCGGCGCCATAGACGAATCGGCGCTGCAGGCCTTTCAACCGCTTCTCACGAGGAAGGGCATTGACCTCGGTTGGGTTGACGCGGGCGATCGCAGCGCTGGACTCATTCGCGTGGTTCGGCGTGCTGCCAACGACAAGGAGGCGACTCAGTACCGCATCCACATCAATCGCAACCACGGCGCCCCGGTCAAGTTCACGACGTTGGCGCACGAACTCGGTCATCTGGTTCTCGGCCACCTCGGGCCAGACAAGAAGTTGAGCGTTCCGGCGCGACCGGCGCTTTCGCACGCGCAGCAGGAGCTGGAGGCTGAGTCGGTGGCGTACATCGTCTGTGAACGAAACGGTGTGCAGTCAAAGTCGCAGACCTATCTGTCCAACTTCGTCGGTGCGAACACCACGGTCAAGGATCTGGACGTCTACCAGGTAATGCGGGCGGCCGGGCAGGTCGAAACCATGCTCGGACTGGCCGCGCATGCACAATTCGACCGGCCTGTGGCCGGCGCGCACAGGAGGGAATCTGGTAATGGCTAAAGCGGAGGCGACGGTAGAAGAGCTCGTCGGAATGATCGAGCGCGGCGAACTGCGACTTCCCGAGATGCAACGCCGCTACGTGTGGCGTTCGACGCGCGTGCGGGACCTACTCGACTCCCTGTACCGTGGCTACCCGTCGGGGGCGATCCTGCTGTGGGAGACAGACGAGAAGGTCCCGCTGCAGGATTTCGCGGTCACCCAGCAGGGCAATCCGTACCAGAGCACGCGGCTGCTCCTCGACGGACAGCAGCGCCTCACATCGCTGTCGGCTGTCATCCGCGGCGATCCGGTGAGTGTCCGTGGGCGCAAGCGTCCGATCGAACTTCTGTTCAATCTGGAGCACCCCGAAGAGCTAGTGGTAGTGACGGAGGTGAACGAGGACGGCGACGAAGAGGACGAGGATCAAGAGGATCTGATCGATGACGAAGCCGACTCGACCGAGGATGAGCTTCAGAAGCGGTTCGATCGCATGACCTTCGTTGTCGCCACGAAGAAGCTGGAGCAGTTGCCGCA
>JAANMU010002576.1_pt1 | contig 13250 bp, 9 predicted proteins | sample 7279701 | NCBI WGS metagenome assembly JAANMU01 (sample SAMN14094539, study PRJNA606508) | bioreactor metagenome | isolation source: A lab-scale SPAN reactor treating ammonium-rich wastewater day 57 | place: Ireland: Galway | collected 2017-03-13 | reverse complement strand
CCTGCTGTATCTGGGCATGTTCGTGGCCTCGGTGGTCATTACCCTCGCGGGCTGTCACCTCTTCACCAACGGCATCGAGTGGCTGGGGAAACGTCTACACATTTCAGAGGGCGCGGTCGGGAGCATTTTTGCTGCGGTGGGGACAACCCTGCCGGAGACGTCGATCCCGATCATCGCGATCTTTTTCGGGGCGAGCCGCGAGCAGGTGGAAGTCGGTTTGGGCGCGATCCTTGGAGCGCCCTTCATGTTGAGCACGCTCGTGCTGCCCATTTTGGCGCTCCTGTTGATGCTGTATGCGCGATTGGGCAAACGAACGCCGGTCTTCAAGCTCCATTATGGAGAAGTCCGAACCGATATCCTGTTTTTCCTCATCGGATATAGTCTCGCCTTGATCTGCGCGTTCGTGCCGTCTCGCGCGCTCCACATTGGGGTGGCGGTCGGCCTGTTGAGCCTCTACGTCTACTATATGAAGCTTAAATTCTCGGCGGAGGATGAGGAGAGCGAGGGAGGGGGAGAATTGGAGCCGCTGTTGTTCGCCGGACGGTCGGCGCAGCCACCCTATGTCCTTATCGCCGCGCAGGGGCTGGTCGGGTTGCTGGGCCTGGTGGGCGGGGCCCATCTCTTCGTGACGGCGGCCAATTCGATTTCGGGGGCCTTGCAGGTGTCGCCGCTGATCCTGGCGCTCTTGATCGCACCCCTGGCGACGGAGTTGCCGGAAATGTCCAATAGTTTCCTGTGGCTCTATCGGAAGAAAGATCGGTTGGCCGTCGGCAATGTCACCGGAGCGATGGTGTTCCAAGGGACCATTCCCGTTTCCGTCGGCTTGTTCGGCACGGAATGGAGCTTGGGCACGACTGCGCTGGCGACGATGGTCTTGGCTGTCTTGGCCATGGGCATGAGTTTTCTTCAGGCCCTCTGGTCGGGACATTGGCGCCCCTGGTTGCTGAGCGGTAGTGCGCTTCTGTACCTTGGGTACACCCTGTATCTGTATACGAATGGCTCCTAACCATACGACAGGCTCCCCGCTGCCTCTCCTGGGGGTGACGATGGGAGATCCGGCCGGCATCGGACCGGAGGTGATTGCCAAGGCTTTGGCAGATAGGGCCTTGGGCCGGCTCTGCCGCCCGGTCGTCATCGGCTCACGGCTGGTCATGGCACGGACGATAGCCTGGTTGAAACTGCCGCTGGAGGTCGTCGCCTTCGACCCGCAAGGCGCGAAGCCGAAGGCGGGACAAGTGGCGGTGATGGATCCCTTGGCGACACCCCTGACAAGGTTTCGCCTGGGCCGAGCGTCGGAGGAGACCGGAGCGGCCTCCGTGGCCTTCATCAAAGCGGCCGTGGACTTGGCGCAGGCGGGGATCCTGTCCGGGATCGTGACGGCGCCGATCAATAAAGAAGCCATGCACATGGCCGGGTATCACTATCCGGGCCACACGGAACTCCTGGCCGAACTGACCGGAACGGAGGAGTTCGGTATGATGATCGTCGGCGGCCCATTGAAGATCATGTTCACCACGACCCATGTGGCGATTCGGGACTTGCCGTCCTTATTGACGACCGAACGGATCACCAAGGCCATTCGGTTGGCGCATCTCGGGTTGACCCGGTACTTCGGCATCGCCAAGCCGAGAATCGGTGTGGCCGCGCTCAACCCCCACGCCGGCGAACATGGTCTGTTCGGAAACGAGGAGGCGACGTACATCGCTCCTGCCGTCCTCAAGGCGCGAGCGGTCGGGATCAAAGCCAGCGATCCCTTGCCGGCCGACACCTTGTTCGGCAAGGCGGCGCGCGGAGCCTACGACGGCGTGGTGGCGATGTACCACGATCAAGGCCTGATTCCGCTCAAACTGGTGGCGTTCGGTACCTGTGTCAATTTGACCGTCGGGTTGCCGATCATTCGCACCTCGGTCGATCATGGCACGGCGTATGACATTGCAGGCAAAGGGGTGGCCGAGCACGGCAGTTTGTTGGAAGCGGTGAAGGTAGCGGCGCGTCTGGCCGGGACCTGGTCCATGAAGTCCGGCGCGCGAAGGAAAGGGAAAGGGGCTACGGCATGAACACGACAGGATCATCGGCTGTCTCGATGGTCGAACAGCAGATCAAAGAACTTGACGCGATCGCATCACAAACGGCGCAGGACTTGAATACGGTCATGGGGTCGGAGCGGATCACCAAGTGGAAAGTCCGCACGGTGGCCCTGCTTCGGCAGCAGGTGGGGGCGACGGAGGCCGACGCGTTCTCCGGTAAGAATCCCGGTCCCGCTTTCACCAACGATCTGGTCGAAGAGTTTTCCGATCAGGTGGACTGCTATCGATCGCATCTGGCGGCGCTGGCGAAACGGCTTCGTGCGGCTGGTTCGGCGTCTGGGTAGGCGCGGAACCATGGCTCGACCCTTCCCCCCGGCGCTCAAGCGACTCGGCCAAAACTTTCTCATTGATCCCAACATCGTTCGCAAGATCATCGCGCTGGCGGCCCTTCGCCCAGGCGAGACGGTGCTGGAAATCGGGCCTGGTCGAGGGGCGCTCACGGAGGGCCTGTGCATGGGGGCGGCTCGGGTCATCGCGGTCGAAATCGACCCGCAGTTGGAGCCGCACCTGCGGGAGCAGATTGGTCACCGTCCGAATCTGGATCTGCGCATCGGCGACGCCTTGCAGTTTCCCTTCGAGAGCCTGCCTGCCGGAACGGTTGTGGTAGCCAATCTACCGTATTATGTCTCGACGCCGCTGCTGTTCGCCTTCCTGGATGCCCGCGCCTCCTTCAGCCGCATGGTGCTGATGCTGCAAACCGAGGTGGCGCGGCGGTTGGCTGCCCGACCCAATCAGGGCGACTATGGCGTGTTATCGGTGTTGACGCAAGATGTGGCGACGGTCGACCTGGCCTTCACCGTCTCGGCGAATTGCTTCCGGCCGAGACCGACCGTCGGCTCCGCAGTGGTCCGGCTGGTGCTCCATACTCATGAGACGATCGACCCGATTCGGCAGGGCCGGTTTCGACGCCTCGTGCGGGCTTCGTTCGCCCACCGCCGAAAGACGGTGATCAATTCGCTTCGCGACGAGGGGTTCCCGTTCGATCGGCTGATGTCCGCCATGGAATCAGCCGGTGTCTCGCCGCAGGCCCGGGCCGAAATGCTGGCGCTGGAAGACTATCGAGCGTTGGCCCAGGCGCTCGACGCCGATCTTGTGTAAGCTCGCTGTCTGTCGCTGCACGCGTCGCGCCTTTGTTTGAAAAGGCATAGACCCTATGCTACGATCCGCCGCATGGGTGTATCCACCACGGCAAAGCGCGGTGACGCCCGCTCAGCCCCTTCCCGTTCCTCACATGTCAAACGTGAAGTGATCGGGGTTCTCCTGGTCGCGGCCGGTCTCCTCATCTTGCTCAGCCTGGTTTCATTCGTACCCGGCGACGCCAAAGCGATCGGAGCGGCGAGCGGTCAGCCGAAGAACATGATCGGCTCGGTCGGGGCGCTGGTTGCGGCCGCCTGTTTTTTCACGATCGGCGGGGCCGCGTATCTGATTCCGCTCCTGCTCGGCCTCCTCGGCGCACGTTGCTTCACGCCGATTCCTCTCACCGTGCGGCTCAGAAATGCCGGGAGCGGTGTGGCGGCCATCGTGTTCCTAAGCGCACTGCTGCATTTGGAGGTCACGGGGGTCCCGACCCTCTCCAGCGGGTGGGTCCATCGCGGGATGGCCGGTGGAGTGATCGGCCAAGTCCTGGCTGATGGCGCCAGAAGTTACTTTGCCAGCACGGGGGCCCACATCATCATCCTGACGGGATTGGTGGTGGCGCTCTTGTTTGCGGTGCCTGTTTCCCTGACGCTGCTGTTGCAGCGGGTACCCGGCTGGTGGATGACCCTTCGAGAGCGTGCCGCTGCCTTACGGCCGGAATGGCCGACTCAGCAGGCGGAGCAGTCCAAACGGGTGCGGCCGAAGGCCTCGCGACCGCTTCGCGATGCAGGAGCGCCGCAGTTGGCGCGCGAGGTGGATGTCGTGGCCGAAGCCCTGGAGCAGATCGAGGTGCCGCTCGCTCCGCCGAAAATCCAACCGCCCTTCAAGGTCGAAAAGCGTCAAACTCCGGTCGAAGAACCGGCTGCGGTCGCGGTGAGCCCCTCCGTCTCGGACGGGTACGTATTGCCGGATCCGCAGGAGCTGTTGAGCGACCCTTCCGGACCGCTCGCCCGCCTGAGCGACGAAGAACTCAAGTTGCAATCCGAAATCCTCACCAAGGCCTTGCGGAGTTTTGCCATTGAGGGACGGGTGACGGAGGTGCGTCCTGGGCCGGTCGTGACGATGTACGAATTCGAGCCGGCGCCTGGGACCAAGGTCGCACGCATCGTGAATCTGGCCGACGACTTGGCCTTGGCCCTCAAGGCGATCAGTCTGCGCATCGTGGCTCCGTTGCCGGGAAAATCGGTCGTGGGGATCGAAGTGCCCAACCCGTATCGCGAGACGGTGTCGATGAAGGAGGTCGTGACGAGTGCGTCTTTTTCTCGCTCTCGCTCGAAGCTGAGCTTAGCCCTCGGGAAAGACATCTTCGGTGCGGCCGTCAGCGCGGACCTCAAAACCATGCCTCATCTTCTAGTGGCGGGAGCCACGGGCGCCGGCAAGAGCGTGAGCCTCAACACGATGTTGCTGAGCATTTTGTTCAGTGCCCGGCCTGACGAGGTGAAACTCCTCCTGATCGATCCCAAGATGCTCGAGTTTCAGAGTTACGACGGCATTCCGCACCTGTTGCGCCCCGTTATCACCGATCCGAAGTCGGCGGCGCGGGGCCTCAGTTGGGTGGTGCAGGAAATGGAGCGGCGGTATAAGCTCCTGGCGGACGCCGGAGTGCGGAACATCGATGCCTACAACCGGAAGATCGCCGAGATGCAGGGAGTGGTTTCGGACGCCTGGCAATCGGGCAAGCCCGAACAGGTTGAGCTGAAATTTCTTCCGGAAGAAGACCGGCTCTCACAAGGGGAGAGTACCGAACCGGCGGGCGAGAACGGGCCGAGGGACAAAGTGAAATCTACGCTGCCTGAGCCGTTGCCCTACATCACGGTCATGATCGACGAATTGGCGGACCTCATGATGGTGGCGCCGAAAGATGTGGAGGACAAGATCGCACGGCTGGCGCAGATGGCCCGGGCCTCGGGCATCCATCTGGTGCTGGCGACCCAGCGGCCGTCGGTGGATGTGTTGACCGGCCTCATTAAGGCGAACTTCCCGGCTCGCATCGCGTTTCAGGTCTCTTCCAAGACGGACTCCCGCACCATTCTGGACGCCAACGGCGCGGAGGCGCTGCTCGGTCGCGGGGACATGCTGTACTTGGCCTCAGGCACCGGCAAGCTCATGCGGATCCACGGCTGTTATGTGTCGGACGACGATGTGCGTCGCGTGGTGGAGTTTGTGAAGAAGCAGGCGTTGCCGTCCTATTGCCGGGAATTGCAGTCGCTCAAACAGGAAGAGGCGGAAGAGGAGCAGGAGAAAGACGACGTGTACGAACAGGCGAAGGACCTCGTCTTGTCGACCGGCCAAGCGTCAGCCTCCTTGATCCAACGGCGCCTCCGTGTGGGGTATCCCCGCGCGGCCCGCATGATCGAGCAGATGGAGGCGGAAGGGGTGGTCGGGGCGGCAGGACGCGACGGGCGCCGGGAGGTCCTCGGCCGTCGTGGGCCGGTCGGCGGAGAGGAAGCATGATGCGGACGTTGATGACGATGGTGCTCGTAGCCTGGTGCGGATGGCTCGCGGCGCCTGAATGGGTGAGAGCGGAAGACCAGCCCGTTGAAGATCCGATGGTGCAGGAAGTGCGCGAGGTGGTGAAGAAGATCCAAGCCCGGTACGAAAAAACGAAGGATCTCCAAGCCTCCTTCACGCAGAAAACTAGGATTGAGGGTTTTGCCACCCCCGTGCTGTCGACCGGACGTTTTTACATCAAGAAGCCAGGGCGTCTCCGCTGGGATTACATCGAACCGGCGACGGAGGAGATCTACGTCAACAAAGAAGACGTCAAAATGTATGTGCCCGAGCACAAGCAGGTGCTGGTGGGCAAACTGACCTATATGGCGGCTTCCCAGGCGCCGCTGCAGCTCTTGCAAGGCGTGGCAAAGCTCGACGAAGAGTTCGACATCACCCCCACGGCCGGCAAGGATCGCGGGGCGGGAGGCATTCCTGTGCTGACGCTGACCCCCAAGGAAGGGCGGGCGGAACCGGAGCGGGCCATCCAGCGGATCGTGATAGAGGTGGAGCCGAAGACCTATTTCCTCAAGACTATCGCGCTCCATGAGGTCAGCGGCAACGTAGCGACCTTCGACTTTGTCGAGTTGAAGGCCAACAGCGGTCTCAAGGACGATCTATTTGATTTCAAGGCGCCGTCCGATGTAGAAATCGTCAGGGCTCCGGTGCTGAGTCGGCCCTAGCCGACCTCGGATGACACCCTTTAGCGGCGACAGCAGCAACTCAGACTCGGCGAGGGAACGTATGAATCAGACCTGTACGAGCGAAGTGACCGAAGCGGTGGAACGAGCGGTCGCGGCCCTGGATCTGGATCGGTTGGAACGGGACTATTGGGACCAGAACGAGTTCCTCTACATTCCCGAATTCCTGCCGCGCGCACTCGTCGAACGCACCTTCGTGACCCAGGCCCAGGTCCTCAAGTCAGGATTGAATCGTAATTATATTCCCGGCCACAAGAAGGGTGGCAGCGTCAGTTACTACACCGTGATGGAACGGGGGCCCGAATTCATCGACCTCTACCGCTCGGATGCTTTTCGCGCGATGCTCAATCGGCTGACGCACGTCAATCTGCTGCTCTGCCCCGCCAACGATCCGCACTCCTGTGCGCTCTACTACTATACGGAAGCCGGGGACCACATCGGGTACCATTACGATACCTCTTACTACAAGGGCGCCCGTTATACGATCTTGATGGGATTGCTGGATCAATCCAAGCACTGTCGGCTGGTCTGTGATCTGTTCAAGGATGTGCCCGGCAAACAACCGATCCATATGGAATTGGCGACGGCCCCGGGCGACCTCGTGATCTTCAACGGCGACAAGCTATGGCATGCGGTCACGCCGTTGGGGGAGCAGGAGGAGCGAATCGTGCTGACGATGGAATATGTCACCAACCCCGATATGGGCCCGTTGAAGCGGCTCTATTCGAATCTCAAGGACTCCTTCGCCTACTTCGGTCTCCGTTCGGTATTCAAGCGCGCCTACTCCGCGCGATCCTAGGCATCGCCGGAACCGGTCGGTTCCGGCAAGCGCCAGGCCCCATCCAGCCGCTCAGGCGACACACTGGCTCCGTGCCGTGTGATCTCCCTGCACCGCTCCGGCCAGGACCCGCAGGAGGTCCTGCTTCACGACCGGCTTCACCACGTAGTCGCGCACGCCCATCTTCATCAGGGTGATGGCAAGATCGCAGTCTCGCTGGCCGGTCAAGACGACCACGGGGATCGACGGATACTGCAGACGGAAGAACGCGATCGCTTCCACGCCGCTGTTTCGCGGGAGGCCGATATCAACAAGAATCGCAGTGACCATGCGCGAACGGTCGCCGCTCCTCATGACCTCGACGGCCTCCTGCCCATCGCCTGTCTCCAGGACCTTGTGCCCTGCCTGGGCGAGGGCCAGCCGGATCGTGTTGCGGGCGTAGGGCTCGTGCTCGACGAGGAGGACGCAACCCTCGCGGGATTTCGGCGGGCTCGGTTTGGGTGCGACCATACAGTCCTCTCACAGAGCGGCGGAAGGAAACCGCAATTGGAAGGTGGTGCCGTGCCCCACGAGGCTCTCCACCGTCACGGTGCCGTCATACTTGGCGACGATCTTTCGTACGATGCTGAGGCCGAGCCCGGTTCCCTGCCCCGCCTCTTTGGTCGTGAAGAAGGGATCGAAGATGTGCGGCAAGATGGAGGGTGGAATGCCGGGTCCATTGTCGGCCACGGTGACGGTGACCCACGGGCCCTCTTGGTTCGTCGTCAGTACCAAGCGGCCGTTGCCGCGCATGGCTTGGGCGGCGTTGCTGATGAGGTTGACGAACACCTGATCGATTTCACCCTTTCTGGCACGGAGGAAGGCCGGCACGTCGAACTGCGTCACTACCTCCAGGCGCTCGAAGTGCGGGCCCCGCCGGACCATCTTGAGGGCCTCCACCAGACGTTCCGCCAGATCAAGCGCCGTCTCTCCGTCACGTCCGGTAGCGCGCGCATAACTGACGAAATCGCGCACCACGGTGGAGACGTGGCGTGCATAGCCCACGATGTCGGCGGCGAATTCCTTGATGCGGCGAGGGTCTTCTTCGTCTTGGATCAACTCCGCCATGCTGAGGATGGCCTGAGCTGGATTGTTGATCTCATGGGCCATCCCCGACACCATGGTCCCCAGACCGGAGAGTTTTTCAGTCTGGATGAGTTGATCCTGGAGCTGTTTGTCTTCCGTAATGTCCCACAGCATGATGCCGGTGTGATGCTCACCGGACTCGGCTGCGGCGACAGGGAAGAAGCGATAGCGATAGGTGCGCGCCGCAAGCTCGCATTCGCCTTCCGGCGGTCTGGGCCCGGTTTCGGCGAGAGGTGGGGATGCTGCATTGTTCAGATAGCGAATGGCTGTCTCGGGAAGAGCCAGACAGTCCGAGAGCAGGCGGCCGATCAAGGACCTTCCCTCGCCGAAATACTGAGCGGCCAGTGGGTTGGTGTAGCGGATGCGCTGTGTCCGGTCACAGAGCAGAATCGCGCCGGGTAAGCTGGCGAGCAGCCCCTGCGTCATTTCATGGGAACTGCGCAGCGCTTGGATGGCGCAGGTGCGTTCGATAAACTGACCGACCTTCATGCCCGTGTCGGTCAAGGCCTGCAGCAGACCGGTGCTGGGGGGGAGCGTGCTGTCCGAAAAGAGTTCCAGGACGCCCTGAATCAGGTTGCCTGTGCGGATCGGCACGGCGCAGGCTGTATGGATTCCCAGGCGGGCCGCAGTCGGCCTGCGGGTGAAGCGGCCGTCAACCATGGCGTCGGGAACCCAGAGGGGCAGTTTGCTTGTCTTCGTGATGCCGGGAAAATCGAGACCAGGCGGCATGGCGCTGTTACGACAGAGGGTCACAAAATCCTGCCAGTGGCGACCGGGGCGCAGCCAGTCACCGCGGCAGACCAAATTGGCGTCTGCGGATGGGGGCTGCCACCAGAGGGCCAAGTCCCACGGCCCCATTTCAGCCGTCACACGCAGGATGGGCAGGATGGCCTCCTCGATGTGATCGGCCTGCGCGAGGATGTGGCTGACCGAGAGTTGCGCCTGTTGCAGTCGCTCTTGGCGCGCGCGTTCCGTGCCATCCTGGAACACCACGACGGCGCCGACCGTTCGATCCTGCTCGTGGATCGGACTGGTGACGTAGTGCGCCGGCAACGAGGTGCCGTCCTTCTTGAAAAAAGTTTCGTTCTGGATGCGATGGATGGCGCCATCACGCAACGCCGCCTGCAGCGAGAAGGGGTCCGGCGGCATCACAGACGGTCCCGATGCCGCCTGGTACAGCAGGGGGGCCATCGGCTTGCCCAACAACTCCTCGGGGCCCCAGCCGAGCATCCGCGCCGCAGTGGCATTGACGAAGGTGGCGCAGCCCTGGAGATCGAGTCCGAAGATGCCCTCCCCGGCACCGTCCAGGATCAACCGGTTCTGGTGGCTCAATCGGGCGACGGCCTCTTCTGCTCGCTTCCGCCTGGCGATGTTGCGGACGATGCCGCTAAAAAATATGCCTTCCTTGGCATGCCACGAGGCCAGGGAGAGTTCAATGGGAAACTCCTCGCCCGCTTTGGTCAGCCCCACCAGTTCGGTGGTCTTGCCGATGAACGTCGTGGCGGTTCCTTGCACGAGGCGGCTGATGCCGGCGGTATGCGCAGACCGAAAACGTTCCGGCATCAACATGGTGAGGGGGTGCCCCAAGGCCTCCTGCTTGTTGTATCCGAACATGCGCTCGGCCGCGCCGTTCCACCAAATGATGTGTCCGTTCTGGTCGGCCAGGACGATGCCATCGGTGGCGGATTCGACGAGCGCCCGAAACCGTTCTTCGCTGGCATGTAGGGCCTGCTCGACATACTCCGCCCGTACGGCCAGCCCCTTCACGGCAACGGCTCGGCGGAGCACGGCTTTTAATTCCTGCGAGTTGTAGGGTTTGGTGAGGTAGGCGAAGGCCCCCTTGGCGAGGGATCCGATGGTGTTCTCCGGGGTCGCATTGCCGGTCAGGATGATGACGGGCAACGAGGGGTCCAGCTCCATCATCACCTTGAGAACGGAGAGCCCGCTCAAGTCCGGCAAATGAATGTCGAGCAGCGCGGCGCCATATTGCGTCTGTTTGGCCTGTTGCAGAGCTTCGGTGCCGGAGGCGGCGCTTTCAACAATGTAGCCCTCGTGCGACAACATGTCGCCAAGCGATTCGCGGATGTCGGGATCGTCATCGACGATGAGAATATGGGGACGCACGGCGACGCCCTCCGTGGTTGAATGGGTTTTGGCTTCGACGAGGCGCAATACCCATGCCGAAGATTCAGGATGCTGATTTCTCAGACGGTTGGAGGGAATGTGCCGGAGAATGGCTATGAGGAGGAATCTCGGCGCCGTGCAAAAGTATGCGTGTATTATCGGATGAGATACAGCCCCGGATGGCGCGCGGGCGATCCGGCTGTCAGCGGGGAGGGCGGGGCGCCAGCGGGAGCGTGAAGAAAAACTGCGTGCCGACGCCCAGCAGGCTTTCCACCCCCATGGTTCCTCCATGCAGGGTGACGAGACTCTTGGTGATGAAGAGGCCGAGCTGTGCGCCCTGCGCGGTCGGCACGGCCGACTCCACCTTGGAGAACTCCGTGAAGACTTTCGGCAGTTCGTGGGGGGCGATGCCGCATCCGGTGTCGGCCACGATGATCCGGACCATGTGTCCGTCCACCCCCTCGCAACGCACTGCGACGTGCCCCGCTTTCGGGGTGAACTTGATGGCATTACCGACCAGATTGAACAGGATCTGCTCCAGTTTGTCGCGGTCGGCCCGCACCAGGAGCGCTCGATCGCAGGGCGTCACTTCCAGGATGATGGCTTTCTCGGCCGCCAAGGTTTGGAAACTCTCCACCACTTCGGTGATGAATTCCCCGATAGGGAGCGGCTCCGGCTTGACGTCGATCCGCCCCACATCGAGGCGAGACCAATCCAGGAGCTGATTGATGATGCGGGTGAGGCGATCCACGTTGTGCTTGATGCGCTGCAGATAATGTTCCTGGCGTTCGGAGAGAGGGCCGGTGAGGCCGTCCAGCATGTTCTCGACGAACCCCTTGATGGAGGTCATCGGCGTACGGAGTTCATGGGACGCGACCGAGACGAATTTGGAGCGACGCCGGTCGTGCTCTTGGAGCCGCTCGTTGGCCGATTGAAGTTCCTGCGTGCGCGATTGAACGCGCTGTTCCAGGTGCTCGGTCAGGGTTTCCAATTCGACGTAGGCTCTGGCGTTGTCGATGGCGACGGCGACGTGACTGCCGATGGTCATCAAGAGGTCCAGGTCTTCCTGACTGCAGATCTGAGCGCCGCGATGGGCGGCCAGATACCCCAGGATTCGTTGCTGGCTGCGGAGCGGGACTCCGACGAATGATTTGATCTCGGCTTCCTTGATCAGCGGTTGCGCCAGGGGAGAGAAGCGGTGCATCACGTCCTCGACGGTCACAATATGAACCGAGCGGCCATGGATCAGCATCTCTGCCTGAACGGACCCGTCATCCTCAACGGGAATCTCCAGTTGCCTGGCTGCCTGTTCGATCTGCGAGGGGACTCCTGCGATTTGGGCGACGGTCGCGACGCCGCGTTCGCGGTCCCAGAGCATCAACACCATGCCCGTGAAACCCAGATTGTCGATCAGGAGTTGCAGGACTGCGGACAGGAGCCGATGCGGGTCCAGGGTGGAGGTGATGGCGGCGCTCGACTGATTGAGCGTGGCCAGCTGGGCTGCATGCCGCCTGATGGTTTCGAGGTTCGCGGAAATCGCCTGGTCGCGGTCCTGGAGCGATTGAATCATCAAATTGAAAAGCGAGGTCAGCTGGCCGACCTCGTCTTGTGTCGTCGGCGCGACGAAGGTGGAGAGGTCGCCTTCGCTGACCTTGCGCGCCCCGCTGGCGAGGTTTCGCAGAGGCATAATGATGCGGTCGGCCAGCAGCCTGGTGAAGAGGATACCCGTGAGGATGATGCCTAAGGTCAAGAGCAGCACGTTGCGGAGCACCTTGGCCAACTCTCCCTGCATCGGTACCTCGGTCAGGCCGATTTGCACCACCCCGTAGGGTTGGTGAGGGGCGGAAGACGATCCCGGCCGTTTGGTTTCCTCTTCTTGAAGCGCCAGTGCGTCCAGGCGCGACGGCGCCCCTCGTAAGACAGGAGCGCGAAATCATAGAACGTTTCTTCGCGGGGTCCGCCGCCGGACAGGTAGATCGTCACCCCGCCGTCCTGGATCGGCACCGCCCCGGAGCCGGTCAGACGCATGCGAGTGACAGTCGGGTGCGTGCTCGGATTCTTGAGCAGGGATGCGGCAAGGTTCGATTGAGGATAGAACGCGTGTGCCGCCGAACGGGACCGGCTGTGGGCGTCGTTGAGCGAGCCCTTGCTCCTGGCGACGAGCACGCGGCCGTCTGCGCCGGTGATCACCACATACACCACTTCGTCGACGTCCATCACGCCGGTGATGAACTGTTCGAGGATTGTCTGTTCCTCGGTGATGATCCCGTACCGGACATTGTGCGCCAGGTTTTTGACCAAAATCGTCCCCAGATCCGTCACGCGTTCCGTCATGGCGGTCTGCTTGCTGCGGATGAAATACCAGCTCAAGCCCGAACAGGTCAGGATGATGATCAAGCTGAAAAAGACGACGAATTTGGTCCGCAGGCCCACGAAGCGGCCGTGCACGCCGGCGAAGGACGGCGGCTTCGTTCGGTGGGCGGCGGGTGTGCCTTGCGGGGTGCCGTTCATCAGTAGACCTCGTCGGCTTTGGATTCGAGTTCTTTGGGGATGTCGATCCCGAGGAACTTGGCCGTTTTGAGATTGATGCTGGTTTCGATGCGATCGGGAGCGAGCGGCTTCGCCGGCAGCACGACCTGCCCGTCCAGAATCCTGCGGGCCAACTGGCCGGCTTGGCGACCGATGTCGTGGTAGTTCACGGACAGACACAGGAGCGCCCCGCTCTTGGTGAATTCCCGCGAAAAGCCGATGGCCGGAACGCGCGCTTCCAACGACGAGTTCAAAATGAAGCGGAAGGATTCGTCGGTC
>JAANMU010002575.1_pt1 | contig 13252 bp, 22 predicted proteins | sample 7279701 | NCBI WGS metagenome assembly JAANMU01 (sample SAMN14094539, study PRJNA606508) | bioreactor metagenome | isolation source: A lab-scale SPAN reactor treating ammonium-rich wastewater day 57 | place: Ireland: Galway | collected 2017-03-13 | reverse complement strand
GCCTAGCACACGACGCTTTCCTGCCACTGTAAAGGGCGAGTCACTGAGGAAATCTTCTGGCAGACCTTGCAGACGTGCCATTTGCTCAACACTGACCACACCGCCGTGTCCACTTCTTGGCAGATGTTTGGGCTTGCTTCCGGCTGCTAACTTGACCGGCACGCGCTTGCTTGATCCATTGGCAAGAACTGCGTAATCGAATTCCGCTGGTTCAAGTGCCGCATATTCGATATTGGAGCGAATGTCAAGCTCCGTAGTGTTGCCAAACCAGAACCGGCGCAGACGGTTCTGTGAGGTTGCGCCTTCAACCCAGCGTTGATTAAGCGTAAACGAGTGAACCTTATAGCCTGTCGGTGTGGGCCATTCATCAATAGGTACGTCGGGCACGTTCTCCATTAACCACCAATCAGGTTTTGCATTGCTGATACACCGCACAAACTCAGGGATGAGATTTTCTGCCAGGTGGTACTTGTCCGGTTCCCTGCTGTTGTTCAGTTTTACGATATGCGAAAGTCTGCTGAATCGTTGGCATGGCGGCCCCCCAATGATCCCGGCGAAAACACCGGGTGGAGGTGTGAAGCGCTTTATATCGCCGCCCCAAAGCACATCGGGGCCACGCACTACACAGAAGCCTTCAAGCTCAAATGCCATATCCAGCAGCCCGATGCCGGGAAATAAGGAAAGTATCAGCGGCTCGGTCATTGAATCTTCTCCTGCTGCTGTTCCCAGAGCTTGAACTCAATCCCGTGTGCCAGGAACTCGATCAGTTTGCCCAGGCCGATCACTTCATCGCGCAGCGCGTGCAACTCAGCGGCCAGGTCAGGGCTGATCTCGCTGGCGCGCGTATAGTCCACAATCTCCTTGCCCAGCGCCTTGATCTGATGTGAGGCCAGCCTGGTCATCTTCAGATGTTTACTGTTTAGCATCACCGTCTCCCTGGGGGCCGGCGAGCGGCCCCCGTGCAATCGTCCAAAGCCTACAGCCAGCCAAACTGGCTAACGTGCGTTTCATCCTCAATGCGGTCCAGTTCCGCCAGGCGCAGCAGCTCGGCGCGCTGCTCAGCCGTGAGCGGGGTCACGAAATCAATCCCGACCAGCCCATCAGGGCGAATGACCGGCTTGACCAGCGCGGCACTCTCCAGATGAATCACGTCGGCTTCCGCATCAGTGGCCGCCTGGTCAATAATGCCGTCCAGGTAAAGCTCAACCATCGTCAGGTAGGTGTCTGTATAGGTACTCATGATTCCTTCTCAACTGTCTCCCAGGCTTCCGGGGTAGTGGGTATGACGATAATCATGATCTTGGCCGGGATGCCCAGGTCGGCGGCCTCATCGTTGAACTGGTCTGCCTTGCAGATCGTCTCCAGCAGGAACCTGTCTACCTTGCAGGTCACGTCATCTCCGACGCCGTGCGCGGCTGCGTAGGTATCAATGAGCTTTAGCAGTTCGTACCAGCGTTCCATTACAGCATCGTCGCTTTCGCCATCGCCTGCACAACCCCCAGCGTCATGAGGCAGTCGCCCAGGGCGTCATGCGCGCCGTCAGTGCTGAGGCGGTAATGGCGGGCCGCTGTTGAGAGCTGCTGCCAGCGGTAATTATGGTGATAGCTGTTCCACTCTCCGTAGATTTCGGCGAAGGCCTCCATCGCGCACCACCACTCGCCGACCTCGTACCAGTTCGTTATCAGGCCCGCGCGGGACTCGCTGTTGACGAGCATCTTCTGGTCAAAGCCGGCGTTGTAGACAATCACATGACGCCCGGTCAGCAATTTCTCAACCTGGAACGAGGTCTGCTTCCAGGTGGGCGCGCTGGCGACATCGGCATCATTGATGCCGTGTAGCGCTGTCGCGCCAGCCGAGATCTGCTCTGTTGGCTTTACCAGCGTGTTGAGCAGAACCGTGCCAGCGCAGTCAATCACCGCGATCTGGCACACCTCGCCGTTGAGACCGGTTGTTTCGGTGTCCAGCACAACGAAATCGTTCTGCCGGGCCATCTTGAGAAAAGCTGCGAGACTCTCGGAATGGGGCATTGCATAGGCTCCTAGATCGTTCCCCCGGCACAGTGCCAGAGGTAAAGGACAACTCTAGTCTTCGAGCAGGTTTTCATACTGACCGTGCATTGTCTCGACTATTTCGCGCAGTTTGGGGTAACGCAGTATGATGAAGTCGAGTATCTGCTTGTGGATACAGTCACCGGGGCAGGCAACATCCACTACCGATTCAGAGAGTAGAAACGACCCTGTTAACTCCGACTTCGGAGTGCGTCCAGACTGCTGACTGTCAACAGTTTCGCTCTCCCACAGCGCCAATGCCCGGAGTCCAGCGTCCGTGATCGTCACCTGTTTATCTTTTACGGTTATCAGAGAGGCTTCATGGAGGCTGAACAACCCGTAATTGCTTTCAAACTTGGCAATTGGTAACGTGCCACCTGCATCCACTAGCCGGTTGAGAATCCTGATATGTACCGTCTTTAGTTCCAGTGTGTTTTTTCTTTCACCCCACTGCACCAGGGCACGCCGCCCAGCTTTTGTGATCATCACCTGCTTATTGCTTACGGTTACAAGACCTGCTTCTCGAAGCTCAAATAACATGTTCGGGCTTCTGAAATTATGGATCGGCAACGAGCCATCCGCGGCTACTAACTGTTCAAGCTTTTGGGTATACCGTTTTGGCAACTTCATTGCATAGGCTCCTAGATCGTTCCCCCGGCACAGTGCCAGAGGTAAAGGACAACCGCGCTGGTTAGCAGCATTGCCAGCGTAAGCGCCGCGTAGAGCACCTTGTCGCGCCGGGTAAGGGGGGTAGGACTGTCGGGCTGATTGTCAGGCGGATGAGTTTGTTGTAAGATCAGCATGACGATCCCCATTACACGATGGCGGACGTGAGAGAGAGTGTGTGTGGTGCAGGCGCGGCTGGCAGGCCGCGTTTTGTTACCTGGTCGGAATAACGACCAGCTTCTCCTTGAGACCTAGCTTGACCAGCCAGACGGACAGCGTGCCCTGGGCGATGCCCAGTTCCGCCGCTACCGCCGTCTGGCTGCCGTGCTTCTCGTACAGCTCTGTGATGATGTCCTCGATCGGCTTTCCTTTCTGGGTTTCGATCTGCTGCATCTTGCTTGCCCTGGGCATACGGTTACTCCTTGCTCAGTCCATCTATCGTAGCGCATTTAGTCTCGTTAGGACTATGAGGATATATTTTCAGACGTTTACGACTAAATCGTAGTCTTAAAAGGGGCTTATGTCAATAGATTATTTGATTGACAATTGGATTGAGAATTGAGGTTTAGACCTAATATGACTGTAGGGCGGCGTATACAAGAGCGAAGAAGCGCGCTTGGATTAACTCAAGGCGAACTTGCAGAACTTGTGCTTAGCACACAACGGCAGATTTCACGGTACGAAAAAGGGGTAAATCAACCATCACCGGAAATGCTGGCAATGTTCGCCCAGACGCTGAGTACTTCTTCCGATTATCTGCTTGGATTAACAGATGATCCGGTACGGCCTATTGGAACTGAACTAGACCTTGATCCACTAGAGCGTGAGGCCGTCGAACTGCTACGCTCGCAAAATGACGATGTGAGGCGGCGGATTGTGAACGCGATCCGCGCGCTGGTGTAAACCCCCTGCCGTATTCTTAATCCAATTCAGCATCGGTATCGTCGTACCATCAGGGAAACATTCGATGCTGCGTTCGGAGAGTATCCCTATGGCACAGAAGATTGATATTGAAGTTCACCGCTACCCGCTGCTCAGACTTGTGAGTCTGCTGTACAAGATTGCCGCTGTGCTGGTGTTCCTGCTGGCTGTTCTGGGCGCGCTGTTGGGGGCTGGCACTGCCCTGACTTTGCGAACCAATCTGCTGGTAGCCCTGGGGAGCGGGGCGCTAGGGTTTTTACTGGCAGGCGGCCTGGGCGGCCTGGGACTGTATACCTTCGCGCGATTGATTGATTTGTTTCTCGATACCAACAACAGCACCCGGCAGATTGCGGCGGCGATTGAGGAACAGAACCGCCTGTTGCGCCAGATGTCTATCCGGCGCTATGAGCCGTATCCGCGCCCAGAGGGAAAGCGGGCGTTCAGCGGGGACTGATGCCGTGCGCTTTCAGCCAACGGTTGAGGTTCCCCGGCGTCGTGCCGTAGCGCCGGGCGATGAAGGCCTGGGTGCTGCCGTTGGCCAGCAGCGCCTCAATTTCGGGCCGCCACTTGTCCAGCTTACTTTTGCCCGGCCCAGCCGGGCGGCCCAGCTTGAAGCCCGCGCGCTTTTTGGCGGCGAGCGCCTCTTTCGTCCGTGATGAGATCATGTCCCGTTCGATCTCTGCGGCCATCGAGAAGGCCATTGCGACGATTCTGGACTGGATCGAGTTATCCAGCCGCCAGCTCCCCTTGACGGCGTAGACGCGAATTTCGCGCTCCGTGCAGATCGAGAGAATTTCCATACATTCAAGCATCGAGCGCCCCAGGCGCGATAACTCGCTCACGATCAACGTGTCGCCGCTGACCATCTGCTCAACCAGGTCGCCAATGGCGCGTTTGCGCCAGTGGACCTTTCCGCTGACTTTTTCCTCTACCCACAAAACCGGCACACTCGCCAGGTTATTGGCAAATTCAAGGACGTTGTATTTATCCTTTTCGAGGTCCTGGTCGGCAGTCGAGACACGCAGGTAGCCATACGTTGTCATGAAAACCCCCTGAATGAGATAATCTTAATCATTATATCAGCGGTTTTCGGTTAATGTACAAACATAGAACAACGAGCGTTTTCACTGAATGGCAGGGGGAGTCGTGCAGACATACAAGGACACTTTTCACACGGCGTCGGTGTTCTTCCTTTTGTTTCCCGTTGCCCTGATCGTCATGGCAATTATTGCGAATTCCTCCTCAACGCGCGGCGCAACCAATAATGTTCTGCTGCTGATTTTTGGCGGCCTGGCGCTGGGCGCGATGTTTTATACCTATTATGTCGCCTCACGGGTATTCAGCTTTCTGGGCGACCTCACGGTTCATCTCGATTACTACCATAATGCTATCCACAACATCGAAAAGCACGTGCTGGACATCGAGAAGCAGGCCAAAGATCGTTCTGAGAGTGTCGAGAAACGCCTCGAAAGCATCGAGAAGCGTGCTGAGTACACCCGGCAGATCATCCGGGAAATGCGCGATCACCAGGCTGGTGAGAAGGTGTGAGGCAGTCTTATCCTGTATTGACACCTGCTCTTATTGATTAGACCACCAGCTCTGAAACTGGTTCAGCGTGTCACGGTCTTCCTTGTAGTGCGGATTGTCGCCATAGCTGCCCTCCAGGTGCTGTATCCAGCGGCGAAACCTGCCTTTCCAATCGGGCGGCGGCGGCTCTGGCAGGGCCGCCAGCACTTCCTCGATGCTCCTGTAGCCCCGGGCCTTGTACTGTTCAATGAGCGCCTCTGCCCGTGCCGGGTCCCTGACATGCCCACGCATTAACACCAGTTCCGCCTCCCAGCCAATCTCCCGCGCGCGGTCAAATTCGGTGGTCAGGTGGTTGGTGAGTCTGGGTAGCAGGTCTCTCTCAGTTTGCCGAAACAGGTAGCGGAACAGGCTAATCATGGCTCTGCTGTGACCTCTGGCGCGGTGGCCGGTGTGTCAGTGGCGGTTGCTGTAGGCGTTGGTGTGAGCGTTGGCGTGGCCGTCGCTGTCGGCGACGGTGTGACAGTCGGCGACGGCGTGGCCGTCTCGGTCGGCGTTTCAGTCTCGGTTGGCGTGAGTGTCCAGGTCGGCGTGAATGTGGCCGTGACCACGATAGGGGCCTGTGTGATGATTACGGGCGGCGGCGGGGGCTGGGTAACAAAAATCGTGCGCGGCTCAGCAGGCGGCACGGTGACATAGATCGTCCTGGGCGGCTGTGTGACGTAAATCACACGCGGCTCCGCCTGGTGGAGCTGCTCTGGTATGGCGCTGGCGGGCGGCGACGGCGTGATGGTGGCCGTCTGCACATAGATTGCCGTGCCGGTCATGGACCAATCATCCGGCGACGGCGTAATCGTCGGCGACGGCGTGGCCGTCTCGGTCGGCGTTTCGCTTGCCGTAGGGCTGGCGGTCACTGTCGGCGTGAGCGTGGCGGGCGTGGCGCTCTGCTCAAAAATGGCCGTGCCGGTTGCGCTCCAGCCATCGAGCGTGGCGGTCGGCGTGACGAGCTGCGCCTGCTCAGTCTCACGAGCGGCGGCGGCGCTGGCCTGCTGGCTGGTTGAAATGCCCAGGGCGGCAGCCGCGCCGCACGCGCACGCGGCGACCAGCGCGATAACGCCGCACGACAGCAGCGGCCCCAGGCTCTGGCGGCGCGGCGGTATCCGGTTCTGTGTCGGGTCATACCCTGGCGGCTTGTATTCGTAGCGCTTGGCCATGCTTACAACCTCTGGGCGTGGCGCATCACTGACCAGATGCCGCCGACGATCAGAATCACCAGCAGCAGGATGATGAGCAGGTTCAGCGCGCCCATGAGCTGCGCCTGCTGGTAGCCCTGCACCAGGTCCTCAGCCAGCTTGACGCCAACGTCAGGCCCCAGGTCAAATACCGGCGTGCCTGGCACGTAAGGGATAGGAGTCGGGGTTACCCAGTCCATATCACACCTCAGAACGGCAGGAAATCGAGAATGAGGCTGAGGATTTTGCGAACAATGCCGAACACGGCGCTCACCAGCGGCAGAATGAGCGTGATGATCTTGACGCCGATCACCGTCACAAACCCTGTGAGGGTCAGTGAGATCAGCGGCGCGATCGGCCCGGCCCAGTCGGTTGTCATGCCTTTGGTGTAGGAAAAGAACACTGAGGCGTTCTCGTCAAGATCGCCGATGATCGGCTCCTCTGTCCCCTCTGCGTTGAGCAGCACCATCGGCGTTGACGCCATGATCGCGTTGAGCGTGGCAAAGCTCGAATCGATGCCGCCCGTGTCAAGGTCAACGCCAGGCGGCGCGGGCGTCTCTGTCCCCATTGGGTTGACACTGCCTGATTCGTCGGTTATAACGCGCGTCGGCATCGGCGTCGGGCTGACCAGAGTCGGCAGCGCGGGGAGCTGCCAGGGCAGCGGGCCGCATGGCAGCCCAGAGCCGCAGTTCTTAGACTGCGCTGAAACAGGCAGCGCGGCCAGAAGCAGGATACAGCCGGTCAAAATCGCTCTGAGCCTCATGAGCCGGTTCCTGTCTCTACAAGCGCGCGTTTCAGTTCTCCCACAACCCAGAGAACCAGGTGAATGCTCAAAACACCCGTAATCACCGGGATCACCAGCGCGCCGGGGCCGCTGAAAATCGTGTTATCCAGCACCCACCAGGCAATGCACAGTGGATGCCCTTTTGGGTCCACTGAGCAGCTTGGCATCCCCGGCAGGCTTTGGGGCGGCGCGTTGTTGTAGGCTGAAATCAGCGTGCTCAGCAGCCCGGTTGCCTGCTGTATGATGGATAAACCCTGAGACGCCAGCGAGACAATGAAGCCGATCACGCCCGTGATGACGCTCAACAGCAGTGTGACCGTCGTACCCAGAGTTGATGTAATCAGGTCTATGACCGGCCTGATGAGGCTGATAAATGCCAGCAGCACGTCCCAGAGACCTGCTCCCCCGCCTCCCTCAATCGTCGTGACCTGGCCCAGCGCGATGTTCCTGAAGTGGCCGTTAAGGTAAGGGAACAACCTGGTCCCCAGCCATTTACCTGTCATGCTGGCGCTGTCGCTCCAGTAGCGCGCCTGCCAGCCGACCAGCGTAAAGCCATCATCAATTCGCTTGTAGGTCTTACGCAGCAGCGGGAACAGCTCGCACTGGAAAGCGTTATCAAGGTTAGCCCAGTGCCAGGCTGTCCACTGGCCCACGTCGCTGCCCACGGGCGGCGTGTTCTTCCGGCAGCCGCTCGCCGGTTCCCAGCCGGCCCCGCCCTGGCCGGGGAACGGCCCCTCCAGGCAGACATCAAGGATTTCAATGCTGAGCAGCGATCCTGCCGGATCATCACCGTGAACAAAGCTGATGACCATCGGGCCGACCGTCTCCGTCGTCACCGGGATGCTGACACTGCGCTTCTCGTACATCACCAGATAGCCCGCGCCCACAGCATCAATTGGAGCGCCTATATCATAGGTGACTCCATCGTAAGTCACCTTGAGCGTATAGGTCCCTGTCGCTGCCGGCAGCGCCAGGAACGCCCGCGATTCGACGGTGAGCGTGTAGGTGTATTCAACACCTTCTTCCTCCGGCAGCAGGCGCACGTCCTGGCTGATCGAGCCTCTGGGCACAGCGTTGGCCCGCAGCCGGAGCGCGCCCGTAAGCTCTGTCACTTCGCCTTCAACAACTGTCCAGGATTGCAGGCCATAGTCAAAGCTGCTGTTGGCGAAGTAGCAGCCGGACGGCGCAACGTTCGGCGCGCCGCGTGTGGCGCACACATAGCGCAGTTCGACATCTTTCCGTCCGGTATTGGAAACTTTCACCGTGTAGGACGATCCTAGATCGGGCGTATGCAGCGCTGCCGCGATTTCATAGCGGGTCAGCTCGCTGAGCAGGGCCGTTTCGCGCTGGATCGTCTCGCCGAGATGGAGCGTGATGGCCGCCTCAGCCGTGTCGCCGTTGACCGGCGCGGCCAGCACACTGAGCGCCAGGTCCACGCCGGTCGGCAGGTTCAGCTCCTGGTAGATGGACTCGCCGGGGTGCAGGATGACGCCGGGGTTCTGCCATTCCACAAAATTACCATCGGTAAACCAGCCGTAGCCGGCCATGTTGAGGTCAGTGTTGACGGTCTCGCACTCGCTGTAGGCGGCATTCAGGCCGCAGCGATCCTCGCTCGTGGGGTACGTGCCGCCGATCTGCGGCAGCAGCGGTAACTGCTGCCCCTCGGCATAGTAGATCAGTGCGGCCACGCCGCGATCGGTCTCAGGATAGGTGATGTCGTTCAGGGCAATGCTGCCGAAAATGCCCCCAAGCGCCGACCAGAATACGGCGGCAACACCGCCTGACAGCGCTGTAGTTATCGCAGCGGCGCCAACTGACGTAATAGTGACCAATCCGCGGGCAAATGAGTTATCAATCGTCGGCAGCGCGTTCAGGCCCATCGTGCGGCCAAGAACACACCCTGCCGAAATCGCGTCTCCTGCCTCTACAAACTGGGGGGCGTCCTTAACGACGTAGGTGATGCTGGCATCATCGTCGCCGTAGCTGACATCCACCAGGTAGGCATTGACACCATCAATGTAGAAGAAATCGAAGAATTCTGCATCAACCACTTGGGGATCAACGTTTTCACGCGGGAGAGCACCTTTGCAGAACGGATTCTCTGGCGTAGCTGGTATGACGCTAATCACCAACTGATCGAGAATATATTCAACATATGAAATCTGGGCACAGTTATCCCAGCGCAGCGGCTCCACGCTAAGAACTGTGCCAGAAGCCACCGCATGAACGAAAGCGTCTTCAGTGGCGCTGACAGCGTGCAGGGTGTTTACACTACCCGCATCGTCGTCACCGATTATGATCGGGGCATATTTATAGACGACAGACGAAGGGGCGACTGGGCCTAAAGCTTGTGCGTATTGTGGCAGCCGCGATGCATCAAATAAAGTTACTTCGTCTGTGCGCTCCAGCGGCCTGAGCAAGGTCCCAATAGGCTCAGGATCAGCCACAACTATGTCCATGCTGAAGCTGTCCATATTGCTCAAAATATCAATTACAGTCAGTGTGACTGTGTAGGTCCCGTTTTCCCAGTAGGAATGCATTGGATTCTGGTCAATGCTGGTATCACCGTCTCCAAAGTCCCAGTTCCAGACGATAATGTCGCCCACGCTGGTGTCGGTGAAGCTGACGGTCAGCGGCGCGGGGCCGCTCGCGGGCGTGGCCTCAAAGCTGGCGTCGAAGGGGGGGATGCCGTAGCGGATCACGTACACTTCCGTCACACTGGCGGTTGTGGTCAGACCGGACGGCCAGGCCGGCGGATCAATCTCGAACGTGAGCGTGCCGCTCTGGCGCGGCGATACAGTGTTGGAGACAGAGTGAATCGTCGCCGTGAGCGGCGCTGCGTCGCAGGCTGCCTGAGCCACCCCAAAATAGCGCATACATGCCACACTCTGCCCGCCTGCCGGGTCGTACCAGCTCGACGAAATGCCTATCGGCCCGGTGAGCGCAGCATTGACGCGCCCAGACGAACTGTACTGATTCGGTGAGGAATAGCCCTCGCTGCCCCACACAATGGCAACGATGTTATTGCCGTCGCTGGGGATTTCAGTTGTAGGGCCAGCCTGCCCGCGCGTGCCGAGCGTGATCGGCCCCCACTCGGCATCCTCAAGGCGCTCAGCGTAATACTGCGCTGTCTGCGCGCGTACCGCTGGCAGCGCGCCCGCGCCCAGAGCCAGTATCAGGAGAGAGAAGATCATCAGCCGCCGCATAGATTGCCCTTCTAACGAAACGGGGCGGCGATAACGAGCCGCCCCGTTGAGAGAGTATGAGAGATGTGCGCAGGCGTTCTTATTTGAACGCTTCGCGCACCTTGCCGATGAGGAAATTGGCCAGGGCGATGGCGATACCGATGCCCGCGGGAATGACCAGAATGCCGAAGAAGACCGGAAAGTTGTCCTGAATTGCGGCCCACAGCGGGGCCATATCAACATTGAGACTCATCGTGTATCCTTTCAGGGCCAGCGGCCCACTAAAAACAAATGTCTGGGGAGACGAAAGGGTTAGCGGTGTCCGCTGGCGCGTTACTTGAACGCCTCACGAACCTTGTCAATCAGGAAATTCGCCAGGGCAATGGCGATGCCGATGCCCGCGGGAATGACCAGGATGCCGAAGAACATCGGGAAGTTGTCCTGGATGCTGGTCCACAGTGGCGCCAGATCAATGTCGAGTGACATGCTCTCACCTCCTTTCGTTAGAATTTGCTATCATGCGCTTGACGCTGCGTACCACGATCAAGCTCATGCCTAAGCACCAGATGATTCCCGCCACATACGCCAGCGGGTCCAGAAACACGCTGAGCAGAAACGCCCCCAGCAGGTCAGGCTCAAACATCGCTGAAAAGTCCCTTGATGTTGAGCAGGAAGTCGGCAATCTCCAGCAGCAGCCAGCAGGCCATCGCCGCGAAAAAGAACGGCAGGAACAGCAGCCCCAGGGCGATCATTGGGCAGCCTCCCGCGCTTTCCAGACCATCTGAATGAGCAGCAGGCCGAAGATGCCGGCCAGGAACAGCGCGATGGCGAATTCGCCCGCTGAGATGCTCATGGCAAAGGCGGTGTTGGCGCTGCTCTCGCCCACCTGCACCGTTGCGTAGTAGACAACCTCAGGAGCTGGCGTTGGCGTAATCACCGGCTCATACCCCCCACCCCCGCCGCCCGGCAGTTGGAGCGCAACCGCGCCGCTCCAGATAATGAACCCCAGCGCCAGCGACGGCTGCATGTTGTTGTGCGGCTGCTGGCCGCCCGTGTCCGCCGTTGTCCAGAGCGCATAGGCATAGGCGTTGATTGTTGTTTGGGCTACCGTTGCGCGTGCCCCGCTGCCGCCATAAGCGCCGTGATACAGGGGGGCCAGCGTGTTCCCAAGTATCTGGTGATTGTGTGCGGGCAGCTCTGTGTTTGTCAGCGTGTGGCGCTCGCTGCCCCAGGCATCCCCCAGGTTGCGCGGTGTGAGGGACGCGCCCCAGCCAGCGCCCACCGGCGCGCGTCCCTGGCAGTCCGGCAGCTCGAACGTGCTGGCCCCGTCGCCGGAGCCAAACGTTGTGCCAAGGCTCGCGAACAGATCGGGATAATCCGCACGTCCCACCGCTGACCCATCGCACCAGAGCCAACCGGGGGGCGGCTGGTCCCCCGCGTACATCTGGATTGATCCTATGGGGATCAGTGTCTCCCGGATCGGCGTGGGCGTGACGGTTGGAGTCGGCGTGACAGTTGGCGTAGGCGTGGCCGTCTGCGCGGCAGCCGGGACTGCCGCCAAAAAGGAAACTGCCAGTAATGCCAGAGCTAACCACTTCACCGCCACCTCCTGCCATCAATTTACCCTCGATATTGCTTGTTTGTTTGTGACACTTTGTCACTTGCTCTTAATAAATTAAAGCAAATGACAAAGTGTCACTTATAATTAGCGGGAGATGAGTGAGGTGTGAGGCGCGAGATGTTTACGTTTGCCCCAGGCTCAGCCATGGCGTTTTCCGACTTCCTGATATTGGATGCCATCCGCGCGCTCAGCGATGAGGACAACCTCCTCACTTATGCGGAGATCGCGCTCAGGCTGCCAACGCCCTGCTCTACCAGGACCGTTCTCAGGTCTGTTCAGCGCCTTGAGAAATTGGGCTGCCTTGTGCGCAGCGGGAGCGGCCCCGGCTGGGGCTACTGCTACGAGATCGTCGAGACCCCACCTGAAATGATTTAGCCATGCCATTTGAAATCCGGGATACCACCCCTCCCCCACTTGACCCGCTGGAGCACGTTGTCATATCGCCCGCCAATGTCGAGCTGGAGCGGCGGCAGGCAACAGCTCAGCGGCTGAAACTGCGCCAGCGGCGGGCCGCGCGCGCGGCGATCAGGCGGCTGGATAAGCAGTTGGCGCGGGATGAGTGGGAGACCACACTGGGCATTTACCAGGAGCTGGTCCCGGATGTAACCCAGGCCAGAGCGCTCTACGCTGAGTGGCAGACACGGCACGATGATGAGGAGCTACAGGCCCAGTTGAAGGCACTGGTTCCCTCAGTGCGGCGTTGGCGGGCTATCAATGCACAGTACAAGCGCTGTCTGCCGCTGGCAAAGCAGCGGCGGCAGTATCAGGTGGCTTTGCAGAATCACGCCATCGCCGTGCGGCGCGAGAAGTTGCACAAACAGGAGTACGCGCGCTGGGAGCAGGAAGCCCAGATTTACGAACGGCTCATCACGCACAAACTCACGGCGCTGGGGTATGCCTATCGCCGCACTGAGGGCGACAAGCACCGGGTTGATGAAGTCAAGTTCGACACTGTGACCATCACTGAGGATGCCATCTGGTACAAGATTGACGCGGCCTACCAGACGGCGTTTAAGAACTACAAGACCAACCTGCCCCAGGGCGTCCGCATTGCCAGTGACATCCTGAACCCGGAAACGCTCGACGAACTGACCATCACCTGCCAGCGCCAGGTCACTGGGAGCTGGAGCGCCAACGGGGCCTGGATCGTGGTGCACCGGCTGGACGCCGCAGACGGCCTGATGAATTTTGTCCGGTTCGACAATGTGATGGAGTACTACCCGCACAAGCAGCACAACGCTTTCCCGATCTGCGTTGGTGTTGGTTTGCAC
>JAANMU010002572.1_pt1 | contig 13261 bp, 11 predicted proteins | sample 7279701 | NCBI WGS metagenome assembly JAANMU01 (sample SAMN14094539, study PRJNA606508) | bioreactor metagenome | isolation source: A lab-scale SPAN reactor treating ammonium-rich wastewater day 57 | place: Ireland: Galway | collected 2017-03-13 | reverse complement strand
GGTGCATCGGTCCGCCGAACAGGTGCAGCTTGTGATGAATCCGCATCGCCACCAGTGGGATCTGCTCGTGCAGAAGCTCAAATGGGGGCAGGGACTTACCCCGCCGGTATGAATGCTGCAGCCGGAACTGCGGGCGCGCCAGGACCTTTCAAGCGATTCTTCTCGATTGACAGCCATCGCACCTGACAAATCGACGGAAGATCTCGACCGATTCCGCACGCGCGTCGTCCTCACGGTCGCGCTGTTCGGCACGATTCTCCTCGGCGCGTGGTCGGATGGCGCCTATCACGACGACGACCTGACGCACTATCTCATGGCCCGATGGTCCGCGGTCTTTCCCGGCTATCTGCTGAACATCTGGGGTCGGCCGGGATTCACGATCCTCGCCGCAGCCGTGGCCTGGATCGGTTCTCCCCAGGCGGGCTGGCATGCGGTCCGCGTTTTGTCAGCGCTGGTGACCGCGGCCTCGGCGTTGCTCGCGGCGCGCACCGCGCGGCGACTGGGCATCGCGCCCGGCTGGCTGGTCGTGCTGATCTGTTACGCGCAGCCTTTGAATACGGTGCTCGCGGCGACCACTCTGACGGAGAACTTCGCCGCATTCTATTTGACGGCGGCGGTCTATTTGTTGCTTGGCGGACGCGCGAGCACGGCCTCCGCCGTGTTCTCGCTGGTGCTGGTGAGCCGGCACGAGACCGTAGCCCTGCTCCCCGTCTGGTGGCTGGGAGTCTGGATGGCGGGGGGGCCGGCAGGTCGTCGCGTGTGTGCGCTTGCGGCTTCGCTTGCCGCGCCGGCGCTGCACAACGTGGCGTTCTTCGCGGCGTATCGCGCGTGGCCGTTCCAGCTCTTTCTCGCGCCGTCCGGTTCGACGCAATACCCACCCACCGGGCCGCTCGCGTACTTTCCGCACCTCTTTGCGGCCGTGCCGTTTGTCGTCGCTTCGTTCGCGTTGATCGGCGCCCACCGCGTGGCAGCATCGCGTTTCTCGAACGCATCAGCGCAACCGGACCTGTTGAGCGAGGCGGCGGAGAAACCGCGTGCGTGGATCATTCCCGCGTTGGCGGCAACTTTTGTAGGGATTCACATCGTCGTCATGGCGGCGGGCGTCTTTGCCAGCGGCGGCTACGCGCGCTTCATGGTGACGATTGCACCGCTCGTGTCGGTTCTCGCGGCCGCAGGACTGTCCGCTCACGGTCATAAAGAGCATTCCGCAGGGAGTCGATCGGACATCCGATCGTCGTGGCTCCTGATGGCGGGGGTCGTGGCAGTGGCCTGGGTCGCGGTGGAGCTGGAGTGGCGTGCCGGGCGATTGGGCATTCGCGATGAGCGATTCTTCGTATTGATCCGGGTGGTCGCTGCGACGACGGCACTGGTCGTGCTGCTCGCCGGCGCATTGAGGGATGGAAGGCCTCGGCGTGCGCTGCGACGCCTCGCGGCCATTTGGCTGATCGGCCTCGTGGTGATTCAAAACGCCGCGCTGGTCCGCCCGCTGCGGGTGAATGAGCCGTCGCGCGCGGTTGCTCGAATTGTGCGGTGGATCGAGTCACAAGGGCTCGCCGACCGACCAATCTTCGCGACGAATTCGTGGTTCGCGTATTACTTCAATTGGGCCGAAGACCCCCGCGCACACAAAGGAAGACGTCTTGTTGCATCGATGCCCGTGGGAACCCTGGTGATTTGGGATTCGATTTACAGCGCAAGCGATTATCACCGTTTGCCGCGCGAGTTTTTTGAGGCGAACGCCGCCTACCGACGCATTCATGAAGGGGCCAGCGACGGCTCGCGCCCGATTCAGTTTCTTGTATACGAGAAAATCGCCGAGACTCCCATCCCCTCGGAGCCGGACGTCTCGTACCCGCCCAACCTGGCCAATCGAGAGGGCGAGGTACTCGGCGCGTACTACCGGGTATCGTGGAATCGGCATGGGGAAAAACCCTGACTGGGCGCGCCAGCACGGCGGCAGTTTTTGCTGCGGAAGAATTCTAGGGAGTTCCCCCCATGCGGGTTGATGAACGGGCGGCCGATAGCGCAATAGGGGTATTGTAGAGGTTAAGAGTGTCAGAAACTGACACCCATTCGTATCAAAAAAAAAGGACTCGCAGGGCTGCGAGTCCTTAGTCCCCACCTCTCGGGCCGGAGAGTAGAGAATTGAAAGGAGGCTCTCTAGGGGACCAACAGAAATATACCCCAGCCCCGATGGCGCGTCCATAGGGAAGCTTTTTATTTTTAATCACAGGGCTTTTCCCTATTCGGTAGCGTATAACTTCAGCCAGGATAAGGTGTTGCGGCATCGCGGCCGGCTGGCTATCGGACGTGGCGGCTCTCAATAATAAGGACTTACGGCTCGCCACGGGCCATTGCAGAGTGCAATAAATGATTGCGCTTTTGTTCGCGGCGGGAATTCAAGCTCACTGCGAGCCAGCGGTTTCGATCGCCGCAATGACCTTCAGTTCGACCGCAATCGGGGTAGGGAGCGCGCCGACTTCAATCGTGGTTCGTGTCGGCTGGTTGGTGGCGAAGTATTCCGCATAAAGCCGATTGAACGTCGCAAAGTCCCGCTTCATATCGGTGAGGAAGACCTGCACGTCCACGATGTCGTCCCACTTGGCGCCGGAATCCTCCAGGACCAGGCGCACGTTCTCAAACACGGCGCGGGTCTGGACTTCGATGTCGTAAGAGAGAATCTCGCCCGCTGCGTTGAGCGTGACGCCGGGAATCTCCTTGCTGCCGCGCTGGCGCGGGCCGATGCCCGAGAGAAAGAGCAGATTGCCTGCGCGGCGGGCGTGCGGAAACGCGCCGACCGGTTCGGGTGCACGGGAACTAATGATTCGATGGCCGTTGCTCACGGGGTTCTCCGCTATTCGATTCCAGATTAATGGACGTTCAAGTCCGTCGGCGGGCAAGCCCGCCGACTAATTGGTCAATCGAATTGACCTCATGGGAGCGACGTTCCAATGCAGACATTCTTCGGTTCGGTGTAGAATCGCATCGCCTCAAGACCGCCTTCGCGACCGACGCCGCTCTTCTTCATGCCGCCGAAGGGCACACGCAGATCGCGGATCATCCAACTGTTGACCCATACCGTGCCCGATTGAATCTGTTCCGCCACCCGATGCGCCCGCGAAACGCTGCCGGTCCAGATGCTCGATGCGAGGCCGTACTCGACGCTGTTGGCCTGGGCGATCACTTCGGACTCGTCCTTGAACGGCAGGATCGCCGCGACCGGGCCGAAGATTTCCTCCTGGTTCACCCGGCACGACGAATCGAGTCCGGTGATAACGGTCGGCTGATGGAAGTAACCTTCCCGGCAGCGCGGTGGGAGGTCCGCGGGCGGTCCGCCGCCGGCGAGGATCGTACCGCCTTCTTTGCGCGCCAGGTCGACGTAGAACTTCACCTTTTCCAATTGCGTCTTCGAGACGATCGCGCCCTGATCGGTGCCTTCGACGAGCGGGTCGCCGACTTTCAGCGCCTTCGCTGCGTCGACGAACCGCCGTACGAATTCGTCGTGAATCTTCTCCTGCACAAAGATGCGCGAGCCGCAGAGGCAGACCTGCCCTTGATTGGCGAAGGAGGCCCGCACGCTGCCTTTGATCGCCGCATCGAGATCGGCGTCGTCAAATACAATGGTGGGGTTCTTGCCGCCCAGCTCGAGCGCCACTTTCTTGAACATCGGGGCGCAAACTTTGGCGATCTCGCCGCCCGTGACCGTGCCGCCGGTGAACGAGATGGTTGAAATCTTCGGGTGCGCCGTGATCGCCCCGCCGGCCGTCGCGCCGCGCCCGTGGACGATGTTCAGCACGCCCGGCGGTAGGCCGGCCTCGCGGCAAAGCTGCGTAAGCAGGTAGGCCGTCATCGGCGTCAGCTCCGACGGCTTGGCAATGACGACGTTGCCCGTCGAGAGGGCCGGCGCGATTTTCCAGGTCAGTACATACAGCGGCAGGTTCCACGGCGAGATGATTCCGCACAATCCGCGCGGACCGCGCAGGATGTAGTTCATCGCGAGACCATCGGTGACGTACGATTCGGAATGAAAGTGCAGGATGGCCGTGCCAAAGAACCGGAAGTTCGCCGCGGCGCGGGGGATGTCCAGCGAGCGAGAGAGCGAAAGCGGCTTACCGTTGTCGATGGTCTCGGCCCGGGCCAATTCGTCGAGTTTCGACTCGATGAGATCGGCGATTCGACAGATGACGCGCGATCGATCAGCCGCCGGTGTGCGCGACCATGCGGGGAAGGCCTTCTCGGCGGCGTCCACCGCCATCTGCACGTCGCGTGCGTCGCTGTCGGGAACCTGCGAGTAGACCTTTCCGGTGGCCGGCTCGAAGTTGTCGAGATAGGCCCCGCCGATCGGTGCAACGAGTTCCCCGCCGATGTAATTTGCGATCTTCACGTCAGCCCTCACAGACTCCCGGTGCGGCCGCCATCGACGACGAGGTTTGTGCCGGTGACGTACGACGCGGCGGGCGAAACGAGGAAGCCCGCGGCGGCGGCGATCTCATCGGGCCGCCCCAGCCGTCCCATCGGGATGCGGTCGATCATCTCTTGCGTGATCTGCTCGATCGACTGCGCCGCGTTTTTCGCTTTCGACGCGATCAGTTCGTCAAGCCGTCCCGTGGCGGTGTAGCCGGGGAGGATATTGTTGACGGTGATGCCGAAGGGGGCGACCTCGACCGACCAGGTCTTGGCCCAGTTGGCGACCGCGGCACGAATGGTATTGGAGACGCCCAGGCCGCGGATCGGTTCCTTTACGGATGTCGAGATGATGTTGACGATGCGCCCATAGCCCTCGGCCTTCATGCCATCGAGCGTCGCGCGGGCGAGTAACTGGTTGCACACGACAAGCCGGTTGAACGCGCGGAGGAAAGCCTCTGGATCGGCGGCAATGATCGGCCCGGAGGGCGGCCCGCCGGAGTTATTCAGCAGGATGTGCGCGGGGCCAGTCTTTGTGAGATGTTCCGTCACGCGCAGCGCGACACCTTGCGGATCATCAAAATCGGCGACGACGTAATCGTGCGATTGCCCCTCGCCTGTCGGCAGCTCCGTCGCGACGCGCTGAAGAGCCGCTTCATCCCGCGCGACCAGCGTGACCGCGGCGCCGAGCGTCGCGACCTGCATCGCACAGGCGCGGCCGATCCCCTGCGTGCTGCCGCAGACGAGGGCGCGCCGGCCGACGAGTCGATAGCAGTCGATGGGGTCCATGCACGTTCGCTCCGAATCGGTTTAGTCCATCTTAGCCGAAGCGGTTCAGGCTGCCACGAGATCAGATCATTCTCCGAGAGAACGATCCTGCCAAGTTAACCGCGTTTCTGGTACAATGCTCCGTTCGATTTTTCGGCCCGCCGGAAGGGCGGATATGGAATTGCCGTGAGCGTGACCCAGGGACGAGACCACGAGAAGCCCGCATCGACCCGCCTCCAGGCGCTGTGGTGGCGTGGAAAGCTTTGGTTCTGGTTGTGTCCGGACGCCCGCGCGGTAGCGGAGTCCTCCCGATCCAATCCGCCGACCGACGAAGTGATCCGAAAGGCTCTTGCGGACCAAATCAACGCATCCTCGACTTCGGAGAAGTCAAGCTCGAGCAGTCTGCGGCTCTGGCTGCCGGGTGACGATTCCACCGACCCAACGAACAACGACGAATCCAAGACGGTTGAACTCGTTCGGGCAGACGTTTCCGCGATTGGGTATTCCGCCTGCGCGGCGGCGGACTTGCTCATCAGGGGACTCCCCAACAACAGCCCGGTCAGCGCTTCCGTGCAGTACTGGACTGCGCTGGCGCGATACGGGGTGGAGCTTCTGGCGCGGCAGCGGTTTAAGCCCGCACTGGAGGATGCCGGGGACAGCTATCGGGCACGGTGGCTGCCCGCGATCTGTGACGAGGCCGAGGTAGCGTGGCTGGAGCGCGTTGTGTCGACCATGCCGCCGGTGTGTCGCGCGATGGTCACGGACGAGGCGGCGCAAATCGATCCCGTGTCGCTGGTGGAATCGTTCCTCGAGGAATTGATCGATGGGTTAATTCGTCGCTTTCTTCAAGGCGATGAGTTTTTCAGCGAGTTGCCCGGCCGTGCGCGGCGCGAGGGGCATTGGGAGCTTCAATTTCTTTCGGCGCTGGTCGCGTCCGACGGAGCAGTGAAGGGCGAATCCGAAGAGTGGGCCGGCATCGCGGAGCGACTCACGACATGGACTGCCCCGCTGCTGGATTCGGCCGAGGGGGTTTCGCATCGCGTCGGGTTCGAGCTGATTGAGCCGAAGGCGACATCTCAAGCGGCGGCGGATGTCGATGTTTCGGACGGCTGGGGACTGCGAGTCAGTTTGAAGTCATCCGAGACAGGCGAGCCGCTCGATCCCGCGAGTTTCTGGCGGCCGGCGTCGGGCGGGCGCACGGCGCTGCGCGGCCGAGCCGCACGGCGATGGGACGAGATGCGTTCGCAGTTGAAAGCGGCTGCAACGCATTTTGCGCCGATTCGTCGCGTGCTGGGCATGGCAGCGCCGGTCGATGTTCCCCTTACGACGCGCGAGGCGCACCAGTTTCTTCGCGAAGGCGCGCCGGCGCTGGCGGCGGCCGAATTCGAAATCGTGCTTCCCGAATGGGCCAGGCGATCGGATCGCGCGATCGGACTTTTTCTCGATTTGTCGGCGCCCGGGACATCGGAGGACGGCGCGGTCGCCGGCGGTTCATCCGGTTCCGGTGCTCCGGCCTTGGGTCTGGGCACGCTCGTGGATTTCAATTGGCGCATCGCCGTGGGTGAAGAGCGGCTGAACGCCGACGAGTTTGAGAAACTCGTGTCGCAGAACGCGCCGCTGGTTCGATTTCGGGATCAGTGGATTGGCGTGAACGCTGACGAGGCGCGTCGCGCCCTGGAGTTTGTCCGCAAGCAGCAGGCCGGGCGCATGTCGCTGGCGCAGGCGCTTCGATTGGCCGGCGGGGCGGAAGACAACGACCTGAATCTGCCGGTGATGGGCCTGTCCGGCAGCGACTGGCTGGGGCGGCTGCTGGCGGAGACGCCGGAGCAGCAGGTGTCGCCATTGCCGCAACCGGGCGGATTCCTGGGGGAACTGCGGCCGTATCAGCTGCGCGGCCTGGCATGGCTGGATTTTCTGGATCGGCTGGGGATCGGATCGTGCCTGGCGGATGACATGGGTCTGGGCAAGACGATTCAATTGATCGCGCTCCTGTTGCATGAGCGCGAGCGACTGCGCGAGCCGCCTGGGGGCGATCTGACCGCAGGGCCGGTTAACGGTTCAATCGGGCCGACGCTGCTGTTCGCTCCGATGTCAGTGGTGGGCAACTGGGAGCGGGAGATCGCGCGATTCGCGCCATCGCTGCGCGTGCTGGTGCATCACGGCGCGCTGCGATTGGGGGGGGACGCATTTGTCGAGCGGGCGATGCAAAGCGACGTGGTCATCACGACCTACGGACTGGCCAGTCGCGAGCTGAAGGATTTCTCTCGCGTGCCATGGCATCGAGTGGCGATGGACGAGGCCCAGAAGATCAAGAACCCGTCGGCTGCGCAGACGATCGCGCTGCGATCCATCGGTGCGGCCCATCGCGTAGCGCTGACTGGCACGCCGCTGGAGAACCACCTGTCCGAATTGTGGTCGATCATGGACGCATTGAATCCGGGGATGCTCGGTACGCTGGCACGATTTCGCACGCGGTACGCCACGCCGATCGAGCGGAACGGCGACGCCACGCGAGCCGAGCAATTGCGGCGGCTCATTCGACCATTCGTGCTGCGCCGGCTGAAGAATGACCCGACCGTCTCGTGCGACCTGCCTGAAAAAATGGAGATGCGCGTTTATTGTAACCTGACGCCGGAACAGGCGGCGCTGTATGAGCAGGCCGTCGCGTCCATGCTGGAGCAGGTGGATCGGGCGACGGGCATCCGCCGGCGCGGGCTGATTCTCTCAACCCTGACGCGCCTGAAGCAGATCTGCAATCACCCGCTGCAGTTCCTGAAGTCCACCGGCAAACTCGACAGTCGAAGCGGCAAGTGCGAGCGGTTGATGGAGATGATGGAAGAAGTGCTGGACGAGGGCGATGCGGCGCTGGTGTTCACGCAGTTCCGCGAGATGGGCGTGATCCTCGAGCAGATGCTTGCGCAGCGGCTGAACACCGAAGTGCTGTTTCTTCATGGCGGCACGCCCATGAAGAAGCGCAACGAGTTGATTGATCGGTTTCAGAATGAGAAAGATCCGTCCCGGATTTTCCTGCTTTCGCTGCGGGCCGGTGGGTTTGGATTGAATCTGACGCGCGCGAACCACGTGTTTCATTTCGACCGCTGGTGGAATCCGGCGGTGGAAGGGCAGGCGACCGATCGCGCGCATCGCATTGGTCAGACGCGCCGCGTTCAGGTTCACAAGTTTGTGTGTGTGGGGACCGTCGAGGAGCGAATTGATCGATTGCTGACCGAGAAATCGGCGCTGGCGGAGAACATCGTCGGCAGCGGCGACGACTGGCTCACGAGCCTGTCGACGGTCGAATTGCGCGAGTACCTGACGCTTTCGGATGACGCTGTGGCGGAGGTGGATTGATGGCAGGCAAGTCGTCGCAAAAAGACAACAATAAAGAACCGGAGCCCGGGCTACCCCGCGCGAGAGAGGCCAATTATTTCGGCACGGGGTGGAGTGCGCCGCCTCGGTGGCGGCAGGACGAGGAAGCGCAGACTGCGTTGAAACACCTGGGTCCGTTGCCGTTTCCCAAGGGACCGGTCCCGCTAATGGGAATCCTGGCGTCGCTGTACGACCATGTTTCGACCTCTGCAAGAGAGTACCTGGCGGGATCAGTAGCTCTCCCTTGGGACCATGGATAAGTATCCAAATCGTTCACCGTGCGATTTCCGCAATAAGTTTGATATCACATAAAATAGTTCAGGAAAACATGTTACGACGCGCCATGATCAGGCATTCTTGATAGGCATTCTCCTTCCCGTTGTTTTTCGTTCAAATCGTGCATATGATCTCGTGTCGTTTAATGAGGGACTGGCTCGTCTGGTGGAGGTTCGTGGTTATGAAGCAGGTTGTGACTCCGAAACAAGTTGCCCAAGCGATCGGCGTCAGCGAGGCGTCGGTCAAACGCTGGACCGACAAGGGAATGTTCGCCGCGACGCGTACGGCAGGGGGGCATCGTCGTCTTACGATCGCCGGTGTGGTGCGTTACTTGCGAGCCAGCGGCCATGAACTAGTGCGGCCGGAGATCCTTGGGTTGCCGGCTGCCTCGGGTCGCGGCGAGCAGTCGTTAGAGCGTGTGCTCCCGGCGTTTCGGGAGGCGCTGGAGGCGGGGGATGGCGACGCGGTATGGCGCATGACGTTCGACCTGTACCTGGCGGGACAGACGGCGTGCGAGATTTGCGACAAGTTGATTGCTCGTGCGTTTCACGAGATCGGCGACCGCTGGGAGCACGGTCATACGGAGATTTACAAGGAGCGTCGTGCCGGTGAAATCTGCAAGGCGACGCTCGTCAATCTAGGCAGCATTCTACCCCCGGTGGCGGACGATGCGCCGGTCGCCATCGGCGCGACGCTTGGAAACGACCCGTACTTCATCCCGACAACGATGGTCGCGCTGGTCCTGCGCGAGGCGGGATGGAAGGCCGACAGTTACGGAGTCGGGCTGCCGGTCGAGACTTTCATCGCTGCCGCGCGCGATGTACAGCCTCGCCTGCTGTGGGTCAGCTCCTGTTATATCGATTCGCCGGAGACGTTTCTAAACAACTTCGCGGCGCTGCAGCAGGAGGCCGCAACACGGGGCGTGCCCATCGTTGTCGGCGGTCGCGCCCTCACCGAATCGATTCGGCAAGGGATGAAATACACGGCGTATTGCGATACCCTCGCCCATCTGATCGGCCTGGTGGAGACGCTTCATCCGGCCGGGGCGCGGAGCACGCGCGAATGAGCACCGGCCTGGTGTGGCTGCGGCGTGATCTGCGGCTGGACGACAACGCGGCACTGGGGCGCGCGGCGGCAGCGTGCGACCGCATCTATGTCTGCTTCGTGTTCGACCGCGAGATACTGGATCATCTGGAAGACCGCGACGACCGGCGCGTCGAATTCATCCATTTATGCATCAGCGAGATCGAGGTCGCATTGCGAGCCGCGGGGTCGCGCCTGATTGTCCGGCATGAAGCGGCGAGCGAGGCCATTCCGCGCCTCGCTGCGGAGTTGAACGTCAACGCGGTCTTCGCGAGCCATGATTACGAACCTGCCCGTCGAAAGCGGGACGAGCGAGTGCGTCAGGCCCTCGCCCGGGAAGGCCGGCGACTGGAGACGACGAAGGATCACGTCATCTTCGAGCAGGATGACGTGCTGACGGCGGGGGGGCGGCCGTTTCAGGTGTACACGCCGTATCGCAACGCGTGGCGGGCGAAGCTGACGGACGACGATTTGTCCGAGCGGTCGGTGCGGGCCGATATGAAGCGCCTGGCGATGCCGCCCGCGACGGTGAGAAGCGACGCATGGGGGCTGGAGGACCTGGGTTTCGCCAAGAGTGACTTGAAATGGCCCGGCGGGACGAAGGCGGGGAGAAAAACGCTTGACGCGTTCCTGACACGAATTGGCGAGTACGGGGCCGCGCGCGATTTCCCCGCGCAACGCGGCGTGTCGTTCATCAGTCCGCATTTGCGATTTGGAACCATTTCGACTCGCCATGCGATTCGCGTCGCGCGCGAGATCGGTTCTCCCGGCGCGGAGAAATGGATCGACGAGTTGATCTGGCGCGAATTCTACAACATGGTCCTGCATCACTTTCCGCACACCCAGACCGAGCCGATTCAACGGAAGTTCGCCGAGCTTCCGTGGCGGCGCGATCGACGGCTGTTCAGCGCGTGGTGCGAAGGCCGAACCGGCTACCCCTTCGTCGACGCGGGCATGCGGCAGCTCAACGCCACGGGTTTCATGCACAATCGGCTGCGCATGGTCACGGCGTCGTTCCTGACGAAGCACTTGCTGGTGGATTGGCGATGGGGAGAGCGCTGCTTCGCTCGGCGGTTGCTCGATTATGACCTTTCGCAAAACGTCGGCGGCTGGCAGTGGGCGGCGTCCATTGGTCTGGACTCCCAGCCCTATTTTCGAATCTTCAATCCGGTCGCGCAATCGCAGCGATTCGACCCGGACGGGGCGTTCATACGGGAGCATGTGGCGGAACTGGCGGGATTCGATGATCGCACCATTCACGAACCATGGAAGGCCGGCGAAGCGGCGCAGGCTGCCGCGCGGTGCCGAATCGGCCGCGATTATCCCTTGCCGATCGTTGATCATGCGGAGGCGAGGCGAGCGGCGCTGGCGTTCTTCAAAGCGGCGCGATAGGCACAAAAAAAGACACCGCCGCGAAACGCGACGGTGTCCATGGATACTTCAGCGATCGCTGGGATCGGCTTACTGGACCAGTTTGACTTCGGTGGCCTTCATGCCCTTGGGGCCTTGAGTCACCTCGAACTCGACGCGAGCGCCTTCGTCCAGACGGCGATATCCGTCCATCTTGATTTCGCTCTGGTGGACGAAGACATCCTGGCCATCATCGGTGGCGATGAAGCCGAAACCCTTCGAGTCATTGAACCACTTCACTGTCCCTTGCGGCATGCTACCAAACCTCAACTTCTTGGGGGGCCCCGAACGGCACGTGTCCTCAAAACAAACACTGCTTCGAAACGTTCAACAGGCGTCGAACGAGACCACCGAACACGGCAAGTATCGGATATTTCCACAGGCGCGTCAATGGACGCAGCTCATCCAATATGTGTGTCCTCTCCGGGCGCGGGGACGCGCCGGCAGGTAGCGGGTGCGGCTTGCAAGCCGCCGCACATTGGACACGCAAATGACACGCTCAACACGACTTGCGCCTCGGTCACGAGCTGCGCGGACCAGTCTGAAATTGTGACCGGCTGCGGGCCGCCAGGACCGAAAAACAGGGCGTGGAGAATTTCTCGCTCCGTGTCCAGCCCCAGCGCGAACTCGATTGGCTGCTCACACGCTGTACAGTCCCGGGCTATCTCACCACTGAATCGCGCCATCGTTCATCCTCGCTCGCCGCGATCTTACCGGCCGCGCGACGCAATGGCGATCTTCGCGCAGCGTCGCGCCGGATTCCACATCACGGTCTGGCTGTCAGCGGTTGCCGCGGCACGGGGATTGCCCCGTCGATGGGCATTGCGGCAGCGCGCGGGGTGCATCCGGCGCCTCCGCCGGCGTCGCGCTGCGCGACGAATGGAGCGGATATCATGAAGAAACACGTCTATGTCGTCACGGTGGGATTGATTGCGTGCCTCGCGCTGACGAGCGGCTGCACCGACCAGTGGTTCAGCCTGTTCGCGAACGATCCGGCGAGCGTGCGCGTCTATCTCGTCAACACCAGCGCATCGCGCTACGTCGCGGGGAATCTCGGCCTGTGCTCGCTCGGGCTGGAAGTCCAGCCGCACCGATTCATTGAGCAGCCGCCGGTGCTGGCGCCGGGGGAGTCGTACGCGTTTACGACGCGCCAGCTCGGCGGCGCCGAGGGCGACTGCACCAACGCCTCGCCGCAGTTCATGATCGGCCTGTGCGGCTGGCGATATGGTGACACCGCCGAGTCGCTGCAATTGCAGGATCAGAAGTTCGGCGGCCAGATCGGGTACCAATTCCACTGCGGCGACACGGTCATTCTTCGCTGGGCCGACGGCGGCCCCGATTGCGGAACGTGGACGAGTGAAGTTCTCCCCGCCCCGGGCAATCCGCCGCCGAGCCAGCCGTTCCAGACCATCGAGACCGGCGGCAGTTGCGGCGGTTGAGTGTGCTAAAACGCCGGATGCCCCGCGCGCGACCAAACCGAGCCGCGACCGTAAGGGAGCGCCGCGCGATGCTCCGAATCCGGTCACATGATGACGTTTGTAGTTACGCAGGTCGGGTCCGCGGACCCGACCCGTTTCATTTGGTGCATCGAGTCGCAGGTCCGCCGTGGCGGAGACGCACCCTACGGCTGCCCACTGCCCACTGACTACTGACCACTGACTACTGACCACTACCCCCTTCACCATTTCAATACGTTTCCGGCTAAAGGCTTCGAGCTAGCAGCCAAAGGCTAACGGCTAATTGCTAATGGCTCATGGCTAGAATCTTCCCCGAATTCCCTTGACACGCGCGCGGCATTTGTGTTATCCTGACGTCATCGCGCCCGGTCGAGCGCCGGATGCCGGGTGCCCCATCCTTTGCGGAGCAAAGGGCGGGGTCGCGATGATTCAGGTTCCGCGCGCAATCGATCTGCGATCGCCTGCCCTGAACGATGCGTACCGCCTTCGAGAGC
>JAANMU010002570.1_pt1 | contig 13262 bp, 7 predicted proteins | sample 7279701 | NCBI WGS metagenome assembly JAANMU01 (sample SAMN14094539, study PRJNA606508) | bioreactor metagenome | isolation source: A lab-scale SPAN reactor treating ammonium-rich wastewater day 57 | place: Ireland: Galway | collected 2017-03-13 | reverse complement strand
CCGTGCCGCCGTCGGCGACGCTCTATGCCGAGAACGACTGCTGGATACGGGCCTGATCTCAGGGCGCGAAGCCGCCCGCCTCGGGTGGGTCTGGCGCAGTGTGCCCGATCCCGACTCGGTTCGTACCGCCGCGTTCGAACTCGCACAGCGGCTCATACCCAAGTCCGCGGCCGCTCTTGCCGCGACGAAACGTTGGCTCAACACAATCGACGGCACGGAAAACACCGAGTGGCCCGAACGCGCACTTCAAGCATCGCTCCGGCTTGCCGGCGGGGCGGAGGAACGGGCGATGCTACCGGCGGCGTGGGGGTGAGGAGCGAGTGAGTGATACCCAAACAAACTACGATCGAACGTGTGGATAATGGTGGGAGGAACCACGCCAGCACGATTGCGGATATGCTGTAGCACGACAGTGCATTCGGCCGGGGGCCTGCGCCCACGCGGTGCGCGGGGCCTCCACCGCTCGCCGACCCACCTCGAGCGGAGCGCCGAGACAAACGATTCGCATGAGCGAGGCCTGACCCCAAGGCTCGGGAGTCCTGAGATGTCGAGCATCTTCCGCGTTCCGGGCGCGCACGCCCGCCGTTCCGCAGCCTCCGTCGCCCGAGCCTCGGGCGCACCGCTCGAACGAGCGACGATCGACACGCTCGAACAGCGCGTGCTGCTCTCCGCGATCGACCCGTTCGTCGGGCCGCTGCCCGCATCGGCGAACGGCCGCGTGGGCGTCGTCGAGCACGTCGCCTGGCGCGGGGGGTCGATCGAGGCAAAGGCAGGATCGTGGATGGTCACCTTCGACGATGCGCTCGGCGACGAGGGCGCGATCGACGCCGCACGCCGCATCGCAGACGCTATGGGGATCGACGAGGCGACCATCCGGTCCGTCGGCCGCGGGCGATACGCGACGATCGACTCCACACAGAGACCGCACCAGTGGGCGATCGAGGCGGCGCTCCACGCCGTCGAGGGCATCAAGGCCATCGAACCCAACGCCGTCTACCACAAGCAGCAGCTCCCCAACGACCCGCTCTTCACGAACCAATGGCAGCTCGACAACACGGGCCAGTTCATCCCGGGCAGCGGGTTCGGCACCGCAGGGGCCGACGTCGGCGCGGCCGCGGCATGGGACGTCACCATCGGATCCCGCGACGTCATCGTCGCCGTCATCGACTCCGGCATCGACTTCAGCCACCCCGACCTCGCCGCCAACATCTGGCGAAACCCCAACGAGAGCGGGAACGGCGTGGACAGCGACGGCAACGGATTCGTCGACGACCTCAACGGCTGGGACTTCGGCGACCTCGACAACGACCCCAGCGAGAACATCAACACCGGACCGTGGTACGGGCACGGCACCTTCGTCTCCGGCATTATCGGCGCGGTCGGCAACAACGGCGTCGGAATCTCGGGCGTCGCATGGGACGTGTCCATCCTCCCCCTCAAGATCCCCAACAGCAACGGAAACGCGCTCCTCTCCGCCATCGTCGGCGCGCACGACTACCTCACCATGATGATCGGCGAGGGGCACAACATCGTCGCCAGCAACAACAGCTACGGCGCCTTCGACCAGGCCTTCTACGCAGACGTGCCCACGGGCTTCGACGCCGAGAAGGACGCCATCGAGCGGTTCATCCAGGCCGGGGGCACGTTCGTCGCCGCCGCCGGCAACAGCGCCTTCGACAACGACGATCCAGACATCACGTTCTTCCCAACCTCCTACAACATCCCGGGTCTCATCGCCGTCGCCGCCACAGACAACAACGACGCCCTCGCCGGCTTCTCCAACTACGGCGCAAAGACCGTGGACCTCGGCGCGCCCGGCGTGCAGGTCTATTCCACGACCGTCGGCGGCGGGTACGGATTCGGGTCCGGCACCTCCTTCGCCGCTCCCATGGTCGTCGGCGCGGTTGCGCTCCTCAAGACGCACCGTCCCCAGGCCTCCGCACAGGAAGTCCGCCAGACACTCATCGACAGCGTGGACATCCTCCCAACCCTCCAGAATCGCGTTGTCTCCGGCGGCCGACTCAATCTCATCAGGGCCTTGAACATCATCGGCATCGACGGGCCGGTCGTGAAGCGCATCGACCCGGGCCCCGTCACCGGACGCAACGACCCCTCCACAGGCCTCCCCATCGACACCATCACCGTCGAGTTCAACAAGTCCATCGACGCGTCCGTCCTCGCCATCGACTCCGCCTCCTTCCTCTACGCAGGCCCCGACGGCCTCTTCGGAACCGGCGACGACTCGACCGTCATCACCATCTCCTCCGTCGACATCGACCCCGACAACGACGCCATCATCCACATCTCGCTCGACCTCACCAACGTCCCGCAGCAACGCCTCCTCCTCGGTAAATACCGACTCACCCTCCACGCCGGCACCCCCGGCGACCCCAAGATCCGCGACCTCCTCGGCAACCTCCTCAAGGGCGACTCCAACGGCGGGACCGACGAGGTCTACGAGTTCGAGGTCGTCGGCGTCGGCGGCAGCCTCGAACCAAACGACACTCTCGCCACCGCAACTCCCGTCTCCTTCAACGCCAGCGGCAAGGCCAACTTCAACGGCCTCTTCCTCGGCGACGGCCTCCACGCCGGCCTCGACGTCGACATCTTCCGCATCACCATGCCGCGCGGCGGACTCATCACCGCACGCGTCGACGCCAAAAACCTCCAGATCCCCTCGCAGTTCGACTCCTACCTCCGACTCTTCGACGCCCTCGGCAACGAACTCGCTTTCAACGACCAGTTCAACGGACCTGACGCCTACCTCGACTACTTCGTCTCCACCGGCGGAACCTACTACGTCGGCGTCTCCGGATTCCCCAACGACGACTACAGCCCCACCATCGCCGCCAGCGGCGTGACCCAGTCCACCGGCAACTACAACCTCTCGCTCGGCATCGAACTCGTCGGCGAGGATCGCATCACCATCCCGGACAACCTCGACGCTCCAGTCGCCGTCCCACCGACAGGCACACAGGGCACGACCTCCGATTCCGTCACCGTCGCGGACGCACGCGCCATCCGCGACGTCAACCTCCGACTCGACCTCGACCACACCTTCGTCTCCGACCTCCGAATCTCGCTCATCAGCCCGCGAGGCACGGAAGTCGTCCTCTTCGATCGGCACGGCTCCAACGGCCAGGACTTCGACAACGTCCTCTTCGATGATGAGGCCGCACGGTCCATCGTCACCGCTGCCACCCCGTACTCCGGCTCCTACCGACCCACCAACGCGCTCAACAGGTTCGACGGCGAGTCCGCGGCAGGACAGTGGACCCTCGTCATCAACGACACCACCGCCCTCAACTCCGGCGTCCTCCGCTCCTGGGCGCTCGAACTCACGCTCGAAAACGACATCTTCGGCCCGTTCGAACTCAACGACACCCTCACCACCGCGCGCAACCTCAACGAAATCAACGGCACCGGCGCCGCCACACGAAACGCCTACATCGGCGACGGCGGATTCGGTCTCCTCGACCGCGACCTCTTCAGATTCCGCGTCGATGCCGGCACCACGCTTAATGCCGTCGTGACCTCCGTCGCGGACCCAAGCACCGGGCAACTCACCCTCGCCACCGGCCTGCGACTCCTCGACGCCGGCGGGAACGAGATCAAGCGTTCAACACCGGACGGCACCCTCAACAGCAGCATCGGCGGCTTCGTCTTCGCAGCGGGAGGAACCTACTACATCGCCGTCAGCGAAGCCTCGAACCTCGACTACGACCCCTTCAACGTCACCAGCGGCACCCCGGCCGAGACCACCGGCAACTACACCCTCGCCATCGCCGTCTCCGGCGGCGTCAGCGACGCCTCCCACGTCCTCGCGGGACAGCGCGTCCGTGCAGGCATCGACAACGACGGCACCTTCGGCATGAACGACGCCGGCTCGCCCCTCGGCATCCGCTTCGACGGCATCGAGTTCCTCCGGAACGCCACCAACGGCCAGGGCCTCCGTTCCTTCTACGGCATGTCCGCGGGCGGGTACGAGTTCCTCAACAACGGCTCGTCCTCACCCACCTCCCTCCCCATGACCATGGTCAGCCAGAGCGACGCCTTCAACCGGCGCACCACCGCCCAGGGACTCTTCCGTCAGTCCCTCAACGTCGAACGCACCATCTCCTTCGGGCCCAACGACGCGTTCCTCGCCATCGACGTCCGCCTCACCAACAACGGACCCTCCACCATCTCCGACGTCTCGTGGATGGAAGCCATCGACGCCAACCAGGGCCTCAATCTCGACAACCGCGGGCCGAATACGCAGAACGACATCCTCGACGGCGTCCCCTACATGCGGTCCAGCGTCATCACCAACGCCTTCAATCAGGGCATCACCATGGCGATGGGCGCACCCGCCTCCGACACCCGCGCCATGGCCACCTTCGTCGATCCAAACTCGCTCGTCATCCGCGACCCCAACCAGGTGCTCGACTTCGGCGTCAACGATCCCGACGGCGCCTCCGCAAACCTCGTCATGGTCCTCGCCTACGACCTCGGCTCCATCGCCGCAGGCCAGAGCACGACCATGCGATACTTCATCTTCTTCGGCAACTCCCCCTCGGCCGCGCAGAGCCTCTACGACGCCGTCAACGCCGGCACCGGCGCGGGACACCTCACCGCCGACACCGCCAACCCCTCCACCGAGACCCTCTCCGACGGCTCCCAGGCCCCGACCCTCCCCTACCGCTCCTACTACCCCGAGGGCTTCGCAAGCCCCTTCATCTACACCTTCGTTCCCATGCTCAACCCGCACGACCAGCCGACACGCGTCTTCGCCATCGCTCGCTACGAGACCGGGCAACGCGACCAGGTGCTTGCCGACTTCGTCATCGCACCGCAGTCACGCGGCGGCATCACGCTCAACACCCCGGAAATGTACGACATCGGATTCGGCAACCCCGGCGGCTCGCTCGTCCGTCCACTCGAGCCATACGCCATCGAGCTCCGCTCCGAGCGCCCCATCGCCGCCACCTTCAGCCACTACGACACCTTCCTCCTCGACGGCCTCCGCTCCGCCGTCGGCGAGTCCTTCATCTCCGACGTCACACAGACCTGGACCATCGGCGAGGTCGAGAAGGCCGACGGCATCTTCGACATCATCATCTTCCAGAGCATCTCCGACATCACCATCAAGGTCGAGACCACGCTCCTCCCAACCGGCGGCGGAAACCCGATCGTCCTCACCCAGGAACTCGCCCCCTTCCGACGCGGCGGCTGGAACCTCTCCTCCCTCCCCAACGTCCCCAACGGTCGCTACGGCGCGCTCATCCAGGCACAGGCGCCCATCGTCGCCGCCGTCAGCAGCTACGACAACGGCATCACCACCGACGCCCCGGGCGCCAAGGGCTTCGCCGCAACGCCAGGCCTCGGAGCCACCTCCGGCGTCACCCCGGAAGGACAGTTCGGCATCAACGCCGCCGAAGAACGCGTCGGCATCGTCAACCCAAACAACGCCAGTGTCTCCGTTGTCTTCTCCTTCCTCTTCGAGAACGGCAGCGCCTACCGCACCGCACTCGACGTCCCCGCTCTCTCACGCGGCGAGATCAACGTCCAGTCTCTCCCCGGTTTCCCCCAGGGACGTGCCTACTCCATCCTCTTTGAATCACCCCTCCCGATCTCCCTCTCGCTCCCGACGGCCGTCTTCAACGACGGCAACGGCACCACCTTCGCTACCCAATCCCACACCTTCTGGGCGTTCGGCGAAGGCTTCAGGCCGCAGGATCCCTTCAACACCAACGTCGTCGAATACCTCCGCCTCTTCAACCCCACGCAGCAGGATCAGGTCGTCGAGATCACCATCCGCTTCGACGGCAACTTCAAGGGCACAAGCACCCCGCTCGGGCAGGAGGTCTTCCGCCGCGTCCTCCCCGCTCGGCGTGTCACCGAGTTCGACGTCCACGACTTCGTCACCGGGGACCGGCGCACCCAGGACGTCTTCTACGGCCTCACCATCAAAAGCCCCGCCGGCATCGTCGCCTACATGGGACACTACGACGCCTTCTTCCCCGGCGCGTTCGGCACGCTCGGCGTCCCGCTCGGCATCACCGGCACGATCTGACCGCCCCACCTCTGTTCCTCCTCAACGCCCGATGCCGACCGGCTCGGGCGTTTTTCTCGCGCACGTCGCCTAGCCTCAGACGCACCCTCCACTCGACGCCGCCATGACCGACACGCTGACTACCCTGACCATCGACGGCGCCATCGCTCGTCTCACCCTGAACAGGCCGGATGCGCGCAACGCACTCTCGGTCCCTCTTCTCCAGAGCCTCCTCGCACGTGTCGGCGAGATCGACGCGACCTTACCCCCCCCCTCTGTCCTCGTGCTCACAGGCAGCGGACCGGCGTTCTGCGCGGGCATGGACCTCCGTGCCGTGCTCGGCGACGCCGCCGCAGGCTCGACCCTCCTCGGCCTCCTCGCCGAACTGACCCTCCGCCTCCGCAGACTGCCAATGGCGATCGTCGCGGCTGTCAACGGCGCTGCCATCGGCGGCGGCTGCGGACTCGCGTGCGTCGGCGACTTCGTCTTCACCCACAACGACGCCAAACTCGGATTCCCGGAAGTCGATCTCGGCGTCTGTCCGGCTGTCGTCGCGCCCTGGGTCGTCAAACGCCTCGGCCCAGGCAGGGCGCGGCACGTCCTGCTCGCGGGAGGCGTCATGTCCGGCCAGGAGGCAGCCGCGATCGGTCTCGCAACCCGCAGCCTCCCGACGCTCGCCGATCTCGAAACCGCCGTCGCGGACCTTGCCGACAGGCTCTCCAAGGCCGGCCCCCTCGCGCTCCGGGAGACAAAGCGCCTCCTCAACACCCTCGACGGCTCCGACGACGACACCATCGTTCGCCGAGGTGCCGAGTTGTCGGCTTCGGTGCTCGCCACCGAGGATGCGCAGTCCCGCCTCCGACAACGCCTCTCCACGAAGCCCTGAACACGCCGATTCCAGAGCACGCCGCTGCCATCGCGCGCTATACTCCCGCTGTTCCGGGACGTGATCGGGGTATGTCCGGTGTCGGCTTCGGCCAGCCGCCGGGCGGTCGGAGCAGACGAATGACGGCCCAACCGCTGCCAGTCGAGCGCGATGACCGCGGAGAGCACGAAGGCGTGCTCACGATCCGGCTTGAACAGGTGGACAGGCCCATCATCGTCCTCGACCACGCGCTCATTCAGCGACTCGAAGCGACACTCGCAACCATCCCCGCCGACGCTCGCGCCGTGGTGCTTGCCTCCGCCAGCGAGCGTACCTTCGTCGCCGGCGCGGACCTCAAGGCCATCAGCGACCTGAGCGACGAACAACTCGGCCGCTACCTCGACTACGGCCAGCGCGTCTTCGGCATCCTCTCGCAACTCCCCTGCCCCACCGTCGCGGCGATCAACGGTGCCGCGCTCGGCGGCGGCCTGGAACTCGCCATGCACTGCGACGGCCTCGTCGCCTCGCCCTCACCCTCAGGCAAGCCATACCAGGTCGGCCTGCCCGAGGCATCCCTCGGCCTCTGCCCCGGTTGGGGAGGCACCAACCTGCTCCCAGCTCGCATGGACCCCGCCGACGCGATCCGCAGAACCGCAACCGGCCGCACCATGGCCTTCGACGAAGCCGCCGAGGCAGGCCTCTTCGATGACGTCGCCGCCACACCGGATGAACTGCTCGACGCGGCCAAGTCGTGGGTCTGCGCTCAGAAGACGCCGAAACGCGACGCAGCCCCGGCTCGTTGGATCGGGCGGAGCGAGACCGCCCCCGCCGTACTCGCCGCTGCCGATGAAGTCCGAGGCGAGGTGGGTTCGAGCCTGCCCGGCAAGGCCGTGCTCGACGCCGTCGATGCCGGCACGGCCCGGGGATGGCAGGCCGCGCTCGACGCCGAGCGACAGAGACTCGTGGCGCTGCGTCGCACGCCCGCCGCCGTCGAAGCCATCCGTGCGTTCTTCGAGCGCACGGCGAAGAAAGGATGACGCCCGGGGGACGGAGTTCGAGGATTCACGCCAACCCGGGGGAGGAAACACGCGGCCTCACCGCGTGACGCAGAGGTGTCCCATGGCAGACCTGAAGTCGATGAAGGGCGTCTCGGAGAAGGACCGCAAACTCATCGCGGAGGCGGAAGCCCTCCTCGGCCCGGAGCCGACCTCGATGGGCTTCATCAAGAACCTCTTCTGGGGACGATTCCGCAACGACCTCGTGCTCCCCTACCCGGAAGTCAGCCCGGACGAAGCCGCTCGCTGCGACCAGTTGCTCGCCGAACTCGAACGCTACCTCAAGACCGAGCACCCCGCCATCCAGATCGACCAGGAGCAGGAGATCCCGCGCTGGGTGATCGACCGGCTCTTCTCCATGGGCGTCCTCGGCATGACCATCCCCAAGGAGTACGGCGGCCTGGGCATGGGCATCACCAGTTACAACCACGTCCTCGAGATGATCGGCCGCTACTGCGGCTCCACCGCCGTGCTGGTCAGCGCGCACCAGTCCATCGGCTGCAAGGCCATCATGCTCTTCGGCACCGAGGAGCAGAAACGCCTCTGGCTCCCTCGCCTCGCCAAGGACTGGCTCAGCGCGTTCTGCCTCAGCGAGCCGAACGTCGGCTGCGACGCCGGCGGGCAGGAGACCACCTGCGAACTCTCGCCCGACGGAACTCACTACATCCTCAACGGCGAGAAGAAGTGGGCGACCAGCGCCGCGATCAGCGGACTCTTCACCGTCATGGCGCGCCAGAAGATGCCCGACGGGTCCGAGAAGGTCACCGCTCTCGTCTGCACGCCGGACATGGAAGGCGTCAACATCTTCGAGAAGAACCGCAGCAAGTGCGGCATCCGCGGAACCTGGCAGGCACGCATCCGCTTCTCCAACGTCCGAGTGCCGAAGTTCAACCTCCTGCACAAAGAGGGCCGCGGCCTCAACGTCGCCCTCAGCTGCCTCAACTACGGACGATGCACCCTCAGCGCCGGCATGCTCGGCGGAGCCTACGGTGCGATGAACCAGGCCATCCGATGGTCGCAGACCCGCTACCAGTTCGGCGATCCCCTCTCGGAAAAAGAACTCGTCCGCCAGCGCATCGCACACATGGCCGCCATGGTCTACGCCATGGACGCCGTCCTCTACATGACCACAGGCATGCTCGACCGCCACGACGAGGACATCATGGTCGAGACCGCCGCCTGCAAGGTCTTCTGCTCCGAGATGGGCTGGCGCGTCGTCAACGACGCCATGCAGATCATGGGCGGCGAGTCCTACATGACCGAGAACGAGATCGAACGCACCTTCCGCGATTCACGCATCAACATCATCGTCGAAGGCTCCAACGACCTCATGTGGTCCTTCATCTTCGCCTACGGCGGGAAACAACTCGGCGAATGGATGCTCAGCATCCGCGACGCCCCCCTCTCCAGGAAACTCAGCCCGGCCCTCCTCAGGGCAGCCATCCCCCTCGCCGCGGAGGTCTTCCTCGGCGTCCGCCGACGCGCCCCGGCCATCGAGGGCGTCCATCCCTCGCTCCGCCCGCACGCGCAGCGCCTCGCACGCCTCATCTCCGAGCACACCTACCAGTTCAAGCAGACCAGCAAACGCTACGACGCCGCCGTCGTCTCCCGGCAGGCCGTGCAGGCAAGGCTCGCGCTCGCCGCCATCTACCTCCACGCCTGGGCGTGCACGCTCAGCAAACTCGACCGCGACGTGCGCCGCCACGACGGCAACGGCGGCCTCGAGTTTGAACGCGACCGCGCCGCCGCACTCCATTTCTTCGACCTCGCCGAGATCGAGATCAACCGCTTCTATCGCGAGCTCTACTTCAACGCGGACGAGACCATGCTCGCGGCCGCGGACGCCGCCCTTCGCCACAACGACTCTCTCCCCACCGAGGACTTCATCATCCCCGAGCGCAGCCCGACGCCCCAGCGCGGGAAAGGCCGGCGGACCGACCACTCGTCGATCAAGTTGTTCCCGGGCGACTCGCACGCCCGGACCGCGGACGCCGCGCAACGCTGAGCCGTACCGGCACGTCGCAGGCCCACCGGGCCGCTACGCTGTCGCCAGAGAGCAGCCCGACCCGGAACCGGGCGGGCGGGAGGACGCCGATGCCGAGGAAGGTCGTCTACGAAGCGCGCGTCGAGTACGTGCAGGTTCTCGACGAGGAGGGACGCCTCGACGCCAAGCTCGCCGCGGGCACCCTGACCGACGAGCAGGTCGCCTTCCTCTACGAGCAGATGGTCATCTGCCGCCAGTACGACGAGGTCGCCTTCAAACTCCAGCGTTCAGGCCGCATGGGCACCTACCCGCAGAACAAGGGCCAGGAGGCCGCCGCGCTCGGCTCCGGCTTCGCCGCGAAGAAGGGAACCGACTTCCTCGTCCCCTGCTACCGCGAGAACGCCGCCCTCTTCCTCCACGGCCTCCCCATGGAGCACATCCTCCTGCACTGGATGGGCGATGAACGCGGGAACCAGATTCCCGAAGGCGTCAACGTCACCCCCATCAGCATCCCCATCGGCACCCAGATGCTCCACGCGACCGGCATCGCGTGGGCGTACAAGATCCGACGCGAGCCGCGCTGCGTCATCACCTACTTCGGCGACGGCGCGACCAGCGAGGGCGACTTCCACGAGGCCGCCAACTTCGCCTCCACGCTCCAGGTCCCCTGCGTCTTCTTCTGCCAGAACAACCAGTGGGCCATCAGCGTCCCGCGCGAAACGCAGACCGCTTCCGAAACCATCGCACAGAAGGCGCTCGCCTACGGCATGCCCACCGTCCAGGTGGACGGCAACGACCTCTTCGCCGTCTACAAGGAGACTCGCGACGCGCTCGACCGCGCCCGCAGCGGCGGCGGTCCGAGTTTCATCGAGGCCGTCACCTACCGCCTCGGCGACCACACCACCGCCGACGACGCCCGCCGATACCGCGACCCCGAGGAGGTCGCCGCGTGGCAGCAGAAAGACCCGATGATCCGCACCCGCAAGTATCTCGAGAGCAAGGGCCTGTGGGACGACGACCGCCAGCGGGCCGCCGAGGAACGCGCCAAGGCGATCGTGCAGGAAGTCGTCCGCGCCGCGGAAGGAATCGAGAAGCCCACCACCGACGACATCTTCAACTTCACCTTCGCCGAACTCCCCGACGAGATCGCCCGCCAGCGCGACACCCTGCGGACCAGCTCGATCGGCCAGGACCCGACCCAGATCGACCGCGAATCCTGGGCGAACGCCCCCACCCGCTGAGCGGCACGCGACTCGCTCCGCCCTGAGCCTTCCCACGAACGAGAACCACCATGGCGCAGATGACACTTGTCCAAGCCATCAACCACGCTCTCGCCCACGAGATGGAACGCGACGAGCGCGTCGTCGTCCTCGGCGAAGACGTCGGCCTCAACGGCGGCGTCTTCCGTGTCACCGAAGGACTCCAGAAACGTTTCGGTCCAGAACGCGTCGCCGATACCCCACTCGCCGAGTCCGGCATCATGGGCACCGCCATCGGACTCGCCATGGCAGGCATGAGGCCAGTCCCCGAAATCCAGTTCGAAGGGTTCCTCGGACCCGCCTACGACCAGCTCGTCAACCACGCGGCTCGCTATCGCACACGCAGCCGCGGAGCGGTCACCATCCCCCTCACCGTCCGCGTCCCCGTCGGCGGCGGCATCCACGCCCCCGAACTCCACTCCGATTCCCCGGAAGCCATCTACGCCCATCACCCGGGACTCAAGGTCGTCATGCCCAGCACGCCATACGACGCCAAGGGCCTCCTCCTCAGCGCGATCCGCGACCCCGACCCGGTCGTCTTCTTCGAACCCAAGCGTGTCTACCGCAGCTTCCGCGAGGACGTTCCCGAGGACGACTACACCATCCCCATCGGCCAGGCCAAGGTCGTCGCCGAGGGAACCGACGTCACCGTCGTCACCTGGGGCGCACCCGTCTTCCAGTGCCTCGCCGCCATGGACGAACTCCCCGAGGATGCCAGCGTCGAACTCATCGACCTTCGCACCATCTACCCCATCGACACCGACACCATCGTCGAGAGCGTCCGCAAGACCGGCCGCTGTGTCGTCGTCCACGAGGCCCCCAAGACTGCGGGCCTCGGCGCGGAGATCGCAACCATCATCCAGGAGCACTGCTTCCTCCACCTCGAAGCCCCCGTGCAGCGATGCACAGGCTTCGACACCGTCATGCCCTACTACAAACTCGAACTCGACTACCTTCCCGAAGCCCCTCGCATCCGAAAGTGCATCGAGGAGTGCCTCGCGTACTGAGCGCGAACCCGCGAGACTTGCCGCGATGCGCCGCTTCCGCCGCCATGCCTTGCTCCTCCTGTTCGCGGTGGCCCTCCTGCCTGGCCTCGCCTCGGCCCGCGATGGCGATGTCCCCGTCAGTGGCCAGACAATCATCGGCCAGGACGAGCGCGTCCAGATCGCCGGCACGACCCTCTATCCTTTCAGCGCGATCGTCTTCATCGAGCTCCCCGACGAGTTCGGCGAGCCCTTCGGCTCATGCAGCGGCACCTTCATCGGGCCGGACGCTGTCCTCACGGCCGGCCACTGCCTCTGGGATACCGACTTCGGCACATGGGCTGCCGATGGCTACCGCCTGGTCCCGGGCAAGGACGGCGGCTTCGAACCGTTCGGCTGGGACTACGCGGACGACTGGTGGGTCCCCGACCTCTACGCCGAGACCGGCTCCATCGAATGGGACTGGGGAGTCATCAAGCTCCCCGATCACTCCCTCTCCGTCAGTGCTGGCTGGATGCCCGTCGCAGTCCTCGGCGACGACACCCTTCGCGCGCTCGATTTCGAACCCGCCATCGTCGGTTACCCCGCCGATCAAGAGCTGGGAACCATGTGGGGCCTCTCCCGCGCGTCCTTTGAGATCGTCGAGGACTTCCGCCTCTTCTATGACATCGATACCGCAGCGGGCCAGAGCGGCTCAGCCATCTGGTCGCTTGCCGATGGGCCCAACTTCGCGAAAGTCGTCGGCATCCACACCCAGGGCATCGCATCCGGCTCCCTCAACAACGGCTCCCGCATGGATCTCGAACTCCTCGACGACCTCCTCACCGCGTGCGAGGTCATGGGCTGCACCATCGAGTTCAAAGTCGAAGACCTTGCACCGCCGCCCCTTCCCTTCCGCGCGCTCCTCCCTGTCATCGCCCGCGACTGATCCCGGGCGGACCGCGGGCGCCCACCCGGCTCTATACTCCGCCGAATGAACCGCGGAGCCCTTCGCCACCGGGAGTTCCGGCTGCTGCTTGCCGGGTCGGCCGCCGTCAGTTTCGTCATGCCCATGCAGTTCCTCACCCAGGTGTTCTGGATCC
>JAANMU010002569.1_pt1 | contig 13263 bp, 15 predicted proteins | sample 7279701 | NCBI WGS metagenome assembly JAANMU01 (sample SAMN14094539, study PRJNA606508) | bioreactor metagenome | isolation source: A lab-scale SPAN reactor treating ammonium-rich wastewater day 57 | place: Ireland: Galway | collected 2017-03-13 | reverse complement strand
GGCCGTTTCGCGTGCAGCCCGTTTCGGTGATCGCCGGACTCAACAACACGGTGGCCACCTACCGCGAAAAAGGCGTGGTTCTCAAGGTCGATCTCTCCAAGGCTTTTTTTTCGCCCCGACTGGGCACCGAGCGCGACCGTATCGCGTCCCTGATTCGGCCCGGGGAAACCGTCGGGTGTTTGTTCGCGGGCGTCGGACCGTTTCCCATCGTGTTTTGCCGTCACTCGAAACTCAAAAAAGCCGTGGCCGTCGAACTCAACCCGCTGGCGGTTTCTTGGTTGCGTACGAACGTCGAGCTCAACCGCATGCAGGATCGCATCGAAGTCGTCGAGGGGGACGTCCGCGATGTGGTGCCGAATCGGTATGCGAACGCGTTCGACCGCGCGGTCATGCCGCTTCCCCACGGCGGAGAGGATTTTTTGCCCGCGGCCATCGCGGGCACGAAATCGGGGGGGATTATTCATTTTTATTCGTTCGAACAAAAAGAAAACGCGTTCGAGTCGGCTCAAGTGAAGGTCCAAAATGCCGTGTCGGCGTCCAATGCGTCGGCCGAAATCGCGCTCCAGCGTGTGTGCCGCACGTTCAGTCCCTTGACCGTGCAGGTTGTGACCGATTTTTGCCTTACCAAAAAGTAAAAAAAGGGCTCCCTGCTTTCTTTTGCCGTGGTTTTGAACATTGTGTTGCTGGGTCCGCCGGGTTCCGGAAAGGGAACGCTGGCCCAGTCGATTTCGCAGGAAAACCACATTCCGCACATTTCGACGGGCGACATGCTGCGGGCCGAGGTCGCCAAAAAAAGCGAATTGGGCGCCCAGATCGCCGCGGTCATCAACAAGGGTCAGTTGGTTTCCGACGAAATGATCGTCGAACTCGTGGATCTTCGGCTAGAAAAACCCGATTGCGTCAAAGGTTTTTTGCTCGACGGTTTTCCGCGCACGGTCGCGCAGGCCCACAAGCTTGATGCGATCCTCGAAAAGGACAAGTTCCCGCTTTCGGCCGCCTTGTATCTCAAAGTCGACGACTCGAACCTGATCGAGCGCATCACGTTGCGCCGCGACTGTCCCGACTGCGGGCGCGTGTACCATCTCAAGGTGAATAAGCCGCTCAAAAAGGGCGTGTGCGACAAGTGCGGTGCCAAGCTTCGGCATCGGCCCGACGACACGGTCGCGGTCGTCAAAAAACGATTGGGCGTGTATCACGAGCAGACCGAGCCGTTGATCGCATTTTACAAAAAGCGGGGCCTGCTAAGGGTCATCAACGGCAATCCTCCGATTCCGATCGTGCAAAAAAAAGCGTTTGCCCTGTTGTCAAAACTGTCTTGAGGGAATGTCGTGGGCCGCGTGAAACTTGTCGTGTTGGGAACCATCGGATTTGATTCGGTAAAAACCCCGTTTGGGGAGGCCCCGCGCGTTTTGGGGGGTTCGGGCTCGCACGCGGCTGTCGCGGCCTCGCATTTCGTCAAGACCGGTCTTGTGTCGTGCGTGGGCCGCGATTTTTCGGAGGTGCACGAGGGCATGTACCGAAAGCGGGGCATCGACACGACGGGTCTTGTGCGCTTGGCGCATCCCACGTTTTCGTGGAAAGCCCATTATGATTTTGACGTGAATGTCGCGCACACGGATGCCGTGAATCCCACGATTCTCGGCGCGTACGATCCCGTTCTTCCCGCGCAATGGAAAAACGCGCCGTTTGCGCTTCTTGGGAACATCCTGCCCAAAATGCAAAACCGCGTTCTTGACCAGTTCTCAAAAAAACCCGTTTTGTCCGTTTGCGACACCATGAATTATTACATTTCAAGCCAGCCCGACGCGGTCAAATCCACGGTTCGGCGTTGCGACATCGGCCTGATGAACGACGCCGAAGCGCGCCAGTTGTTCGATACGCCCAGCCTCGTGAAGGCGGCGCGCGAAATCCTTCGGCTCAATTCAAAGTATGCGATCGTCAAGAAAGGCGAGCACGGCGCCGTATTGTTCACGCCAAAAACCCATTTTGCGGTTCCCGGTTTTCCGCTCGAAAACGTCGTGGATCCCACGGGGTGCGGCGACGCGTTTGCCGGCGGCTTTCTGGGCCACCTTGCGAAATCCGGGCAGGTCAGCGAAAAAAACGTGCGAAAAGCCATGGTCTGGGGCTCGGTGCTGGCCTCCTTCAATGCCGAGGACTTTAGTTTCAACCGCCTGTTAAGCGTGCGCCCGCGCGAACTCAAGCGCCGCTACGGCGAATTTCAAAAAATGGTGTTGTTCTAGATTTAGCACACGCAAACCTTTCGCAACCATCGGCACGGTTGTTGTTCTTGTTTGCACGCTTTGCATGTCCTTCGGCAGGGGGTCGGCGATCGCCCCAATGCCATTATAAAAACCAACTTCGAACAATTTCAAAGGAATCCCTCGCTACCCGCCTTTTTGGAGTGAAAAAAAATGAAATCGTTTGTCAAGGACATGAACCTCGCGCCTCAAGGACGCATGAACATCGAGATCGCGCGCGCGCAAATGGGTGCGCTTGAAAAGATTCGAGCCCGCTACGCCAAGGAAAAACCGTTTCGCGGACAGCGGATCGGCATGGCGCTTCATGTGACCAAAGAGACCGCCAATCTTGTTCACGCGCTGGTCGAAGGCGGCGCCCAAGTCGCGATCGCCGGATGCAATCCCCTCAGCACGCAGGACGACGTGGCCGCGGCGCTGGTTTCCGACGACGTACAGGTTTTTGCCTACAAGGGCGAGACCACGCAAGACTATTACAAATTCCTCAATGCGGTTCTGGATTTTTCGCCTCACGCAACGATCGACGACGGGTGCGATCTGGTCAGCCTCGTGCACACCGAGCGAAAAGAACTTCTCAACCAACTGATTGTAGGGACCGAAGAAACCACGACGGGCGTGATCCGCCTGCGCGCCATGGAAAAGGACAAGGCGCTCAAAGTGCCCGTCATCGCGGTCAACGACAATCTTACAAAGCACCTGTTTGACAATTATTATGGGACCGGCCAGTCGACGCTGGACGGCATCCTTCGGGCCACCAACATCCTGTTTGCGGGAAAGACCGTGACCATTGCGGGCTACGGCGACTGCGGCAAAGGCGTGGCCAATCGTGCGCGCGGACTTGGCGCCCACGTGATCGTTACCGAAGTCGATCCCGTTCGCGCCCTGCAGGCGCACGCCGACGGATTCGAAACCATGCCCATGTCGGACGCCGTCCCCCGAACCGATCTGTTCATCACCGTCACCGGAAACAAGCACGTGCTTCGCATGGAACACTTTTCCAAGATGAAAGACGGCGCGATCCTCGCGAATTCGGGTCACTTCAACATCGAAATCGACGTGGACGCCCTAGAAAAAGCCGCGCGTTCCAAAAAGCGCGTGCGCTGGCAACTCGACGAATACCTGCTCAATGGGAAAAAAATCTATTTGTGCGGCGAAGGCCGGCTTGTGAATCTGGCGGTTGCCGAAGGCCACCCGAGCGAGGTCATGGATCTTTCGTTTTGCGGTCAGGCGCTGGCGCTCGAATACGGGATCAAAAACAAGGGAAAACTTTCTCCGGCCGTCCATGTCCTGCCCGCCGAAGTCGATGCAAACATCGCCAAACTCAAACTGGACTCGCTGGGCCTTTCGACGGACGTTCTCACGCCCGAGCAGATCAAATATCTCGCAAGCTGGCAAGAAGGCACGTAACCGGCGTTTTCCCCCGATTCTTCGCATTGCGATGCTTGAACGAGGGTAAAAAAGGGAAACAACCAAACGTTCCTTGGATGATGTCCCGCCACTTGGCCTTCGCGTCCTTTAAATACCTGCTTGGGCTTGGTTTTAGGTATGCCTTTGACCGGTCCCGCGTCCGTTCTGGACGCTGAATTCGATGACCCGTTCGACGAACCCTTGCCTGAAAACGTGGACTTGGTGGATCTCATCGACCAGCCCGCGTGGAAAACCATTTTGCTCGAGCTTGTCAAAAAGGAAAAAATGGATCCGTGGGCCATCGACGTCGCCGAGCTCGCCCGCAAGTATCTTGAAAAAATCAAGCTTCTTGAATCCGCAAACCTTCGGGTGCCCGCCAACGCCCTTTTGGCCAGTGCGATCCTTTTGCGCCTCAAGGCGCGCACGATCCGCATCAAAAGCGTGCAGGAAATCGAAGAGGAAATGGATCAGATCGAAGCCCTCGAAAAAGAGCGTTTGGTGCTTCAAACCGACGTCCCGCCGCTTGCGCCCGTGCGCATGCTGCGCGCGGGAACCGTCACGTTGGACGAATTGGTTTCGACGATCGAATCCATTCTTCAGACGGGGCGCGACAAGCAACAGCGCTCGCTCTTGACCGACTCCGAGTTTGTCGACTTCAAGGTCGTCGCAAGCGAGGACCGCATCGAAGAACGCATGGCCGAAGTCCTCCAAAAAATACATTCGCGCAAGGACTCGCAGGGCCTTGTGCTGTTCTCGCGCCTGTTGGACCACGCCGAGCCCCTTCACATGATCCGCACGTTCGTACCCATCCTTTTTCTGATGAACAAAGGCGAAATTTTCGCGTGGCAGGAAGAGCACTGGAACGAGATTTTCATCAAGACGCTTTCGCAAGAAGAAAGACCGTCGGACGCGCCAAGCGCGGTCCCTGCCGAATGACGCCTTTTCGATTCGCGTCTAGAACTTGATTTTCCCGTTCTTTTTTTGCCAATACACGAACCCGCCGGCCGCCAGAATCACGACGACGATCAAGATCAGCATCGTTGAGTCGCCCCCTGCGGACGCGTTCGGAAGTTCGCCGACCAAATCGCCGGAATATGCGGCATCGGTTGGGTTCACGGCGTCCGGATCGATGGGCTTGAACGTTTTTGGCACGACCGGTTCGCGGGTGTCCAATTCGCCCACGTCGTATTTTTTCAACAGCGCGTCCCAATCGTACGCATTGGGGCTTACGCTTGTGACGGTGGCCTTTGCGCTTTCGCCCCTGTTGACTGTGGTCTTGGCGGTCGGATTGTTCTTGGGCGCTACTTCAACGATTCCATCTTTGACCGTGACAACATCAACTCCGTCGCCGACTTCGATGGCAAACACGGTGCCCTTGCGGCCGGTGATCGAGTGCGCGCCCTCGACTTCAAACGGCTCGTTGTTGGCCAATCGTTTGATGGTGTCCCAGATGAAAAGCGTCCCCCTCTCCAAGAGGCCGCGCTCGCGTTGCGTGGTCGGCAACGTCAGTTGGGTCCGGTCGGCCACGTGAAAGCGAGAGCTGCCGCCAAAACTGATTTGCGCGCGCCCGTTGGCCGTCGTGAACAGGGTGTCGCCCTGAAACAACGAGAGTCCCGCGCGCACGGGCCCGATCCATTTTCCCCGACCGGGCGAATAAACAAAAAACTCGCCTTCGCTGCTTTCCACGTAGCCCACTGGAGTCACGCTGATCGAGCCCGTTGCGGGCGGCACGTCGGGCAAATGATAAATCTCTTTGACCGAGCGCGTATCGTTCGGGTCCGAGCACACGCCGTTATTGCGCACCTTTCCGTTTTCGCAGTATTCACAGTGTCGTTTGATCACCGAATAGATGCCGCCGCCGTCCATGCACGAGCGCGCAAATGCCTCAACACGGCCGGCGACAAACGCGTCGAACTCGGTTGTCACTTTGGTGCTGGCGGCGCTCTGGTTCGAATTGATCGAGCCGCAGAGTTCGTTGTGAAACGCGCACTTGCAGTACTGGTAATTGATGTGCGGGCCGCAAAAATCGTTTTTGATGTCGGGAAACTGGAAATATTCAAAACGACCCTGGGCCGTGGCGGCCAAGGCCAACACTGCGATGAGGACGAGGACGGTGTGTTTCATGCAAGGCCCTAAGGGGGAAAATCAATATATTTTTTCCGAACGGGCAAAAATCCCGCTCTTCGCGTTCTTGCGCGGTCAATCGTACGTGTGCAGTACGCTGAACTCTTTTTTGCCGCATTTCGGACATTTTTCGGGTTTTTCGCGCAAAATGCCCTTGTTGAACTCGAAAAAGTCGTTGATGATTTCTTCGACGGACGCGTTCGGGCGCTTGCTTTGCGCAAACGATATCGCGTGGGTGGGGTATCCCCAGCGCGTCTGGGTTTTGCACGATTCGCATTCGAGAACTTCGCCGGGCATTCAATCGTCCTTCCATTCGGTGGCCGCGTATTTTTTCCATTGGAGTTTTGCGTCGGTGGCTTGTCGCGTGTTTTCAAGCATGAGCGTCTGGAACGTTTTTTCGTCCAGCGTTTTTTTAAGCAGGAACTCTTCCTCCAGCTCTTTTTTGCGCGCGCGCAATCCGCGGATTTTTGTGCGCAGCCGGAAAATGCGCACAAAGCGCCAGCCGCCGTCGACGATCATGGCCAGTCCAATTGCAATGAAGAAACCGAAAAACAAGAGGGAAAACGGTCCGAGTTTTTGTTCCCACGGGGGCAACTCGCGTGCCAGCAAGAGGGTTTTGTTGAACCGGTTTCCGAACCCGTCGTCGAGATCCAAGCGCAATTCAAGGAGTTCGCCCGAAAGACCGTTCTTGCCAAATGCGCGCTTGAACGATCCGTTGTCGGATCGAATCAAAAACTCGGTTTCCGTGCCCTCGGGCGCCTGACTGAATGAAACCGATAGCGTCCCCGCATACGGCGACCGATCGGGATAGCGTGCCTCGATTTCGAGTTCAAGTGTGGGGTCGTCCGCACGAATGGCAAAAACCGGTTTTTTGATTTCTACGATTGGAACCGCGGGCTCGAGCCGAACGTTTCCGATCCATTCGCCGCCCTTGTTCTCAACGGTTCCGCCGGTCACGATCGCCATTTTGTGGAGCCCGTTGGGGATCCGGTGCGCGGCACTCCCTTGGATCAAGTATTCGCCGTTTCCTCCGTACGCGCACGCAAAGTCCGATCCTCCGAAAAACGCACGGCAATCGGCGTTTGCAACGGGTTTTCCGGCGTCGGTTGCGCGCACGCGGATCAGGATGGGAAACCCTTTGGCGCTAGAGGGCGGCAATTCCGTGATCGGCTGGACGATCCAATGGGCATGCGACCGATCCAAGATCACGCGAAACTCTTTTTGGCTCGCATCCGCGCGCCGGACAAAATACCTGCCGCTGGGAAGCGATCCCTTGATCGTCCACTCGGCCGATCCTTTGGCGTCGGCCACAATTTGTTCAATCGGCGAGTGCTCCCAAAGAATCTCAAGCGATTCGTTTTCCATCGCCCCGCGAATGCGAATCGTATCCCCCTTGAACGCACTGTCGGGTTCGATAACCAGGGCCTGTGCCATGGCTCCCGAGGCGAATGCAAGAGCAAAAATCGCACAACGGATCCATTGTTTTGTTTGCATGCGCTACCCTCGGTTGGGGCAAGGCCCCCGTGCCGCAACAGAGACAAAACAACTTAATTAACCCATTTGTCGTTGAATACAGACTATCATGAACGTTGGTCCCTTATCGCCCGGACTCCTTGTAAGCATTCTTGTGTTGATCGCGAGTCTTGGCGCGTTTGGCTTTTGGTTCAGCCTTGATGCCAGCGTAGTCAGCCACCCCTTGTTTGTGCTGGCAATCCTGCTTGTGATTTTTTGGCTGGGCATCGTTTGGCACCTTCTTGAAAAAAACCGCCAACTGCGCGAGGCCATGAAAAAAATGGCGGCGCTCGAGGAAATCAACCAGCTCAAAGACCAGTTGTTGACCATCACGAGCCACGAACTCCGCACGCCCATCACACCGATCAAAGCCAACCTTCAAATGCTCTTATCGGACTATTTCGGGCCTCTCAACGAAACCCAAAAGAAAAGCATTCAGATGGTCCTTCGCAATGCCGAACACCTTGATCGCCTGATTGAAGACATCCTCGACGTTTCGCGCCTCGAAGCCGGAACCATGAAATTTGAATACCAAACCATCGATTTACTCGAAACCATCCAGTCGTCGGTGCAATCGATTCAACCGCTCGCCCAGCAAAAAAATATTCAAATCTTTCACGAACCCGGCATGCTCCCGCCTCTTTTGGCCGACCCGCATCGGCTTTCGCAAGTCATGAACAACCTGCTCACAAACGCCGTCAAGTTCAGTCACCCCGGCGGCGTCATCCGCGTTTCGAGCCGACTTGAAAACCACGAAATCCTCGTCGCGGTACAGGACACGGGCATCGGGGTTTCAGCCGAAGAAATCCCCAAGCTCTTCAAACCCTTCTCGCAGGCCGACACCTCCCTCACGCGACGCTACGAGGGATTCGGTCTCGGCCTTGCCATCAGCAAGGGCATCGTCGAAAACCACGGGGGAAGCATCTGGATGCAAAGCAACCGCGGATCCGGCGCCGTCGTCAGCTTCAAACTCCCCATCCTCCAAGTTCCCCCGCCCCTCAAACGATTCAGTTTTTTTGACACCCCAAAAACCGGAGGACACGCATGAGCAAAAAAATCATGGTTGTGGACGACAACGTCGACATCGTCGAAACCCTTTCAAGCATCGTCCGCGCCCAAGGCTACCAAGTCGCCACCGCCGACAACGGCCAAGCCTTTCTTGCCGACGTCGAGAACCAAAAACCCGACCTCGTGCTCTTGGACGTCATGATGCCGGGGCTTGCCACCAAGGACATCCTCGCCCAACTCGCATCCAAAAGCGTTCACCCTCCCGTCGTCCTTGTGACCGTTGTGCGCTTCTCGCAAGCCGAAATCGAAACCCTGCAACAAAACAAGGCCATCGTCGGATACATTGCCAAACCTTTTGACCTCAAAACCATCGTCGAACTCCTCCAAAAAGCCTAGGCGCGACCCATGCCAAGCGGAACCTTTTGGAAATGGATGCGCTACGATCACGCACGCCGCCTCGACGAACTCGGCTCGCCCCTTTTACTAGTGCACGAACCCCTTGAAACCCCCGCCAAACTCGAACTGGCCTTCAGCCTCAAACCCGACGGCATCCTATACTTTTTCTCTTTCACCCAAACCGCCGACGCCCTCCTCGAAGGCATTCACCAAAAAGGCCTGAACCCTCGCTCGTTTGTCTTTATTGACGCCATCACTTCGGGCATCATGGACCCTCGACCCAAACCGGGCGTGATCTACGCAAGCCCGCCCGGCGACCTGTCCGCCATTGAAAAACTCTTTCTCAGTTCCGCCCCCCGCCAAGTCCACGGATTGGCCATCGTGGACGGCCTTGACCAAATCCTGCTTCGCCGCGCTCTTCTTGGCCAAGGCGATCTTGGCACGTTTTTTTCGTTTCTCGCCGAATGGTCGCGCCAAAGCGGAGTGCATGTGGTTGTCTTCTGGAACGAGCGCACCGAAGACCCGCTTGCGCTGCCCCTTGGGGCGATCGCTGACGTGATCCGCTTTGAACGCTCTCGCGCCCCCGGCGAAGGGGTTTAAAGGCCTAATCTCCCCAAAAAAAACCACTATCAAAGAGCGGGGGAAACAACTTGATGAAAAAAGTCCTTTTGGCCATATTCTTTATCGCGCTCGTGTTGCCACTGGCAAACGCGGCCACCTACCAGTGTACGTACCGAAACGGCGGACAAGTCAACTGCAACGCCGCCCAATCCGCCAACACGTATTGCTCCCAATCCATGACCGTGACCGGCACAACCACGTTTGGCACCTCAACCGGTTGCACAAACAACGCCCCCTCGGCCAACGGCCAAATCACCTGCACGGTCAACCACAACGGACCCAGTAACCAAGTTCGCTGCACCAACAACGCCTACTTGCAATCCGGCCCCACCGTAGTCGGCGGAAGCGCCCCCTCTTGCCCTTACACCTGTGCACTCAACCAAGTCAGCTGCGCCGGCGGCTACGCCTACCAACAATGCGTTCCAGACCCGTCGTCCCCCGGATGCAACAAATGGCAGACCGCCAACTGCGTTGCCAACGGACCATGCTTTTCCACAACCAACGCCCAATTGGCGACTTGCATGGGCGTCCAATCCGCCACCATCACAAGCCAAAACGGCGTATACTACTACAGCGCCCCAACCGCGCCGCCCCCAAGCACGCCCCCCTCGAACAATCCACCGGCCAACAACCCGCCCGCAAACAATCCTCCCGCCAATACGCCACCCGCCGGAACCTCGGGAACCGGACAAAACGCGACCCCCGGCGCCAACTACACCTACAATGGAAAAACCTACTACGTGGTCAGCTCGACCAATCCCCAAATGGACACGGGAAATGAAGTCTGCGCCTCGGCCGGAAAAACCTGTGTCGGATACACCGCATTCACAAGCGACGTATGCAAATACTTCCACCCCACCGCAACCACCCAATCCGGCGTGGACGGAGACAAAAGCGGCTTCTTCTGCAACGGCGCGCCCCAAGGCGGCATTTGCGCAAACAATTCCAATCAATGCCGCACCTGCGCCGCGTGCAACAACGGCGTCGACTGCGCAACGCCCATCGGCGGACTCTACCGCGAAATGTACGTCGAATGCGCAAGCACGGACCCCGCTGGAGAATCCAACGACAACCTTGCGGCCCAATACCTCGCCAACGTCAATCAGATCGCCCAATACATCGGCGACGGCAAAGTCAATGTCGACATCCGCGGACTGCCCAAACTTTGCATCCAGATCGCAAACAACCAGATCGTGACCACCAGCCTGCAATTTTCAGCCTGTGCCGACGCAAAGGGAACCGTCCACGTGAACCAAACCGCGATCGACGCAATCCAAAACGCGTCCGACCCCGGCACCGAAGCACGCAACCAATACAATGCCGGAAACATCTACTACGAAGGCCACAACTTCTTGGAAAGCATTCGCGCCTTCTTTTTCGGCATCCTAAGAGGCCTCATTTAAACGAGGCCGTCTTTTTTCTTTTTTTAATTTCCTGCCCCCCTTTCTACCTATCAACCGTTTCAAACCAAGGACTTGCCTTATGCCCGAATCCATGCATCCCATCGTCGCCGCACAAAAGCGCTTGGCCGAAGACAAAACCCGCATCGCCGCCAACCTCGCAGGCGTCGAAAAAAAAATCGCGATTCTAAGCGGCAAAGGAGGCGTCGGAAAAACGTTTGTTTCCATCGGCCTTTCGTATGCGCTATCCGCCCGCGGATACCACACAGGCCTGCTTGACGCCGACATCGACTGCCCGAACGTGCCTCTTGCGCTTGGCATCATGCAAACCCTGACCACGCGCGAACAAAAAATCGTTCCCGTTGAACACCAAGGCGTTGTCATCGCTTCCATGGCACTGTTCCCAACGACGCCCGACGAACGCGACCACCCACGCATCTGGCGCGGACCCCTCATCTCAAAAGGCATCATGGACTTTCTTGAAAAAACCGATTGGGCGCACCTCGACTATCTTTTGATCGACATGCCGCCCGGCACGAGCGACGCCGCACTAACCCTCATGCAGGTCACAAACCTCGATGGCATCCTCCTTGTGGGCACCAGTTCGCCCGCCAGCATCCTTGATGCCAAAAAAGCGTTTCTCATGGCCAAGCAAATGAACCAACCGGTCTTGGGATTCATCGAAAACATGGCGTCCAACGTTTTCGGAAGCGGCGAAATCGAAAAACTCGCACGCCAAATGAACGCGCCCTTTCTTGGAAGCGTCCCACTCTCTCCCGCCGTGCGCGAATCGATTGCGCAAAAAAAGACGCCCCTTGAAAACAACCCCGAACTCGAAAACGCATTCGCCCAAATTCTTGAAAATATGGGCGTCGACTGAACGCTTGCTCCTTGAATCCGTCCGACAAAGCCGAATCGCTTTTAACCGGAGTTCGCTAAAAAAAACCAACCGGCCGCTGGACGCCCAACCCCCCACGAGTCAGGCCCCAAGCGGAACCGAAGACGCCGGCCGATTTGACAATCGGATGACCCCGGTCTCAAAACGCGCCTCAAACTTCTCAAGCGCAAAATGAACCAGCGCAAACGTCACAAAAATTCCCGCCGCAAAAAGCGTGCGCTCATACGCCACAATCGGAATCAACTGGATCCACGCTTCCGACGTCATCGGCACCGTATGCGCCCAGATCGCGCTCCCAATGGCGTGCGCTGCAAACGTGGCACCCAAGGCCCGAGCCAGCGCATTCGATGAAAAAAACAACACGGCCACAACCGGAATCCACCAATACAGGCTAAACAACCAGCCCTCGCGCGCAACCGGATCCGCCAAAAAAACCACCATGCACGCGATTGGAACCCACACCAGCGGCGACTTCCACGTGCGTTTCCAATCGCCCGACTCGGACGAAAATCGCCCGAAATAATACGCGCCAAACACCATGGGCAACACGCGCAAAACATTAAGCAGATTCAACTCTTTTCCGCTCACAAACGAAAGAAACTGGGCACCCAGCACGGTTGTCGCCCCCACCCACGGACCGAGAAAAAACCCCGCAATGGGCCCGAAAAACTGGAACACGGTAAAATACTGGTTCGGCGCGCCGACCAAAGCCGAAAAATTGATCTGGCTCGCGACAAAAGCCCCAATCACAAACAAAACGAAAAAAATTCCCCGAACAACATTCTTGTGCATGATGCGCCCCAACCGGTTCCTCAAAACTATCAAAGCCCACCCCAAAAAGCCTTTAATATCCAATCCCCTGAACTTCATTCCATGGCCTTCCGCTCCAACCGAGTAATCGTCGGCAAGCAAGTCTTTTATCTCGACGAGATGCCCGTCCGCCCGCTGTCCGATCGCGAGCGAGCCACCCTCAAACGCTTGGGCATTCCCATCCGCGAACACGGAATCGTCGCCATGGGCAACAAGTCCCACGCGCGCGCCAAAAAAGCCGGACTCGAGATGCCCCCCGTATTTCGCATCATTGCCACACGCGTTCCCCACCGAGAACGCAAAGGCTAGTTGTTTCCAGCACCCGACCGGCCACCGCACCGCATAAACTCGTATCGCTCCCCACTTAAAGCGCACTTTTTTGTTCCCACCAAACGACGCCGCACGGCATAAATCAACGTGGTTTCACGAGTTTCTCATGCGCCAAACGTTCTTTTCGGACGTCGTCGCCATTTCGGCTTCGCACCGCGACAACGCGAACACCGAGGCCATGCTGCGTGCATGCGCAAGCGAACTGCAAAAACAAAACATTCGCGTGCGCATCATCCGTCTGCGCAAACTAAAATTCAAGCCCTGCGACGGATGCGTGGGCTGCAACGAAAAAAACGGTTGCCACATCGATGACGAAATGACGGCGCTCCACCCCTGCCTTTTCAAAGCGCGCGCATGGATCGTCGCCACGCCCGAATACTGGTGGAACGTTTCCGGCCACTGCAAAGACTTTCTTGACCGCCTCAACGCCTACTGGAAAGCCCGCGCAACCCACTTTGCCGGAAAAAAAGCGGCGATCCTCACCTGCGGCGCCCAACCCCTT
>JAANMU010002567.1_pt1 | contig 13279 bp, 9 predicted proteins | sample 7279701 | NCBI WGS metagenome assembly JAANMU01 (sample SAMN14094539, study PRJNA606508) | bioreactor metagenome | isolation source: A lab-scale SPAN reactor treating ammonium-rich wastewater day 57 | place: Ireland: Galway | collected 2017-03-13 | reverse complement strand
GCTCCGGGCTGCTGGCCACGACGCTCAACCCGGCCGCGTCGAACCTGATCGCGGACCTCGAGGACGACCGCCTCAGCCGCCGCCGCGCTGGGCCGCTGCACTTTCTCAGCGTGCTGGCTTTCAGCCCCGCCCATCAGCAAGAGGGCGCTGGCGGCCCGCCGCAAGGGCCCGCCGGCTGGGTTCCCGCGCTGAATTTCCGCGATGAGGCGACCGCGGCGCAGGCCCGCAACGGGCGCGGCCTCTTCGCCGAGAGCGACGGCCGCTCGCTGGGTCGTCTGTGCGCCCAAGGACAGGGGGGCCCCCTGCTGGCAGACGCGCGGCATTGCACGAAGCACCGCTTCGGGCAGGCCTTGTCAGACGACGGGCTGTACACCGAGGCCAGCGGCCACCTGAGCACCCAGGCGTATTTCAAGGTGCCGGGCAGCGAGGTGTACGATGCGCCGTTGGCCTTCGTGCCGCAGCGCTTCGAGGGAGGCGTGCCGCCTTGGCCCCCCTACGAAGCACAGATCAAATATGACTTTGACGGCCGGCATCCCTGGAATAATCAGATAAGGGAAGGCCTGTGGCGCATTCAATACCGGCTTCCCTTTTCGCCGACGGTGCCTCCCACCTGGAAGCCCCCGGTGGAGCCTCCGCCCCCGCCGCCCTTGGATGAACCTCCCGTCAAGGCACCACCGGCGGCCGTCTGCCTGCCCTACCCGTCCGTTCAACCCATGGTGGGCGAAAACGAAGTGTGGGCGCCTTCGTTTGACTGGGTCCCTCCCCCATCCCACCCGGAATCCGTCGGCGAAGTTGAGTACCCAGGCCCGGCCATCAAAAGCACAGGCTGGGCCGGTGAGGATGCCGGCGTGCCCCGAGTCTCATTGGGCGGCGGAGCTCTTGTGCTGGCACCCTGGCGCAACCTGGCCCAGGCGCAAGACGACAGCGGCCGCAGGGAGAACTTCTTCACGCTGCACCCTGAGGTGAGCCTCGCTTTCGGCCTTCCCGGACTGGCCGGCCCGGCTCGCGGGCGCGTTCACAGCGGCTGGCAACTGCAGCAGACTCCGGCCCTGGACCTGCGGCTCCAGGCCCTCGACGAGGCCGGCCAGCCGCTGGTTGACACTTCGCGTGGACTGGAGGTGCAGGGGCATCTGCGCCTGGGCCCCGGAGAGGCTGAATATGGCGAGAGCGGCGCCCTTCGACTCGCGGGCGGCCTCGAGGGCGCCGTCGCACTGAGTCCCGACACTCTGCTTTTCTCGCCCGGGCCGGGAGTACTGAAGACGACGGGCATCCTCGGAGCGCCAGGCGCCACCATTGCCGGCAAGCTGACTGTGGACGGGCTGATTGACCCGACGGGTCTTGAACTGACTCCCGTGGCCGCCAATCCCGGTGGCGTGGCAGCGAACACGCTCTGGCTGGACTCAGTCAACAGCAACGTCCTGAAGCATGGCGCCAACCGGGTGATGCTGGGCTCCAACAACCTGAGCGAGGTGACGAACGCGGCCACTGCGCGCAGTAACATTGGCGCCGGCACGGGCGATGGTGATGTGAGCCTGACCGGCATCTTCATCACCGGGAATCTGGTCAAGAGCACCAGCAGCGGTGATATTGAGGACGCTGGCTTCGCGCCATCGGCTGTCTACCGCTCCGGCGGCACGGATGTCCCCATCACGGACGGTGGCACGGGCGCCTCCGATGCGGATGGGGCCATCAACAACATCGTCAGCGCGGCCACCAGCCGCACGCCGGCGCTTGCGGACCGCTTCCCCTTTGAGGTGGCCTCCCACGCCTCGCAGGCTGGAGCGTCCACCTTCCAACAGGCCCTAGACCTGATTGGCTCCCTGACCGCTGAAACCACGCTGGACCCGGCCAACGACAAGATTGCCCTGTACGACAACAGCAGCACGGTCACGGACTCCATGACCCCGCAGGCGTTCATGAACGGGATGCAGAACCTGGCCCAGGCCACAAGCGCAACGCGCAACTTCAAGCTGCTGGTGCTGGACGCCTCGAACGTTGCCAAGTATGTCAACCTTGATGACCTGGACCCCACGGGCCAGATTCTGATTTGTCGCACCGTCAGCTACACTGGCAGTGGCGTCAGCGGCAAGACGGTCACGCTCACGGGCATCAACCGGGCCCACGTCATCCTGCTGATGAAGCAGGCCACCGGGGGCACGGCCAACGTCCCGCTGTACATGCCCCTGGGGGCTACCGGCTCCATCACGCACAATGACCTCGCCAATGCCACGGGCTACACCGAGGACTCCCTGAACGCGCCCGCAGCGGGCACTGACCAGGTACTGACCATCAACACCACCCACGGCTCGCGTAATGCCAGCGGCGTCACCTATCACGTCGTGGTCTGGGGCACCCCAACTTAGGAGGAGACACATGGACCAGACGCTTCAAACCGTCGTTGTTTCAGTGCTGGCCACCTGGCTGGGCGCCATCGGCATCGGGCTGATCAGCGTAGGTCTGCGCCTCAACAACACCGTTCAGCGGCTCGGGGTCGTGGTGCGCCTGCTGGTGCGCCAGAACGCCAGCCACGCGCGCGACATCGAACTTCTCAAACAGCAATGGCGCCGCAACCAGGCGCCCCTGAACCGGAGGAACTCATGAAGTACGCAACACTGCTGCTGCTCTTCGCCCTGACGCTCAGCGGTTGTGCCGCGCTTGACGCCCTGCTGCTGGGGCGCATGCGCGACGCGCAGGGGCAGGACCTGTTCATTACGGCGGACGGCCGCCTGACGACTGAATCCCACGACAGCAAGGGCCGCCCCCACGAACCCGCCTTCCATGCCGGCCCCGGCGAAGGAGCCCAGGCCCTGATGCAGGGGGCCGCAGCCCTTGGCGGACCCTGGGGCGGCGCCCTGGGTGCGGGGCTGGGGCTGCTGGCCGCGGCCTATGCCGCCCTGCGCGGCCGCCGCCGCGTCAGCGCTGAGCGGGCCAAGACTGCGGCCTTCAGCGGCGGCATGGCCCTGGTGGTGGGCCTGCTGGAGGACCTGAAGTCCGGTGCCCTCGACGCCGACAAGAACGGCCGCGTCAGTCTGGCCGAAATCCGGGAGTATGTGCGCCGGCGCGGCAAGGAGGCCATAAACCCGGCCTTCGTGGCTGAGGTGGTGCGCATTGTGACCGGTACCTTTACGGAAACAGAGAAACAGCGCCTGCTCGAGGAAGCGGCGGAGAGGCTGGCGGGACGGCCGGGAGCGCGGGACGCGTGAGGAATGGCCAAGGGGCGGCACTAAGCATAGAGTAAGCGCGAAAGACGCCGGAGCATTCCATGAAGAAGCTGCTTTTCCTGCTGGGCCTCTGCCTGATGACCGCGGCGGCCCCCCTGCATCACGCCCAGGACGCCAAACCCGGAAGCGACGAAGCCAAGCCGGTCTCGCCCAACCCCGAGGCCAAGCCTCCGGCGGAACAGCCCAAGAGCGGCCCCGGCGGCGCCGAGTATGCCCACAAGAAGGTGGAGACGGTGACTGGCGGCAAGGGAGCCAAGAAGTATTGGCTCTACACGCCCGCCGAGCCTGCGCCCAAGCAGGCGCCGGTGATCATGCTGGTGCACGGCTTTGGTGCCACGGACCCCGAGCGCACCTACATCGGCTGGATTGAGCACCTGGTCATGCGGGGCAACATCGTGCTGTTCCCCATTTACCAGGAAACGGCGCTGGAGCCGACGGACAACTACGCGCCCAATTGCGCGGAGTCGTTCAAGCTGGCCATGGAGCATTTGGAAGCCGACAAATCGCGGGTGCAGCCCCTGAAAGAGAAGTTTGCCATCGTGGGCCATTCCGCGGGCGGCATGACAACAGGCAACCTGGCGGCACAATGGGAAGAACTGGGGCTGCCCAAGCCCCTGGCAGCCATGCCCGTTCAACCCGGCCGCGCCTTTGGCTACTCGACGGCAAACCAGCGCGACAACGGCATGATCAACCTGGCTGACTTCTCGAAGATTCCGCGCGAGACGCACCTGCTTTGCGTTTACGGCGACAGCGACCAGACGGTGGGCAGCTACTGCGCCATAAAAATCTTCGCCGGCGCCACGGGCGTGCCGGCCGAAAACAAGAACTTGATCGAAGTGCGCTCCTGTGTTCACGGCTCGCCCAAGATGATCGCAACGCACCAGACCCCGGGTGCGCTTCGCAACGCGGGCCAGGACGCCTTTGACTGGTTTGGCTACTGGAAGCTGTTTGACGCCCTGACCGACACCGCTTTCCACGGCAAGCACCGCGACTATGCCCTGGGCGACACCGAAAAACAGCGCTTCATGGGGCGCTACAGCGACGGCTGTGCGCTGTGCCAGATGCAGGTAACACTCGGCAATGCCAAGCTGGACCCCGACACCGTGGAGTACACCCCGGCATATGACCGCAACGGCAAGCCGGTGGCCCAGCCCAAGGCCGAAGCGCCCAAGGCCCCCCCCAAGCCCGCCGAGCGCCGCGAACAGCGCCCCGAAGAGCGCAAAGACCGCCGCCGGGAAGATGGCCCCCAGGACGAATCGGAAGAAGAGTTCTAGCAGACTTCTGAAAGATCCCTTCCAGCACTCCGCCGGCCCGCGCGACTGCACGGGCCGGCACGGTCTCGGTCCACACCCGACATTCCCGCCTTTGCCTGCCGCTGAATGTGCTCCGGCTAGCGGCCAAGGCGCGGGTGACCGGTGGTTGCCGGCGCCGTCTTGCTTGGCACAATTCAGGAACGCGGACGTGGCGGAATTGGCAGACGCGCAAGACTTAGGATCTTGTACCGCAAGGTGTGTGGGTTCAAGTCCCACCGTCCGCACCAGCCTGACACCGGTGCCCTACATCATGTCCATGGCATCGACATCAATGGACATGCGCAGATTCTCCTGCACCTTCACCAGCGGCTTGAGGCGCTCGACCACCGCCGAGAGTTCCCGGAAGCCTCGCGCCTTGATCATCACCTGAAAGCGGTAGCGGCCGCGCAACATGGCCATGGGTGCCTCAAAGGGCTCGCTGACCTCGTGGATGGCCCCCTTGAACTGCTGCGCGAAGTCCTTGACCGTAGAAGCGGCCCGGGCGGCCAGCTCCTGGGCGCGGGCCTTGACGCGACCCTCGACGGTGACCAGCACGATGCGCGCAAAGGGCGGGTAGAGGCTGAGCCGGCGGTGCTCGCTTTCCCAGGCGGCGAAGGCCCGGTAGTCCTGGCGCGCGGCCGCCACGATGGCGGGGTGCTCGGGCTTGAAGGTCTGCACGATGACAAGGCCGGGCTTGTCGCCCCGGCCCGCGCGGCCCGCAACCTGCGTGATGAGCTGAAAGGCCCGCTCGAAGCTGCGGAAGTCGCCCAGGTTCATGCCCACATCGGCGGAGATGACCCCCACCACCGTGACGTTGGGGAAGTCCAGCCCCTTGGCAATCATCTGCGTGCCGACCAGCACCTGGGTTTCGCCGTGCCTGAAGGCCTCCAGCGTCGATTCATAGTCTTCACGCGACTTCATTGCGTCGCTGTCCATGCGGGCCACGGCATGGCCGGCGAATATGACTTTGAGTTCCTCCTCGAGTTTCTCGGTGCCCATGCCCATCTGTTTCACGGGGCCGAGGTCGCAGGCCGGGCACTGGCGCGGAAGCTCCCGCGTTTCAAGGCAATAGTGACATATCGCCTTGTTGAGCTTGCGATGAAAACTCATATGCGTCGAGCAGTTCGGGCAGCTCACGGCCTGCCCACAGGCCTGGCAGGTCAGCAGCGTGTGATAGCCGCGGCGATTGAGAAAGAGCATGACCTGCTCGCCGTGCTCCAGGGCCTGGGCGCAGGCGCCCCGAAGGCGCCGCGAGAACCAGGCGAGCGCGTGCTGTTCGTGGCACTCGCGCGCCATGTCAATGATCTCGACGCTGGGCAGCCCCAGCCCCGCCGGCGGTACGTGCAGCTCGCCGCGCGCCGCAGGCCCGATGTGCCGTGTGTCCGGATCGTCTGAAGGCGGCAGGGGCGCCGGCCGGCCCTGCGCCGCGGGCCGTGAAGTCAACTCAAGCAGCTCGTACTTGCCGCCCTGCGCGTTGTGCCAGCTCTCAAGGCTGGGAGTGGCCGAGCCCAGCACCACCACCGCGTGCTCGAGCTTGGCGCGCATGATGGCCGTGTCGCGGGCATGGTAGCGCGGCGTGCTGTCCTGCTTGTAGGTGTGTTCGTGCTCTTCATCGACGACAATCAGGCCAAGATCCCTCACCGGCGCAAACAGCGCGCTGCGCGGGCCCACGACCAGGCGCGAAACCCCGCCCTTGATGCGGGCCCAGGCTTCGCGGCGCTCGGCGTCAGTCATGGAGGAATGCAGGAAGGTGACCTGCTCAAAGCGCCGCGAAAAGCGCCGCACGGTCTGGGGCGTCAGGGCAATCTCCGGCACCAGCACGATGGCGCTCTTGCCGTGCTCGAGCGCGCGGGCAATGGCGCGGATGTAGACCTCCGTCTTGCCGCTGCCGGTGATGCCAAAGAGCAGGAAGGTCTTGAACTCGTCGCGGTCAAGGCTGGCGCAGAGCGCGTCCAGCGCAAGGCGCTGGTCGGGCGTCAGCGTGGCAGGCGGGGTTTCATCGCCGCCGCCCAGCGCGCCGGCCAAGGCGGCATCGACGGGCACTTTTTCGTACTTCAACCAGCCCTGCTTGCGCAGCGTGTTGAACGGCGCAAGGGAAAAGCCCAGCTTCGCCGCCAGGGCGCCGGGCGTGAAGGGATCATCAAAGGTCGCCAGCGTGCGCAGAATCTTGGCATAGCGCGCCAGGCGCGTATCAGGCGCAGCGCCTGTCTCGGCTGGGGGCCTGCGGGGCGGCCGCGCGGCTTCCAGTTCCTGCACGCGGGCCAGGGTTTCCTCGCGCGAACGCGCCAGGTTCACGCGCGTGAGCATGCGCCTCGCGCGGCCCGTGCGCACGACGGCCGGCAGCACGGCCTGCAGGGCCTCGCCCCAGGAGCAGGCATAGTACTCGGCCATCCAGCGCGTGAGGTGGAGCATGCCGGGGCCGACCAGGGGCTCGTCATCGGGCGCAGCCAGAATCTCCTTGATCTGGTGGCGCAGCAGGTGGGATTCGTCCTTGAGGCCGACGATGAAGCCCTGCATTTCGCGGCGCCCGAAGGCCACGGTCACACGATGCCCTACCCGGGCGCGAGCGGCCAGTGGCTCGGGAACGGAATAGTCGAACAGCCTGTCCACGGGCGTGGGCAGGGCCACTTCGGCAAATTGTCCGCGGACGGCGGGGGAAGGGGCGCTGGCGGGCTCGGAGAACACGGGGGCAATGTAACAGGTCTCGCGGCAGGGGTCAGGGGTCTTGGGCGCGAGCCATGCTATCCTGCGCGGCGACATGGCCGGCACCGGGCGTTTTACGAAATCCGACAAGCTTCTTGCGCGCGCGCAGTTTGACGCCGTGTTCGCCCGCAAGCAAAGCGTGGGCGACCGGCGCCTGACAATGTTCTTTGCGCCCAATCAAGCCGGGCACCCGCGCCTGGGGCTTGTCGTCAGCACGGTCTTTGGCAACGCGGTCAAGCGCAACCTGTTCAAGCGGCGACTGCGGGAGATCTTCCGGCGCCATCGCGGGCTCTTGGGCGCCGTGGACGTGATTGCCATGCCCGCGCGCCACGGCGAGTCCAAGAGCGCCGGCCACGCCGAGCTGGAGAAGAGCTGGCTGGCCCTTTGCGTCAAAGCGTCGGCGCGAGGTTCAAATTGAGGTCCGACTCCAGGGCGCTGGCCGCGCCGAACAGCGTGGTCTCAGCGTAGGGGGCGCACTGCAGCTGCAGGCCCACGGGCAGGCCCCGGGCATCGACGCCCACGGGCATGGACAGTGCGCACAGCCCCGCTAGGTTGGCCGGAATCGTGTAGATGTCGCAGAGGTACATGCTCAGGGGATCAGACTTCTCGCCGGCCTTGAAGGCCGTGAACGGCGCCGTGGGAGAGGCAATGACGTCGCAGCGCGCAAACGCCGCCTTGAAGTCATTGACCATCAGCGTGCGCACCTTGCTGGCGCGCCCGTAGAACTCGTCATAAGCGCCGGCCGAAAGGGCGTGCGTGCCGAGCATGATGCGGCGCTTGACCTCGGGCCCAAAGCCGCGCCCGCGCGTCGCAAAGTAGTTCTGGATGGCGCTGGAGGTCTTCTCGCGCAGGCCGTAGCGCACGCCGTCAAAGCGCGAAAGGTTGCTCGAAGCTTCGGCGCTGGCCACCACGTAATAGACGGCGAGGCCGTCTTTGGCACGGGGCAGCTCGATCTCCACGATCTCGGCACCCAGGGCTTTCATGCGCTCCACGGCCTGCCGGCAGCGGCCGGCCACGTCCTGATTGGGGCACTCGTCGAAGTAGGCGCGCACCACGCCCACGCGCAGACCTTTCAGGTCTGCGCGCAGAGCCGACAGATAATCCGGCACGGACTCGCTGCTGGACGTGGCATCCAGCGGGTCTTCGCCCGCCATGACCGAGAGGCTCAAGGCCGCGTCGCGCACGGACAGCGTGAAGGGGCCAATCTGGTCCAGGCTTGAGGCAAAGGCCACCAGCCCGTAGCGCGAAACCCGCCCATAGCTGGGCTTGAGCCCCACCACACCGCAGAAACTCGCGGGCTCGCGGATGCTGCCGCCCGTGTCGCTGCCCAGGGCCATGAGCGCCATGCGCGCGGCCACGGCAGCCGCGCTGCCGCCGGAACTGCCGCCGGGCACCCGCTCCAGGTCGAAGGGATTGCGGGTCTGCTTGAGGGCGGAGTTCTCGCACGAGCTGCCCATGGCAAACTCATCGAGGTTGGTCTTGCCCAGAATGATGGCGCCCGCGGCCTTCAGGCGCGCCGTGACGGTGGCGTCGTAGGGCGCCTTGAAGCCTTCGAGTATGCGGCTGGCGCAGGTAGTGGCCTGGCCCGCGACATGAATGTTGTCCTTGATCGCCACGGGCACGGCGGCCAGGGGGCCCAACTTCTGGCCCTGCTTGCGGCGCGCGTCGAGGTCGCGGGCCTGGGCCAGGGCGCCCTCGCGGTCGAGGTGCAGGAACGCGCCGACCCTGGGCTCCCGCGCGTCAATCATGCGCAGGGCGGCCTGCAGCGTGGCCTCGGCGCTGCTTTCGCCCGCGGCAAAGCGCTTCGTCAGCTCAAAACTGTCCTTGATGGCGGGCATGGGCTACTCGATGACGGGCGGAACCTTGAAGAACCCCTCTTCCTGTTCGGGGGCGTTGCTCACGGCTTCGGCGCGGCTGAATGAGGGCTTCACTACGTCCTCGCGCCAGGCGTTGAGGTCAAAGAAAGGATGCACCGTGGGAGCGACATGCTCGACGTTCACGGCGCGCAACTGCTCGATGTAGCCGGTGATCTTGGCCAGTTCTCCGGCCATACGCCTGATTTCGGCCTCGTCCAGCTCCAGCCGCGCCAGTTTTGCCACGTGCCTGACTGTATGCTCGTCCATGGGCCCTTCCGCGCCGTGTAGTTTGCCTGCCTTGCAGGCGGCGCGAACTCTAACGACCAAGGGCGCAATGCGCCAGCCGGAGGCATACTGTCGTCATGGCCGAAGCACCCACGCGCAAAGTCCAGAAGGGCCGCACGACCGACAAGGCCGTGGCCGAGCACGCGCTGTCTGAGCTTGAGCGCAAGGACCTGCCCGCCACCCCCCAGGCACAAGCGCCCGCCGAGACGCCAAGGTCTGGTCCGGGGTTCTTCACGGCGGTGCTCGCGGCCATGGCCGCGCCCCTGGTCTGCGGGGTATTGGTGGCCGTGCTGATCTGGCTGCGTTACTGGCCGCCGCTGCCCGGACTGATGCCGGGCTGGCTTGCCTGGTGCATGCTGGCGGCCATGCTGCCTTTGGCCGGCCGCAAACTGCTGCTGCTGGCGCCGGCCGGGGCGGTGCTGGGCGGGCCGGTGCTGGCCCTGACGCTGGCCGTGAACTTCAAAGTCGTGCGCGTCGAGGGAGAGAGCATGTATCCCACGTTGCTGCCCGGCGACGTGCTGCTGGTGGACCTCAAGGGCAGCCCCCGCGACTTCGCCCTGCCCGGCCGCGAAATTTACGTTGTGGAAATCCCCGGCCAGCCCCACCAGCCCATGATCAAGCGGCTGGCAGCCACGCCGGGCCAGACGCTGAGCGTGAAAGACGGGCGCCTCTACGCTGACGGCGAGCTGGTGTTCCCGCCGCCGGGCCTGGAAGGCGCCGCCAGCCTGCACTATGGCGGCTATCTGGAGGTGGGCATGGTGGTGGGCGAAGAACGCTACTTCTTCGTGGGCGACAATCCGCCCGCCAGCCACGACAGCCGCCGGCTGGGCACTGTGAGCGTGGCCCATGTCGGCGGGCGCGTGGTGTGGCGCCTCAAGGGGCCCGGGGGGTTTGGCCGGCTGCCATGAAACTGGAACTGCCCAATGTGCCGGCTTCCGCCGTGGCTCGCCGCGTGGTCAAGACGCTGCGGGCGCGCGGCCACGTGGCCTGGCTGGCCGGCGGCTGCGTACGGGACCTGCTGCTGGGTCGAACACCCAAGGACTACGACGTGGCGACGGACGCCAGGCCCGAGGAAGTCGAGGCCGCCTTCGAGAAGTCCATCCCCGTGGGCAAGAGTTTTGGCGTGATCACCGTGCAGGGCGAGGTCGACGGCGTGCAGGTCGAGGTTGCCACGTTCCGCCACGACGGGCCATACAGCGACGGCCGCCACCCCGACTCCGTGCGCTTCACTGACGCCCACGAAGACGCGGCGCGGCGCGACTTCACCATCAACGCCCTGTACCTGGACCCCGAGAGCGGCGAAGTTATTGACTACGTCCAGGGCGTGCAGGACCTCAAAGCGAGGCTGGTGCGTGCCGTGGGAGATCCCGCCGTGCGCTTTGCGGAAGACAAGCTGCGCCTGCTCAGGGCCATTCGCTTTGCCTGCGCCCTGAACTTCGAGCTCGACGACGCGACCTTCGCCGCCCTCAAGCGCATGGCACCCCAGGTGGTGGTGTGCAGCGCCGAGCGCATCCGCGAAGAGCTGCACCGCATGCTTGCCAGCCCCGGCCGCTCGCGCGCCCTGCGCCTGATGCTGGAGGCAGGCCTGCTTGATGCCTTGCTGCCCGAAGTCGCGGCCTTGGAGCAGCAACCAAGCCCGGGGCCCGCGGGCAACCTGCTGGCGCGCGCGCTCATGACCCTCGATGCCCTGGCCAACCCCTCTCTGAGCCTGGCCTGGAGCGCCCTGCTGGCCGACGCCGGGGAAGAGGCGGCGGCCGCCACGCTGCGCCGTCTCAAGTGCAGCAACGAGCTGGCCTCGCGCGTGCGCGACATCGTGGCCGACATCCCGCGGCTGGCCGGTCTGGACCAACTCGCCCAGGCCGCCCTCAAGCGTCTGCTGCGCCGGCCCCACGTCGATGAGTGGCTTGAGCTGGCGCGCGCCCGCACCCTCGACCTGGGCGCGGACCTGGCCCAGGTGCGGTTTGCCCTGACGCGCCTGGCCGCCTTTCGCGCCCAGGGGCCGCAAAGCCTTTGGCCGCAGCTGCCACTCAACGGCGAGGACCTCAAGGCCCTGGGGCTGCCGCCCGGCCCGCGCTATCGCGAGCTGCTCAGCGCCCTTGAGGATGAAATGCTCGAAGGCAGAGTGGGCACCCGTGAAGGCGCCTTTGCCTTCGTGAAGTCCCGCATGGACGCCCGAGAGCATGGCCAGTGAAAACACAGTCGATCGCGCGCTCAAGGGCCTGGGCAGCACCCTGGTGTCCGCCCGCAATCTCGTGCGCAAGGCCACGGTCGACTTCGGCCACGCCCACGAGCCGCGCCACAAGCGGCGCGTCGCCCTGATCACCAGCCTGTGCTGCGGCCTGCTGGCAGGAAGCCTGCTGCTGGGCGACGCCCACGCACCCATCGAGCACATTGAAAAGCCCCTGCAGAGCGCGCGGGTGCGGCTGCTGGAAGGCAACACACAACGAAGCCCGGACATCCTGATCGTGAACATTGACGACGCGTCGCTGGCCTACGGCGATTCCGGTCGCTTTGGCCAGGAAAGCGAAGATACCGCCCGCAGCGACCGCTATGCCTGGCCCTGGCCGCGCAGCGTATACAACAAGATCATCCGTTACTGCCGAGAGGGCGGCGCGCGCGTGGTGGTGTTCGACCTGGTTTTCAGCGAAAGCGGTCCCAACACCAACCAGCCGGTGATCGACGCCACGGTCGACGGCAAGCCCCTGCAAGTCTGGACCTTTGAGCGCGCCGGAGATGACCTCTTCATCCTCGAGGCCGCGGCCCGTGAGGACGTGGCCGTGGCCATCACGGCCGAGTCTTCGCAGCGCAAGCCCGAGTTGCGCGACCGCCTGCTGGCCGCCTATGCCCTCAAGGGCGATCACCTGCCCGCAACCGTGCGCCAGCGCTTTGCGCCCTACAACTCCGGCACCACGCCCATCGCCGGCCTGCTCGACGGCATCCCGGACTTCGTGGCCGAGGCCCGCACCCCCACCCTCAGCGCCGAAGAACGCCTGGAGTACGTGCGCGGCTATGAAGACGCTGTCAACGGCGACGCCGACTTTGCCCGCAGGGCCAACCGGCGCTCGCTGCTGCCCCTGGCCAGGCGCGAACGCGTTCAGGGCATCGGGGGCGCGGGCGTGGTCAACGTCTTTTCCGATGTGGACGGCCGCGTGCGCGCCATGGACCTCTTTGGCTACGTCGGCGAGCAGCCCTGCCGCAGCCTGGCCCTGGAGGCTTACCGGCTGTTTGTGCTGTCGCACGCCCGCGAAGCCCAGACGGACGCTTCAAAGCGCGCCGACTTCGCCCGGCGCTTTGAGGGCTTGATCGTCGACGATCAGGGGCTGCGGGCGGGGACGCGACGCCACGACCTGTCGCTGGGCTTGCGCGACGTCCCCATCGAATTTGAGGGCGATGAGGCGCGCTACCTGGGTTGCCGCGTGGCGCTGGACGCCGAGGGCCGCATCCAGCTTCGCTACCGCAACTTCATGGACTATCGCGACACCCCCGGCTATCGCCTGGCGCCCGAAACCTACTTTGAGCGCGGCGGGCGCGAGGACGTTTTTGCGCTCTACCCCAGCGTCAGCGCGCGCGACATGCTGCGCGACTACGACGCGCGGCACGCCAATGCAAGGCGCCGGGAGTTTGCCGCTCTCGTTGAGCGCCTGACGCGCGAAGTGGCCGAGGGCAAGGCCGAGCCTGCGGCCCTCGAGGAGGCCCGGCGCGAACTCCAGGCCTTGCCTTCAAAGGACCTGGACCTGCTGCTGGGCCAGCCCCCGGAACTCGTCAAGGGAAAGATCGTGATCGTGGCCGGAAGCGCCGCCGCCCTCTACGACGCCCACGCTACCCCCCTGGACCCCAACACCCCCGGCACCTGGATTGTCGCCACCGCCCTGGACAATCTGCTGCAGGGCGACGTCATGCACGAACAGCCCCGCTGGCAGGT
>JAANMU010002566.1_pt1 | contig 13280 bp, 8 predicted proteins | sample 7279701 | NCBI WGS metagenome assembly JAANMU01 (sample SAMN14094539, study PRJNA606508) | bioreactor metagenome | isolation source: A lab-scale SPAN reactor treating ammonium-rich wastewater day 57 | place: Ireland: Galway | collected 2017-03-13 | reverse complement strand
ACGGAAAACGCTGGGACAGGTACAAGTAACGCCCGGCGAGAACGGCATTCGCCGGGCGTTATTGTACCAGTCCCGGTTTTCCTGCGTGCTCGTCGGCGGAGTGGTGGGGTGCCCGATTGCCGACTGCCGACTGCCGCTGTTCTCTGCGACTCTGAGGCATCAGTTCGCTGATGCCAGCCTCTGCGCGAGTCGGCCGCTGTCCGGCGGTTGGTTCCTGGCGACGGAAAACGCTGGGGACACGTCACCAATGCGTCCGGCGGGAACGGCGCCCGCCGGCCGGAGTGGTGCGCGTCCCGGTATTCCTGGGTGACCGCCGGCGCCCGGTATCCGCGCCTCCACTGTCCACTGCCAACTGCCCACTGCCCCACGTCACAATGGCCGATCTGAGTTCAGGATTGGGGCCTGGGATCACCTCGCTCCTACCGTATCGCGCTCCTGGAGCTTTGTTTCGCTTTGTCCAATTCGCATCGAACAGTATTCTTGTCCGGGCCGGCAAACGCTTGCCTGAGCGCCGGACGACGTCTGCATTGGGCCAGCGGAACGGCCATCGGACACAGAGAGTCCGTTGCGCGAGCGGGGCGCGAGCGGGGTCGGATCTTGACTATTGACTCTCTGGACCTGCCGACCGCGCGATCAGGAGTCAATAGTCAAGATAGGACCCCGAGGCCCGAGGCGTGCAGTTGGCGGCCGCACTGCCTACCCTCGCCTGGAACCGGAGGAGTGGGGCACCGCTAGCCGAATCGGGGTGGGGGAGAAGGGCATGAAGCGGGTCGTGTGGGTGGTGGCTGGCGCGCTGTTGGTGGCCGCCACGGAAGGGGTGGCGGCGAAGATGACGCAGGTGGAGATGGTCCAGGCGACGATCGACGCGATCCCGCCGCTCAAGCATCCGCGCGGTCGGCGGCTGCCGCTTTATCTGTGGCAGTTGACCGGGCTGGGCACCGAGGATCCCGCCGAGATCCGCAGGCTGCTCAAGGAGCTGGACGCGCGCGGGCTGGCCGCCAGCGCGTCGTGGAATCCAGCGCGGCGTGAGGAGAGTCTGGCCTCGGCGCTCAACCTGGCGCGGGCTCAGCAGGAGCTGGGGCTGGATGTCAACGTGAGCTGCATCCGGCCGCTCTACAGCTTCTTCGACGGCAGCCCCGAGACCGCCCACGTCACCGCCGGAGGCGAGAAGTTCTTCGACACCTCGTTCGCCGAGAAGCGGCTGATCGGCTGTCCGTTCTCGGTCGAGCACCGCTATCCGGTCATCCGCGAGCAGGTCGAGTGGTTCGTCGCGGCCTACTCCAAGGCCGGCGTGCCGCTCAACTTCATCTACTCCGACTGGGAGATTGACGGGCCGATCGAGTGGAACGACGGGTGGGCCAACTGCCGGAAGTGCGCGCGCTGCCGCGAGCACATCCCGGACATCGAGCGCTTCGCCGCGTTCCAGAAGGCGCTGCGCCGGATCCGATCGGACATGCAGAAGCGCTGTTTCGCCGAGCCGGTGCTGCAGCACTACCCGCTGGCGCGGGTCGGCAACTACGGCGTCTACCCCTGCGACGGGTGGCGGTACTGGTACGATTACTTCGAGCAGGAGCCCGGCCCGGACCTGCCGCACAAGCTGGACCAGCGCGCGCCCTACCGGCCGTGGTACGACGAGTTCGCCGAGACCGGTTACACCTTCGCCATGCCGGTGACCTACACCTGGTACCCCATCTTCGGCTGGTACGACTACCCGAACCCCGACTACCGCTGGTTCTACAACCTGCTCCTGGTCGGCTCGAACGCCGGCAAGAGCACGCCGGCGGCGGTGCCCATCGTCGACTTCGTCCACTGGCACACCACCTCACCGCCCAAGGAGGTCGACCCGAACGTCAAGCAGATGTCGGCGGCGGCCTATCAGGAGCTGCTCTGGCACCTGCTGCTGCGCGGCCATGACGCGTTCTTCCTGTGGAGCCCGCGCGACGAGGCGATCGAGGAGAGCAAGCTGCTCCACGAGGTCTACGCCGCGTCGCTGGAGTACGCCGAGTTCCTGTCCGACGGGCAGCCGATCAACTTCGCCGTGCCGCGGAAGCAGGGCCCGGTGGTTTCGGGCCTCAGGCTGGGCGACCGGGTGCTGCTGCGCCGGAGCGACTTCGACGACACCCGGGCTCCGGTGACCATCGTGGTCGGAGGCCGCAAGCTGAGCGTCCCGCGCGCCGACGGCCGGTGTCAGGTCGTGGCGCTCACGGACTGACCACCGCGAGCCGCCCGGCCGCGGCGGCGACCTTGTGCACGGCGGCGGCGATGTCGTCGAGTTCCGCGGGGCCGAAGTTCTCGTGCAGCGGGATGGTCAGCATCTCGTTGAGCGCGGTCTCGCACACCGGGCACTCGCCGTCCTCGTAGCGTACCGCGTGGGCCGGGTCCTGGAGGCAGAAGGGGTAGTCGGAGCTGCCGTAGATCCGCTTCCGGCGGACCGCCTCGTACATGAAAATGGGCTTGCCGATGTACTGGTACCCGCACGACACGCCCTCGGCCGAGACGGCGCGGGCGAAGGTGGCCGGGTCGATCCCGGTCTCTTCCTTCACGGCGCGCAGGGCATAGAACCAGTAGACCGAGCGATTGCCGGGCCGGACCGCCTGCGGATGGACCCCGGGCAAGCCGGCCAGCCTCTCGGTCAGCGCCTCGCCGTTCCGCATCCGGCGCTCGATCACGCCGGGCAGCTCGGGCAGCTCGGCCATGGCCACCGCGCCCTGGAGTTCGGTCATCTGGTAGTTGAACCCGAAGCTGAGGTGCTCGCGGGCGCCCTTGGCCGAGTACCGCGGCCAGCCCTTGTCGGCGAACAGGCGAGCCCGCTCGCCCCAGTCGTCGTCGTCCGACACGACCAGCCCGCCCTGGCCGGTGGTGAAGTGCTTGCTCTGCTGCATCGAGAAGCAGCCGAGGTCGCCCAGAGTGCCGACCCGCCGGCCCTGGTACAGCGCGCCGTAGGCCTGGGAGCAGTCCTCGATGACCACCAGCCCGTGCTTCGCCGCCAGGTCGAGCAGTGGGTCGAGATCGCACGGGTTGCCGCCCAGATGGACCGGGACGATGGCCCGCGTGCGGGGGGTGATGCGCCGGGCGACGTCCTCGGGGTCGAGGTTGAACGTCTCCCGCTGTACGTCGGCGAAGACCGGGATGGCATTCTGGGCGAGGATGGGGATGACCGTGCCCATGTCGGTGATGGGCGCGGTGATGATCTCGTCACCGGGATCCGGGTTCAGCGCGCCGACGGCGACGTGCAGCGCGGCGGTGCCGGAAGTGCAGGCGGTGCAGTGGGCCACGCCGTAGAACGCGGCGAAGGCCTGCTCCAGGTCGGGCACCCAATGCCCGCCGACCCGCGACATCTGCCCCGACTCGATCACCTCGCGCAGGTTGTCGAGCGCCTTGGCGCCGGGGTACCGGTTGGTCACCGGCAGCGGCTTGTCGCGCACCGGGGTGCCGCCGTGCAGGGCCAGCTTGTCCGCGTCGCTCATGTCACTGCTCCCAGACTCGGCGCGCCAGGTCGATGGCGCGCGCGGTCAGCCGCTCGCCGCCGCTCTCGTCGACCCGGGTCCACGGCCCGACCGACGGCTCGTACCCGCCCTCGGCCCAGGCCGCGCGGGTGGGGAAGTAGCCCTGGTAGCCGTTGGTGTAGCCGGCGATCAGCGTCAGCGGAGCCGGCGAGGCGGCGATGATCTCCAGCCCGAATTCGCAGAACAGCTCGCCCTCGGCCGAGACCAGTAGCGCGTCGCCCAGCCGCAGCGCCTGGACCTCCAGCGGGACCGGTCCGGTCCCCAGCTCGCACAGCCGCAGCGGCTCGAACGCCCGGCGGAAGGCCGCCACCGCCTGGGCACGCTCCTCGTCCGAGCCGGCCGACTCGATGGCTTGCCGCTGCCGGTCCACCTCGGCGCGGAGCGCCGACTGGTCGGGCAGGGGGCGCCGCGGCACGGCGAACCGGTCGCAGGCGGCGCCGACCCGGTCGGTCATGGGCGCCGCGTTCCGCGCGTCGAGCAGGGCCAGTTGCCGGGTCGCCTCGCCGCCCAGGCTGCGGCCGTAAAGGGTCACGTCGGCGAAGTCGGTGGTCCGACGGATCGGCCCGACATCGCCGCAGGCGCCCTGGATGAACAGGCACGCCTCCAGGTCCATCGCCCGTTCGACCAGGTCGCAGGCCACGCCGGGGAAGTCGGCCGAGACAAGCGGCTGGACCTGGACGGTGGTCGGGTGACAGCAGAAGCCCAGCAGCGCGCCGCGCCGGGTGGCGCCGCGGAACAGGAGCACCGGGACCCGGTCGTCGCGGGCCTCCTTGACCACCTGGTCGTCGGGCGGTCGCGTCGAGTGGATCACCAGCCGCCCGTCAGTGGTCAGGATGCGCCGGTTCCAGGCGATGCCCGGCGCCAGGCCGGTCCCGCCGTAGAGCTCGACCGGCTCGCGGCTCGCCCAGGCCAGGCAGACGGCGCCGGCGAGCTGGTCGATCAGTCGCTCGAACCAGTCGGCCAGGTGCGGGAACCAGCCCAGGAGATCGTGCAGGTCGGTGGTCTGCGGCGTCGAGTGAGAGTGCGTGGCGCAGACCATGACGTGGTCGCGCGGGATGCCGCAGCGCGCTTCGACCTGGCCGCGGACCTCGTCGATGAAGTCGCGGCCCGGCCCCAGGACGGACCGGCTGAAGCCCAGCGCATCGGCGCTGACCACGGCCACGGTGTGTTCGCCGTCGTCGGCCACCAGCGCGCGGGCGTGGAGCCGGTCGTGGATCCCCTCGAACGGCATCTGGCGCGGGTGGAAGGCCAGATACCCCGCGGCCAGGGGCGGGGTGATGTCGATCTTGGCGAAGCCGGCTCGCACGGCGGTCTCCGGCGCAAGGCGTCGGCGAGCGATTGTCCGTGGCGGCCGGCAGTCCTTCGCTACTTCGCCTTCGGAGCGAGATCGAGCAGCAGGCCGTTGACGCCGGTGATCTCGTAGCCCAGCCCGGTCATGATCTGCTCGACGGCCTCGATGGCGGCCATGCGGCGGAGCGGGCTCTCGACCTCGACCTTGCTCAGCTTCGGGTTGTAGTTGCGCATCCGCGCGCCGCTGAACCTGGGCAGCTCGCTGCTCTGCGAAGGCTTGGTCATGTCCACCTCGCGCGGCTGGGTGAAGGGCTGCAGGCGCTTGACCAGGTCGCGGACCTCGTTGTACTTGGCGTTGGCCATGACCAGGGTCAACTGCGTCGGGCGCGCCAGCCAGGAGGCCAGGATCTGGGCGATCAGGTCGTCCTTGCCGGCCTTGGCTGGGACCAGCTTGCGGGCCACGCCCTCGGCGTCGGCGCTCTGGGCCGTGGCCGCGGCCAGGAGCTTGGCGTCGTAGGCGTTGAGCACCCGGACCTGAGCGTCACAGCCGCCGGCGGCGGCGGTGGCCGCGCCCTTGACCAGAATCTCGGCGTCCAGGCTGGTCGCCAGCCAGGCCTCGGCCTCGGGATTGCCCTGCAACGCCTGCTGGACCTTGGCCCGGTCGCCCAGGGCGTCGAGCTGGGCCTGGTCGACCACGTCGAAGCCGCGCTCCAGGAGCAGCTTGCTGAGCGCCGTGGAGATGGCCTGGCCGGGCGAGCCGTCGGCCTTCTTCTCGTTGATCAGCAGCACCAGCCGCGGCCGTTCCAGGTGCTCGTAGAGTTCGGGCAACTGCTGCGCCACATCGACCACCAACGGCCGCGTGGCGACCCGGCAGCGGATGGTGATCAGGTAGCTCTTCTGCGCGTCGTCGCGCTTCTCTTCCAGGATCTCCTGAGCGAAGCAGACGCCGCGCACCGATTCCACCGAAACTTTGTCCTCGATCAGCTCGTAGAGATCGATCTTCGACTTGGACGAGATCGCCACGCCGAGCGCGGCCTCGACGGCGTGGCGCTGAGCGTCCAAGAGGGCGCGATCGCGCGTCGCCGCGAGGTCGTCACCCAGCGCCGCCACCCCCACCGCGCGGGGGACCAGAATGCCGTTCTGATCGGCTTCCTGAGCCATCGCCGCGGTTCCCAGACAAACCGCTATCAGCCATCGCGTCCGCATCTTCGCCCTCCCCGAGCGGTGCCCGCCCGTTGCTTGACACCCCAACCGGTGATCACTACACTTGGAACGGCGCTTCACCTTCCATCGTTCCCGGGAGATCGTCTTGCTTACCCCTGCCATGGAGGACTACCTCAAGACTGTCTTCAAGCTGCAGGGCGATGGTGAGCGCGTGACCACCTCGGCCGTGGCCGAGGCGATGAAGGTCACGCCGGCCTCGGCCACCAACATGGTCAAGCGCCTGGCCGAGCTCCATCTGGTCGCCTACGAGCGCTACCACGGCCTGTCACTGACGCCCGACGGGCGCCGCGCGGCGGTCGAGATCATCCGTCACCACCGGCTGCTGGAGCTCTATCTGCAACACGCGCTGGGCTACTCCTGGGACCAGGTCGACGCCGAGGCCGAGCGGTTGGAGCACGCCGTCAGCCAGGAGATGGCCGAGCGGATCGACGAGCTGATGGGGCATCCCACGCACGACCCGCACGGGCACCCCATCCCGTCACGGGACCTGGAGTTTCCGCAGGAGGCCGGCACCCGCCGGCTGGCCGACGTGACCGCCCCCTGCCGCGTCCTGATCCGCGCCGTGGACGACCGCGACCCGGCCCAGCTCCGCTTCCTGGCCGAGTGCGGCCTCCTGCCCGGCAACCTGGTCGAGGTGACCGCCATCGAGCCGGTCAACGACACCCTGACGGTCAACTCCGGCGACCGGCAGACGGTCATCGGCCGCGAACTGGCCCGCCACGTCGCCATCGACATCGGCTGATGTCCGCCGCCCGCTACCGGCCGGGCCGGAAGTCAGGCGCCGGGCGGCGCCTACCGGCCTCGCGAAAAGCCCTAAAGGCCCGGTGGCTCAGGCCGATAGAGTAGCTGGTAGACGGGCCGCGCGGTTCAGGCCGGTAGGCGGTTCGTGGGAGCGCCGTGAGTTGCCCATTGCAGAGTTGGCGACTGGCGCGAGCTGACCTTAGACCTTAGGGAGAGAAGTGATGTCCTTCAGCATTCGCAACAACGTGGACGCGATGTTCACGCAGCGTGCCCTGACCGACACCCAGTCGGAGTTGTCGGGCGTGATGCAGCGGTTGTCGAGCGGCTACCGCATCAACAAGGCCGCGGACGACGCCGCGGGTCTGGCGATCAGCGAAAAGTTGCGGGCGCAGGTCCGCGGCTTGGGTCAGGCGGCGCGCAACGCCCAGGACGGCGTCAGCGTGATCCAGACGGCGGAAGGCGCGTTGGGTGAGACCGGCGCGCTCCTGCAGCGGCTGCGCGAGCTGTCGGTGCAGGCGGCCAACGATACCCTGACCACCAGCGACCGGAGCAACATCCAGGCCGAAGTCGACCAGCTCCTGTCCGAGGTGGACCGCTTCTCGACGACCACCGAGTTCAACACCAAGAAGCTGCTGAGCGGGTCGTTCGCGACCAGTTCGATGACCCTCCAGGTCGGCGCCAACACGGGGCAGGTGATCTCCTTCACCATCACCACCGCCTCGGCTTCCAGCCTGGGCGTCAGCGGCATCGCGGTCAGCACCCAGGCGAGCGCCAATGCGGCCATCGCCAGCCTCGACGCGGCCATCAACTCGGTCAGCACCGAGCGGGCCAAGCTGGGCGCGATCCAGAACCGGCTCGAGCGGACCATCTCGAACCTGAACTCGCAGGCCGAGAACCTGACCGCCAGCGAGAGCCGCATCCGCGACACCGACGTGGCCAAGGAAGCCATCAACCTGACCCGCTTGCAGATCCTGCAGCAGGCCGGGGTGGCCGCCCAGTCGCAGGCCAACGTCGCGCCGCAGGTGGTCCTGTCGCTGCTGCGCTAACCCTGACGGGGCATCCCCAACTCGCACTGACCCGGCGGGCCGCCCAGGCGGCCCGCCGGGGTCTTTGGGGTGGCACGGAGCCGCGCACGGACGGACACGGACCGACACGGACAACGCGAAGCCGAAGCCCTACTGCCTACTGCCTACTGCCTACTGCCTGCCCCGCCTACCGCGCCAGCTCCCAGAGGCCGAAGTTGTGGGGCTCCAGGAAGGTCGCTTCGACCTTGTTCCAACTGGTGTTGACCCCGGCTGGCTTGTCTTCGCGGGCGAGATTGACGCGCCAGGTGCGGCCGGCCGGGTCGTCGCGGACCTCCAGCCCGGCGATGGGCAGCCGCACTTCAGCCACCCACCCGGGCGCCTTCACCGCCGTGGCGCTGGCCCACTTCACGTTCTGGTTCGCCTGGTCCACGAACGCGTCCCACTGGGTGTTGGCCGGGCTCAGCGTGAAGTGCCAGAAGCGCCGGACATTGGCCACTTGATTGATGAAGATCTCGACGCAATCGTCGTGGTAGATGGCGTCGCTGTCGCGGACGGTGCAGACGGCCTTCACGTTGGCCGCGTCGGGCTCGGTGCACTCGATGGCCAGGTAGAGGTAATCCCGGTCGTAGAGCGCCCTGACCGTGGTCGGCACGGGGTGCGGCTGCGGCCGGCCGATCTCCCGGAAGTCGTCGGCCACCGCCGCCTGGCGCCAGGCCGGATCGCTCAGGTCGGCGTCGATCTCCGGCGGCGGGGTGGCCTCGGGCCGGCGAGGAATGGTCAGTCGCCGCTGCTCGGGAAGAAACAGCCGGGTCATGCCGCCGTATTGCTGGCCGAAGTCCGGGTTCGGCGCGTAGACCTGGGCCAGGGACTGGCGGGTGGACTTCCAGAACGCGTCGTAGTCGGCGTCGGAGAGGTAGAAGGCCGAGCGTTCCGGGTGCTCGAACAGGCCGCCCTGGCGAATCAGGTAGTGCAGCACCTTGAGGTTCTCGCCGAGCATCTCCACCCGCTGCTGCTGCGCCGGCGTGGCCGCCATCGACCGCGCCTCCAGGTAGAGCGACTCGATGGCCGCGAAGTTGGGCAGGTAGACCTTGCCGATCAGGTCCGCGGTCATCTCGTAGTTGAAGTCGGTGCTGGCCCGCTCGTACTCGGCCATCTTCTCGTCGAGCAGCGTGTAGAGCCGGTCCATGGCGGCCGCGCCGGGTCCATAGGCGCGGTCCAGGTACTCGCGGTAGAGCGCATCCACGTCGGCCTCGGCGTGCCACATCTGCTTGGCCACCAGATAGTTGTGCACCCCGCCGTACCCCCAGGCTTCCAGGCCGCAGAGGTAGACCAGCTCGCAGCGGTTGGCCTTGAGGGTGGGGAAGATCAGCTTGAGGATGGACCGCGCCGGCGCCAGCGGCGCGCCGGTGTAGTTGCGCAGCCAGGTCGGGTAGTCGGAGTACCCGTAGTGCTCGACCGTCCGCCCCCAGGCGGCGATCAGGCGGCGAAACTCGTCGCGGTACTGGTCCTTGTAGAGCGTCAGGCCGTAATACGTTCGCGGCGCGATGACCAGGAAGATGTTGTCGGACACCTTGACCGGCTCGGCCGGCGGGTAGAGGTAGCTGGCGTAGACGTAGGTGCCGAGCGGCTTGCCCGGATGCCGCTTGGCCACCAGCGGACCGACCCGGTTGTAGAAGTCGATCAGGGGCCGCGTCCGCGAGTGGCCGTACGGCCCGTAATTGCCCCACTCCGCGCTGGGCGCCTTCTCGACGGCGGCGGCGCACCGCGCGCACTCGCACCAGCCGCCGCCGTCGCTCGGCGCGATGGATACCGACGCCGCCGTGGGGTGCTGGTCCAGCCACTCCGCCACGCTGTCGGCGAAGGCCTGGATCAGGCCCGCATCGGTGAGACAGAACTTGTACGGCTCGACGCCCTTCCGGTACTCCGGCGCCGCCCGCTGGCCGCCGACCAGGGCCAGGTACTCGGGGTGCGCGGCCAGCACCGCCTGGGGCGGGAACATGTCCCAGGCATGGCCGTGACCGACGCGCAGGACGCCCTCCAGCTTCTGCCGGTCCCACCACTGGCGCACGTCGGCCCGCCGCTCCTGGACGTACTGCAGCCGCCGGCAGGCGAAGTCGGGCGCGTCGGTCAGGTCCGTCGGCGGGATGACCAGACCGGCCAGGCGCGGCACGTCCTCGCCCACCGCTCCGGGCATCAGCCAGCGCACGCCGAGAAACCGCTCGCAAAAGGCGTACACCGCGTTGTTGGTGCCGCGGCTGGCGCCGCCGCGGGGGTGAGTCTCGCCGGCCGGCGTGTCAGGTCCGAAGAGGTACAAACAGCCACCGCGGGTGACCATCCTCAGGCCATCGTCCGGCATCCCTTCGGGTGACAGCCCGGCCGCGCGCAGGGCAGGTCCATCGCCGATAGCGAGCATGCGCGCCGCCGGCTGGTCGACCACCGGCAACTCGACGCCGGTGGCGGCCTTGATCAGCCGTTGGAGATCGGCGGCCAGCGGCCGGTAGTTGTGGACCGCGGCCGGGTCGCGGTAGATGACGTAGTCGCTGCGCCCGTCGGCGACGATGGTCAGCGGCGACTCGGCGAGCAGGGTCAAGCCGGCGAAAACGATGGCGATCATGGGCATCCCTCGACGATGGCGGACGGGCTCAGCGCCCTTCTTTCCAGTTCTTGGTGGCTTCGAGTCGGTCCAGGGCAAACCGCTTGAGCTCGGCGTCGGGCGCCTGGGCGACGTACCGACGGTACAGCTCGCGCGCCTTGCCAATCTTGCCGGCGGCCTCCAGCACCCGGCCCAGCAGGACCACGGCGGAGGGGACCTGGGCGGCCTGCGATTCGACCGTGGCCTCCAGCGAGGCGGTCATCTGGACTCCGTACCCGGCGGCCTCCGGGTCGAGGGTGAGGGCTCGCTCCAAGGCCTCCAGGGCCGGCTTGCCGCGACCCAGGTAGAGCAGGGCCAGAGCCTCCAGATACCCCGCTTCCGCCAGGGCCGGGTCGAGGCTCTGCGACAGCTTGGCCTGGACCACCGCCTCGGCCGGGCGCCCGCCGTAGAGACAGGCCCAGCCCAGGTCGCAGGTCAGGCGCGGCTTGATCAACGGGTTGGCCGTCTGCAAGGCGACGGAGTAGGTGTTGATGGCGCCCAGGTAGTCGCCCGAATAGACCTGCGCGCGGCCGAGGAGGCGACAGGTGTCCACGTCGGGCGAGGTGGCCGCGGCGGCCTTCAGCGCCTTGGCGGCGAACTCGTAGTCGCCGCGCGCCAGCGCGACCCGGCCCATGACCCGCTGCAGGCCGGGGTCGGGCGCGGCGAGAGTGGCTTGGAGCACGCGCCAGGCGTCATCAGGGCGTCCGGCACCAAGGTACACCTCGGCCGAGATGGCCGCCGCCGCCGGGTCGGCGGGTTGGAGCTTGATCAAGCGGTCCACCACGGGCAACGCGTCGCGGTAGCGCCGGACCGCGGCCAGCCGGGTGGCCAATTCGGCGCACGCACCCGGGTCCTGTGGCACGGTCACCGCCAGGTCACTGGCCCAGGTGATGGTCCAAGGGTAGTAGTAGTTGTAGTATTGGTCCTTGACCGTCAGCGGGTCGCGGCGCAGGGCGACCGACTCGGACAGGACGCACCCGCCCGGCAGGGCGAACACCCCGCCGGGGAGGAGCTGGAGCGCCAGCGCGCCGCGGGCGGGCGGCTCCAGGACCCGGGCCGGCACGCCCGCGGTGGTGCTCAGCAGGTATTGGTACCTGGCCAGGCTGATGGTGCTGCCGACCGCCACCGCGGCCAGGGTGTACCGCGCCGAGGAGGGCAGCGAATACTCGAGGTAGTTGCACATGGCGTAGGGCAGCCGGCCCTTCGCCAAGTACACGCTCAGCGGCATCACCGTGTGGCCGCGCGGTGGTTGGTAGCTCGGGCCGGCGGCCGGCGGCGCGCCGACGGCGGGGCCCTCGCCCGGCACACCCGGCATCCCCTCGATTCCGGGCGCCCCCTCCTCGGCGGTGGGATCGCTCAGGGCCAGACTGGGGAAGGCCGCCAACGCCGCGTCGGTCAGCGGGGTGAGCTCGTAGCGCAGCCGGACCGAGCCGTCGCCGTCGAGCACCTCGAGCCGGCGGACCAGCCAGGTCTCCGGCTCGATCCAGACCAGTTGGACCGGTCCCTCCTTGGTCTTCAGGAGCACGGCCAGGGTGCCCGGAGGCTCCCCGACGTTCTTGACCAGCGACGACCAGACGACGTCGGCTGGGCCGATCTCCTCGCACAGCATCGCCAGCGGGTGGAACAGGGGCTGCTCGGCCGAGGTCAGCTCGAAGTGCCGGACCAGGAACGAGGCCTTGTCGGTCACGCCGCTGGCCCACACGGCGATCCGTTGCCGGCCCAGCTCGACCAGCGCCTGCCGGCCACGGAGCAGCATCCGGCTGGAGGCGCCGGCATAGTCGGTGTCGGAGTAGTCCATGGCCGGCCCGCCGGCCGTGGCCGGACCGGCCACCCAGCGGGCCTGATGCAGGGCGATCATCTTCGCCGGTGCGAGCGGGTGCGGCACGCTCTCGTTGATGACGTAGGCATTCGACTGCCGCGTCAGTGTCGCCGCCACCGTCCGCGCCACGACCGCCTCGGCGGTCAACTCGCCCTGCCCGCGAGCGACGCCGGCCGCCAGCCAGCAGACGGTCAGAGCCAACCACGCGGAACGACCGACCACGACCAGACCACGCATGATCACACCCCACGCCCCGTATTGTGCCCGACTCGCGAGGCCGGCGTCAAACCCTGATGCGCCCGGTTCAGCTCCCGGCCAGCCGCAGCGGGATCGTTTCGCCCCGATCGACCATGACCAGCCAGGCCGACAGCCGCCGGTGCGGGTACCGCTCGGCTAGCGCCGCGGCGTAGCAGGCCAGTTCCGAGCCGTAGGACCGCGCCAGCTCGGGGGTCAGCCCGCCCGTCTTGTAGTCCAGCAGGCACACCTCGTCGGCGAAGATGCCGGCCAGGTCGATCCGACCGGTGATCAGGCGTCGGTCGTGGCGCCACAAGAACGGGGTCTCGATCAACACCCGTGACGCCGACAGGGCGTGGCGCACCTCGGCCTGGTCGAAACCGCGGCGGGCCGTCTCCAGCAGGTGGGCAATGACCGCGTCGTCCTGCGTCGGGTCGAGGGTCACCCGTCGCTCGGCCGCCGCGGCGCGGACCGTGGCGGCGTCGGGCAGCCGGCCGGCGTAAGCCGCCACGCGGAGCAGGTTGTGGACGATGCTGCCGCGTTGAGTCGCGGTCATTCGCCCGGTCACCAAAAACGGCAACTCGGCCTGACGGTAGTCCGGACCAGGCACGGCGGCCGGCGGCCAGTCGGTCAACGTCGCCGGGACCGACTCGAGGACGGACGGCCTGGGTGAGGCGACGGCAGGTGGGACCGGCGGCTCGGCGGCCAGCAGCGCCGCGACCGCCGCCCGGCGCTCGGTCAGCGGGTCGGCGCCAGCGGTAATCTCGGGCAACGGCTCGACGGCCACGCCCACCCAGCCCTCAGCCGGC
>JAANMU010002561.1_pt1 | contig 13299 bp, 5 predicted proteins | sample 7279701 | NCBI WGS metagenome assembly JAANMU01 (sample SAMN14094539, study PRJNA606508) | bioreactor metagenome | isolation source: A lab-scale SPAN reactor treating ammonium-rich wastewater day 57 | place: Ireland: Galway | collected 2017-03-13 | reverse complement strand
ACAAGAAAACAACTGAAGAAGCCGTAACAGCCGCTACGGAAACGGTAGTAAATACGACAAGTGAAACGCCTGTATCGGCACCGCAAAAAAAGGTAATTGTGCCGCCGCCCGGATTTGAAAATAAAATGACCGACGAAAAAGCCGACAGCACAAATACTACGAATGTTATCGAGCAAAACAGTGTCAAACAAAAATACAAAACAGAAAATAATGCAACTGTGTCTGCCGCGCCCGATTTTTCAGAAAAATCAACGCCGCCAGTATATGAAACCGATGAATTATACCAATTATTAAATCGGTTAGACGCTCGACGCAAAAACGAAGAACAGTCCGAAAGCAATATAACGGCCGAAGCGGACGAATCTGTCGAACGAAAAGAAAGCCGGTGGGCGCGTCGTCGTAAAAAACGCCAGGAAAAAAAGCGGCTTCTGAACCAGCAACAAAATTTGGAACAAGTTGTCGAGCAATCGGTTGATAAACAGGAAGTTGTAAAAGACTTGAGCAATGCGTCGGTCGTTAAACAGCAAGTTCCGCTTAACGTTGCGACACAAGATAAAAAGCATAATAAAACAAATAAAGCAGATGTAGAAAAACAGCAGAAAACTGACGGTAAAAAGACCGTATCACAAAATAAATACAAAGAGCGTCATCAGGATAAACCAACGAAGCCCGACATAACCGAAAGAACGGCTGTCCACGAAAAGAAAGAATTAGCTAAACAGCACGAGCAACCGCCAAGAAAGCAAAAGACGCAAAAAGTTTATTCGACGCATAAAAACAAGAAACTGCCGCCTCTTCCCGACGATATTGCACCGCTGATAGATTCGGTAGGGCGTTTTATTAAATCAACGCTTTTTATTCCCGACGAAGCAAGTTTATTGCTTGGCGTAAGCGGTGGCGTAGATTCCGTGGTTATGCTCGATGTTATGTCGAACTTAGCGCAACGTCACGGCTATCAACTGACGGTTGCCCATTGCAATCACGGATTACGTGGCGAAGAATCCGATTTGGACGAGAAATTTACGCGGGCATTGGCAACAGATTATCGCGCTCATTTTCACAGCGTAAAGGTCAATGCGGCTACACACGCACGAAAAATGCGAACAAGCATTGAAAATGCCGCACGTACACTTCGATATCAGTTTTTTGAACGAGTAGCAAAAAGCATAGGAGCGCGATTCGTACTTTCGGCACATACGGCAGACGACACCGCCGAAACACTTTTACTTAACCTGATACGCGGTGCTGGGTTAACAGGTCTTGCAGGCATTCCGCCAAGACGTGATTTAGCAAAAAAACTGCATCTTGTGCGACCGCTTTTGCAAGCCTCGAAATCCGAACTTATTGCTTATGCGAAAAAACGACCTCTCGAATGGCGTGAAGATAAAAGCAATGCGTCTACCCTATTTATGCGAAATAAAATTCGCCATGATTTGTTGCCCAAACTACGCGATGAATACTCTCCCGCCATATCCGAAATTTTAGTTCGGACGGCACGGATACTTCAAGGTGCAGAGGCCGTTGTCGGCGACCGAGTCGAGAAATTATTTGAAGTAATGACAACGCAAAATGCCGGAGAAATTAGACTTGCAACATCTTTTTTCGAAACAATCGGCGAGTTCCTGCAAGGTGAAGTTATTCAGCATATTATACGCAAACTCGGCGGCCGTCCGGTTTCTATGAATGCGGTAAATCGCATTATCGCACTAAAAGAAAGCGCAATGCACGCAGAAAGCAGAATATCGGGACATATCACAGCTATACGCGACCGCACCGATATTGTATTTACAACCGTCGAACCTTCGGAAGTTTACACGACAATAACCGTAGGTGAAACGTTTGAAACCGACACAATGACCATCAAATTGTCGGAATGTTCCAAAAAAGAAGTGCAATTTGTTGAAGGCGGTTTTGTAGAATTTTTTGATGCGGCTACTTTGCCAAAAAACCTCGTAGTGCGTGATTGGCGGGCAGGCGATTCGTTTCGGCCACTTGGGCTCGGCGGCAGCATGAATATCAGCGATTTTCTGACAAATATCAAGGTTTCAGCCATAGAACGCAAACGTGCGCTTGTACTATGCGCGGGCAGTGAAATCGTATGGGTATGCGGCAAGCGTATTTCCGATAAATTCAAAATAACCTCTTCTACCAAGCGTGCAATTCGGGCAGAAATTATTTTGCCTGAAACGGCACGAAAAGAAGAAACACAAACAAATAAATCATCACAAAACACAAAATAACACTGCGGAAGCACCTGAATTTCGATGTATTTATTTTGACTTAATTTTGCGTTTATCTTAACGATAAACAGGATTTGCGCGTTTTTCAAGTTTTAAATCTTGCAGTTGCGACGCTTTAATGCCGAAGCGCAAATAAAAGCCGCTGTTTATTCCCGACGGTGTCCAATCAAAGGTCAAATTCCAGCAGTGCAAATCTTTGGTAATATTTATGGATTGCATAAAGAAATTTCCCGCAACCGCATCAAAATTAAACCGCCCGCCTATTTTCCATGTAGGCGTTGGCGCGAGTCCGAAATCGCCGCTTATATCGAGCCTGCGCGATATTGCATATCCTACCGGCGAGTAATAAGCAAGCGTGGCTGTTAAGTTAATATGCCATGGCATTGAAAGCGGCGCCCAGCCGTAAGTTTCACCGCCGTAAAGGTCACATTCAGTTTCAGTAAAATTCACTCGCTCGGCAAAACGCTCGCCTACGCCCGGCTTAATTTTGGCAGATGTATCCGCAGTTGTTATTTCCGACGGCGTATTCGTGCCCGAACTTGAAAATTGCGTAGAAAAATTCATAGAAAAACTTGTTAAATGCGCCAATCCTTTGCCGGACGATGCAAGAAAACGATTGATTTGACGCTGGATCACATTACCGGAAATTGCGTCGAGAGCAGGCGCGTCGTCGTATAGCGTAAAGTTGGCACGTCCGCTGAAATTCAAAAAATCAAGTGCCGGTGCGCGAAAATCGGCAGTAATATCGCTGAATTTGAGCGAGTCTTTTTCAAAGTCGTAATTACCGCTTATATTAAAGCGCAGTATATCCGTTTTTTTATCCGGCAATGTATCGTTGCTCTGCGCTGTTTTCACTTCAAAACTATTGGCAAAAGAATAAGTAATCTGTTGCGAAGCTTTTGCACTCGAAATGCCGCCGTCGCTTTCATAACGAGAATACTCTACATTGCGTTTATACACGGAATCGTAATACGAACCGATATACGACGTTGTTCGCGCACTGAATTCCGGTGTATAACGATAACCCAATGAAGGTTGGAAAGTATGGCGCAAGGCGTTAAGCCCCCAAATGCGCGGCTCTATCAGCCCGAAAAGCCGCGTACCGACGCTAAACCCCATATCATAACGATATTCGCGAAACGGAGCGGCACTATATTCCATTGTATTTGAATAAACAGAATCGGTTGCACGAAAGCGCGTCATGCGGCGGAAATACCAATTTTCACGATAACTGAAACTTGGCGTAACCGAAAAATAGCCGAATTTCGGCGAAATAGAGAGCGACGGAGAATGGCTTATCGTGAAATAACGCTCGTCGCTGCGGAACGATGTGTCCATTATATTTGCGGCCGTATCAGTCGTTTTAATCTCGCGCACACGACTTAGCGCGTAGTTTCCCGTCGCGCTGTAGCTAAATCCTATTTCACGCAACCAGCTGTCCGACGCTACTATTTTTTTCAGCGGAAATAATTGCGGAATACTGTAAGAAACAGACGGCGAAGTTTGGGATTCGTCGGTAATCAGGTTTTGCGAACGCGAAAATCCGAACGACAAAGTAGAGCCGTTGTTAAAACTCGTTGAAAGCGAAGCGTTCGAGTAAATTTGCTGCTGCAAACGTTGCGTAATATCCGTAGAAAAATTTCGATTAAAATCCTGCGAAGAAAACGATAAATTCGCCATGGCCGAAGTTTGGGGCGTAAATTTATGCGAATGATACAGCGAAGCGTTCCAGCTGTTCAACATCGGGTAGTCCGGACTGATACGGCGGCGACCGAAAGAAAATTGAAAATTACCGTTTAATACATCTCGTTGCACATAGCGAGTAGAATTTTTGAGCAAATACCCGGACTTTGTAAAAATATCCACACCGAATTGCGTATCATAGTAATCGCTCGGCGCAAAATAATAGCCGAGATTTTGAAATACCACGCCGTTATTACTTGAAAAAAAGAATGACGGCACAACCAAACCCGATTGCCGTCCCGAGCGATTTTCAAAGTAAAGGCCTACGGGTAAAATAAATACGGGCAAATCCTCCACATACATAACTAACGGGTCAAAAAATATTCTGTCATTGGCTATAACCTTCATTTTGGGTGAACCGAAGTAAAAATGCGGATGCGGCTTATCGCAAGTAGTGTAAGAACCGTTTTCGATAAAATACGTTTGCTCGTCCATACGCTTGATTTTTGCACCGTAGTAGAAACCGTTTTCTACATTAGTTTCGCCTAATGAAATCACTCCTTGTTTAGTTTTCAGATTGAATTTAAGCCTCTCGCCCACAAACTCTTCTTTGCCGTCAATAAATTTGGGAAAGCCGAATAATTTGCCGGACGTGTCGCGCATACCTTCCGCCGACAACGTAGATTCGCCAAACGACATTTCTATGATTTCGGCATTAAGTTTTTGATTTTTCATCGTAATACTTGCATCGCCGCGAAGGCGCATTTTTTTGGCGCCGAGAATAAAAGAAGCCGAATCTCGCGCTTGATATACTACGATGGTGTCCAATGATTGACGAACAGGCTTTGCGATGCTGTCGGGTGCTGCCGCAATTATTGACTGCTTTGCACTGTCTTGTTTTTGTTCGATTTTTGCGGGTGCAGTTACTAATTTCATGCCGTCCTGCTGTATTGACGGCGCAACGATTTGGGCAGACTTCTTCGTTGTTTTTTTTCCCCGAGACTTTTTCGGCGCGGGTTGCTGCGCTGCGCCGGTTACGACGGCGAGCAATATTACGACAAACAAGCGCGTGATGAAATTCATCTGGGAAATAAAAGCATAACAAAACAATTTTACAAAAATACGAAGCGTAACGCGGGCAATAATGAAAATGCAAACTTTCTTCTATTGCAACCTCTATTCGCAGATTTGGCCCGCAACAAACGATTATTTAAGGAAAAAATTACGCACTTTACCGAATTTGATTGATAAAAAACAGATTAGCCCGACGCGATAAAATTGGATAATAGCCGATGTTGCGGTAATTTCGCGGTTGTTTCCTCCGAAATGCAGCACAAAACCCGCAAATTATATGAACTTGTTACGCGCTACGCGCCAATTGCCGCTATACGCCATCGTCCTTTTTTCTTTGGCTTTCGCCTATTCCGCAACTGCGCAATCGGTAGTCGTAAGCGAGTACTATAATTCTAATTCGCCGGATACCGAATGGACAGAACTTCTTGTTATTCAAGATAATGTATCATTGGTCGGATATTCGATACGTGATAATGGTGCGAGTGGAACTTGGCAGGGCGGTGTGAGATTCAGAGATGTTCCTTTATGGCGTAATGTTCGCGCCGGCACGATAATAGTCATTCGTCATCGCGGCGCTACTACCGCCGACTATAGTCCGGCCGACGGGTTTCTTGATATAGGTGCAGAAAATGATACGTATTTTGATAAATTCATGGAAATCGGCGCAGGTTTTACGTGGGCAGATGCTGCTTTGAACCTAAGCGGCGGCAATGATATGATACAAATTCGCGATGCGGCCGATAATCACATTCACGTATTAAGTCATGGAAATGCTGCAACACCGGCCTACATTTCACTGCCTGTCGTCAAGATAAATCACGGCAACGGTTTGGGAAGTGCGTCGAGTTTGCGTGTATATCCCGGGCTGGCACTGACCGATTATTCCGAGCCGAATCCGAGCAATATCAAAACTGCCGATAATTCTGCAAATATTACTCGTGGTTTACCGAATAAAAATACAATAGGTGAAGATGACAATCAACTTTTTTGGCGCGGATTGCGGCAACCGAATTGGCTTTCAGCCTCTTTATCGGTCGTATCGGTATCCTCTACTACGGTTTCGTTAAGCTGGATCGCCGCACCCGACCTTAATCCCACAGACGGAACTCAAGGCTATTTGCTGTTGCGCACCGCGGAGTCGCAAGCCGATACGAATCAAATTCCGCAAGACGGAAAGACATACGAACCGAACGACAAATTAGGCGCGTGGATTGTAATTGCGAATATATCCGGCTCTCAAACAGCTTTCGACGATGCCGTAACAATTCCCTGCGGCGAAGCCTTTAAATATAGAATTTACGCCTATCGCTTTAAACAAGACGATTTGGAGAACACAGCCGTTAGCGCAAATCCACGCTTAGGAAGAGGACGCTCCTACAATGAAGCATCTTTTGCTCAAGCTCGCGCTAATCGCCCGAACCCTTCGTCTGCCGTAATCACCGCTTTAAGTGCCGTAACTTTTTGCAAAGGCGGAAGCGTAACCCTATCAGTTAATGCCGTGCCAACAGGATATCAAATTCAATGGCAAAAAGATAACAGCGATATTGCCGGACAAAAAGCCGCAACTTTAACAGTTTCCGTATCAGGTCGTTATCGTGTAAAATCAACTAATGAATCCGGCTGTACTTCGCAATCAAATGAAATAGAAGTAACTGTAAATGAGCCGCCCGTGGCAGTCGTTCTTCCTGCCCAACCTGCTAAACTATGCCCGGGCGATTCGCTAATACTTACCGCAAGCGCAGGACAACGTTATCAATGGATTAAAGATGGTTCATCGTTAACAGGTGCGACGCAACAAACTTACAAAGTAATCGCTCCGGGTACTTACAGATCTGTTGTTTTCGACGGCAATTCTTGCTTCGATACTTCGGCCGCCGTAACCATAATGCAACGCACGGTAAATTATGTCGCAGTCAAAGATACGCTTGATTTCGGCCGGCTTGACGATTGTACATCAGGCAAAATAGATTCGATTTTTCTGAAAAATACGGGTGCGGATACGATTAGAATCGAGCGTGCTGCACCGGGCACGGGATTCAGTTGGGTTACGCCTTCAAACTCTATAATTATACCGCCCGGCAAACAAGCGGCTCTGACGTTTCGTTTTACACCGCCGGGGTCGGGTAATTTTACTGCAGCCGTCGACATTACGGCACAGCCTTGTTCGGCTGCATTGCGTCTTTACCTTGTCGGGTCAAAAGAAAAAGCGGCCATAACGGCAAGTTTACAAGAGGTGAATTTCGGAACAAATCTATCATGCGTTTCCAACCTTAAAGACACGGTAATTACCGTTCGCAATAAATCGGCATTTCCGCTTAAACTTCAAGGGCAAATAGTAAGTTCGCCTTATTCTATCGCTTCGCAATCATTCCCCGTGGATATTGCGCCGATGGATTCGTTGCGCCTGACGTTGCGTTACGACCCAACCATTGACGGAACTTTCGCCTCTACGCTACAGCTGCCGTTTATTTCGGGTGCATGCCTTGATACACTTCGCATTGATTTGCAAGGCGTTAGAACAACGCCCAAACTCGGCGCCGATATTTCTTCATTATCATTTTTACCTTTGTTGGGTTGCGAAAACGAGCGCGATACGGCGATTACCGTTCGAAATAACGGAATAATTCCCGTAACAATTTCTGCACAGCCGGCTAATGCAAATTTTCGTTTTATCAACATACCTCTTACGATTAAGCCGGGCGAAGAACAATCTCTCGTAATCAGATTTTCTCCTGCTTACGAAGGAAGTATTTCTATCAATCTGCCGATAATCATCAATCCCTGCAATCGTACAGGTTTTGAAATTCAAGTTTCCGGGTCCAAACAAGGAACTGCATTCGCGCTGTCGGCCGATACTTTGTATTTCGGCACGATAGTTTCATGCACGGGTATTGATTCGTTAAAGCAAAAAATCGGCCTGCGTGTATTGGGTGCCGCAACCGGCGCACGATTACTTACGGCATTAACCGACGCTCCTTTCGCCGCAACGTTCAATCCCGGCATTACGGTACAAGATAACGATTCACTCGGATTTTCGTTCGTACCCACCGCCGACGGCGACTTTATCGGCAAAACCGAACTGACATTCGACCCTTGCGGAATTAAAAAAACATTATTCCTGCGCGGCCGCCGAGCAAGCGTAGCCACAGTGCTTTCATCTTCGGAAATTGACTTTGGCAACGTAGAAACAGGCAAAACTTTAACGCGACAATTCACGCTGCGCAACTCCGGCACAGTCGATATTTCGGTTGAAGCTCGGAATATAGTGCTGCCATTCCGCCTTATTTCTTCTTCACCGCCGTTGCCGGCCTTGCTTCCCAAAGACTCTATTTTAGTTCTTACACTGGAATACGCGCCAACATCGGAATATCGCGATTCGGCTGTTGCCGATATAGTTATTGTACAACCATGCCTTGAAACGCACGGGCTTACGTTGCTCGGCGTGGGAACTTCGTCTACTTTGCCGCCCGACACATCGGCGATTACGGGGCTTCTTACGATTAAAGGAACAAGTGCCGAACTCGGCTCGATTGTTTCATTACCGATTATACTAACCTCCGACTCGCTTGGCTTTGCACAAATTTCTTCGCTTTCTTTCGAGGTTTATTTTAACGGTTCTATGCTGATGCCGCGCTCAATAACGGCCGGCAACGACCTTGCATCAGGTTTTGCGGCACAATTTACTGAAAACAAACCCGGACACTTGACCATAGAAATAGCTGACCCGACTTTTACTGCAACGCTGAAAGCCGGCGGGCTCGCCCTGCTGAATTGCGAGGTTCTGCTTGGCGATGCAATCGCTACACCATTGATTATTTCGTCGCCGCATGTAATGCGTTCCGGGCGCGATATTAGAATTGCAATCGCCGCGCCCGATACTTTTACGCTGATAGGTGTATGTCCGCCGCAGGAGCGTATTATCTCGCTGGGGAAATCGCCGTCTCTCGCATTGAAGGTTTCCGGCGGCACCATTGAAATTGTTGCCGATATTCCGACAAACGATTTTACGGCACTAAAGCTTTACGATAACACGGGGCGGGCTGTTGCTACTCTGCTTGAAGGCGAATTAGCCGTAGGAACTCATAGTTTATTCATTGGCGAAAATATATTGGAAAGCGGAATGTATTTTCTAACGTTGCGCAACGGAAATACTGCATTAACAAGACAGTTTACAATAATTAAATAAAAAATATCCCCAAAAAAACGGGAGAAGGAGAATATTCTCCGTTCATATATTGCGCATATACGGCTGCAAGCCTTATACGAATTCGGGGGAACTTTTTCGCATAAGGAAACGAATTTCGCGCATTTTACAAGCATAAAACAGGGAAACGGAAAAACGATATAATGAACGAAAGAAACGTTTTAGTCCTCGCCTATCGCTTTCCGCCGATGGGAATAAGCGGCGTATTGCGAACAGCGAAATTCGTAAAATATTTATGCGATTACGGTTGGCAACCTACCGTATTAACCGGAACACCGCGCACATATTCGGCTTACGACGATTCCTTGTTGCGTGATTTCAGCGAAAGACCGATAGTAATAGAACGGACAGACTCTCGGAAAGAGCCGATTCTTGCAGCCGCAAGCCGGCGCTCAGAATACAGTTCCGGCTTAATTTCTCAGCCCGACGCAATAATACGTTGGAAAAAACGCGCCCTTCGCGCAGCTGAAAAAATTATGCGGGAAAAAGAAATTCACTGCATATTTGCAACGGCCCCGCCGTTTAGTGCTTTTATTATAGCCAAAGAAATTTCCGAAAAATATAAAATTCCGTATGTAATTGATTACCGCGAAAGTTGGAACGATAATAAACAGCGCGGCTATAGAACTGTTTTTCATCGTTCGTTGAACGAAATGATGGAAAGCGATACGCTGAAAACCGCTTCAAAAGTGATTGTTTGCCATAGGCTTGCAAAAGAACGCCTTCTGATGCGCTATAGATTTATGCGTCATGAGGATATTTGCATTATTCCGAGCGGATACGATGCCGAAGATTTTCTGCCGTTCATCGCATTCCGTCCGAATCCGGATAAATTGACAATATCACATTGCGGAATGTTCGAGCGCGACGAATCGCCAAGAAATTTCCTGAAAGCAATTGTAAAATTAAAGAAACAAAAGCCCGAAATAGAAAATTTTGTCGAATTGCGCTTTATAGGTGCGATGCGCCCTTCCGACGTAAAGTACATTAAAAAAGCAGGGCTTGAAAGAATGACGTGGCTAACCGGCTACGTTCCGCACCGCGAAGCCGTCGGGCTTATGGCCGAGTCGGACGTATTATGGTTTACAAGCCGCGACGAGTTTGATGCACCGGGTAAAATTTTCGAGTACTTTGGCGCAAAACGCCCAATTTTATGCTTAACGCCAGAAAATGCCGCTTCTCGAAAAATAGCGGCCGAAACAAAAGCCGTTTTTCATGCTCGCCCAAATTCCGTAAAGGAAATATTGGCGGAATTAAAACATATAGTTGATTGTTGGATACGCGGCTCAATGCCGAAAGTAAATGATTCGCTTATACGCAATCTGAATTATTACGACCTGACAGCCGATTTATCCCGAGAAATAGCGAAGGCCTCGTTATTCCGCCGTTAGAAACAGCCGTAATTGCACGTTTTCTCGGCTTTTGTATTTTTTATTTTCAGTTTTTTCGCTTAATCCCAAAAAAAATGTCAAGAAATCAACGCATCCGCAAGGAGCGAAAACTCGCTCTCATCGAACAAGAAAGATCTGTCCGTAAAAAACGAATTTCCGCGCTGAAACGTGCCGCCGAGCCGGTTAAATCGCAAGAACGTTTCGGCACTATTTATCCTTTTTCCGAAACGTCCGGCACTGCTCAGGACGGTAAGCGCAATAAAGTTTTCAATAAATTTATACGCTATGCCGAACCGTTGCTGAAGCTGGCAACCGATGGCGCATCGGTAGAAAGTGCCGTTAAACTCGCAGTGGTATGCTGGAATTTCGCAGTTCTGCCGCCGGAGCAACAAGAAGCCGAAAAGCAACAATTTCTTGCAAGATACGGCGGACTGAAAGAGCTTGATGCCACCATCGAAAATATGTTGTTGCGCAAGATGCTTCAATTTGGCGACGACTATTATTTGATCGAGAAATACCAGGTTACACCGCGCGGTACTCTTATGGATCTTACCATAACCTATAAAAGAATTGAAAAAATGGCGTGAAAAAGGTGCAATTTGACGATACGCTCTCGATATGGGACGTTAATTTCGTAGTGGTAGATGTGGAAACCACGGGGCATAGTGCCGACTGTAACCGCATTACGGAAATAGCCTGCATTACTACGCGCGGCGGCGAAATTATCGGCGAATTTTCGTCGTTAGTCAATCCGCATCAATTTATTCCGCCGTTTATCGCACAAATGACCGGGATTACTAATGCTATGGTCTTTTCCGCGCCCGAGCCGCAAGATGTGCTCGCTCGTGTTTTCGATATATTTTCCGAGCCGAACACGGTATTTGTGGCGCATAACTCCACATTCGATTACGGTTTTGTAAATCAATCATTGCTGCGCTGCGGTTTTCAGACTCTTGCCGCTCCGCAATTCTGTACGCTGAAATTGGCGCGGCGGCTTTTGCCGCCTTCGGTCAAAAAAAATGCGGGTTCGGTTGCCGAATTTTTTGACATTGAAATCGAGAATCGCCATCGCGCTCACGGCGATGCAATGGCGACAGCGCAATTTTTCATAGAAATGCTTGATATTGTGCAGAACGATTACGAGGTGAAAACACTTGGCGAACTTTTGCATTTTCAGAATAAGCGGCTCAAAAATTTTATTCCGACGCAAGCATTTATGCGGCGCATTGAGCCATATCTCGAGACCTTGCCCGATGAGCCAGGAGTTTATTCCATGCTTGATGCCGACGGGAATATTCTTTATGTAGGCAAGGCGAAATCCCTGCGTGAGCGCGTTCGCTCTTATTTTCAACCCGGTGCGCAACATTCGTCTAAAATCGAGAGAATGACACGCCTTGCGCATGAAATTCGCTGGGAATGTGCCGATACTGAACTTGCCGCTTTACTGCTCGAATCGCGCGAAATAAAACGTTTACAACCACCTTACAATACGGCAAGCAAGAGAATACGCCGCCACCCGTTTTTGCGCTTAACTGTGCAGGAGGATTTCCCGCGACTTGAATGGACAAGCACCGCCGAAAAAGACGGTGCAGAATACTACGGCCCGTTTCGCAATCGAAGTGCGGCGCAAGAAATTGCCGAAACTATGCAGAAGCGTTTCAATTTGCGCTTGTGCGACGAAGTTTTGCAACCGAAAGCAGACGTTAAGCCTTGTCTTTATTATCATATAAAACGTTGCGGCGCACCATGCGCACAGATTCAGACGCAAGCCGAATATATGAGCATAGTCGAAGATGTTCGTCGTTTTCTTAGCGGTTACGAGGCCGGTATCATAGAGCGGCTGCGCGAAGAAATGGCCGCGGCGGCCGAGTTGCTTATGTTTGAGAGGGCAGCTTCCATTCGCAACCGCCTGCATGAGTTCGAGCGCGTTTTCGAACGTAAAGAGAAAGTTTCCACCGCTGCAAACAATAATAATGTAATAATTATACTTCCCGCTTCACACCGCGAAAAAACCGTTGAAATTTTCTTCATTGCAAGCGGACGGCTTTTCCACCAGCAAATACTTGGCCGCAAAGCACACCTCGCCAAGCCTTTCGCCTTGTTGCAGAATGCGTACTTCCCTACGCAACAGCATGCTACACAACGACTTACACCTCTTGAAACCGACGAAATGCGTATAATAGCGTCATGGATATATCGTAATCGCGATTCCGGTACATTCATCTACACGGAAAACAAAAGTTTCGATATCGTAATCGAAGAGTTTATTCAAGCAGTTCGGTCAGCTTTCGATAAATTTGACGAATCTTTTGCTGTATCCGCATAAGAAAATTCAAAATTTCTTATTATTTAACGCGGCATAATACAGCACTGAATTTGTTTCAATTTTCCAAAATAGAATGGTAACAAAATTATCCGTAAAGCGCGTTTATGAAACTCCGACGGAAAATGACGGTTTCAGAATACTGATTGACCGTTTGTGGCCTCGCGGACTAAGCAAAGAAAAAGCAAAAGCGGATTTGTGGTTGAAAGAAATAGCACCGTCGACAGAATTAAGGAAATGGTTCAATCACGAGCCTGAAAAATGGCCTGATTTCATAATTAAATAGGCATTACTAAAATTTTAATGGAGCAAAGTTAAGTTTTCCGAAGTAGAATAGGGCGTTAATTCTAAATCGCTCGAAATTTAAAAATCCTCTTGCTTTAG
>JAANMU010002560.1_pt1 | contig 13301 bp, 7 predicted proteins | sample 7279701 | NCBI WGS metagenome assembly JAANMU01 (sample SAMN14094539, study PRJNA606508) | bioreactor metagenome | isolation source: A lab-scale SPAN reactor treating ammonium-rich wastewater day 57 | place: Ireland: Galway | collected 2017-03-13 | reverse complement strand
AGCAACGCTGATGAATCTTTACGACCCGGACCGTATGCGTCGTGCCACCGTCAATAACGGCGACAGTACGTTGGAAAATGCACTTACGCATATCAAAGATGCGGCTCAGGCGGCAATACAAGCCGATAAGTCGGTCAGAATTTTGATTGACGAACATTGCTCGCCCACGTTCGCAAAGCTGATATCGGAAGTAGAAACAAAGTTTCCCAAGATAAAATTCGTTGTTTTGCCTTCGATTTATGCAGACGGAACTGCCGAAGCAATGATGAAATCTACGGGGTTCGACGGTGAAATACTGCCCAATCTTTCTGCCGCCGACGTAATACTGTCGGTGGACTCCGATTTCCTCGGTACCGATAAATTTGCTGTTTATCATACCGTAAATTTTGCGCGAAACCGGAAGCCCGAAGCCGACAAACCGACTATGAGTAAATTGCTGGCAGCAGAATCCGCTCTGTCGTTGACCGGCTCTAATGCCGATAAGCGCATATTACTTAAACCTAATGAAACAGACGATTTTATATTCGGTGTATTAAAAGAAGTATTGGCTGTAAAAGGTGCGGATGCTGTAGGTGCCGAGGTGCAAAGCCATATCGCCGTTGCAAAATCTTCGCATAATGCAAAACTTGCGGCAGAAGAGTTGCTCAAAGCGGGAGAAAAAGCTGTCGTTATGGTAGGCCCGCATCGTTCAGTCGCTGCCAATGCAGCCGGTTTTGCAATCAATATGGCATTGGGCTGTGTTGGTGCCGGGAAAATTATAGATCCGGTTATGGCAATACCGAACAGTATGAGTAAAAGACCGGGTATCGCCACTTTGCGCGATGAATTAAAAGAGGGTAACGTTGACGTTGTGATTTATGCCGGAGTCAATCCGGAATACACAGCTGACCGCGAATTAAAAGCCTTGCTTACAAAGGTACACAAGCGTTTTTCATGGTCGCTGTACAAAGACGAAACGGCTTTGACTGCATCTGTTAATATACCGACTGCACACTTTATTGAATCTTGGGGCGATGCAATTGCACCAGGCGGTGTGATAACTATACAGCAGCCGATTATAGCACCCGTTAATTCTGCTTCTGTTCCAACTGCCGACCTCGTACTAAAATTCACTCAGTTATTAGATACTTCTTTCCTGCCTGATTTTACTTCTTATTACGATTATCTTCGAGCCGGCTATACTTCCTATTTCCCTAATCAACAGACTTGGGAAAAGGCTTTGTCCGACGGTATGATTTCGGCAGCACCGGCGGCTACGCCCGTTGCAATTGCGTATAGTGCGCCCGGTATGGCACAAGCACTCGGCATGAAAGATAAAAATACGCCGAGCGATATCGTATGCTTTGTAACCCCTTCGTACTCTTTGGGTGACGGAACTTATGCCAATAACAGTTGGCTGTTGGAACTTGCCGACCCAATAACTAAAATGACGTGGGACAATGTCGCATTGATGAATGCGACGACCGCCGCTAAAATCGGGGTAAAGAAAGGTGAAGTAGTTATTGTATCCGGCAAACAAGGTGCCGTTGAAGTACCGGCATTTATTCAACCCGGTGTGGCAGACGGAGTTGTTGCGGTTGCGCTCGGATACGGGCGTACAGCAGCCGGCCAGGTTGCAAACGGAGTGGGAGATAGCGCGTACAAGTTTTTTGGCGCGGGCGAATCGGTAGGATATTATGCCGTTTCTATTGAAAAAACAGGTAAAACTTCTGTTCTTGCCACAACACAAAACCATCATACTATAGATGATGAACGCGAAGTTGTTAAAGAAACGACACTGGCCGAATTGGCGGCAAATAAAGCCGGCGGTAACGGTACCGTTAAATTGCCTATAAGTTTAGTTGATGACTACACTTATAAAGGTCATCGATGGGCAATGACGATAGACCTTTCTGCTTGTACCGGTTGCAATTCATGCGTTATAGCCTGTCAGTCGGAGAATAATATTCCAAACGTAGGCAAGCAAGATACGTCAAACGGGCGAGGAATGCATTGGCTGCGAATAGACAGATATTTTTCGCGCACGGCAGAAGGCGACGAAAATGTAGAAGTATCGTTCCAGCCTATGTTCTGCCAACATTGCGAAAACGCACCTTGCGAGAATGTTTGCCCGGTAGCCGCTACCACCCACAGTCCGGAGGGGTTGAACGAAATGACGTATAATCGTTGCGTTGGTACGAAGTATTGTTTGAACAACTGCCCGTACAAAGTGCGTCGTTTCAATTGGTTTAATTATCACAAAAAACATGTTGAGCCGGCGAATATGCTCTATAATCCTGATGTAACCATGCGTATGCGCGGTGTTATGGAGAAATGTACGTTCTGCGTTCAGCGTATCAATCACGGCAAATATCATGCGAAAGACCAAGGGCGTTCGCGTGTAAAAGACGGGGAAGTTACCACCGCATGCCAGCAGGCATGCCCGGCCGGAGCAATTATATTCGGCGATGTTAACGATAAAACGAGCAAGGTTGTCGAATCGCGAAAAACCGTGCGCGGCTATCGCGTTCTTGAAGAATTGAACGTTCGTCCTTCGGTAACGTATTTGGAAAAAGTCCGTAACCGCGAAGCAAAAGCGGAATCCGCCGCGCATCATGGTTAATATATTTTCAGAGATTTAATAGAAAATATCAAAGTCAGGGAGAAGGCAACTGATGAGTGCTACAACAGCAGCAATTTCGGACGATATGCGTCATGCGGACGGATATTCGGCGGCATCAATGTCGCCGAATGAGGAGCCGTTTCGCGAGCCGTTGATACTCGGCAACCCCACAATGCACGATATTTCCCGAAAGATTATCGGGATAATCGAAAGTGAAGTTACCTTTAAATATCTTGCTACGCTTGCTATTACGGCTACGCTTGCAGTTTGGGGGATTTTCTGTATCGGCTATACTATAGCAACCGGAATCGGCGTTTGGGGATTGAATAATCCGGTAGCATGGGGTTGGGATATTACCAACTTTGTGTTCTGGATAGGTATCGGGCACGCCGGTACGCTTATTTCTGCCATTCTGTTCCTGTTCCGTCAAAAATGGCGCACGGCTATCAATCGTTCGGCTGAGGCCATGACGATTTTTGCCGTTATTTGTGCATTGACGATGGTGGTTATTCACACGGGACGGCCATGGTTCGCTTATTGGCTGTTCCCGTACCCAAATCAAATGTTGATGTGGATAAATTTCCGCTCGCCATTGGTTTGGGACGTTTTTGCCGTTAATACATATTTCACCGTTTCGTTGCTGTTCTGGTTTACGGGACTGGTGCCGGACTTTGCCACCGCTCGCAATATGGTCAAAAGTGTTGTAGCCAAGAAAATTTACCACTTTTTCAGCTTGGGGTGGACAGGCTCAACGCGGCATTGGCACGTGTATGAAGTTGCATATATGATATTTGCCGCAATATCCACACCGTTGGTTCTTTCGGTGCATAGCGTTGTGTCGTTCGACTTTGCCACGAGCGTTATTCCGGGTTGGCATACTACCATATTCCCGCCGTATTTCGTTGCCGGAGCTATCTTTTCGGGCTTCGCAATGGTTATGACGCTTTTGGTGATTGCACGAGAAATACTCGGATTAAAAGACTTTATTACGCTGAAGCATCTTGACAATATGAACAAAATCATTCTCGCTACGGGAATGATGGTAGGATATGCCTATTCGATGGAATTATTTGTTGCGTGGTACAGCAAAAATCCTTATGAATGGGCTACGTTTTACAATCGTTTGACGGGCGATTATGCATGGGCTTATTGGACTATGGTATCCTGCAATGTAATCTCGCCGCAGATATATTGGTTCAAAAAACTGCGTCGCAATATTCCCGTAATGTTCATTATTTCGATTTTTGTCAATATCGGTATGTGGTTCGAGCGATTTACGATTATTTCTACTTCGCTTCACCACGATTACCTGCCTGCAAGTTGGGGATATTACTCGCCTACATGGGTGGAAATTTCTATTTTCATAGGTACTTTCGGTATATTCCTGACGCTGTTCCTGTTATTTGCCAAATTCATGCCGATGATTGCTATTGCTGAAGTGAAAGGCGTTATGCCCAATGCGCAGCCGCATCATCATGAAGAAAATCATTAATTATTGCAATTCCAACAACAATAACAATGAGCAATAATCAACCTTTTGCGATACTTGGCAATTTTACCGACGTGAACGTTCTATTTCACGCTGCCGAAAAAACCCGCGACGCCGGTTACCAAGACTTCGATATTTATACGCCGTATCCCGTTCACGGCCTCGATAAGGCTATGGGAGTTAAGCGAACGATTCTGCCGCATATTTCTTTTTGGGGCGGAATTGTCGGATTGATATCGGCCGTATTGCTAATGTGGTGGACGGGCGCGGTGGACTATAAACTCAGTATCGGCGGCAAGCCGTTTTTTGCTGTAGAATTCGGTATGCCTGTAATGTTCGAACTTACCATTTTGCTCACGGCATTAGCTACTTTCTTTGCGCTGTGGGGATTGTGCAAACTGCCGCGTTGGTATAATGAATTGCAACACGATGCCGGGTTTCAACGTGCTACAGATGACCAATTCGTTATGGCTATTTTCTCGACCGACCAGCGTTTCTCTACTGAAAATACTCGCAAATTTCTATCGGAAATAGGAGCGGACGATGTTCGCTCTGTCAATTCCGGAGCTATTTAACGGCAAATCCAGATTCGTAACGACAACGACAAGAAAAATACACTCATGGAACAACAATCTACCGTGAAAAAGAAGCGTTTCCCGCTATTGCGCGTCCTTGCCGGGCTGGCTTTGGCGGTTCTATTGGGTTTAATTTTCGGGGGCGAAATACCTTGGTTCTCCGACACTCCGCCGATTGAGATTCTGAACGATATGGATGACCAATTTAAGGTTAAACCGCAAGTCGGTTCTACCTTTTACGCAGACAGAATGGCAAGCCGCGAACTTGTGCCTAATACGTTCCCGCGCAATGGTGTTCTGTATCCGCTCGATAAATCCGACTTTGAATTTGTAGACTCGATTATCGGTGCAAATCCATTGCAACGTACCGATTTTGTATTGAATCGCGGACAAAACCGCTTCGAAACAATGTGTGCGCCATGCCATGGAAATGATATGCACGGCGAAGGAACTGTGGTCAAAAAAGGATTCCAACAGCCGCCGAGCCTATTGGCAGAAAACTCACGCGGACTTACGGACGCACATTTATTTCATATTATCAGTGCCGGGCAAAACCTTATGCCGGGCTATGCAGAAAAATTACCTGTAAATGATCGTTGGACGATTGTGCAATACATTCGTTCAATGCAGGAAAGCAAACCGGTCGAGTAAGACCGACGTTCTTGAACGGACGCTATCAATAATTCTCCGAACAAACGATATTTGTCAGAGGCTATATGAATCCGGTTAAACTTACCGATACGCCTTTTCTTAAAAAACTTCAGATGTTTAGTTTCGCGCTGATTGGTATCGGCGCGATTGGTACAGCCGTAGCTTTCTTTACAGATGCTCAGCGCGCACTCGCCGGATATGTCGTTGCTTTTTCATACGTATTCGGACTTGGCGTTACGGGAATGTTCTTTTCGGCGTTGCAATACGCCGTCCGTGCCGGCTGGAGTGCGGCCGTCCGGCGCATAGCCGAATTATTCGCTGAATCTATCTGGCTTATTATAGTCGGATTTCTGCCAATAATTTTTGGTATGAAACAATTATTCCCTTGGGCATGGGAAAATCCTGCACAATGGACGGGAGGCGGCGAAGGTTATCACGGTCACAGCCTGCATCTTATACACGAAAAACAGCAGGATTTCCTTAATCCGGAGTTTTTCTATGTAAGAGTTGTACTGTATATTCTGATTTGGGTTGCGATGTACTTCGTTATTGTTCGCAATTCGATTAAACAAGATAATCTGCCTAATGATTTTCGCGGCACACGCATCAATCTCAAACGCTCGGCGCCATTTATTATCCTCTATGCACTTAGCACTACATTTGCCGGTTTTGACCTGCTTATGTCGCTCGAAACAACATGGTTCAGCACTATGTTCGGCGTATATTTCTTCTCCGGAAACTTTGTAGCAACGCTTTCTTTGGTTGGAATTATACTTGCGGCATTGCAACGCGGCGGATATCTGAAAAATTACTTGCGCGGTGAGCATTTTCACGATATCGGCAGGCTTATGTTCGCTTTCAGTATATTCTTTGCCTACATTGCATTTAGTCAATATATGCTGATATGGTACTCTAATATACCCGAAGAAACGGAATACTTCCTGAAACGTATTAACGGCGGCTGGGAATATTTCGGATATTTCACCGTGTTCTTCCATTTTGTAGTGCCGTTTTTTCTTTTGCTGCGTCAAGATGTTAAGCGTAAAACAGGATTCATTATTGTCGGTGGCTTAATAATTCTCACAGCGCATTTTATAGACCTTTCCTGGGTAGTTCTGCCGGTTTTCAGCAAGCATCTGCGCTTTGGCTACCAAGAGATTTGTACGTTTTCTTTGATGATGGGGTTGTTTTTGTTCTTTGTTGCTTCGGGCTTCCGCAAGTATAGCGCGGTTGCGGTTAATGACCCCTACATCAAGGAATCGCTCGAATACTCGGCATAATTAATAGCCTTTGTGTGATTCACTTAAAAAAGAGAAGCCCGGCGGTGTCCCGTCGGGCTTCTGTCGTTTCTAAGTAAATTTACGTATAAGATTTGAAGAAAAACAGTATCTTACGACCTAAGTTTGGGAAAGATTCCGCTGTTGGAGATTGGCGGCGAAAGTGTTCCATATAAATCTAAGCATCGCTTTGCAATGGCAACAATCTTCAAATTTAAACCTTGGCATAAAGCGAAACAAATATTCGTAAACGCTTTAACAGCAATACCCGACGGAATATTTCGGATATTGCTGTTTGCATATTACGGCCGCCAATTTCGATGTATCAGTTATTTTGAAGCAACACAGAAATTTTATCTATGGCTGCCTCAAGGAATTTTTCTTCACCTTCAAAACCTACATCTCGAAATTGTGCCGAGCCGTTTTTATCTATGTAGAATTTAGCCGGAATACCCGTTACGCCGAGTGAACGAACAATCTCGTCTTTCAAGTCAAAATATACGGGAAAGGTATATGTGTTTTTTGCAAGAAAGTCTGCTACTTGTTTTTTGCGGTCTTCCACCCGTTCCCACACGTTAACTATTACAAAAGCCACGTTAGGATTATTTTTATATTTGTCGTACAGTTTTTGCATAGCCGGAAATGAAGCGCGGCATGGTCCGCACCATGTAGCCCAGAAGTCCATAACAACCACCTTGCCTTTCAGGTCGGCTATTTTTATTGTTTTGCCGTCCAATGTTGTCAGCGAGCCGTTCGTCAGCGGAATATTGAGCATACCGGCTGCTAAACGAGCGCGTCTTGCGTCGGCGGAACGTTCTTTGAGGGCTGCAAGAGTAGAGTCGTAACCTTTTGGCGAGCCGTGAACGGCGATATATATGCGGTTGAAACTTCCTATAATTTCCGGTGATTGCCGTGCGGCGGCTATATATGTTGCGGCTGTATCGAGAGCCTCTTTATTGCGCCCGGCCGCACTCAATAATTCTACGATATGAGCAAAAAAATCATCCGGAGCATCGTCATCTGCAAGATTTACTGCTTGCCGATAAAGTCCTAATGCTTGTTCGTAATTATGATTAGCTTTTTCAATAAATGCTTTCGCACCTATTACCGTAGCCGCCGTATTTCTGCGGTCAATTTCCCATTCGCAGGGTGCTAAAAAAACGGGGCGAGTATTGACGGTACTGTCATTTAATGCTACGATTGCACGGTCTATCCACAATTTGGCTTGTTCGATATCGCCTTTTTCGGAATAATAGCCTGAAATTTTTGCCATTACTATTGCCGGAGCTTTTAACGGCGGCGCAAAAAACTCCGTAGCTCCGTTTATATTATCTTCTTGCAAATAATTTGATATTACTGCATCGGCGATGCGCTCGGCATATTGCGACGAAGGAAAATCGGCGATAAACTTTTTAGTCGCCGGCATAAACTCCTCTTTCGTTCGCGCCGACGATATATCGGCAATCATCACTTCCTCTGCTAATTCACTTTTTGGATGCGCGGCTATATAGCGATTTTGAATTGCATCTGCTTGCTTGGTCATATTCAATATTTTCATTGCACGGGTAAAAGAGCGCGTAAGGTTTTCGCGTGTCGTATCGAAAGGCGCGGTAACGACGGCGCGAAGTTGAGCATCAAAATCTTCTTTCGAGATTTTTTTTGTTTCGAGTTTTGCTTGTAATACTCCGATTTCAGCGTGGGAGTTGTCGGGGTATAACGCTGTTTCGCGTTCTAAATAATCGAGTGCGCGATTGATGTCGGCTGTTCTGCGGCAGTTTTCCATTAAATTGCCGAATAGCGATACTCCGGCCCTTAAATAAGCGTACTCCAAGGGCTTGCCGTCTTTACCGTATATTATTTGTTCCCAGAATTTTTCGCTGTTATTGTCGAATTTTCGTCCGTCACCAACTTTAAATAACAAGAAAACGGCGTTTTTGGGAATTGTAAATGATGTCGTATGCTCACTGCTGCCATTAGCGGTAAAATCGTATTGATATGCCGTAGGTTGCGATTTGTCGGCAGCAAAGGCATAGACTATTAGTTTTATGCTTCCGCTGTTCCAAGAGGTTTTGCCTGCGGAATAACTTGCTCGCAATTCACCGCCTATTTGCGGATGCTCGGGAGAAAAACGGAGTTCGCCGGCAAGAATGCCGGACGAGTCGAGCAATGCACAGAATACGGCAATTAAAGCGGCTAATCTTTTCATTTCTGTTCTGAATATGTGAAAAATAGCGGGCGATATAGTAAACACCGACAAAAGACGGTCAAACGCCTTGCTTTGTGCATTTGCTGTCCAAAATGTTACAAACGTAAGGGAACGCGGTTTTTTCAATAAAAATAATGGGCGAAGATTTGCATTGAAAATACGGGCAAATATCAAACAAGACAACGCTATTCGGGATTTTTCTCGTAATTTTCGCTTTTCATATCAATAGTATTGATTACTCAAATATGTCGGAGAGCATGGATACAAAAGTATTGCATCGAGGATTTGCCGTATTGGCTTTTGCCATAGCGTTAATTACCTATTATATGACGGTACAGCCGTCTGTTCCATTCTGGGACTGCGGCGAGTTTACCGCCGCCGCAATATGGCAGCAAGTGCCGCATCCGCCCGGCGCACCGCTTTTTCTTTTAATAGCAAAGATTTTTGATATGTTGCCGATTGGCGGCGATCCCGGCTGGCGTGTCAATTTAACGTCGGTGGTCAGCAGTGCCTTTACCGTATTGCTTACATATCTGATAATTGTAAAAATGATTACCGCCTTGCGCGAAAAAGAAATAGGTTCTTTCGGCGAAGCACTTTCAGTATATGGCTCGGCCTTTGTAGGTGCTACTGCCTATACTTTCAGCGATACCTTCTGGTTCAATGCCGTAGAATCGGAAGTATATGCGATGTCAACCTTGTTCGTGGCATTGATTATTTGGCTGATAATGCGCTGGAACGAACGTGCCGACACACCCGGAAACGAACGTTACTTGATGCTGATCATATACTTGGTAGGGCTCTCTACGGGTGTGCATCTTTTTAGTATTTTGACGCTTTTTACCGTTGCACTTATTGTGTATTTCCGCCGCTATACGTTTAAAATTTCCACTTTTCTGCTTACTGGTGCAATCAGCGTAGTCGCATTCGGCATAATTTATCCCGGCATTGTTAAAGTTCTGCCGTCAATGCTCGGCGGCGATTTCGGCCGCACCGAGGCGCATGAATATTTGTTTGAAAACAGCACGTTTATACGAATGATAGCCGTTGCCATACTTCTTGGTGCGGTTGGCGGCGTATGGTACGGATTCCAAAAACAAAAGCCCGTATTGAAACTATTTTGCTCGGCATTTTTATTCGTGATTCTTGGCTACAGTTCATATACGCATATCTTGTTGCGCTCGAACGCCAATCCGCCGATGAACGAAAATACACCGAACAGCTTCGAAAGGCTTACGTCGTATGTTAATCGCGAGCAATATGGCGATGCCCCGAGTTGGCCGCGCCGCTATCAGCAGAACGAACCTTACGAAACGCATCATCATCGTTACGATTCAAAAGCCAAGAAATGGACTCCGCCGCCTACAAAGCGTGTGGAACGCCGCGACGAAACAGCAATAGGTGCACCGGACTATTCCAGAATGAAAGTGGATTTTGCCGGAGAAATGCGATATTTGTTCTCATATCAAATTTATGATATGTATGTCCGCTATTTCCTTTGGAATTTTGTGGGAAAAACGGGCGATGTACAAGATGCACCTTGGGAATTTATAGGCAACAAAAAAAGTCAGGAGTATAACGCCTATAATTACGCTTCGGGCTATAAGAACGACTTCCCGATACGCTTCTTCGCATTGCCGTTCCTTGCCGGGCTTATCGGAATGTTCTATCACTATCAGCGCGACCCAAAGCGTGCCTTTGCTTTTACCACACTATTTTTGATGATGGGCGTGCTGGCGGCTTTTGCACAGAACCAACAAAGCCCGCAGCCTCGTGAGCGTGATTATTTCTACGTAGGCTCTTTTATGGTGTGGTGTATGTGGATAGGGCTTGGCGTATATTCTATAGCCGAACAATTGGGCAAGAAAAACTCGAGCTTGTCGGTAGTGGCATTAGTCGCAGGGTTCTTGCTTGTTCCGGCTAATATGGCTATGGGAGGCTGGCGGTCGCATAGCCGTGCCGGCAATTTCCTTCCTTTCGATTACTCGTATAATGTGCTCCAAAGTTTGGAAAAAGACGCTATCGTATTTACTTACGGCGATAATGATACTTTTCCGCTGTGGTATATGCAGGACGTGGCGGGAGTGCGGCGCGATGTGCGCGTGGTAAACCTTAGTTTAGGGCAAACCGGCTGGTATATTTACGAGCTTGCAAACCGCGAGCCGTGGGGCGCAAAGAAAATAAAACTTTCGTTCACAAACGAATCTCTGCTGGCCGATGAGACAGCTAAGAATGCCATATCTCCCACGTACTCGCCCTCTGAACAGGTTACGGTGAAAGTATCACCGGATATATTGCGCAAGTACACTTCCAACCCGGCAATTATAAATTCCGGCGTAATGTCGTTTACTTTCATCGCCTCTGGCAATAAAGTGGACGAAAACAATGGACGGCCTATTTATTTCAACGGAGTTCAAAATCAACTGGTGCGTGATATTATAGAGCAAAACCATTTCGAGCGTCCGGTGTATTTTACGCCCGGATCCGAAAGTTATATCGGCTTGGATAATTTTTTGCGGTGGGAAGGTCTGTCGTATAAAGTATGTCCTGTGGAGCAAGGCGGCTCTCGCGGCAAGACGTTCAACGAAGAGGTTATGGCTAAATGCCTGCTGAATCCGTTGCCTTTCGACGAAGTTCATACAGAGCCGCATTATGGCTTTAAGTTCCGCAATCTCAACAACATGGAGGTCTACTACGACGAAGTTGCGCGGCGATTTATGGACAGCTATCGTATGGTGTATTTAGAATGGGCACTCAATACGCTGAACACATTGCAAGACAACAAGAAAACGGTAGCGATACTCGATGCTATGAACGGCAATATTTCGCCCAAACAATTCCCTATGCCTTACGCGCTCTGCTATCAAATGGCGGATATGTACCAACGCGCCGGTGCACAAAAGCAAGCAAACGAATATGCGCAAATGGCTATTGACTTGGCGCAACCGATTGTTGACGCGCCGTATCTGCGAAAAATAGACCGCTATGCCGATGTTTTCTCGCCCGAAATAGCAATTTCACGCTCTTATGTGGTAATGGGGAATTATGCCGGCGCAAAGGCCGAATTGCAGAAAATGTTGGCGCAATCCGGCGGCTCGGACCCGCAAGTGCAGTTTGAAATTGACGAGCTCGAATTGCAAGAGCTAGAGCATGCCCGCAAATATGCGGAAGCTGCGGCAAAAGCAACCGAACTCGCAAATAAGTATCGTGCCATACCCGAAGGCGGACAGCTTGCCAATCAGTTCCAATTGCGTGCTTTGCAATATCAAACAAAAATCGCACCGGAGCAAATCGCGACTACCGACAGCAGTAAGAAATAAAGCCGTTTTTCGGTATTTCAGGTTGAAAACTCTCGAAAACGATAAAATGCAGAAAGAATCATCGTTCGGCGTTCCCGCGCCGGAGCGTCGAGCGATGAACATTTCGCTGGTAGTCGGCGTTATGATGCTGGCCGTAAAATGGACGGCATATATATTGACCGGTTCGGCGGCTGTTTTCTCGGACGCAATAGAAACCATTGTGCATATTGCAGCCGTCGGATTTGCTTCTTACAGCGTAAGGCTGACTTACCGCCCGCCCGATTACAATCATCATTTCGGTCATGAAAAAATCTCCTATCTGTCGGCCGGAATGGAAGGCGGACTGATAATTCTTGCCGCGATTGTAATAATTTATCAGGCAACCGATAAAATTCTGTACGGCATAGAACTCGAAAAGGTAGGAATCGGAACTGCACTGACTTTGTTTACCGGCGGCGTTAATACAATTCTGGGAGTATATTTATTACGAAGAGGAAAGCAACGAGGTTCGATTATTATCGAAGCAAACGGCAAGCATATACTGACAGATGCCTGGACAAGTGCCGGTGCGATAGTCGGACTTGTTGCCGCAAAACTTTCCGGCTATATGATTATTGACCCGATAGTTGCACTGATTTTCGGCGGAAATATTATATTTGAGGGCGTAAAACTGATGCGTAACTCCGTCTATGGTTTGATGGATGGCGTTAATCCGTTGCATGAACAATTGATTGCCCAAACTCTGACCGTATATTGTGAAACGCATGGGATAACCTATCATCGACTAAGACTGCGCGAATCCGCCGGCAAAATTTACGTGGACTTTCATCTGCAATTCCCCGACGGAACGCCGATTGAAAAAGCACATGCCATAGCTACGGCCGCCGAAGAATCCGTAGCAAAGTCCGTATCGGTAAAGTCCGACGTTATCAGTCATCTTGAAAGTTCGCACCACCCGCCGGGGCATATTTGATTTTACAAGCAATAAAAAAGAAGTTTATGATACTTTCAGACGCGGAAATACTCGACAATATAGAGCGCGGACGCATAGTAATACGTCCGTTTCGCCGAGAGCGACTTGGCTCGAATAGTTACGATGTGCATCTCGGTAAAACTTTGGCAGTCTATTTGGACGAAATTTTAGATGCGAAAAACCATAATCATATACAAATGTTCGAAATTCCGGAGGACGGATTCGTTCT
>JAANMU010002555.1_pt1 | contig 13328 bp, 6 predicted proteins | sample 7279701 | NCBI WGS metagenome assembly JAANMU01 (sample SAMN14094539, study PRJNA606508) | bioreactor metagenome | isolation source: A lab-scale SPAN reactor treating ammonium-rich wastewater day 57 | place: Ireland: Galway | collected 2017-03-13 | reverse complement strand
CCAGGTCGGCGGTCAGCTCCTCGCCGCGCTCCGCCGCCCGCTCGGCCGGCCGCCAGGCGGGGGTGGCCCGAGCCGCGAAGCGCTGGACGCCCGGCACGCCCGGGAACGCGTACGGCGGCCGGCGGCCGTCCTTCCAGCCGGGCTCGAAGTCGCCGGCGTAGCGGACCGAATCGGAGATCCGCAACTCGTCGATGGCCAGCCCGCACAGACCCAGCGGCCGGTGCGGCTGGGCGCACAGCGCCAGGCCGTGCTGCCCCGACAGATCGTGCGCGCCGACGCAGCGGCCGTCGAGGTACAACGCCACCTCGCCTGGCGACCAGCACAAGGCGAAGTGATGCCAGTCGTCGGGGTTCAGCGCCGGGCTGAACGGCACCTTGCCCTCGACCAGCTCGCCGCCCAGGGTGACGAAGCGGTAGTCCAGCAGGCTCGGCATGAGCAATCCGTGCGAGCCCTTGGTGTCGGTGGCGCGGTGGTAGAAGGTGAACAGGAAGGTGCGGTACATCCAGTGCTGGGGCTGGTCGGCCGGCGCGACCCGGAACCAGAACTCGTAGGTCCCCTGGGTGACGTTGAGGTTGCCCTTCGGCCAGATCCCGAACCAGCACGGGAACGGCAGCCGGCCGGTGGCGGTGTCGACGTAGTCATCGGGCAGGGCCAGCCCGCGCAGGTCGATCCCCCGGCCGTAGTACCCGTCGCTCAGCGTCTGCCCGCTGCCGGCGAACTCGGCCGGCCCCATCGCCCAGTCCGCCACCCGTGGGCCGCGCTCGAAGTGGCTCAACAAGAGCGTCTGGTCGTCGACCTGGAACTCCGCCGCCAGGCCGGCGGAGGCGACCAGCGGCGCCACCAGCCAGACCATCCCACCGGCCAGCCTGCTCGTCGTCATCCGTCCACTCCGTTCCGGGCCGGCTCGCTACAGCTCCCGCCAGAGCGACGAGCCCGCCGGGATGGTCACCGTTTCCGGCCCGAACGGCTTCGCCGCCAGCGGGTCGAAGGCCGGATTCCGGGTCAGCGTCACGGTCATCGGCCGGTCGGTCGGGTTGTGCGCCTCGACCACCCAGCCGTCTGCCACCGCCTGGGTCACCTGCAGCCGCAGTTCCGGGTTGTCGGCCACCAGCGGATGCCCGACGAACAGGTCCAGATCGCCGTTGACCACCACCGTCGCCCAGGCCCGGCCCTCGAACACGCCGATGGGCCGCGCCTGTTTGAGCCGGCGGTCGTACAGCAGCGCCGACCAGTGGTCGTTGAGCCCGGCCACGCGGACCGGCAGCCGGGCGATCAGCTTGCCGCTCAGCTTGCCCGAGAAGCACTGCCCGGCGACGCCGTCGACATCCAGGAAGTACCGCTGGCCGGTGACCGTGCCGGCGGTCGCCGCCACCTGGTAAGCAGGCTTGCCGTCCAGCACGCCCAGCTCCCGGCCGAACCGTTCGACCACCTCGGTACTGGCCGAAGGCAGCTTCGCGGTGCGGCTGGTCGCCCGCGGGATGCCCAGCAAGAGGAGCTCGGCGGTGGCCACGTCGCCAGCCTTCTGCGGTGCCTTCTCAGCCCGCCACTGGATCCGGAGCTGGCTGCGCGAGGGCAACGGGAAGCCCGCCTGGAGCCCGTCGGTGAGCGAGTAGAAGGCGCCGCCGCCGAGCGGCGAGTCGAGGTAGGCCACGTACCCGCCCCGGTCGAGCGGCACGCTGAGATGCCGTCTGGCCGACAGCGGCGTGTCCTCCCAAGCGCCGCTGTAGACCGCGCCGTCCGAGCCGCGCGCCGCCCACAACCGGGTGTCGCCGTAGTGCGCCGTGGCGATCAGGATCCCGCGGTTCGGCAGGTCCTTGAGCAGCTTGATCTCGATCCGCCACAGGAACGCCGCCAGCGGGCTGTCGGGATCGATCTGAAAGGCGTGGTTGCGGATGGTCACGTTGAGGTCGGTGGCCGGCTCGGTGCGCCACAGGGTGTGCCAGACATTCGGCGACTGGATGCCGTCGGTGAACCGGTGCGCCAGCACGCCCTGGCCGATGTGCACGTCGCCGGTGTGGAACAGCCGGCTCGATTCGCACACGGTCGGCGTGTGGACCTCGCCTTGCTCGGTGAACACCACCGCCTGTTCGTAGGCGTAGGGCTCACCCCAGGCGGCCCCGTCGAAGGCCGGCGCGCCGAGCAGCGCGTCGTTCTTGAACATCCCGGCCGGCGACAGGTCGGGCCGGATCCGCTTGTTCGGCGTGGCCAGGGTCTGGTTCCCGCCGAGCATCATGCCGATCCCGTCGGCTGCGGTCTGGTAGCCGTACGAGAGCTGGTTGTTGCGATCGCCGCACATGAACTCCTCGAGCCGGTGGTTGCGGTCCCACTGCTCGCCGCTGACGGCCTTGCCGCCCTGGCTGTCGGTCGCCACCAGGACCAGGTTGTGCTGCTGGTCGTGACTCAGGTCCAGTTTGATGGCGTAGTCTCTGGCCCCCTCGGGCAGGTACCGCCGGAAGACCTCGGTCCCGTCGTACACCACCACCTCGCGCAGCCCGACCGCCGAGGTGATCCGGGCGGTCAGCGGCCAGCGGTAGTTCTGCCAGACGAAGTCGCCGCGGTTGTCGCCACCGTAGTCGCGCTGGCCGGTGTACCCCCACAGCTCGACCTCCGGCCCGGAGGTGACGTAGATCCGCGAGGGATTGTCGGGGTACAGGTACCAGCCGTTGAAGTAGTCGTCGACCAGGTGGTCGGGGCGGAGGACGTTGCCCAGGATCGGCCCGCCGCCGGGCGGCAGCCGGAGGACCGTCCGCCATTTCAGCCCGGCCAGCGCCGAGGGGCGGTCGACCCGGTCGATGACCAGCGGCAGCGGCCCGTTGCCGAAGTCGATCAGCTCCAGGTACTCCCGCGTGGAATCTTCGACCACCTGCCCGTTGTCGCCGCAGATCACGCCCACCGCGTCCCAGTTCGAAAAGAAGTTGGCGAACGGCGCCGAGTCGCGGCTGAACAGGTAGTTCCCGCAGGTGAGCTTGAAGCTGGCCAGCGAGTAGGCGTAGTCGAGGGTGGTCATGGCGAGCTGGCCGGGGACGTACGGGTCGCCCTTGCCCAGGGCCGGATCACGCGAGCGGAAGACCTTCCCGTCGGGCGACAGGAACTTGGCGTCCGGGTATGGGAAGGTGGTCCCGAAGTAGAAGTAGTGGTTGCCCACCTCGTCGTCGATGGTGAACCCGGGAATGGCGGCGAACTCGGCGCTGGAGGCCGCGGCGCAGTCCTTCTTCGACTGCTCGAACTCGCCCGGCGTGAGGGCGCCGAAGTCCTCCAGGAAGACCAGGAACGAGAGCCCGGCGGCCTTGGCCGCGGCGACCCACTCGGCCACCGTCCCCTGCCCGGTCGAGGTGGCCGTCCTGGCCCCGATGACGCCCTTGCGGGCCGGCAGCGAGCCGGGGAACTGCACCCCCTTGGACCAGTCCCAGGGCACGCCGAAGCGGGTCAGGTGCGGGTTTCGCAACAGCTCCGGGTCGGTCTTCGCGCCGCCTGGCTCGCTTTTCAGCGACGGCTCGGCCAGCCACTTCAGGCTGTTCTCGAGCAGCTTCCACCCGCCTGAGCCGACCCCGCGCAGGCCGCGCTCGACCACCACCGCCTCCAGGGTGGTTTCGGCGTGCGCGCCGACCAGGTACTCAGGCGTGATGCCCAAGCAGGCGATCCGCCCCCGGCCGACCTCGCGGACCGCCATCAACGGCACGTTGGCCGACCAGGTGCCGGGCTGCGTCGGTTGGGCCTCCTGCAGCTCGCCCTTGACCGTCCGCGACGAGCGCGAGCCGGTCAGCACCACCCGCCACGGCGCCTCCGTCTTCAACGCGGTGCTGTGATTCTGGGCCCCGATGCGGTGCGGCGGGGCGGGATACCAGAGCCCCTTGACCCCGTCCCCGATCGGCGACGGCTCGATCCGGTCGGTGTAGGCGAAGGGGATCTTCCAGGCGGTGGCGCTGACCTCGGTCCCGGCATCCAGCGGCATTTCGTCATAGGTCGGGGTCAACCCGAGCGGACCCAGGAAGGCGTCCTGCGGCGGCTTGGAGGCTTGCTGCTGGCCGAACTGGCAGAGATAGAAGATGCCGCCGCCGGCCTGGAGGAAGCGGTTCAGCGTGTCGATGGTGGCGCGGTTGTTGGCGGTCAGGGTCAGGTCGGCGTTGGCCATGCCCAGGAAGGTCACCACCAGGACGTTGTACCCCTTGACCTGGTCCCAGGTCAGCGGCCCGCCCAGCAGGCCGGGGTAGCGAACCGCGCCGATCGCGAAGCCGGCGGCCTCCAGCCGTCTGGCGCCCTCGTACCCGCAGCCCTCCTTCGAGGCGCCGACGAACAGGACCGCCGGCCGCCGCGCCTCGTCCGCCGCGCCGGACGCCACCACACCCATCAGGATCAGCCCCAGGAGCCGGGTCGCCATGTACTGCCTCCCGCTCGTCAGCGTTCGAGGGTGACCGTCTGCCGGACCTTGCCGGTGGCCTGAACGCTGACGTCGCCGGCGCCGGGCACCTGCGACAGGCCGGGCACGCCCTCCAGCTCCTTCGGCATCGTCCCGGCGCCCTTGGCCAGCGCCATGGTCATGGTCATGTCCAGGTCGGACACGCTGCGCACCAGCGCGCCGCGAGCCGGGTCGAAGTAGCTGGTCACGGTGCCCGCCAGCTTGCCGACGTTGCCCACCGGCTCGCCGGTTTGCGGGTCGGCCAGGTTCATCGACAGCGGCGCGTCGAGCTGGGTGACGATCCGCGCCGTGGGCGTGCCGTCGATGGTCTCGAAGCCGTCCAGCCGGCACTGGGCGTGGTAGGTCACCTGGCCGCCGTTCGGCATCGGCACGGTCACGTCGTGGGCCCATGTGTCACCGACCGCCAGGTCACGGTCGGGGAAGGCCGCCGCCGCCAACTGTTGGACCACGGCCTTGAAGTCCGGCGTGACGCCGCCCGGCAGTCCGGCCACCGCCGGCGTCTCGCCGCCGCCCGGCTGCTCGGCACCGAGCACCTTGCCGCTCGGTTCCATGGTCACCGTCACCGGCGCCGGGGCCGACGGCAGCGCGCCGGTGAACGGCATCCCGTTCTGTTGGACGTTGAACGGGTCCATCGCCAGCCGCATCCGCAGCCGGCCGCCCTGATTGTCGAGGATCTCCTGGGTGAACCCGCTCCCGGCGTTGACGTTGAGCGGGACGGTCTGGCCCATCACCGACATGGTCCCCTGCACCTGGCTGCTGGCCTTGTACCGCCGCACCTCGCCGGGCTGACCGCCGTAGCGCAGGCGGACCTTGCCCTCGCGGAGCCAGGCCGGCTGAGCGGCCGGCTGACCGGCGGGCGCCGCCATCGGCGGTGTCGCAGGCTCGGTCCCGGCCGGCATCGGCGGCGCCGGCGCCGCGCCGTCGATCGCGCCCGCCGACCGGGCGATGTCCCGGACCGCGAGCAGGCTGACCGAGACTCCGCCCAGCAGGAGCACCATCAGGGCCAGGAAGACCAGCCCGACGGCCGCCGGCCAGAGCCAGCGCGGCGCGCCCGCCGGCATCGGCGGCGCCGCGGCCTGGCAGTCCTGGCCGCAGGCCGGACAGAACCGGGCGCTGGCGGGGAGCGACTGACCGCAGGCCGAGCAGTACCGCGCCGCGGGCGCCTGGGCCGCCACGAGGCCGGACCGGACCGCCTCCAGGTCGCGCCCGCAGCGCGGGCAGAGGTCGGGCGGCAGGTCGCCCAGGGCCAGCCCGCAGTTGGGACAAGCCGGCCCGGCCGCGCCGCTGATCTCGACCCGGAACCGGCTCCGGCCGAGCTGCAGGATGTCGCCGTCGTGCAACGGCGCCTCGGTCACGCGGTGGCCGTTGAGGAAAGTCCCGGTGGCGCTGCCCTGGTCGCGCACGGCCAGCCCGCCGTCGGCCACCAGCAACAGCGCGTGCCGCTCGCCGGCGCGGTCGTCGGCGCCGAGATCCAGGCCGTCCGCCCCCGCTCCGGCCAGGTGCTCGCCGTCGCTCAGCTCGAACCGCTGCCCGGCGAGAGGCCCGTCCTGGGCCAACAGGCTGATGGCCATGCCCGCTCTCCTTGCCACAGGAGTCTAAGCGCCGCCACCGGCCGCCGTCAACGACGTGGACGGACCATCGCACCGGCCGCTCAGACCGCCGGAACGGAGTCGTCATTAGGGCGGAGTAGTGCGTGACGACCGTGGCTGCCACCCAGTTCAGACCCCAGGCAGGCTGGCGCGGAGCCAGGCCGGGTCGTCGCCGCAGAGGCCGTCCACGCCGCAGTCCAGCGCGTGGTCCAGCGATACCTGGTCGTTGATGGTCCAGGTCCAGACGGTCAGCGCCAGGCGGTGGGCCAGGCGGACGAAGGCCGGGTCGAGCGCGGCGTGATGCACCGACAACCCGCGCTGCCCGGCGGCCAGGGCGCGGAGGCACAGGGCGCGGCGCTCGGCCTCGTCGGCCGGGACCGCCGACAGCAGCCACAGGCACGGGATGCGCGGCTCGCGCCGCGCCAGCTCCGCGACCAGGTCGAGGTCGAAGGCGATCACCGAGCAGTGCCCCAGGGCGTCGCCTTCCGCGATCACCGACAGGACCGTCCGCGCCATGGCGTCGTGGTCCGCGCCGCCCTTCAGCTCGATCACCAGCAGGCCGCGGCCGTGGTGTTGCCGGAGCGCCTCAGCCAGGGTCGGCGGCCGCTCGCCTGAGAACTCCGGGCTCTTCCATGAGCCTGCATCCAGCGCGGCGATCTCCTCGTACCGCAACGCCTCCGCCGGCGCGTCACAGCCGGTGGTGCGGCGCAGGTTGTGATCGTGCAGCAGGTACGCGACGCCGTCGGAGGACAGGTGAACGTCGCACTCGCAGCCGTCGACGCCCACCTCGAGGGCGGCCGCGAAGCTGGCCAGGGTGTTCTCGGGACAGCGGGCCGAGAAGCCCCGGTGGGCGACGATCAGCGGCGGGTGTGGCGCGAGACGGGTCATGATCATCCTCCCGACGCCCCCGTTGTCCGACCGGACCCAAGCTCCTGCCGCAGCGTCAGTCGGGCCGGGCCGCCGCCGCCGACTCCCAGGCCGTCAGGAAATCGCCCAGGGCGACGATCTGCGTGTCGTCCAGCGCCTCCTGGATCGCCTCGAAGACTTCGCGCTCCTCCAGTTGGATGTGCGCCTCCAGGGCTTCGGCCAACCGCCCAGCCAGCGTCAGGCAGGTCACCTCATCGCCGGCCCGCTGCGCGCGCTGGAGGTCCAAGACCAGGCGGCGTATGGCGATGTGCTGCTCCTCCATCGACCGGATGGCGGGGTGGTCCGGCGCCAGCGGCGGGCAGACGAACGGCAGCAGGGCCACCTCCTCCTCGATGAAGTGCGGCGCGATCTCCCGCCGCCAGGCGCTCAGGAACGAGCGCACGCGGCCGGCGACGTTCGCCGCCGTGGCCTGCCGCAGGTGGCGGACCTGCAACAACCCGTGGTGGTGGTCTTCGGACAGCTTGTGCAGGACCGGATGCCGTTTCACGCTCGCCTCCCGTCAGCCGCCGGCCCGTGCGCTGTGGTGGAGGGTCACTCGGTCGCCGGGGCCGACCACCCGGATCCACACCCGCCGGGCGCCATCGCCGTTGGCGTCGGGCGGCAACTCGGGCGCCGCGCCCGCCAGTTGGAGGCGTCCGCCGGTGATGGTCGCCAGGCGGCCGACTACCTGCTCGCGCTCGTCGGCGATGGTCATGCCCGGCTCCGAGAAGTAGCCGTACGGCGGGACGACCGCCAGCCCGTCCGGTCCGCCACCGGTCACCGCGTACCGCCCCGCGGTGAGATCGTCGTCGCCCACGGCGAAGCGGTTCGGGCCCACCGCCTTGGCGAATGGCACGGCCGCGGCGTGGTGGTCCGAGGCAACGATGGCCACGTTGCCCGCCGGCGAGTCGGCCACCGCGTCGGCCAGGGTGATCTCCCCGGCGCCGTAGTCCACCGCCGCGACGGTGGTCCGGTCGGCCGGCCGGCCGGTCACCCGGTCGTCGCCCCAGGCGGCCGAGCCGTCGAGCACGTAGCTTCGGGTCAGCTTGCCGCCGATTCGCGACAGGACCGCCGCGGCCGCCTCGCAGTGCATGGTCCCGTCGGCTGTGGTGACCGTGCCGGGGACGTCGGAGAGGCGGCTGACGATCCGGTCGACGCGGCCGTCAAGCTCCACTTCCAGAGCTACCGGCAGCCCCTCGCCGCGGCACGGCAGAGCGGTCACCCGGCGGATGAACGGCTGGTCGCGGTACGGCTCGAAGACCGTCACGAAGACGCTCTCCAAGTCCTGGCCGACCCGCCGGCGGATGAGCCACTTGACGGTTTCCGGCCAACTCCGGCGGATCTGCGGCCGGCCGTCGGCGGCCAGCACGGTGTGGTCCCCGCCGAGCAGGTGCGCGCGGAGCGCGACCCCGGCCGTCGGGCGGTTCGGGTAGAGGTTCTCGGGGCGCGTCAGCCGCCACTCGGCCCAGCCCTCGCGTGGCCCGGCCGCCTCCTGCACGTTGAACAGGAACTGAAAGCCGCTGCCGCGGTAGCCGTGGTAGGTGACGGTCCCGACCGGCTTGTCGCGCCGCGCCGGGTCGTCGTAGAACTGGCCGTAAGGCACCTCCGGACCGGCCAGCGTGCCGGTCGCCCGGACCGGGCCGAGGCCCAATTGCTGGGCGAACTCGGCCTGGGTGCCGTGGACCAGCCAGTCGTGCTGCGACCCGCCGCGGACGCGGAAGAGGTCGACCAGATAGGCCCGGTCCGGGCCGGCGTCGACCAGGATCAGGGTCCGGCGGTAGAGGCTGACCAGGCCCGGGTAGGTATCCTCGGCCGAAGCCTCGACCAGTTGCACGCCGGGCCCCGGGTCGAACACGTGCAGCCGCCCGCGAGCCGCGGTCTGGTTGGTCGCATCGACCATGACCGTGTTGTGGCTGACGGTGTGCTCGAAGAACCCGGCCCGGCGCGGGTCGTAGCTGTCGGCGGTCTCCGGGTAGCCGAAGTCCGGAATCAAGCTGTTGCGGTGGGCGAACAGGTCCAGTTGCAGCCGGTCGTTGTGCTGGTGACCCATGTACTGCCCGTAGAACAGCGCGGCCGCGATGCGGTTGGCGTCACTGCCCGTCTGCAGGCTGGCGAAGCCCACGCCGGGCAGCAGACTGCTGTCGAGTCCGACCGGGTCCGGGTGCCGCTCGGCCGCCCGGGTGGCCTTCTCGGCCACGCTGCGCCGGAACAGATCGCCGTCGTAACTCGCGCCGACCTGGGTCATGGCGCGGGCCCAGGCGGCGTGGTCCCAGTGCTCGACCGCGCGCGAGGCGACCTCCGGGACCCAGCCGACCACGGCGGCGAAGAGGTTGTTGGAGTCCCCGTTCGGCGGGGTGAACTCCCCGGCACAGGCCAGGTGCAGCGGCCATTCGAGCAGCTTGCGGAAGCGCGGCTGGGAGTAGACCTCGACCCCCGCCTCCTCCAGCAGGTCGGCCACCCCGGCCAGGTTCTCCATCCAGCCCACGTTGTAGGACGGCGACTCGAACGGGTACCCGTCGCGATGGATCAGGTTGTAAAGCGCGTCCTCGAACCCGACGGAGGTGTACTGCGTGACCTTGAGGTTGCCCAGGACCCAGTCGAGCATGTCCCGGCTGGAGGGCTGCCCGGGCGTGTCCTTGAGGGTCACGGCAATCTGCAGCAGCGCCTCCTGGTGCATCCCGTAGTTGCCCTGGATCCGGTTCGTCCCGTCGATGATGTCGGTGGCCATCTGGCGCAGCAGGCGGGTCTCGATCACCGCGCGGTCACCGGGGTCGAGCACCGGGCGCACCGCGTCGTAGGCCGGGCCGACGGCCTGGGCGGTGAAGCACTCCCAGGTGTGGTACAGCAGGCGGCCCAGATAGTGGGAGTGGAACTCGGTCCCGTAGCGTGACTGGCGCTCGTAGAAGTAGTCGGGGTAGTAGTCGGCGAGTTGTCGCAGTAGAATGCCGCAAGCCCGGGCGTAGCGTGGGTCGTCGGTCAGGAGCCAGGCGCGGCTGAGGTCACGCAGGGCCGGAATCAGGAACCGTTCGGCGAGCCAGTGGGCATAGCAGCCGACGAACCAGTACTTCTTCGGCTCGCCCTCCCGCCGCCAGCCCCAGCCATCGTCGGCGTACTCGCCGGTCAGCAGCGAGCGGTCCTTCATCCCGCCGGCCAGATAGGCGCCGAAGTCGTTGCTGGGATAGACCTCCTTGCCCACCGGACAGCGCACCTTCCAGGGCAGGTCGGGGTCGACGATCCACGAGTAGCGGCCGATCTTGTTGAGCTCCTGGCCATGTACCGGACAGCCCGCCTCGTGGACCACATAGGCGCGCGGTACCTGCGGCGGCGGGATCAGGGCGCGCAGCCGCTCGGGCGGCCAGTCGACGAACCGGTTGGCCCGCGAGACGATCTGGTCGCGCTGCTGACGCGCCCAGTCGTAGCGTTCGAGGTTCTCGCGCATCGCCGCCAGCTTGGCCTCGGTGTAGTACCCACCGGCCGCCGCCACGCCGGTCGCCATGACCACCTCCAGCACCAACGCCACCAGAACAGACCTCACGCGTGTCCTCCGCCGGGCCAGACTTGGCCGCTGCCGGCGCGGTTCCCTGCCGCGCCGCAAGGTGACCGCGCAACCGCGCCGAATGTCACCGAAGCCGAACCATCGATTGGAATTGTGCGTTATGGGGCATAGTGCGGGAAGTCGCACGGGGACGGCCAACATGCTGCTGCAACTCGCCTTGGCGCTGGTCTGGTCCACCACGGCGCCGGCGGCCATCAAACTCGCCCCGCTGGACGCCGATCCGGGGGAGCAGTACAAGCTGACCTGCACCATCGAAGCGGAGCCCGAGTGGCCGCTCGACGGCGTGGTCCGGTTCGGCTTCGATCAGGGGGCCAGCGGCCAGGGTTACGCGCTGGTGCTGGAGCCGGCCAAGGTCTACCTGGTCCGGCTCGACGGCGGGCGCGAGCAGCTCATCGCCCAGTGTCTGGAGTACCCCCCGCTGGCCGAGTCCACGATGCGGATGACCCTCGACCGTGAGCGCTGGCGGATGCGGCTGATCGTCAACGGCAAGGTCTGGCTAACCGCCTTCGACGACACTTACCCGCCCGGCAAGATCGCCTACGGGTCCAGCACGCCGAAACTCAAGATCAGCGATCCCCAGGTCCAGACCACCGAAGAGGTCTGGTTCGCCGACGACTTCATGCGCGAGGCCGGGAAGCCGGGCGAATGGCAGACGGTCACCGGCAAGTGGACCCTGAGCGGCGTTTCCGAGCAGGACGCCAGCCCGCAGAAGCGGCCCGACCCCTCGCTCAGCGCCAATCCGTTCGCGTTCCGGGTCGAGCGTCCGAAAGAGACCGCGGTGGCCACCGCCGGGGAGTGGTTCTGGGACACCTACCGGTTCGAGACCTCGCTCCGCGCCGCCGGCGAAGGGACGGTCGCGGTCTGCGTCTACTACCAGGACCCGGACAACTACCTGGCCTTCCGCTGGCACCGCGGCAGCGGCGCGGGCGAGCGCGAGTTGGTCGCGGTGCGCGACGGCGACGAGCAGATCCTGGCCATCGGCCAAGGCGCCTGGGCGCACGACCAGTGGTACCGGATCGGGGCCGAGGTGGTCGACAACCACCTCAAGGCATCCATCGACGGGCAGACGGTGCTGGAGGCCGACACACCGCTGTTCGGACAGGGCAAGATCGCGCTCCTGGCCGACGGGGTCACCTTCGCCGACTTCGACGACGTCGAGGTGATGGGCACCGACAGCATGGTCGACAGCTTCGGCCAGCGGACCGTCGGCCGGTGGCAGGTGGTCGAGGGCGAGTGGGAGAAGGACACCGACGGCCGCGGCCCGCTGGACCACGGCCTGCGCGCGGTGGACAGTGCCCGGGGCGTGGCGGTGACCGGCTCGCAGTCGTGGCGCGACTACCGCGCCGTGGTCCACTGCCGGGCCGAGCGCGGCGGCGGGTTCGGGGTGCTGGCCGGCTACCAGGACCCGAAGAACTATATGGCCCTGCGCTGGGGCGATGCCAAGGCGCCCGGCGACTACCGCAACAGCTTGCAGCTCGTCCGGCGGCGGCAGGGCGAGGACCTCATCCTGGGCCAGATCCCGGTCCGCTTCCGTCGCGACCTGTGGCACGAGCTGTCGCTGGAAAGCCGCTCCGGATTCGTCCGGGCGCGGATCGGCGAGGTGCCGGTGTTCGAGTGGTTCGACCCCGAGCTGGCCGGCGGCAAGGTCGGCCTGTTGGGTGAGAGCGGGCGGATCGAGTACGACCAGCTCGCGGTGCAGTTCCTCCCGCCGCCGGCCAAGGTCGAATTCACCGAGGTCTTCGCCAAGGACAGTTACATGACCCAGTGGGCGCAGGCCGCCGGGTCCTGGGAGGTCGAGAAGGCCAAAGAGCGCGGCGGCGTCTTCTGGCATCGCGGCGAGTTCCACGGCGACACCCAGCTCACCGTTGACGGGAAGCTGTTCACCACCCTGACCAAGCCGCTGCGGCTTCCCCGAGTGAATTATAAATGCATAAAGATACTCTTGCGTCCGATGGTAAATGAAATTTTATCCTGGTTTCAGGATTGAATGGATTTGGATAGTTATTATACAAATCAAATCTATCAAGAATAGGATTATAATTATCATCTACTTCAGAAATCTTATTGCGTTTATGAAAAACAGAGTAATAAGCACTCTTCTGAGATGGAAAGTAAAGGTAATGATTTGCAACAATTTCATAAGTTCCATCACCATCTAAATCAGCAGCATCAATTCTATCTATCAATTGACTTGAGTATGTAGTATCAATTAATGGTAAGAGGTTAATAAAATCGAAATAGTAAGAACCTACGCCATTATTTTTAATCCCAAAAACAAAATCTCCGTTTGCAAGAAAAAGATCTTTCTTCCCATCATAGTCCAGATCACAAAAACGCAATTTACCTGTTGTAAAAGCAAAAAGTCCCCGAATATCAATCTGGTAAACCTGCTCATAATTTCCGGGCACGTCAGCTTCAAAAACGTAAATTCTTGTTACACCGCCATAAAGGCTGCTGTTGAAATCACCACCTATCCATATCTCCGGCTTCCCGTTACCATCCATATCGTCTGTAAAAGTGGTCAGATATGCATTATAAGTTTGGAGTGTATCTTCAAGTTCAACCATATATTGCTTTCCCTGAACATGTTCGTATATATAGAATTTACCATCTATACTTCCGGTTCCAAAATTTCCTTTCACATCCTGATCAAAATCACCCGTTGAAATACCATAAGTATATTTATCAGGTAATGGGCGATGATAATAAATAAGTTCATAATTATTTATTTGAGGATTATACTTAGCCACGTGGTTGCTGTATGACCATACACTATCACCATCTCCTGCATCCAGAAAATAAATTATCTCGAGATTAATATCATTATCAATATCATAAAATGTTGGTGTGTTGGGTTGAT
>JAANMU010002554.1_pt1 | contig 13330 bp, 8 predicted proteins | sample 7279701 | NCBI WGS metagenome assembly JAANMU01 (sample SAMN14094539, study PRJNA606508) | bioreactor metagenome | isolation source: A lab-scale SPAN reactor treating ammonium-rich wastewater day 57 | place: Ireland: Galway | collected 2017-03-13 | reverse complement strand
GGTTGATGCTGTAGAAAAGCCCGGGCTGACGATTCTTGCGGCCACGCATGCGCGTTCTCCAAGGACCGCAGCATTACGTTTTTCCCAGCGCCAACAGGAGCCTTTGTGGGTACTTTTTCAGCAGCCTGCTAGACAGGTCGGTACCCACTGCGGCTTTATGAGTGGTGTAGCGACCGCAACAAGGCAATCCAGCCCTGAAGGTTGCTTTTCGCCAATGTGGCGTCCGTGAGTTCCTTTTCCTGGTGCGCGACGTAAATGTTGCGGAAGTCGTTCACCGCTGAAAGCCGCAACAACAAGTCTTGCGCATGCGGGAACTGAAAATTGGCTTTAATTGCCTCGAATACGCCGGTGAATGGCGGGTATTGGTTTACTGCGAAATCCAAGCAACTACGAAGCAGGCCGATCGGCGAAAAGCCGTTGTTGAACACCAACGTTTTCTTGAGCTTCAGCGCGACTTCCTCCCAGCCCTTTTTTGCGCCTGGACTGACGCCACTAATGTACGGGGTAAACCAGGCCTTTTGATCTGGCACCGAAGTCGGCATTTCCGGCACCAGCAGGCGCATAATCATCGAACGCGCGGCCTCGTCCAGCGGGCCTAGTAAGCCGTTGAAGGCGCTGGCGAAGTTCATTCCGGGCTTTGACGCCACAAAATGAAACAGCGTAACGGCGTCATCAATTGCCTTGCGGTACCGGCCTGGCAGAGCTTCCAGCGCGGCTTTGTCGATGAATTCGGCGTCTGCGTCCTTTGGCTTGTCCTCTAGCAGCGCCGCGAACAGCGGGAACTTCGTGCGCTCGTCTGCCTCGTTCAACAAGCCGTGAAGCGCGGGTGCGCACGCTCCGGCGAGTTCCTTCATCGAGTTAGACTTTACGGCGTCTAGTGCGCCCTGCTGGACATACAAGTAAGTCCACTTGACGCCCGATGCCGATGCCGATTCGCACCACGCCTGCGCCGCTCTGGCCTTGGCCGCAACGTCGCGGTCCTCTCGGCCCTTGGCTTCAACGAGGTAGCAGTTGCCCTCTGCGTCACGGGCGAAAAAGTCGGGCGTGTAGAACGCCAATCGTCCGCCGTCAGCCAGGTAGTCAATGCGCAAGCACTGCGGCCCGGCATTTTTGGCAAACGCCGCAATGTCAGCGGCTTGGTCAAGGAACTTGGACAACGCGACTTCGAGCGCACGGTTGCACGTAACCAGGTTGAACAACGTGCGGCCGGAAGAAAATGCTGGGTGTCGCTCGCTCATGGTCACTTGAAACGGTTTCCAAGTAGACAACAGCATCGGCTCGCCGCCCGCCGTGCGCTGGTCCTGCTTGGTGGTGCGGGCGCGAATCAGCGGCACGAAAACGGCGCGGATGTGCTCGGCAACGTCGCCATCACCAAGACGCTCGGCAAGCCTGTCATCTGCAATCGTTGTTTTCAGATCGAAAAGCTCTTCCTCAATAAACTGCTGCAAAAGGGGCGCAAGCGTCGCGTGCGTGCCGCGCAACTTACAGATCGTTTCCAATTGTTTGACGTAGTAGCTGATCGCACCAACGCCCCCCGCCGACAACAATGGCAAGTTGATCTTGAAGCGCTCAACTACCTCGTCGGTCAAAAGCGCACGGCCTTCGTACTCCACTTCGCGGTCGGTCTTCTGCCCCAGCGGCAATTTCTTGTACCGCTGGAATTGCTTGCGCACGTCGGCGAACGTCAAGCCCTCCAGCTTCGGAATCTGTTTCAGGCCCGCCGTCAACGTAGGCACGGCAATCTCAAGCGCCTTCATGTCCTTGGCCGGGTCGGGGAAGATTGAAATCGTGGTGCTGGGGATGTCATCGACCTCGGCTTCCTCGATGGGCAAGCCCTGCTGCGCCAGTTCCTGCTTGTAAAGGCTGGCAAAGGCCGGGTGCTCGACGACCGTAACAACCTCGTTCGCCTGACCTGGGGGCGTCATGCGGCGCAGGCCGCGCCCCAGGGTCTGCTCGGGCAAGATGTTCGCGCCTGAACTGTAGGGCCGGAGCGGGACTATCACAGTCACGTTGCGCACGTCCCAGCCTTCACGAAGCATCAGCACCGACACAATGCACTGGTACGGGCTGCTGCCACTGTCGAGGTTGCGGCTCAATTCGCGCAAGGCCTTCAAGTCCTCGTCCTTGATCTCCTTCTCCGATTCGACGAATTCAACGCGGCCGCCCTTCAACTTCTTGACCTGGCCCTTCAAATTGGTGTGCAGGTTGAACGCCTTACCGTTCAAGTCGGCAAAGGCGCTGTCGGTGTTCAACCGCTGCGTGATCTCGTCGGCGGCCTTGGTGTCCTCGCACATGACGAAAAGCAGGGGCCGCTTGCCGCTCTTGGCCCACTCGTCGCGGCTTTTCTTCCATCGTTCATAGCCAAGCACCAAGTGCCGCTCGAAACGCCAAGCCGCGTTTTCGTCGGGGCTTTCCGTCAGTTTCTTGTCGGCCTTGCCAAGCAAGGGCGTTTTCACAATGCCCGCGTCCACGGCCTCGCCAAGCGGCGTATCGCAAACGACGTGCTTGAAGTATTGCGCCTTGTTGTCCTTCGGCGTCGCACTGAAATCGAGTTGCGAGACAAGCCCGCCGCCCGTGCGGGTCTTGATCGTGTCGTGCATGTATCGGATTGCTTCGTTCCAGGCTGAATCCGGATCCCAAACGTGGTGGGCCTCGTCGTTGAGTACCATGACGCGCTGGTGGGCGGTGATGCGCTGGCGCAATGCTTCGGACGTGTCGAGGGCGCTTGCCTTCGATACTGCCGGTCCCATCCACTCGAACGTCTCGCCCTTGGACTTTCCGCCCTTGCGCTGCTCATACAGCCGGTGAATGTTGGTCAGATACAGGACGCCGCCGGACGCAACGCCGCCCGCTTCGTCCTGGAGCACCACCGTCAAGTTGAAGTCGCCGCGCCATTCTGTCGGAATCAGCGGGTCGTCGTCGAAGATCTTTCCGTTGCCGAAGTCGTCCTTCAGGCGCTCGTACACCGTCAAGTTGGGCGCGATCATCACGAAGTGCCGCGCCATCGGCGAATCGGACTCGCGCAAGGCATGGAAGTAACTCCACACAATGGCAAGGCTCATGCACTTGGTCTTGCCTGCGCCCGTCGCCAGCTTGAAGGCATAGCGCGTGATGGAGTCATCTTCTTCCGTCACGCCCAGCGCGGCTACTTCCTTGTCCTGGCCGCCGAATTCAGCCACAAGCTGTGACAGGCACGTAAGGCCGCGCACTTCGCGCAAGTAAACGAAAGTCTCCAAGGCCTCGCGCTGGCAGAAGTAGTAGCGAAATTCGAACTCGTCGCCCGCCGGCGTTTTGCGCCGGTGCGAGCGTTCAAACCAGTGCATCAACAGGTACTTGGTCGTGTCACTGGCACCGTTGTAATTGGCCTCGCGCCAGTCGCGCACAGCCGCGCGGATGTTCTGCGCCATCGTGATGGGCGATTTGCGGCGTCCCTTCACAACCTGGGCGGGCGCGTCCTTCTTGTCGCCCGCAATACGGTGGGCGTTAGGTTCTTCCCACGGGGCGTAAAGCGGCTCAAGTGCCTTGAGGTCGATTGCGCTCATACCGTCACCTCAAGCGTAATGCTGGTGTCGCAACCGAAAGTGTCCACGACCTTCACGCAAACGGTGTACGTCCCCGGCTTGGCGTACTTGAAACCGGCGTCGCTGACGGTCTTGAGCGAGCGGTCCTTGCGCGTGCGGTAGTCCTGCCAGTGATGGTTGAATGGCTTGTCAGGGTGCCAGTCGAAGTCGATGGCCCAGAAGTCAATGAAATCCATGCCGTGTTTCAGGGCCCGTTCTTTGATCGCCTCAAGCTCCTTGGTCGGCACTTCGGCCAATGAAGGCATGAATTTAACAAGCTTCACGTCGACGCTGTCGCCTTCGCCTTTCTTACCTTTCTTGACCACGGCCTGGGCTTCAAGGACTGCCACTTCAAGGAACGGAGGCGGGTCCTTGCGGTTCTTCTCCATGATCTCGCGCGGGATGGGCACCAGCTTCAACTTGACGCCAAGCTCGGCGTGAAGAGCGGCTGTGTACTGCGTAAGCTCCATCTCGAACTCCCACGCGAGGCAGTAACACTCCTTGCCGCCTGCGGCCGCAACCGCCTTGGCGACTTCCTTCGCCTCGTCGCGGGTGAAAATGCCGTCGATCTTGTCGACGTGACAAAGTGCCACGCCCTTGCGCCCGTGAATCAGCGGCGACGGCGATTTATCGAGGACCTCGGCCTTGAAGAAGCCAAGCACAACCTTGCGGTGTTCCTCGTCCGCGCCTTTCAAGGCGTCCTTCTGCCACCACTGGCGCTCGTAGCGGCCAAGGTTGTACACATCAAAGGCGCGGTAGGGCTGGCCCTCAGCGTGTAGCTTGCGCTGCAACTCGATAATGCGCTTTCGGCTGGTGTGAATCGAAAAGCGGCCCAGGTCGGCCATGATCCAGCGCCGTCCGAGGCGCTCGGCAACCGCGCCGGTGGTGCCGCTGCCACAGAAGAAGTCAGCAACCAAGTCGTCTTGGTTGCTGCTGGCCTTGACTACCCGCTCAAGTAAGGCCTCGGGTTTCTGGCTTGCGTAACCAAGCCGTTCTGTCGCCATCGGGTTGATTACGGGAATCTCCCAGACGTCTGCGACTTCCTTCTCGGTGCTCTCGACGTAAATGTAGTCCCCATTCTCGTCGCGCTGCCATTCGTTCTTGCCGAGTTCTTTGTTCCACTTTCTGAATGGCTGCTTGCGCGGCTCCTTAACTGGGACTGTTTGAGGGTTATACGTGAATCGCTTTCCGGAAGAGTACAGCAGGAGAGTGTTGTGAAACGAGTCGAACGCGGCTGAGTTTGCACCGTACTTGTTCGAGTAGTACCAGACGATCTCCGACACGAAGCGGTCGCCTCCAAAGACCTCGTCTAACATCAAGCGAAGTAGGCCGCTGATGCGGTAGTCAAAGTGAACGTAGATGCTGCCGGTTGGCGACAAGAGCGCGCGCATGGCCGTCAGTCGCTCATACATCATATGCAGATACGAATCGGTCCCACGCCCCCACGTGTCGCGATACGCAACCATTTCCAGCGTTGATTGGTCCTTGGGCAACGTTGCTTTGGAGTTTCCGATTGGAACCTCCATCGTGAAGTCTGCGCCCACGTCAAAGGGCGGGTCGATGTAGATGAGGTCGATCTTGCCTTTGAATTCCTTAAGCAGGCTGGCCATGACCAGCTTGTTGTCGCCCCAAACTAGCATGTTGCGAAAGTCGTCCAGGCGCTTGGTCTTCTTTTCGAAGGCAAGCAAGCCCTGCTGGCCCTGGGCGGCGGCTTCGCTGCGCGGCTGGTCAATGCTCTCGACGCGCTGCATAGGCATCGCAAGTCCGGCAACGTCCACCTCGCGGCGGTTGCCGTATTCGTCGTACTTACCCTCCCAAACCAGCTCCGTCTTCATCTTGGACAACGGATGCGGATTAGAAGGCCCCCAAACTGATTCACGTGCCATTCGCTGCCCCCTGGGGTGCGGTAAGTTGCGCGTGTCTGTTCTGCGCCAAAGCCCAAATGCGGTCAACAATCTTCTTGAGCGTTCCGTTCGCGACGGACTGCGGCGGCATTGCGGCAAGGACACGCGAAACGAAGGCTGGGCTCTTCATGGCTTGATCGCGATTCGCAAAGCCAAACTCCGCAGTGAACTCCGCTAGCACGCGGGTAAATACCTCAAGCGTGGCTTCAGTTTCTAACGTGGTCTCAAGCTTGTCGTGGAGTACCGCAAAGGTGTCCGCGACGGTGTCGGCTGGAAAATCGACAGGATTTGCAACGACAAGCAGGCGCTGCAAGACTTTGTTCTGGCGAATGGCTCCTTGCCTGGCATCCGCCCTGCAATTGGCATCTCCGTCAAACACGGTGTAGGTTACGATGTTTAGATTGCGGAAAGCCAACAATGGCCGGTCAAGGTTGTTCTTTCCGATGCAAGGTATTACGGCCACTCCGAGCGCCTCAAAGTCGCGGTTCAAGTGGGATGCCGCACCTAGAATGGCGGCCCGATCATCTTCGCCTTCGACCAGGACAACGACCTCCGCAAAGAAGCCTTCGTTCATCCATGGGGTCATCAGCGCAGTCATTCGGGCCTGCACGGACTCGCCTGTAAACGCGTGCGCCGGTCGCGGGTCTTGCGCGGCATAAAGTTCGTCCGCAACGGCTTGAAGCGTAGCAGCTTTAGTACTGGTTATGCGCGGAAGCTTCCGCATTTCTGCGTCTTCCGGGTTCCAGTCAGGATGTGCGGATTTGGACAAGCGGCGTACCCGGTTGAACGAGCCAAGCTCGACGAACAGAGGTGAATGCGTGCAATAGAGAACTTGGGTTCTGTCCGCAACGCCCGGAACTGTGCCTTCGGATAGTTGGCGCAAGACGCGAGCCAGCTGCCGTTGTCTGTTCGGATGCTGGTACAACTCTGGTTCTTCAATGGCCAGGATCAGGTTCGGCAATCGTGGCGCGGGCTGCTGTTCTTCCTGTGGATCCTCGGCGGGAGCGGGCTGCGCCATTCCGGCCGCAAGTCGCTGCAAGAGTGAAAGGACGAACGCACGCTGCAAACCGTGTCCGACGCGGCCTACAGGTGCTTTGAAACCGTCTTCTTCAAGCTGGACGCCCGCCTTGGGCATAGGCAAGTCAAGCTCGCCAGCGGCCAACCATTCCAAGTGCACGTTGGCTGTCGGTACAAAATTGTGCAGCTGCGTTGAAAGCTCACCGGCGAGCGTTTGAAGTTGCGGGATGTTCTCCGGACTGACTAGCTCAGTGTACCGCTGTTGCGTTTCCGTCTTGAAGGTCTGAAAGTCCGGGCTGATCGCCAGAGAGTTGCGAATGACCAGATCAAGAAGCTGATTGATGGCGCTTCCCTTGCCGTCGGTGGCGTCGCGGTCTGCCTCACGGACGGCCGGAACAAGCAAGAACCTAGTGAAGCGTTCGAGTTTTCCGCGCCCGACGTTCTGGAACCCGAAGAACTGGCCGTCGTCCTCCATGACCTCGCACTGTTCTGCGTGCGCCGCCTCCCATGCTTGAAAGTGGCCTTCGATGTCTTCAGCGGCACGGACGGTAGGCAGCGAGTTGTAGCCGTCTCGTGCCCGTAGCTCGTTATAGGCCGCCTTCTTTTCGTTCTTGTTCTGGATATCGCGGATGGACTTGAACGCCCGGTGCTGGCTGCTCGCGCCATGGTACTTGCTGGATGTCGGCGTCAGAATCCGCGTAACGGTCAGGGAGCTGTCAGCCTGGACGTGCCGACCGTATTCGCGCTGTTCCTCGTCCGTCAGGTCAACGTACGTCACGGCAATACGGATGTGGTTGTCAGACTTTCGGTTGTAGTAGTCGTCTTCGCTTGCCGTGAAGCGGGAGTCATAAAAGGCGTCGAGGGCACGTAACACGGCAGACTTGCCCGCGCCATTGGGACCGACGACGACGGTCAAACGGTCCAGGTCTATCACCTGATTGAGCATCGACCGGAAGTTCTGGATGTGCACGCGCGCGATTCGCATCCTAGGCTCCTCCTTGACCGGCAAGTGTATTACCCGGTGCGACAGAATTCGCACTTGTGATTCCTTGTGGGTACATGTCAGGACCTGCTGGTTCAGGTGCAACAATCTTGCGAGTTGTGGCCGATTCTCGCCCAGACAAGTCCCTGTTTTCAGGCTGCGAACAGCGCGATCAAGGGGAATCGAGGGGGGCGTTTAGGGGGGCGCGCAAATTTATTGGCCGAAAAACGCGAATTGCCGCATGGGCGCAAACCCTTGCGGATTCTGACATAGACGCCAGTAACCGAGCCGGCTTTGAACCGCCAACCTGTGTTTTACGAAGATTCCCGGCGTAGGTTCCGTTTGGCCGCGGAGACTTTGTTTCTGTAAGTCCAAGGCCGCCAACTCCTATCGCTTGGATGTTTTTTCCAAACCAATCGGGTGGCCTTCGACAATTTGCGCCAGAGTCAGTGTCGGAGTGCATCGACGGAAGTGGCTTGGGAGGCGGATTCCGGGGCGCTCTCCCAAGAATCCGGGAATTTGGCTTTACGGTTGGCGCAAACGTGGCCTTCTCTATTAGGCGAGTTTAGTACGTCGCGGCGAGGTGCAACCGGCACCCGCGCGGCTTACTGCGGCTAAGTTGGAGCTCGCCATGCAGGAGTACTGTTCGCCTGTATCTAAGGAAGCGTCACGCGCCGCGGCCATCGATGCGCTTATGATTGATGCTGAGCGCCTGGCGCAGCTTCTGGACGTGTCGGTGTCCCTTGTGCGCAAAATGGACCGTTCAGGAAAGATACCAGCCCCTCTGAAACTCGGTTCGTGTGTACGCTGGCGTGTCGATGAAATCGCCGCTTGGGTGCGCGCCGATTGCCCTGACCGTCAGCGCTGGGCCAAAATGCGCGAGGCAGCACTTGGGGCAGGGGGGCGACTGGTCGCGCCATCGAGTACAATGCAAAGACAATGTTCGGGCGTCGCTGCCTGACTAGGAGGCCCATGTATCTTGTGAACCCGCAATACAAGCATGACACCGGCAAAACGAAGTCCGTTCGCAACTGGCATGTTGTCGTGAAGGATCATCTGCAGCGCGAATTGCGTTTGTCGGCAACGACCGACAAACGGGCCTCCGCCGAATTCGGGCGCAAGCTTGAGCGCCTTGTCGCGCTGCGCATCGCGGACATGGCGCTTGATGAGGAGATGACGCGCTTTGTGGCCGGGCTTCCCGCCAAGGTCCGCAGTCGCCTCCGCCAAAAAGGCGTCCTGGTCGGTTCCGCGGCCTCGATAGGCCAGTCAATCAAAGATGAATTGCTAACGTTTCACGCGCATTTGGTTTCTAAGGGCACGTCGGACACACACGCGAATCTCGTGGTCAAAAGGGCAAGTCGTGCGCTGGAGCCTTGGACTCGCTGGACGGACATCACCACTGATGCACTTCAAGCCCACATCTTTGACTTGAAGACACGCGAGAACTTGAGCCATCAGACTTTCAACTTCTACGTCTCCGCCGTGAACCAATTTGGTCGTTGGCTGGTTCGCAATCGTCGCGCGGCAGAGAACCCTGCCGACCTATTGACGCGGCTTAACGTCGCCGTAGATCGCCGTCATGACCGCCGCGCGCTTAGCCTTGAAGAAATAGGTAAGCTACTCTTGGCTGCGCAAAATGGTGAGACGCGCGGCGGCATCACCGGCCCTGAGCGCGCGCTCTTCTACCGTCTGGCGCTCGAAACCGGCCTGCGCGTGCGGGAGATTCGCAGCCTGACGGTGGGGTCGTTTGACCTGAAGGCGAAGCATCCGAGTGTGCTGGTGAGGGCCGCCTATGCCAAAGGTGGCCGCACCGACCGTTTGCTGATTCCGGGCGCGCTGGCGGACTCGCTCGCAAGCTATTTTGGCGAACGCAATGCATTGGAGAGGGCGCTGCCGCTTCCCTCCGTCAACGCCGTCACCAAGTACCTGAAAGTAGATCTGAAAGCGGCCGATGTGCCTTACCGCAATGAAAAAGGCGAATTCGCCGACCTGCATGCCCTGCGCCACTCCTACATCACAAACCTGAGTAACGCGGGCGTTTCGCCCAAGGTGGTTCAAGCGATGGCGCGCCACTCAACGATCCGCCTGACGATGGACCGCTATACCCACTTTGACGCCAAGGCGGTGCATGACGCAGTGGCAGCGTTGCCAGACCTCATGGGCAAACCCGACCAGTCCGCCGCCGAGTTGGGTGCTAGCGGCTTGCAGTCGGGCTTGCAGGAAACAGGTGCCCCCGCAGGTGTTTGTGTGACGCCATATGCGGAAAACGAGACTCCGGATAAAAAAATGAGCAGCGCTCCGGATCGCCGCCGGACCCGCTCTAAATCAACGAAAACCGGCCTCGGAGAGGACTCCGGGGCCGGGTCTTTCTGGAGGTGGCGGCGGGATTCGAACCCGCGTGTGACGGTTTTGCAAACCGTTGCCTAACCACTTGGCTACGCCACCAAAACCGAGGGGCGCAGCGCGATGCGCCGCGCCCCGAATCTGGTGACCCCAGCGGGATTCGAACCCGCGTACATGCCTTGAAAGGGCATTATCCTAACCGCTAGATGATGGGGCCTTCCGCCGCCATACTGCCGGCGCCCAAGCGATGCTCTGCAAGGGCCGATACAAATACAAGGGCGCCGTTCACTTGGCAATCGGGGGCGAGTCCAAATCCGGCTTGCCCTTGACCGCCTCAAACAGCGCCGGCTCTTCGCCCCGGTCCAGTCGCTCCAGATTCCGCTTGAGCAAAGGGCTTGCCGGGCGCTCAGCCAGTTTCTTCCTCAGCACCCCCTTGGCCGCCTCGATCTTTCCCGAGCGATACAACGCCATGGAGAGCAGCACCACCGAACTCAAATCCTGCTGCGTGCGGGCCATGTAGCGTCGCAAAGCCTCGGCCGCGCGGTCGTTGGCGCCACGCTCCAGCAGCAGCACGCCCAGGTTCAGCAGTGCCGGCGGGTAATCTCCGGCTCGGCGATAGAGCACCGCGGCCTCCCGCCCCTCGCCCATGCCTTCGCTGGCCACGGCCATGGCGTAGTAGGCGGGAGCGGGATTGAGCGTGTACTCCCAATAGGCAAGAAGCTGGGCCGCCAGCGCCCTGGCCGTCGCGAAATCGCCGCTGCGTGTGGCCGTCGTCGCCTCCGCCCAGATGCGCTTGATGCGCGCCTTGCGCAGGAACAGATAAACCACAAGGGCCAGTTCCAGAATTGCGCCGCCAATCCAAGCCGCGCCGAACAGCAGCGATTCTGTGGAATTCGGCGCGGCGTGGTGCCAGAGGATGGTGAGAGATGTCAGGGCGTAGGCAAGGCCGAACACGACCAGGGCATGAGCCAGGTGCAGGGCGACGGGCAACCAGCTCACGAAGTGGCTTCGCTTCACTCAAGGGCCCACGGGCGGACGTCGAAGATGTTAACGAACGAGCGAAGTCATGGTTCGGGCACTGGCGCGATGAAGGCCCGGGGTCTATCGTGTGCAGGCTCGCTGGGAAGTGGGTGCAACTCCCACACGGCCCCGCCACGGTACAGTCCGACCTCTCGAGCGACTTGCAGTTCCCTGGCCACGAGGGTGGAGATGGGGGCGCGCTTTTGCGTCCCCGGCGCGCATGAACCGACAGGCACTACTTCTGATCTTCCTGCTGGCGATCCTTGGCGTCGCGGCCGCGGCCGCCCTGGCCGGATGGCAGGCCCGCGGGATACCGGACACTCCAGAGCTACCTTCGCCGCAGGGACCCCTGCGCATTGTCTCCCTGGCGCCCGCCGTAACCGAGACTCTTTTCGCCATTGGCGCGGGTGAACTGGTCGTGGGCCGCACGGAGTACTGCGACTATCCCGCAGCCGCCAGGAGCCTGCCCACGGTCGGTACCACGCTGACACCGAACTACGAGGCCATCGTACGGCTCAAGCCTACGCTGATTCTTGGCGAAGCCACCAAGGATGCTCCGCTGGAAGAACTCAACCGCATCGCCCCAACCCGCCTCCTGCCCTGGCTGACGCTTGATGACGTGCTGGCAGGCATCCGCGAAACGGGCCAGTTGAGCGGCCATCTTCCAAAGGCAGAGGCCATCGCCGGCGAAATGAGCCGACGCCTGAAGGTGCAGCCTCCGGCCACGGGGCCGCGCGTGCTGCTGGCCATGGATGGAACGCCGGGCCAGCTCAAGGAAGTCTGGTTCCTGCGCCAGAACTGCATTCACGGCGCCTGCCTCAACGCGGCCGGCGGCCGCAACGCCGTTGACGACGAAGTCGTGGGCGTGGTGCCGGTCTTGAGCCTCGAGCGCGTGATTGCCCTGGACCCGGAAATCGTGCTGATTCTGGCGGCGCGGAACCTGAGCGAGGATGAGCGGCGCCAGATCGTCGAGGACTGGAAGGGCCTGCCCATGCTTACCGCGGTCAAGAACTCCAGGGTCCGCGTGCTGGACGGGCGTGAGTACTACATCAACGGGCCGCGCATCCTCGAACTCATCGACAAACTCCAGTTCGCCCTGCGCCGGGAGTGACATGCTTGAACTCGATCGGGTCTCGGTGCGCGTGCGCGGCGTTCTCCTGTTGCGCGACGTCAGCCTGAAGCTGGCGCCCGGCGACTTCGTGGCCCTGCTGGGTCCCAACGGCGCGGGCAAGACCACACTCATACGCACCGCTCTGGGGCTTTTGCCTGCCGGCGAAGGCAGCGTGAGGCTGGGCGGTCAGGATGTCCGCCGCATGAGCGGGCGCGAGCGCGCGGCACAGGCGGCCTGGCTGCCGCAACATCATCGCATCCATGAAGAAATTTCGGCCCTGGACCTCGCCGCGGCCGCGCGCTTCCGGTTCGACGAAACGCGCCAGGCCAGCCTCGACGCGGCCAGGGCCGCGCTGGCCCGCGCCGGGGCCACAGAGTTTGCCGCGCGGCTGGTTGCGCGGCTTTCCGGCGGCGAGCAGCAACGCGTGGCATTGGGCTGCCTGCTGGCGCAGCAGGCACCCCTGCTGCTGCTGGACGAGCCCGCCAATCACCTGGACCCGGCCCAGCAGGTTTCGCTTTACCGGTTGATCGGAGACTGCTGGCGGGAGGGGCTGGGGGTGCTGTGCATCACCCATGACGTGAACCTCCTCGCCCACGCCGCCAGGGATCGCGAGAGCAGCGTGCGCATCCTTGGCGTGCAGTGCGGCTCCCTGGCCTTTGAGTCGCGCCTCGACGCGCCTGACCTGGGACAAAGACTCTCCGAACTCTTTGGTCTGCGCCTGGGCGAAGCCCGGCTCGAGGGGCGCCGCGTCTTTCTCCCCGCCGAGGTGGCGCCATGAAAAAAGACGCGGCAATGGCCCTGGCCTGCCTGGCACTATGCCTGGCCGCGCCGTTTGTGGGGGAGCCACTGTCGGGCGAGAATGCGGCGTTCATCCTCTGGCAGTTGCGCCTGCCGCGCGTGCTGATGGGGTTGATTGCGGGGGGCGCACTTTCGCTCGTGGGCGGCACCTACCAGACCATCTTTGCCAATCCGCTGGCCAGTGAGAGCACCGTGGGCACCCTGGCCGGGGCCACGCTGGGCGCGGTCATTGCGCTCGTGTTCGGGCTGGGCAGCGGTATCGCGGGCGTGCCGACGGTTGCGCTATTTGCCTTTTGCGGCGCTCTGGCTGTCACACTGCTGCTGACGGCGATTGCGTCCAGCGGCAGGGCCAGCCTGCATTCGGTGCTGCTCGCGGGTATTGCCATTTCGCTCATGGCCAGCGCGCTTTCCACGGGCCTGCAATACACCGCCGACCTGAACTCAATGTTCACGGCGGCCCGCTGGTCTCTGGGCCACCTGCAACAGATGGGCTATGGCGGCATCGGCATGGTGCTGGCCTTTGTCCTGCCGGCCTGCGCCTTGTTGCTCTGGAACACGCGCGCCCTTGAAACCCTGGCCGGAGGAGAAGAACGCG
>JAANMU010002550.1_pt1 | contig 13354 bp, 9 predicted proteins | sample 7279701 | NCBI WGS metagenome assembly JAANMU01 (sample SAMN14094539, study PRJNA606508) | bioreactor metagenome | isolation source: A lab-scale SPAN reactor treating ammonium-rich wastewater day 57 | place: Ireland: Galway | collected 2017-03-13 | reverse complement strand
CGACCGCGCCGAGGACATGGTCGCGACGACCAAGCGCCATCCCTCGCGCACGCGCCACCGTACGGCCGTCACGAAAGACGGCGAGCTCGTCGCGATGGACATCGCCTTCGACATGGAGACAGCAGATCCAGATGACTTTCTAACCCTTTGCTGGCTGGCAGGTCGTCCGACGGTTCAGTTACGCGCGGTCACTTTGAATCCGGGATCGCGCTGGCAGATCGGCGTGGTCCGGCGTGCCCTTGCGATAGCCGGAGCGAGAGATGTTCCCATTGGAGCGCGTAACCTTGATCGTCCCAAGAGATGTGTATCCCCCTTCCACTATGCGATTCTTGGCGAAGTGCCACCCGAAGACCCCGACGATGCTGCGCATGAGTTGCTGCACGCGACGCTCCTCAAATTCTCCAACACAACCATTCTGACGGGAGCGCCGCTACACAACGTCGGCCTGTTGTTGAAGCACCATCCTGAGGTACAAATCGCAAGGTGGGTCGGCCAGGGAGGATTCGCAGGCGACGGCATCGTGCCACCCGAACATCGCCTGGCCAAGTTCGCAGGGATGGAGACATGCCCGACATGGAATTTTGATGGACAGCGCGATGCGGCGATGGCACTTCTTCGTAGCGATCAAATAGGTGAGCGCCTTCTGATATCAAAAAACGTCACCCACGGCGTGCAATACGACAGAAGAGTGCACGAGATCATGCGGCCTCACAAAGACGCTTACCCGGGGCTCGCCCTGCTTTGGTCGGCCATGGACATCTACCTCTCCCGACATGGAAGCAAGAAACTACACGATCCGTTTGCTGTCGCGGTCGCAGTGGAGCTCGGGATTGCCGAGTTCCGCGAAGTAGAGTTGTTTAGCACAAAGCGGAGCGGTTGGGGTTCCCGGTTGTGCCCTGGGTCGCGGACGTGGATTACCGTCGCGATCGACATGGACCGATTTCTTGAGGTGTTTGCTTGCCGGCCGCGCCAACATGGAATGGTCTGTTGACTGGAACCGATAAAGGCAAGATGAGTATCATGAGCCAATGCAGCCGAAGGAGAAAAGAGCCCGGCTTCAGAGCGCCGGCCCGGCCCGAGCCAGGATGTTCCTCAAATCGGAACTCGGCTGGCTACCGGGGTTTCCACGGACGGTGGGCGACGGAATGGTAACGTGGGTCACGGTTCCACGCGATGGTGGGCAAGGCGTGCAAGTCCTCCAGCTGGACCGGGAGCATCTGCAGCGCGCGACGTCCGCCTGCACTAAACTCCTTCACGGATTCCCGCGGGCATTACCTCGGCTGGTTGGAAACGTTGAACGGTGGCAGACCGCTACCAGCACAATCTTCGAGTTCCTGACGGCCGCGATACACAAGGGTCAAGCGCTGCCAGCGTCATTGGTCGACCGAAACGGCGCGTTCAACGCGGATTCCAGGAAGCTCGCCAAGAAGCTCACACGCGACCAACCCGAATTGGGGTCGTTAATCTCGGCGCTGTCATGGACGACGTTGCTGACACCTCAGGATTTTCGTGATGGCCTGCAGTGGATCGCTGCGAACACGGACGCTCTGCGTTTCATGTGCAAGCATGCTGACGCCGAAAATCGGGACATCGGGCCGCTGCAGTTGTTGGAGCTCACGCGACGAATGGGCGCAAATCGGACCGAGCAATTGGTCGCCGCTCTCGGCAGTTCCTATTGTCACCGCTTTCCGACGGCAACGGTGAACTTCTCGTCCGACGTTGGACGCATCATGGACGAGTTGGGAAAGGACGGAAGCGACGTCGCTGCCATTGATGCCATCCGACCATTGCTGTCGAATGCGCCAAAAGGTCAAGACCTGCCTGGTCGATGCCTGCGGGAGTTCTTGGATTGGCTGCTCATTCAGGATCGGGCAACCGTGCGACGGGCGTTGGAAGCGCTGGAGCTCCTTCTTCCTCCGAGTGTGTTCACGGATTGGCAAGACTGGTGGCGAAAGCGCGACGGTTGTTTGCAGGAAATCAATCGACTCGCTATTCCAGCCCAGCTCGACCGCGCCATCGCACGCCGCCTACTGCAGCGTCTGGTCGATTCTCAGCCGCCGCGCTTTCACCTTCGTTCAACCCTCGTCGCGATTCAGTATGCCTCACTGCCAGGCCATCGCATGTTCTATTCGGAGCTCCTTGCCGTCGTCAGCGCGCTCCCATGGGTCGAGTTCCGCACGCACGTACGCGCGGCGTTCTGGGCCCATTGGACGCAACTCGAGCGTGACCACCCCGGCCGGACCATGTCGTTGCTAAAGCAGCTGCGAAGGTACCAGCGGGCACAACTCAGTCCCGAGTGTCTGTACGCACCCTGGCGACGGGGGTTCGAGAACTGGAATAAAGAAGGCTGTGCGTTTTCGTGGATGGGTCCCTCTGAGGACCTGCTTGAAATGCGTGGAGGGGCCGCCGCGCGGGAGCGCGCACTAGAGGTTTTGTCATACTGCGTTGACGCAGATGGCGACGCGACCAACGACCGCAACGTCGAATGGGCGCTTGTACTTGCGCAGCGCTCAGCGAGCACCGGGCAGGCTTGCGATCGTTATTCGGCGATCAGATCTCAAGGACTGGGCGATTCATTTCCTCGCAAGGAGTGGGTGCGGGTGGTGGATCGGCTCGCGCAGGACGCAGCGGATTTTGTCGCGATTTACCACAGCCTCGCTGATTCTGACCGCGTCAGCGCAGAAGACGTTGAGCAGCTCATCGCGCTCGACGACCACCTCCGACGCCGAGGCTGGAACGGGCTGCTTCGAACAGTCATTCGCCAGCGCCAGTTTCAGTTGGTAGCTCCCCTGCTTCCCTTGCTGCGCATCTCTCAGTTGCTGTCGAAGACGGTGGAGCCGCCCGAGGCATCCAAGGCACCGGAAGTTCCTGCCTGGGCCAGCGAGTATTCGGGACCGGTGCAGCGAGCTCTTGCGGTCTTGAACGCAGTCAATCCGGATGCCGAGGCTGCCTCGCGCGAGGCTCGGAAGTTCCTCTGCTTTGAACCGGACCGAATTGATTCCGAAATCCAGGCAATCGAAAAACTGCTCTCGGCGCGCCCGGACAACAGTTCGCTTCGAACTCGATTGGAGAAACTGCGCATCCGGCGTTCGCACCCGGTAGTCGCCACGACTGCACAGCTCCGCAAGGCGGTGGAACGTATCGAACGCCTTGTACATGCGACTGTGCTGCGCGTATGGCGTGCCGCGCTCGACGCTGCCTTGCGTGAAAGTCTGCCTGGCTTCCTGAAAACGGACCGCGACGTGTCAGTCTTGCTGGAAGATCGGCATCTCACAGTTCTGGCCGCGGCCATGGAACTGACCGGTACCAACAAGGCTCTGGCACTGAAACTCTACAGGAGGCGATGTGGTCCGCCGCCGTGGAACATGCAAGATCATCCCGCAAACGTTGCCTTCGTGCAGCGCATGGCAGACCGCGGTCTCAATATGGTCCCCTGGCTGGCACGCAAATCGGCTCGAATGTGGACAGGTTCGAACGGCGCCCAGGTTCATGTTGGTCTTGAAGAGGACCCGCTGGAGATCTTCCAAATGGGAACCCACTTCTGCACATGCTTGAGCCCTGGAGAGACCAACTTCTTTTCGGTGTTCGCCAATGCGGCAGACGTTAACAAGAGGGTCTTGTTCGCTCGCGACAGGGACGGGCACGTTGTTGGGCGCTGCCTCATCGCAATCTCGGAGAGCGGAGGCCTCTTGACGTTTCACCCCTACTCTCACGATCCGGCACTCGGTTTCGAGGCCGTTGTGAAGGAAACTGCGGACCGGCTGGCGACTGAAATGGGTACGCTCGTCGTTTGCAGTGGAACGGTCTCCACGCTTGTTGCCGATGAATGGTATGACGATGGGCCGGTTGATCTGTGCGGTCGTTTTCCGTGCCTCGAAGAGGGTTCTGCATTTCGCAACACACTCGTCAACGCACCGCTCACCGACGTCCGACAGCTGATCGCAACGGCCTTCGCCCCGCATGCATTGAGTGCGCTCACGCTGTCGATGCTGCTGGAGCTCCCCGAGTTCGCGAATCGCCCGGAACTCGTGCGGCCGCTTCGTCACGACCTGGAGAACGCTGAGGGACTCAACACTGAACATTGGGTGACCGCCGTCAGGAGCGCGACTGCGGCGGGTGATCGCGCTCTGGCGGTCAAGCTCATGACCCGGCATCTGGTCCCTTCCTTTCTTAGAGAACACCGACGACGCGGATGGATTCCATCCGAGTGGCTCGAAGTTATCGCCGCTGCCGATCCTTCCACCGCGATCCGGTTATTACGGAGCACGCGGCCGAAGGGCGTACGACGCGACGACGAAGACGAAGAGGATCGAAAGCGAATCCTCGCGACGGCGCTCCGGGCTCTGGGGCGGCGGAAGCAAGCATCTGCCCTGCTGTCGTAGCCCGAATCTGATGTCGGAGGTCGCCGTCAAGATCGACGACCTCGCAAAGTTTTGAAGATCCAACACCGAAATCTAGCGCCGCCTCCCTCAGAACAAGTGGGCCGAACATAAGGCCTGAACAAATGGATGACATCATCGATTCTCGGTTTGGGTGTTTGCAATCTGCGACCAGCCCAAAGCGGCAAGAACCAAATCTGGGAATGCAGAGATCTGTTGGGGCCGAGAATACGGTACGGGTCGAATCAAGTCTCTCAGCGTCTGAATGTGAGCACGCTCGTCGGGGTGGCCGCCCGACAAGGCATTCGCCGGCAGCCTGCGGCGATCAGGGCGAACGGAATGGCGGAACCGTCGGGAGTAAACACTCTCCCTTCGGGCCCTAAGATCGCACCGCAACCGGGCAGGCAAGGCAGGATAAAACCGTTTGCACAAAGGGACACAATTTATCCCCCTGCGCAAACGAATGCGCCACGAGCATTCGAGTACTACAGGGCTTTGACACCCCAAGGGGGCCTGGTTTTGCTTTGGGTCTGCCGCGCCCCCTGTTTTCGGGTTTGAAAACTGTCGGACCGCCTATTATCGAAATCGACGGTTTTCGAAAATAGGCCGCCACCAGGGCTCATCCCCGGACAACCCGCCAGTAGGCGCCGCGGCCGTGGCCCACCAGCTTGATCTTGCCGGACTGCTTCAGGCTGGAGAGCACCTTCTTGATCAGTTGCTGGCTTGCAGTCGGGACCTGGGCCGCCACATCGGCGAGCGTGAACGCATCCGGATGGGCCAGGACGGTCCGGCGGACCAGTTCGCCCTTCGCCGGCCGAGACTTCGTTGATTGAACCTGCTCTTCGAATTCCTGGTAGGCGCTGCGAACAATGGCGAGGAAGAAGTTCCACCACGGCACAATTTCGTTCTTTCCCTCATGCCAGCCCTTGGAGCACCGTGCCAGGGCGTCGTAGTAATCCTCTTTTCGCTGCTCGATCAGGCGTTCGAGACTGACGAAACGCGAGACGATAAAGCCGTGTTCCTGCAGCAGAAGGGTCGCGACCAGTCGGGACACGCGCCCGTTCCCATCGCGGAAGGGGTGGACACAGAGCAGATCGAAAGCGAACGTGCCGACCGAAAGCAGCGGCGGAAGGAGGTCGTCCTCAGTGACCTGATTGAAGTCGAGGCATAAGCGGCGAAGCGTTTCTCGTGTTTGCCTGGCAGGCGTGGGGCGGAAGCGGATGTGGCGCTCGCCGGACGGCATGATTTCGATGATCTCGTTGTCGCGAACTTTCAGTCTGCCGGCATCCGAGGCAGCGCCCTGGGCAAGCTTATGCAGGTGCTGAATGACAGCCAGCGTGACTTCGACCTTCCGTTTCCGAGTGAAGATCCACTCCAGCGCCCGGCGATACCCGGCGAGCTCCTCTTCCGATCGATCGCGAGGCTTTGTACGGCCTAGCGCGATCGGCCGCAGACGGTCAGCTGAAACGGTGACACCTTCGATGCGATTGGAGGATTCGATGCTTTGGATGATGGCCTGTTCGCGAAGGGCTTCGAAAATCTCGGGTTTCTGACGGACCCACAGGTCCTGCTTGCCTCGGGCCTCCATGCAGTCGGCCAGGAGCCAGGATGTGCCAAGGGGGACGGAGAGCTCGGCAAGTCGGTCCGGTGACAGGGTCAGCGAGTTCTTGTCCCTTCTGGCCATCATCAAAGTAGCCTAATAGTAGCCTATTCCGAAATCAAGTAGCCTATTCGTCTTCGCCTGATCCACCGATCCCATCCCGTCCCCATCCTTTATGAAATCACCGCGACTGCAGGCAACGGCGCTTGGCAAACCAGAAAACGAGGAAAGTCGTAGCCGTAGATGTGGCCGCGCTGGCGGCTGCCGCTCTCAACGTTTGCGATCTTGGGCTGATGCAGCACATGCCAGATGGCCAGGAAGACTTCTACGTCACGCTGGGCCTTGGCCAGGAGCCGTTCATTCTGGGAGGCTTCCGACAAGGCGTTCATAGCTGAAAGCAGCGGTTCGATAATGGGCAGATTCCGGCGCGCAAGCGCCAGCAACTCCTGAGCCGGTTTTGGAAACGCGAGCTGCTGGTTGATCCAGGTGATGCGGGTGGCGAACGCCGCGTAGGTAATTTGGTTGAAATCCATGGTTGGTGCTCCAGTCGGGTCGTTCGTCCATGCAACAGGTTCTATGATGCGACCAATTGCTGATGTTGAACAATCGGTACACGCATACTCAGCATTGATCTTGAGCTGAGCATGTCAAACGAGGCAAGCCAACCCTCCGATGGCGGACCTTGCCTGAGTTTCTTCCGATCCGAACAAGGCCGAGTTGATCACGAAGCCGTGTTCTCAGGCGCGGCGACGCCGTGCTCCGCTGCGTGCTCGAAGATCCACGTGTGGGCCATGTCGGCGACTTTGGCAAGCACAGGGAGATCGTCCCGCCCGAAGCTGTCAGATTGCCGCCATTCGTCGCCCTGCTTGTACAGTCGTTCGAACGTGACGTTGTAGCGAGCCCCATGTTCGCCTGTATTTGCCCAGATGGCGGCCTTGATTTTGCCAAGTCTGATTTCGTGGAAGGGTTTTTGATTTGCCATTTTGCTGCGACTCCTTCATAAAACATCTCTTGGTCTCGCCGCCAACTATTCGTACGCTCGAACGGTCAGGGTCGAGGCGTATCGTCTGCGAAAGTCCGTGTGTCTCCCTCGCGGAGCGCCAAGGAACTCGATTCTGTCTGCTCCCCTCGAACCCCTCTGCGAACACGAGCCGTTATCCGAGGCTTTCGGTCCAGCCGGGTAAGTGGTTCCGCTTGAGGCAACGACTGAAGGAAACGGTCCACGTCTCCGCACAGATATCGCTTGGATCCATTCGGTCCACTTCCAAAGTAGAATGCCCGAATCCCGGCTCCATCGAGGATCCGCGAGACGGTTGTGCGCGAGCAATCCCAACTCTCGGCCAGGGTCTTCACACTGACAAACCCAGCAGAGTGTTTAGGCAGAGCCGATTGACCAGAGGATTCGGCGCGGTGGCGAGCAGTCATGGGGATTGCTTTCTTGTGTTTGCAGGACAGGCAGCGTCGCAAAACGGCATGATTGCCGGGTCCTCACATCCGAAACTCCGGTAGGTTCCTTCGTATGCACTGCGTGTCTGGCTTTCAATTTCTTCGGGAGTGATGATTCGCTTGTCAGGCGGCGGCGTATTCTTCATCGCCCATGCCCGAAGCGTCGGCAGTGCGATGTCGAAGGGTAGGCCGATCCGCTTGAACTGTACGGCCAGCCGAAAACACGCAACACGTTGATTCGCTGACACGCCCTCGTTGAGCATGCGCTGAGCGCAGGGCGGCAAGACAAACGACCGGTGCTCCTCCGTCCCGTCGGTTCTTCTGGCAGGGGGTGTCGGATTCACCGGTCGGGTCAAATCGTTGATTTCGATGAGTTCGTCCAGCTTGCACTCGCTGATACGCTCCACGGAATCGAGCAGGTCCCACTGATCAATGCTTGGCTTGCTCGGGTCCTGCGGGTCAAGAAAAACCGTCCGACCTTCGCGAATTGATCGATAGAACAGGGGCGCATTGATGAAATTTCCGTACTGGTTGGGCGTAACGAGGCGATCCTGCTTGGGAAACACCTCGGTATCGGGCTTTCCGATCTCCTCAAGCATGTGCTTGAGGACGGCTCGCGCCTTCCAAGCAAGTACGCCTTGTTCAGACAAGAAAAACCAGACGTGGTAGCCCTTGCGTTTGCTTCGCTCGAGGTAGGCGGAAAGGCCGTAACCCGTTGCCGACCTGACGATCGCCATCGGCGCCGCAAGATCGTCCTGGTCGAAATCTGCCGCGATGGCCCTCGTCTTGTCGCCGACCAGGAGATAGACGCCATAGGGTTGCCGTCCGGTCAGATGAGCCAGAAGTACGGCGTCAGTGACTGGCGCCTTGATCTGACAAACGACGCCAGTCGCCGGGTCGTAGCTGCCGTATACGTGCGTTAGCCCACTGAAGCTGCGGCGAAAAATCGCCAGCTTTGCGGCATTGTCGCGGGAAGTTGTCGATGCCGTTGTCGTCATGACAATTCAAATGCTGAACCGCCCGGCGATTCAGGCGATTTGATGCTTCAACTCACAAGCGGCGGTGAGGCGGCAACTATTTCAGCGAAAGGTTCCAGATCTAATCGGCTGATCTATCGAAAGCACCACGAGGATGATTTGGGGCAGCTCATCGACTAATTGTTCCGGCGGAAGGGCGGTGAGCCCTGCAGGGAGAATCGATCGAAATTCTGTGAGGCAATCGCGCACGAGATCGACGCGATGTCGCCATTCGAGAGGGGCGAGCAGTCGCGTAAGCGCACCCGACACGACCTGCCAGCGGATCTCTTGTTTCATGGCCTCAGCCAGTTCACGGCAAACGAGATGTATGCCATCCCATGGTTCCTCCATGGCGTCCAGCAGGGCGGCGGCGTATCCCCGAGTTTCGCGGCTGATGTAGTGCTTCTCCAGCCACTGCAAGGCACAGGCAAAAGCCTGTTCATCAGTCAAACGTCGGTGGGCCGGCATGGCTTGTTCCCCAATTCGCTGGGCCAGGTTGGTGACGGTCGCGTGAAAGCGCTTGATTGTGAATTCATTCCCCTCGTCCGCCGAGGCGATCACCGCCTCGACGGCCGCATCAATTGAATCGTCGATGGCGGCAGCGAGCTTGATGTTGTCGGTTTCCTCGCGGAGGCGCTCAATCAATTGCGAAATCGGCGGTATCTGAGAATTCGTCATACCGGAATTCCTCAGGCGGCGGTGAATCCGGGTCGGCGTTCGGCACCGGCGGTGTGAACTTACTGGTCCAGCGGCTGCCCCGTCTTGCGATCAACTCGCGAATCTCATTAGCGCGCCGATAGTACTTGCGGCGCGACTGGTTGATGATTCGCCATTTTCGATCAGATGGCCCGAGGCGCATGGGCGGGGGCGTCTTGATTCTGACTACGTGTGTTCCCGAACGAAGAATCGCATCGCCTATTTTCAATTGCGTCAAATCATCGTCATCCACTTTGCCGCCGAGGTCCTTGGTGAGCCGCCGGGCGTCCTCGGCATCAACGTTGAAGACAATGGTGTTACCTACACCGGACAATGCGCCGCGCTTTTCCCGCGAAAATTGTTCAAGATAGACATGGGCGAGGGTTAGGCTGACTCTGTACTTTCGAGCCTCCGCGAGAATGTAATCCATCGCATCGGTCATGAAGCGATGGGCATCATCGCAATAGGCGTGGAACGCACGACGCTTATCCTCGGAGATTCCGCTTCGCATTAAAGCCTGCTGGTAGATCAGGCCGAGGATAAAGCACCCAAGAACCTCGCGCACGCCGCCACCGATCGTGGAAAGGTCGGCTAAGAAGATTCGGCTTTCCTCCAGTACGTTGCGCATCGTGAAGGCGCTGTTCGGCTGGGAAAGCATCAGATATACCGAATCCGAAACCAGGATTTTGCCAAGCTTGTTCTTGGGGGGATTGAGGTCATCCTTGCGAAAAGACTGAAAGTCATTTGTGAAAAACTTCCGTACGCTCTCGTTGTCGATTCGGGCCAGGATCTGTTGCTGAAGATGCTTGCTCTCCGGCGACGTGTTCTGAAACAGGCTATATGCATCCAAGAACGTGGAGCCTGGAAGTTGGCATAATGAATAAAAGGTGCTTCGTAATAGATGTTCGAGGCGGTCGCCCCAACTCGCCGACAGGAACCCCTTGAAAGATCCGACCAAATCTTCCGCCAAGCGCCCAGGGTCCTGTCCGGGCGTCAACTGAAGCGGATTCCAGATGGGAATGAAGCCTTCTCGATCTCCCGGGTTAAAGTAAATCGTTCGGTCAATCGCTTCGTCGGGGATCAAACGAAGCAGACGCTCTATGAGATCGCCGTGTGGATCGAGAACGGCGACTCCGAAGCCGCGCCGAATGTCATCGAGAATCATCGCTTCCAGCGTGGTCGATTTGCCCATGCCGGTTCTGCCGACCAAGTGGGTGTGACAATAACGCGACTTTGGAGGGATGTGGACCGGCGTGGAGCGCCCGGCGAATTCGGAAGCGCCGACTGGCGTGCCCTCCAGCAGTTCGTCGGTACGAAGCGGCAACGGATTCAGAATCTCGATGGGCAGTGACCGTTCCTCCAACGTTTGCGGTGCCATCATGTGAACAAGGCCGGTGAGTTCCCAGGAATTGAGAAGGAAGCCAGGCCGGTAAACCAGTCCGCGAGCAAACAGGTCGCGCAAGACCGGCTGTCCGGCGTCGCCGCGATAGGCGGCTTCGGTGATGAACTCCAGGGAACGACCGCCATGCTGAAAAAGGTGTACGATTGAGGCGATCGCTGCGAGGTGTGCGGGGCCTTCGGGGCCGGCGCCAACCACACCGACGCGAAGCGCCGTCGCTAGGACGGGGCGATCGTTATGTGCTTTGTGATCCAGTTGTTGCGCCATCTGCCGAAGATCGCCCGACGGCGCTTGTTGAGCATATCGTTGGGCTGGTTGCAAACCGCTTAATAGTCGAATGGCGTACTCCAGGTCCTTGAGGCACTGGATGTTTCGGTGCCACGCGTGATTCGGCGCGACGGGTTGAAAGAGAACCTGGTAAATCCCGAGCGCGAAAGGCGGAAGCTTGGCCAGGGCGGCCGTGAGTGATTCAAAGGGGGAGATTTCCAGCGATTCCGGATCGGACAAAAGGTTGGAGTACGGCTGCCGCGGAAAGTAGTCCCGGAAAACAACATTCAGCCATGCGCTTCGAGGCAACTCGTCCAGCTGGTCCCGCTTTGGATTGCTGAGCGCCATCCTGCCGAACTGGCCTTCGAAGGCGGCCTGAACGATCGGCTGATCCTCGATGTCAAACAAGAACAGCATCTCAACGGCACGCGCGTTGCCAACGATCTCAAAGCCGATCCGGTGTGAGACACCGGCGAGTTGTCGTAGGAAGAGTTCAGATCGCTTCCAGTCGAAGCGGTGGTTGGGTGAAAGCCAGATGTGTCGTCGAAGCAGACGGCACGGATCCGTTTTAGGTTCCGGCACTGCAACGGAATGGTTCGGCGGTATTGTGATGGGGTTCCGCAAGTCAATCGGGGCGAAGGCAGGTTCTAATGCGACCGGGTACGGCGACAGATCTGGCGTGCAGCCCTTGCTCATTTCATGGAGGAGGGCTGCTCGCACCCGAGCGGCCATGACGGCAGTAGGGGCTCGGGCGACCAGCGCGTGCTCGAAGGTGGTTGATTGTGGATACACGGTCCACGGAACAAGCGGCAGAATTTCATGAGGATTTTCAGGGCGACCTATTTCGATCGCGTTGCCCGTCGCATTCGGCGCACCAGCGCAGGATGCCGCTCCAAGACCCTCCAAAAGTTGGCGCGGATCCGGATAGCACCTTCTTCAGTCAACTCCGAGGGTAGAAAGCGGCCGAATTCCCGAAGGTATTCGCTGGAAGCCGCGATTTTTTCGTCCGCAGTCAGGCCATCCCAGTATGAGCAAACTCTGGTGGCGATTTGGTTGCGGGCCAGTTCGTCCGCCACATGACGGGCAACGTCCTTCAAGACCCGGTAGAGACCTCCTTCGTTCCCCGTACGGGCGTATTCGAAGGCCGCTTTCGGGCCGTTTACGCCGTACAGCTCCCCCAGCACCTGCAGGGCTCGGCCGCGAACGTAGTCCTTTGGGTACTCTGCGTCCTTTCGAGCGCCGAGGATTCCACAAAAGACGTGCAGCCAGAAATCCGCCATGAGCTCTTCAAAGCGAGACCATGACTCGATGGTGGCAGATCGGACTCGAAAGCTATTGATTGCCGCGTCAGCCCGACGATCAATCGGGTCCAACGTCTCATCTGGATCAAGCTGAGAAAGAAGGCGCTGCAATGAAGTTGGCATAAATCACCTCACAGACGACGGAAAATGGACGACGTCCGACGCATGCCGTCGACATAGCCCCGAATAAGTTCTCGATAGTCGTGCGCGTAACGTTCAGGTCGATCGGCCTGGATCGCCCCGCCAAATTGGTAACCGAGGTGGCGGATGAATTGGCGAATGAGTTCAACCTTTCGCTCCCAGTCATTCGGAGCAACCAAACGGTCAAACACTTCCCGCGTGTAACGCTCTACGGCTTCGACCTTGATCGCTTCCGCGAGCTTGTCTAGCACAGCCCTCAGACCGCCCTCGACTCCCTCAGCTGCATTGCCGAACGCCGACATCATGTCACCACCTGAACGGCGGTACTCGCGGTCGAGGATTTCCTTGGCCCGGCCGACCGCTTCGGCGCGCGACAGCGTCCCGCCACGAGATATACAGGCAGCGTAATGATGGCGCACGTAATCGCCGATGATGTCACTGAACGCGTGGAAGTCACGAACGGTGTTCGACCGCAACGGATAGCGCATGCGAGCTTCATCGTGGGGAATTCCAATCTCGCGTGCGACTCGCCGTTCATCGAGAGCAGATAGGAGTGTGTCGAGCGTTGCCATTGCCTGTTTCCTTTGTCAGAGCGTCCGTAGCAACCGTTTGAAGCCGTCAAATGACGCCACCAATCGGTTCACCAACTCCTTGTGATTTCGCGCAAGCCTCTCAGCTGGTAAGCTGCGAAGTTGCTCCGGCAAGAGCGGAGCGAGTCGGCGCATTAGTTCCCGGATAAACACAACACGTTCGTTCCATTTCAGTGGGCCCAGCGCCTGCTCCAAGACGGCATTCACGTGCGACAATTGCCGTTCTCGCTTGTATTCATCTGTGAGACAGTCACAAATAAACTTCAGGCCGCCGCGCGTCGCGTCGCGCGCCTCGGCATACAGTCCGTCCATGCCGCCCTCGAGTTCAGAGGCACGCTCGGCTAGAGCTCTAACTTCTCCCACGAGTGCTGAGGGGCTGACGTGAACCGGTACCTCGAAAACCGCGCACTGAAGATGGAGGTAGAACCTGGCGATAATGTCGAGCGCCGCTTCGCTTGATTCGGACTGAACTGATTCAAGCACAAAGGAGGCGCGAGCCTCGTCGATCGGCCGGCCGAT
>JAANMU010002549.1_pt1 | contig 13362 bp, 6 predicted proteins | sample 7279701 | NCBI WGS metagenome assembly JAANMU01 (sample SAMN14094539, study PRJNA606508) | bioreactor metagenome | isolation source: A lab-scale SPAN reactor treating ammonium-rich wastewater day 57 | place: Ireland: Galway | collected 2017-03-13 | reverse complement strand
CCGACAACCTCTCCCTGGTGCTGGATCACGGCCTGGCCCTGAACGCCCCCTGGGCGGATCGGATGGACAGCAAGATTTACTACACCCGCACCAAGCAGACCCTGGATCAGTACGCCTCCTCCAAGTATCCGGTCAACCCGGGCAATCCCTATGTGACCAAGAACTCCCTGGATCACAACGGCTTCGAGCAGGAGAGCCTGGGGGCTCAGGTGAAGTTCAGCAAGGCGCTCGTCAACCAGCGTCTGGCCTGGGGTGTCGAGTATGAGCACACCGACAACGAGCGTACCCGCTTCAAGGGGCCGACCGTCCCCGGTGACTTCGTCGGCTACAACGAGCTGAGCTTCCCGTCCACCACCAGCGAGCGCAGCGCGCTCTGGGCCTTCGACGAGATCAAGTTTGGCGAGCGCTGGGTGCTGACTCCGGGCGCCCGTTACGACTACTACAAGATGACCCCGGACGAGGATCCCGCCTACACCGGCGAGAACATGCAGAAGATCTCCGAAGGGGAGTTCTCCCCCAAGCTGGGGTTGGTGTTCAAGGCGCACGAGGCGGCCAATCTGTTCGCCCAGTACAGCCACGGCTTCAAGGCGCCCATGTATGACAACGCCTTCTCCACCCTGAACCACCAGGCCTACGGTTATCGCATCGAGCCGAACCCTAACCTCAAGCCCGAAAGCAGCGACGGCATCGATCTCGGGGTGCGCGGCAGCCGCGGCAGCTTCAGCTACGAGGTGGCGACCTTCTACAACCAGTTCGACGACTTCATCGAGCTGACCGCCGTGGGCACCGAAGGGCGCACCGCCATCTATCAGTACCAGAACCTGGACAAGGCCACCACCAAGGGGGCCGAGGTCAAGGCGGACTACTGGCTGAACGAGCTGGTCAACGTCTGGGGCAATCTGGCCTACATCGAGGGCAAGGACGGCGACGGCAACTACATCAACAGCCTGAGCCCGTTCAACGGCAGCCTTGGGGTGCGTCTGGAGCAGCCTAACTGGAACATCAACACCGCCCTGCGCTTTGCCGACGACATGGACAAGGTGGGCAAGGACGCCAGAGGCAACGACAACATCAAGAGCGCCGGCTGGGGCGTGGTGGATATCTACGCCCAGTTCAAGCCGATGCAGGATCTGCAGCTCAACGTCGGCGTCTTCAACCTGTTCGACAAGGAGTACGTCAGCTACGAGAGCATCACGGGCCTCGCCGCCAGCGCGGACACCAGCAACCAGACCGAGCCGGGCCGCAACCTGAGTGCAAGGGTCAAGTACGTGTTCTGATATTCGTCCATGACGATGATGAAGGGGCCCCAGGGCCCCTTCTCTGTTTCTGGCGGGCCGGCCTGAGTTGGCCCCAAAAAGAAACCCGCCAGGGGCGGGTAGAAGGATTGCAACACTCATCAGGAAGCGGTGTTATCCAGATAGACAGAGGGATGTGACAAAGGTTCAACTTTATTGATATTCATCGTTTTTATCTGCCCTTGCCCCTGGGGATCCCTGCGCCAAAATCGGTTATCATTTGTGCCCCTTGTCACGCTGCCGAGCCCCTATGCCCGCCTTCTCCTGGTTAGCCCTGTTCTTTGGCGCCTTCTACTTCGTCTACGGCGCCTATCTGCCGTTCTGGTCCCTGTGGCTCGAGGGCATAGGGGTGAGCGCCGAGCAGATAGGCTTGTTGCTGGGGGTCGGCATGGCCATCCGTTTTGCCGGCAACCTGATGGTGATGGGGCGGGTCAAGGGGGCAGGTCAGTTGCTGCCCGTCACCCGGCTGCTCTGCCTGCTGAGCCTGCTGGCGTTTCTGGGCTTCTACCTCAGCCACAGCCTCTGGTGGCTGGTGCTGCTGACCCTGGTGGCGAACTTCATCTACCCGACCCTGATGCCCATGGGGGAGGCGCTTGCCACCCGCATGGTGGTGCAGACGCACCTCGACTATGGCAAGGTGCGGCTGTGCGGCTCCTTCGCCTTTATCGTCGCCTCCACCCTGGTGGGCGCCCTGGTGAGCAACTTTGGCAGCGACTGGGTGCTGCACACCATGGTGGCGGGACTGCTGGCCATGCTGGCGCTGAGCGCGCTGCCGCTGCGGCCGGTGCCCCAGGAGCTCAAGGGGGAGCGGGCCCGGGCCTCCCTGCTCGTCACCCTCAAGTCAGCCCCGGTGCGCCGCTTCCTGCTCATTACCGCCCTGTTGCAGGGCAGCCATGCCGCCAACTACGGCTTCAGCGCCATGTACTGGAAGGGGGCGGGCTACAGCGGCACCCTGATCGGCTACCTGTGGGCCCTGGGGGTGGTGGCGGAGATCGCCATGTTTGCCGCGGACAAACGCTTCTTTCACCGCTTCGGGGCCCAGACCCTGTTTCTGGTGGGGGCCGTCGGTTGCGTGGTGCGCTGGGTGTTGCTCGGCGCCTCTACCGAGCTGGCGGTGCTGGTGCTGGGTCAGCTGTTGCACGGGGTCACCTTCTGCATCAGTCACCTCGGCGCCGTGCGCTTCATGACCCGCCAACTGCCCGCCGAGCAGCAGATCCCCACCCAGGCGCTCTATGCGGCGCTCGGCCTTGGCATGACGGTGGCCGCCCTGATGGCGATCTGCGGTGTGCTGTTCGAGCCGCTTGGTGGGGGGATTTTCTTCATCATGGTGCTGGTGGTGCTGCCGGTCTTCGTCCTGCGGCTGCGCGGGGAGCATGAGGGCGCCGCCTGAGCGGGCACACTCAATGACGGTTGCCCGTCGGCACGCTGAGCCGGCGCGGCGCTCAACACATCTGAACAAGGGAAGAATATAGATGCACCAAGGATGGCTGCTGATCGGGTTGTCGCTCGCCTATCTGGGCTTGCTGTTCCTCATCGCTTATGTGGCTGACAAGAGCAAGCGCCGTCGCCTCAAGGGCCAACCCCTGCTCTACAGCCTGTCGCTCGCGGTCTATTGCACCTCCTGGACCTTCTTCGGCACAGTGGGCCAGGCCAGCGAATCCCCTTGGTCGCCGGTGCCCATCTATCTGGGGCCCATGCTGGTGTTCCTGTTTGGCTGGCGCCTGCTGGCCCGCCTCATCCTGGTGGCCAAGCGCGAGCACATCACCTCCATCGCCGACTTCATCGCCGCCCGCTATGGCAAGTCCCAGCGTTTGGCCATGGTGATCACCCTGATCGCCGTCATGGGGATACTTCCCTACCTGGTGCTGCAGCTCAAGGCCATCGTCACCGGGCTGGATCTGTTGATGGCCAACTCTGTACCGGCGGGGCCCACGGGCAACACGGCCGAGCTGGCCCTCGGCGTCGCCCTGTTGCTGGCGCTGCTCAGCATACTGTTCGGCACCCGCAACCTGGACGCCACCGAGCACCATCGCGGCATGGTGGTAGCCATCGCCTTCGAGTCCGTAGTCAAGCTGCTCGCCTTCATGGCGGTGGGGGGCTTCGCGCTCTGGCTCATCATTGCCAGGCCGAGCGAGGCCCGCACCCTGGTAGCCGGGGACTTTCTCGATGCGGTGGTGGCGGTGTCGCCGGGCAGCCTGCTGGAGCTCGCCATCTATACCCTGGTGGCCATGTGCGCCGTCATCTGCCTGCCGCGCCAGTTCCACGTGACTGTGGTGGAGAACAACCAGGGCCAGGATCTTCACTGGGCGCGCTGGTTGTTCCCGCTCTACCTGTTCCTGATGGGGCTCTTCATCTGGCCGCTGGCACTGGCGGGCAAGCAGTGGGTCGGGGCCGACATGGCCTCGGACACCTATGTGATAAGCCTGCCCATGTCCCTTGGCTTTGACGGCATGGCGATGCTGGCGTTTCTCGGCGGCACCTCGGCGGCCACCGGCATGGTGATCGTCTGCACCATCGCTCTGGCCATCATGGTCAGCAACGATCTGGTGCTGCCGGTGCTGCTGCGCCGCTTCTGGCAGCAGGGGCGGGATGAACGGCTGATGCGGCTGCTGCTGCAGGTGCGCCGGGGCGCCATACTGCTGATCCTGCTGGCGGCCTGGGTGCTCTATCTCTGGCTCGGGGATCTCACCAGCCTGTCGCGCATCGGCTACCTGTCGTTCGGCGCCGTGGCCCAGTTCGCCCCGGCCCTGCTGCTCGGCCTCTACTGGCGGCACGGCAATCGCAAGGGGGTCTACCTCGGGCTCTCCCTCGGGGTCAGCCTCTGGTTCGTGACCCTGCTGGCCGAGAGCGGCCTGCTGGCGGGCTCGCCCCTGGAGGCGCTGCTGGCGCCGCCGGACTGGCCCGCCTTTCGCGATCTGAGCCTGGGGGCCTGGTGCATCTTCCTGAGCCTCTCGCTCAACCTCGCAGGTTACGTGGCGGGTTCGCTGCTATCGCGGGCGGCGGTGAGCGAGCGGTTGCAGGCCGCCAACTTCGTCGGCAAGCCGAGCCGCGATACCACGGCGCTCTATCAGGCGCGGGTCTCGGTCAAGGAGCTGGAGATGCTGGCGGCCCGCTTCGTCGGCTCGAGCCGGGTCAAGCGCGCCTTCGGCCGCTTCGCGGGCGAGCGGGGCGGCACCCTGGCACCCCAGATGCAGGCGTCGGCCGATCTGATCGCCCACACCGAGCGGCTGCTGGCCGGGGTGTTTGGCACTTCGTCCGCCCGGTTGGTGCTGGCCTCTGCCCTGCAGGGGCGCAACATGCAGCTCGAGGAGATCGCCACCATAGTGGACGAGGCCTCCGACGTGTTTCGCTTCAACCGTGGCCTGCTGCAGGGGGCCATAGAGCACATGGGGCAGGGGATCTCGGTGGTGGACCGGGAACTCAGGCTGGTGGCCTGGAACCGGCGCTACATCGAGCTGTTCCACTATCCGCACGGGCTCATCCAGGTGGGGCGCGCCATCGAGGAGATCATCCGCTACAACGCGCAGCAGGGGCTGTGCGGCCCGGGAGACATCGAGGCCCAGGTGGCGCGGCGGGTTGCCTTCATGAAGCGGGGTAGCCCCCATGTCTCGGCGCGGGAGCGGCCGGATGGCCGGGTGATCGAGATGCAGGGCAATCCCATGCCGGCGGGGGGCTTCGTGATGACCTTCACCGACATCACCCCCTTCCGGGCGGCGGAGCGGGTGCTGCGCGAAGCGAACGAGCACCTGGAAGCCAGGGTGGCCGAGCGTACCCATGAACTCTCCGAGCTCAACCGCCAACTGCTGCTGGTGAACCAGCAGGTGGAGCGGGCGAACCACTCCAAGAGCCGTTTCCTGGCGGCGGTGAGCCACGATCTGACCCAGCCGCTGAACGCGGCTAAGCTGTTTACCTCCTCCCTGCTGGAGATGCTGCCGCCGGAAGACGAGCCGGCCCGCATTGCCCGCCACATCGACGATGCCCTGGGGGCGACCGAAGATCTCATCACGGATCTGCTGGATATCTCACGGTTGGAGGCGGGCAAGTTCAAGGCGAAGAAGCTCGATTTCGCCCTGCGCGACATGTTCGACAACCTCAAGGCCGAGTTTGGGGTGCTGGCCCAGGCGGGGGGGATCCAGTTCTCCGTGGTGGAGAGCCGCCTCGCCGTCTACAGCGACGTGCGCCTGCTGCGGAGGGTGCTGCAGAACTTCCTCACCAATGCGTTTCGCTACAACCCCGGTGGTCGGGTGCTGCTCGGTTGCCGTCGACTGGGGGACAAGGTACGCATCGAGGTGTGGGACAACGGCCCCGGCATCCCGCTGGACAAGCAGGAGGCTATCTTTGACGAATTCTCCCGCCTCGATCACTCCCGCACCGCGAGGGAGCAGGGGCTCGGCCTCGGGCTCGCCATCGCCCGCGGCATCTCCCAGGTGCTGGGCCACCAGCTCTCCCTGCGCAGCTGGCCGGGGGCGGGATCGGTGTTTGCCATCACCCTCAACCTCGCGACCCGGCCCGTGATGCCGAGCCAGGTGGCGGCCCCCGTGGTGCGGGACAGCCAGCTGGAGGGGATCCGTGTGCTCTGCATCGACAACGAGGAGGAGATCCTCATCGCCATGGCCTCCCTGCTGGGGCGCTGGGGTTGCGAGGTGCGCTGCGCCCAGAACCAGGAGCAGGCGCTATCCCTCATCGGCGACGGCTTCCTGCCGCAACTGGTGCTGTCGGATTATCACCTGGACGATGGCAAGACGGGACTGCAGGCGCTGCACATGATCCGGCTGGCCCACGGCAATGGCATCGGCGGCATCATCATCAGCGCGGATCGCAAGAGCGAGCTGCAGACGCAGATCCGCGATCACGGCTTTGGCTACGTCAGCAAACCGGTCAAGCCGCTCAAGCTGCGGGCATTGATGAACAGCCTGCTGTTGCCAATACAGTGACAGGCTTCACACAATCAATCATTGATAGGTTCGCTCATGAATGATCATCAGGCGCCAGCATCACCGATGTTGGCGCCAGCTTGCCGACATGTTCGCGAACAATTGCGAAAAGTGAGTCCTGTTTGCTGTCATTTTTACTAGGTAGCATCCCTTCCTGCTCCCACCTATAGTCATTCGGCGATTATTTTTGTCGCAAATCAAGTTGTGCAAAAAGGCAAACCGGATGAAAGTCCGGGACGCAAAGCCTCCGGTCTAAGGGTCAAAGTGCCTAGGATAGCGGGGCCACCACAGGTTGTATCGTCCATGGGCCAAGCCATGGTTGCGATGATGTCTGCGTTACCTGTCAGGTTGCGTTGCCTTTTTCGTTGTTAATTCCAATAACGAAATAAGGAAGTTCAAATATGTTAAGTCCAAGACTTTCCCTGCTGGCGCTCCTTGTCGGGGGGCTCTGTGCTACCTCCGCCTTCGCCGCTGCCCCGGGCAAACCCACCATAGGCTCGGGCCCCACCAAGTTCGCCATCGTCGAAGTCAATCAATCCGCCTCGGCCTACAACCAGCTGGTGACCGTCCACAAGGATGGTGCCCCGGTCAGCGTGACCTGGAACCTCTGGTCCGGCGACGTGGGTCAGACCGCCAAGGTGCTGCTCGATGGCAATGAGGTGTGGTCAGGTCCGGCTTCCGCTGCGGGTACCGCCAACTTCAAGGTGACCAAGGGAGGGCGCTACCAGATGCAGGTGGCCCTGTGCAACGCCGACGGCTGCACGCTCTCCGACAAGAAGGAACTGGTGGTCGCCGATACCGACGGCAGCCATCTGGCGCCGCTCAATGCACCGCTGCAAGAGAACAACAAGCCTTACGCCAACAAGTCCGGCAAGGTGGTGGGTGCCTACTACGTGGAATGGGGGGTCTATGGTCGCAAGTTCACCGTCGACAAGATCCCGGCCCAGAACCTGACTCACATCCTCTATGGCTTCACCCCCATCTGCGGCGGCAACGGCATCAACGACAGCCTCAAAGAGATCTCCGGCAGCTTCGAGGCGCTGCAGCGCTCCTGTGCCGGTCGCGAGGACTTCAAGGTCTCCATCCACGATCCCTGGGCGGCGATCCAGATGTCTCAGGGCAACCTCAGCGCCTGGGATGAGCCCTACAAGGGCAACTTCGGCAACCTGATGGCGCTCAAGCAGGCCCGTCCTGACCTCAAGATCCTGCCCTCGGTCGGGGGGTGGACCCTCTCCGATCCCTTCTACTTCCTGGGGGACAAGACCAAGCGCGACACCTTCGTCGCCTCGGTCAAGGAGTTCCTGCAGACCTGGAAGTTCTTCGACGGCGTGGATATCGACTGGGAGTTCCCGGGCGGCCAGGGCGCCAACCCCAGCCTGGGCAACCCGAGCGATGGCGCCACCTATGTGGTGCTGATGCAGGAGCTGCGCGCCATGCTCGACGAACTGGAGGCCGAGACTGGGCGCCAGTATGAGCTCACTTCGGCCATCAGCGCCGGCGGTGACAAGATTGCCAAGGTGGATTATCAGGCGGCCCAGCAGTACATGGACCACATCTTCCTGATGAGCTACGACTTCAGTGGCGCCTTCGACCTGAACAACCTGGCCCACCAGACCAACCTCTTTGCATCCAGCTGGGATCCGGCCACCAAGTACACCACCGACAAGGGCGTCAGGGCACTGCTGGATCAGGGTGTGACGCCGGGCAAGATAGTGGTCGGCGCCGCCATGTATGGTCGTGGCTGGACCGGGGTGAACGGCTACCAGGCTGGCAACCCCTTCACCGGCACCGCCACCGGGCCGGTAACCGGCACCTGGTAGAACGGCGTGGTGGATTACCGCGACATCGTCAACAACCGCATGGGCGCTGGCTGGGAGCAGGGCTATGACGAGGTGGCCGAGGCCCCCTATGTGTTCAAGGCCAGCAGCGGGGATCTCATCAGCTTCGACAACGATCGCTCGGTCAAGGCCAAGGGGCAGTACGTGCTGGCGAACCAGCTCGGCGGCCTGTTCGCCTGGGAGATAGATGCGGACAACGGCGACATCCTCAACGCTATGCACGAGGGATTGGGCCATGGCGAGGGCACCCTGCCGCCGGCGAACAAGCCGCCACTGGCCAATGCCGGCAGCGATCTGAGTGTCACCGGCCCGACCGAGGTGACTCTCAACGGCTCCGCCTCCCATGATCCGGAAAACGGGGTGCTGACCCACAGCTGGAAGCAGGTCTCTGGCCCCCAGGCCAGCCTGCTCGATGCCACCCAGGCCAAGGCCCGCGTGGTGCTGGACGCCGTCAGTGCCGACGTCAACCTGGTGTTCGAGCTGACCGTCACCGACGATCAGGGCCTCACCGCCAAGGATCAGGTGGTGGTGACCAACAAGGCGCCGCAGCCCAACCTGCCGCCCGTGGTCAGCGTCCCGGCCAGTGCCAGCGTCGAGTCCGGCAAGCAGGTGACCATCCAGGCCACGGCATCCGATCCGAACGGTGACACCCTGAGCTATCAGTGGAGCCTGCCAGCGGGTCTTACCGCCACCGGCCAGGACAGTGCCACCCTGGTGGTCACGGGCCCGAGCGTCACCAGCGACACCGCTTATGACCTGACCCTGGTGGTCACAGACGGTTCCCTTGACGCCAGTGCCGCTACCCGCCTCACCGTCAAGCCGGTCAGCACCGGTGGCGGTTGTGAGGCAAGCGATCCGGAGGCGGCCAACTGGCCGGCCTGGAACGCCAGCACCGTCTACAACGCCGAGACCAAGGTGAGCCACAACCAGCTGGTGTGGCAGGCCAAGTACTGGACCCAGGGCAACGAGCCAAGCCAGACGGCGGATCAGTGGAAGCTGATAAGCCCGGTGCAGCTCGGCTGGAACGCGGGTGTGGCCTACAACGCCGGTGACTTCACCAACCACAACGGGCGCAAGTGGAAGGCCCAGTACTGGACCAAGGGCGATGAACCCGGCAAGGCCGCGGTCTGGGTGGATCAGGGGGTGGCCAGCTGTAACTGACAAGCCATCCGGGATGGGGCCTGGCCCCATCCCTTCTCACCCTTTTTCACTGACAGGGTCAACGGCCCTGCAATCGCAACAAGAATGCCTCAGCATTTATTCCCTATGAAGGACAGACCCCATGAAGAATCATCACACCCTGTTGCGGGCGAGTGTTCCCCTGCTCGGCTGGGTGCTGCTTGCGCCGTTGGCGATGGCCCAGCAGAGCAGTACCACGGGGGCATTTCGCAAGGACAACAGCGCGCCCCAGATCTACAGCCAGGAGGGGCTGGTCAACAATTTTGCCCAGATGCTGCCACTGGGGGCGACCTTTTCCCCCCTGCTGACGGCCTGGGATGCCGAGGATGGCGATCTCACGGCTCGCATCAGCCAGAAAAGCACGGTCAATACCCAGGTGCCGGGCAGCTATGTGGCCCAGTACCAGGTCAAGGACGATGGTCTGCCCGCGGAGGATGGTTTCAAGGGGTGGGGGAGCATCACCACCACCTTCTCGTTGCCGGTGACCATTTATGATCCAGCGCGCGAGTTGCCCGCCAGGGTGCTTGTGCTGGGGACGCTCTGGGATGAGGGTCCCGTCATCAACGACACTCTCTTCATGGTGGTTGGCGACGCGCTGAGCCGCCCCTTCCGTATCAATGGAGACAGCCTGCCGCTGCTGGGAGAGAGGCTGTCCATTCGCACATTCCAGGTGAAGGAGGGATACTGGGGTGGCAACAACCGTCAGTTCGCACTCCTGTTGAGGGATCCTGACAGTGGCGAGGTGCTCTATGACGGTCCCCTGACGTTCAGCGGTGGCACCACCTTCACCCCCAGTGCCCCCATCCCTGTGCTGGCGGATCGGGACTACCAGTTCACCCTGCGCTATCTGGCCGGTAGCGACAGGCAGGGTTTCAAGCGTAATGAGGCGGGCCAGTTCTGGCTTGGCGCCGAAGGGGTGCAGGAGCAGGCACTCTATCCTCATGCCCAGGTACTGCCGGATCCTGCCAACCGGCTGGCGTTCGACCCCGGCCTGAGCCGCCCTCTCAAAGAAAAGTTGTTGAGCAGCGCCGGCGGCGGGGAGGTACTCCATGTCCGCAGGTTACCGGGGGCCGAAGCTCAGGCGTTGAGCTATGTCATCACGGATCCGGCTCTGGCGACACTCCAGGTCCAGCCGGGGGATGGTGAAGATCGGCTGGTGCTGAGCGGGCTGCAGGCCGGGGAGACCAACCTGGCGATCCTGGCCAACGGCGAGTGGGTCGATCTCGTGCGCCTCGTCATCACTGCCCCCAAGGCGGTGACCCTCTCTTACAGCTACATCGCCTATCCGGGGGAGACCCAGACCCATCTGTGGGACGATGGCGTGTTGATCCAGCGCGATATCACTCGCCGCTACGCCCCTTACAACCTCCAGCTCAGCTGGATCGACAACGGCGTTCTGGTGCACGAGTGGGACCGGGACGGTGACGGCGAATCCTACGAGGCGGATCGCTCCGAGCGGGAGGCGCCCTTCGATGAGGGCTGGATCCCGAACCGGGGACAGGTCTTCTCCAACCTCTATGTGATCCGCAGTTACAAGGATCCGGCGCGAGCCTGCAGCGGCTCCGGGGCCGGTTCGTCCATGGGGATAGGGCCGGACGACGCGCCCCCCCGGGCGGGTTATCGCGCGGCCTGCCCAGGCAACGCCACCGAGCTGGGTCAGTCTCTGACCCTGTCCCACGAGCTGGGCCATAACCTGGGGCTATGGCACACGGGTAACACGGATCCCTATCGCAACAGCAACCTCATGACCGCCGGTCGTCAGGAGGGGATCTTCTTCGCATCCCAGTGGCGGACTATCCACCAGACCCTGAATGCCCGCATCGCAGCGGGGGATCCCGGGGTGCGCGAGGGGACGACGCCGAGTCGGTAAGCGTCTCTGGGGCGGCCCCGGCACTAGCCTGGCCGCCCCTGTCACGTGCAGTGGACGGATGTGCCGATCGTCTTTCAGGCTTCCAACAGCAGGGCATGTGGACATGCCCATCACAACGAGAACCATAACAATGAAAAAAACACCGTTAGCCAGCCTGATCATGGCTGCCCTGGCGAGTGGCCCCCTGTTGGCCGCCGTCCAGGTTCCCCCCTCCTTGCCCTTCAATACCCAGGCCCCGACCAACGATCTGCAAGGCACGCTGGCGGCGCAGGTCCAGTTTGCCCAGAGCCAGATCCTGCCGGCCCATGTCGCCGAGGGGGACAGCCAGCCCAGGTTGACTGCCTTGCGCAAGAGCCTGCTGCTGGTCAGGCCGCTGAAAGCCGAGACCGGCGTGCCGATGACGGTGACGGCGCGAGACGACGCCGGGCAGACGCTCGGGGCGCTCACCCTCAACCCGCCTGAGCAGTTGCCGAAGACGGCCTATTATCTCGATGGCTCGCCGGAGGAGGGGGTCGACTTCACCCCGGGAGCGGGAACCACCACTATCATCAGCAGCAGCGCCGAGCTGGCCCTGCTGAATGACACCACGGCAGCCCTGCTGAGCGATCGCCTGGGGCAGCATGCACTGGTGGAGGTGCAGACCGCCGATGGCCGCTGGGTCAGGGATATCTATCTGCCAGAGGGGGCCGCCCTGGAGGGCAAGATGGTACGTGCAAGCTCCAATGCGGGCTACAACTCGACGGTGCGCTACAGTGGCCGTCAGGTGACGCTCTCCCGTGGTCAGACGTTGCAGTTCAAGTTCGTCAATGGCCAGTGGATCAGGGACGGGGAGCTCGAGAACAACGGCATCCGCTATGCGACCGACGCCTGGAGCGCCGTGCTGCCAGCCGACTGGATCCAGCCTGGCCTGAGCCTGCAATTGAGTCAGGGGACGCAGAGCGGTGAACTGGTGGATCTGCAGGTTGGGGCCCCGAGCGAGCTGCTCATCCACACCATCGACATCGGCATGCTGACCACGCCCCGCAATCAGTTTGCCTTCGCCAGGGAGTCCGAGGCCCACCGGGAATATTTCCAGACGGTGCCCACCAGCCGGCTGATCGTCAGCCAGTATGCCCCCCTGTCGCTGCCGGAGGTGATGCTGCCAAACGGCACCCTGCTCACCGACTTTGACCCGAGCGAGGGGGGCTGGCACACCGGCACCATGCGCCAGCGTATCGGCAAGGAGCTGATCTCCCACGGGATAGACAACGCGAACTACGGCATCAACAGCACGGCCGGCGAGGGGGAGAGCAGCCATCCCTATGTGGTGGCCCAGTTGGCGGCTCATAACAGCCGTGGCAAGTACGCCAACGGGGTCCAGGTGCACGGCGGCTCGGGCGGGGGCGGGATCGTCACGCTCGACAACTCCCTTGGCAACGAATTCAGCCACGAGGTGGGCCACAACTATGGTCTCGGTCATTATGTCGGCGGCTTCCTGGGATCCGTACACCGCAGCGCGGAGGCGGTCAATTCGAGCTGGGGCTGGGATGGGGACCGCAATCGCTTCATCCCCAACTTCGGCGCCAGCCGCAGCGGTCAGAGTGCCTGTCTCGACGGCCAGTGCCAGGCACCTTTCGAGGGCCACTCGTTCGGTTTTGATGCCATGGCGGGTGGCTCGCCCTTTTCCGGCTTCAACCGTTTCACCCTCTATACCCCGAACTCGGCCGCCATCATCCAGCGCTTCCTCGAGAGCAAGGCGGTGTTCGATGCCGCTTCCCCGACCGGGTTTAGCAAGTGGGATGCCGCCACCGCCACCATGCTGCCCTACCAGCACAGGGTGGAGCAGCTGGAGCAGATCAGCGCGCCCATCAACGATCTGAGCGAGGCAAAGCTGGCGGCCCTGCTGACGGAATATGATCTGGTCAAGGTAGCCATGTGGGATGGCAACTGGACGCGCAACATCCAGGCGCCGCCAGCCGCAGCCGGGAATGCGGGGCGCATCCTGACCGTGGATCACGCTGCCAGCTACAACAGCACCCTCTTCGTCAATGGCCAGCAGATCACCGTTTCCCGTGGCTTCAAGAAGAGCTACACCTCGGACGGCAGCCGCTGGAACGAAGGGCCTGTGGTGGATCCACGGACTCCGCGCAAGCCGCAGGCATTCGGCGTGCCGGTGACCACCCTGGTGGGGTATTACGACCCTCGCGGGCTGTTGCCGAGCTACCTCTATCCGGCCCTGCACGGTGCCTACGGCTTCAGCTATGGTG